>Ga0123353_10003226_pt1 | contig 20547 bp, 12 predicted proteins | sample TergutLab28metaG_3_FD_92763 | JGI IMG/M metagenome (GOLD analysis project Ga0123353, IMG submission 92763) | Labiotermes labralis P3 segment gut microbial communities from Petit-Saut dam, French Guiana - Lab288 P3 | ecosystem: Host-associated > Arthropoda: Insects > Digestive system > Gut ... | reverse complement strand
CGAACGAGCAGTGCAGGAGATGCGAGACGTGTTCCCTGCGGTACGGGAAATGAATGAGCAGAAACAACTTTTTACGAAAGGAAAATCATCATGAACGGGCTACCAACAGTTGACGTTGCGTCTATTGTGAACGTAATGCGAAAACAGGGCATTGACGTGTCGGTGCCGGACGTAATCCAAACAATCATGGAGTCAGACGATACCTATTCTGTTAACGATGGCAACACAATCCATGTGTACCAACACGGAACGGACGACTTGCTAATGGTGCTACAAAGGGAGGCGGTGTCATGAAAAAAACTTATCAGAGCATACGAATCGGCAAGCAAGGACTCACGTTGATCGAACACGTCAATCGGATCATAGACGAGTACCAAGAGGCGGGATATACCCTGACTCTCCGTCAAGTTTACTACCAATTGGTTGCGGGGGCGATTATCGAAAATACCGAGAAGAGTTACAAGAACGTTGGCAACCTGATAAACAATGGCAGACTCGCTGGCTATATCGATTGGTCTTCGATAGAAGACCGGACACGAGAGGTACGCAAGCCGCAAACATGGGACTCTCCTGCCCAGATTTTGGATGTTGCAGCGAGAACATATCAACGTGACCTTTGGGCGACTCAAGACAATTATCTTGAAGTCTGGGTCGAAAAAGACGCTCTAATTGCGGTAGTGGAGAACGCCGCAAGCCGATTGAACTGCCCTTGTTTTTCTTGCAGGGGGTATGCCTCACAAACGGCAATGCACGATGCGGCAATGCGGTTTATCGAAAAGACAGAGCATGGCAAGGATTGTATCCTGATTTATTTGGGAGACCACGATCCGAGCGGATTGGACATGACACGGGACATCGGAGAGCGGCTATCCGGGTTCGGGGCAATCGTTGACGTTCGGCGGATTGCATTAAACCGAGACCAGATCGACTTGTATAACCCGCCGGTTAATCCTGCAAAAATCACGGACACCAGAGCGAAAGAGTACATTTCCAAACACGGCGAACACTCATGGGAACTTGACGCATTGAAGCCCGATGTCATCGACGCTCTGATTACCGATGCGATAAAAGTTAACCTAGACCAAAAACGATTCAACCAAGCCAAAGAGCGGCAGGAACAGAATGTACGCCGATTCCGTCAATTCAATTTTCCTTGCACGGAAAGCCAAAGTAAGCGGTTCAAGGGCGTTTTTTGAGTACCCGACTTCAATCTTTGTATCCGGTTCGTCTGGTTCGACCGGACGCAACACGTCCCGTTCCCGCCGAGACGCTGCGTGAATTTATCGCACAACGCACAAAATCGGAAAAATCCTAACGTTCGAACCGGAAAGTAGCGGATAAACAGAAAAGGGGACATCATGGCAAGTTTGGTCAAATTGAAAACCGGTGCATACCGAATCACTGTCACTCGTGGAGAGCGGCAGAAGTCCGTCCATTTGGGGAGGGTCAACAAAAAGACCGCCGAATTGGTCTTGTCGATGGTTGAGCGTATCGTCGCCGCTACTGCCTCTGGTGTTTCACTGGACGCAGAAACGGCACGTTGGACGGCAACCATTGACGATGCCCTGCATGGAAAACTGGTAAAATCCGGAGTGCTATCGGAACGGCAACGGCGGACGCTGGGAAAATTCATTACCGATTACATCGAAGAGCGGACGGACTGGAAAGAGTGGACGGCAACAACGTTCGGCACGTCAATGAAAAAGATGTTGGACTTTTTCGGCAAAGATACTCCAATTGAAAAAATATCGGTTGACAACGCCGTTGCGTTTCGTCTTGAACTTCAAAAATCGGGAGTGCGGCGTGGTAAGAAAAAGCTGTTGAGCGAGTCGACTGTATCAAGAACCATTAAGCAGTGTCGGCATGTTTTTCGCATTGCCAAACAACGAAAATTGGTTGCGGAAAATCCTTTTGAAACAGTTAAAACAGGCAGTCAACGGAACCCGGAGCGTTTATATTTCGTGTCGGTAGAGGAAACGCAACCCCTGATAGATGCCTGCAACAGCCCGAAACAGCGACTCATCATTGCTCTTGCCAGATGGGGTGGATTGCGTTGCCCATCAGAACTAGTCGGCTTGAAGTGGTCAGAGGTCAATTGGGAGCGGAATCGGTTTATTGTCCATTCTCCGAAAACGGAAGGCCATGGCAAAGCCCAGAGAATAGTGCCGATATTTGATGAGTTGTATCCGTTCCTTCGAGAGGCGTTTGAGTCGGCACCAGAGGGTGTTGACCGAGTATATCCTGAATTTACGGCACGGAAATCGTTGAGTTCTTTCATTAAAAAGAGGGCGGTGCGTGCAGGAGTTGTTTTATGGGAGAAGCCTTTCCAAAACATGTGTTCGACACGGGCAACGGAATTGATTGAGACATATCCTGCTCACGTTGTCAACGCATGGATGGGACACACAGAGGCGGTAGCAATGGCTCACTATCGGCAAACGGGAAAAGCCATTGACAAGTTTTTTGATCAAGCGGCACGTCAAAAAGACGTACAGGAATCTGCACAGGAACACGCCGGAATAGGGTGTTTTGGGATTGAAACACAAAAACATGACACTTCCGTAAGTCATTGTATTTCAAGCACTTGCAACGACAATCAATGCAATGCAAAACACCAAAAATACGCCCGAAGGGACTCGAACCCCTAACCTGCGGATTAGAAATCCGCTGCTCTATCCGGTTGAGCTACGAGCGCAAATACACAGTACACCAGTCGCGCCAGTGTACCGGCTAAATACAATGCTACCGCTTCTACCGCTTCACCGCCGCAAGAGCCTCGTAGAACTTATACCGCTCCACCACCTCTGCCTGCGCCTGCTCCGCTAACTTCTCAAACACCGCCGGATTCGAACGATTCAACGTCGCAAAACGATTCTGCTTCAACTCGAAATCCTTAATCGAACCCTCCGGTGCCTTCGATACCAACTCCAACGGCTGATCCTTGCGAGGATCATACGTGAAAAGAGGCCAATAACCACACTTGACCGCCTCCTTCTGCAATTCCAAACCGAGTTTCATGTCCGCCGGTCCATGAGCAATACAATGAGCGTAAGCAATGACAAGCGACGTTCCCGGATACGACTCCGCCGCACGAATCGCCTTGAGTGCATGCGCCTGATTCGCCCCCATCGAAATTTGAGCGACAAAGACATTGCCATAAGTGATCGCCATCAAACCGAGATCCTTCTTTCGCGTCGGCTTTCCACCGGCAGCAAACTTCGCTACCGCTCCCTTCGGCGTGGACTTCGATGCCTGCCCACCCGTGTTGGAATAAACTTCGGTATCCATCACCAAAAGATTCACGTCCCGACCCGACGCAATGACGTGATCCAATCCGCCATAGCCGATGTCATACGCCCAGCCGTCGCCGCCGAATCCCCAAACGCTACGACGCACCAACGAGTCCGCAACACCCAAGAAGACTTTGCTTTCAGAACAATTGATTGCCTGCGCCCCTGCTTTCAACTCGGCAACCCAAGCTCGTTGCTGTGCAATCTCGGCTTCCGTTTCCTGCTTGTTGTTCAGAACTTTATCGACGAGTTCTGCCCCTATTGCGTCCCGTCTTGCCATCAGGATTTCCCGAGCAAATCCGTTTTGTTGATCGACCGCCGCCCGAATACCAAGGGCAAATTCGGCATTGTCCTCGAACAATGAGTTGCACCATGCCGGTCCGCGTCCATCGGCATTGACCGTGTAAGGCGTTGTCGGCAAGTTTCCGCCATAAATCGAAGAACATCCCGTCGCATTGGCAACGATCAGGCGATCTCCGAAGAACTGCGTCACCAGTTTCACGTAAGGCGTTTCGCCGCAACCGGCACACGCACCGGAGAACTCAAAGAGCGGCAACAGAAGCTGCGACCCCTTCACGGAATCGACATTGACCTTCGAGCGATCCACATCGGGAATTGTCAGGAAGAAGTCCCAGTTCGCCCGCTCCGCTGCGAGATGTCCCATTTTGTTCTCCATGTTGATCGCCTTGCGTCCTTCTTGCGTCTTATCCTTGCCGGGACAGTTTTGGACGCACAATCCGCAATCGATACAATCATCTGGAGCAACCTGTATCACCGCTTTGCTTCCTGCAAAATCTTTAAGGTTGTAATCCTTCGATCTGAACGACTTCGGCGCTTTGTCCAGCAAACCGGGCTCGAATACTTTGTACCGAATAGCGGCATGCGGACAGACCAACGAACATTGGGCGCACTGGATACAGGCATCGGGATTCCAAATCGGAATGTCGATGGCAATGCTCCGTTTTTCGTACTTCGACGTTGCCGTCGGAAAAGTACCGTCGGCAGAAGGAAGCATCGCGCTGACCGGCAGGTCGTTGCCGCGTGCTGCCAAAATTTCACCGAGCGTATTCTTGACGAACGGCGGAGGATTGCCGACCATTCCCGCGTGCCGACGCAGTTTCGATGTAGCGGTCTTCGGATAGTTGACCTCTTTCAGAGCGGCAATCGAGGCATCCACGGCGGCGTAGTTCTTTTGAACGACGGCTTCTCCCTTTCTACCGTAAGTGTTTTGAATCTCTTCTTTAATGAGGGCGATTGCTTCTTCGGAAGTCGGGAACAAGTTCGCCAAGTGGAAGAAGCACGTCTGCATCACAGTATTGAGCCGACCGCCCATCCCCGCCTCTCGGGCAACGGTAACGGCATCGACGACGTAAAACTTCACCTTCTTGTCGATGATCTCCTGCTGAAGTTCCACCGGCATATGATCCCAAACTTCGTCCGGTCCAAAAGGAGAATTGAGCAGGAAGGTTCCCCCGTCGACGAGCGATTTGAGCATGTCCAATTTCTCGGTGAAAACAAATTGATGGCATGCCACAAAGTTCGCCTTCGAGATGAAGTACGAACCCTTGATAGGACGTGGCGAGAACCGAAGGTGCGAAATCGTGACCGTACCGGCTTTCTTCGAATCATATTCAAAATATCCCTGAGCGGAAAGATTCGTATGTTCGCCGACGATCTTGGTTGAATTGTGGTTTGCACCGACTGTACCATCACTGCCGAGACCATAGAAAAGGTAACGCTTCACGTCGTCCGCTTCGGTCGAGTAGTTCGGATCAAAGGGAAGACTCAAATTCGTCACGTCATCATTGATTCCGATGGTGAATTCTTTCTTCGGAGCAGCCTTCGCCAATTCGTCATAGATTGTCTTGACCATCGTTGGCGAAAATTCTTTCGAGGCAAGACCGTAGCGACCGCGAATGACGGTCAACTTGTCTCCCGTCCAATTTTCCGCGAGGGCAGCAATAACGTCTTGATAGAGCGGTTCGCCTACTGCTCCCGGCTCTTTCGTTCGGTCAAGTACGGCAATTTTCTTGACGGTCTTCGGCAGTGCTGCCACGAATCGCGCACTGTCGAAGGGTCGGTAAAGCCGGACGTTGACGAGTCCGACTTTTTCGCCGCCCTTGATGTGGTCGAGATATTCTTCGACAACACCGGTCGAGGACCCCATCGAAACGATGACGCGGTCGGCATCTTTCGCTCCGTAATAGTCGAAAAGTTTGTATGCCCGACCGGTCAGTTTGGCGAACTTGTCCATTTCGCCTTGCACGATGTCGGGAACTTTTGCGTATGTGGTGTTGCAGGCTTCACGTGCTTGAAAGAACACGTCGGGGTTCTGTGCAGTTCCGCGAAGGAGCGGACTGTCCGGAGACAGTGCCCTCTTGCGGAAATCGGCGATCGCATCCAAGTCGAGCATTTGTTGGATCATTTCGTCGGAGAGCGGCTCGATCCGGTTAATTTCGCTTGAAGTACGGAAGCCGTCGAAGAAGTGCATAAACGGCAGTTTGGCTTTGTACGTCGAGGCGTAGGCGATCATTGCCATGTCATGGTTTTCCTGAACGGTTCCTCCGACGAGGTACGCCCAGCCGGCGGTTCGGCAAGCGAGCACGTCGCCGTGATCGCAGAAAATGGAGAGGGCGTGAGTGGAGATGGTTCGTGCGGAGACGTGAAAGACGGTGGGAGTTTGTTCCCCAGCGATTTTGAGCATCATGGGGATCATTAAGAGAAGTCCTTGGGAGGCGGTAAAAGTACAAGTAAGAGATCCGCCTTGAAGAGAGCCGTGTACCGCTCCGGCTGCTCCGGCTTCGCTTTGCATTTCGATGACATGGGGCACAGTACCAAAGATGTTCTTTTTGCCGTGGGCTGCCCAGTCATCGGCGAGTTCTCCCATTTTGGACGAGGGGGTGATTGGATAAATTGCCATAACTTCGTTACAGGCATGCGCGACAAGGGCGGTGGCTTCGTTGCCATCGACCATCAGAAAACGACCTTTACTCACGTAGTATCTCCTAAAAGGGTTAAAGTTAAAAAAATGAGTGACCCCTTAATGATACCCGATAAGAAGAGGAAAGTAAAGCCCTCTTAACAAAAGCCAGCGTGGAATAACAGTCCGCTAACAAATTTTGTATTTTAGTCCGAATTTTTTAGCGGCGTATTGCGGCTTGGCACCGACGAGGGGGGGCTCTTGCAGAATGGCGTTCACAAACTTGGTGAAGGCATTTTGAAGGTCTTCGAGGGAAAGTTCGCGCCGACCACATCGGAAACGTCGTGGTCGGCGCGAACGACAGAATCCGCAATGCGAATCTGTTCGTACTCGGCGCGCAAACCGGTAACACCAATAGCAGTTTTCCCTAAACCACCATTCCTACGTTGCCGGAGAACAGCGGTTTTTTGAGACGACTCCTTACTTTGTCATCCGCCGCCGGGCAAATCCGAGTCCCGTCAAACCGAGCCCTACTATCGCCAGCGTCGCTGGCTCCGGGACGGGATTCGTCATTTTCAACAGGCTGAATGTGTACTCCTGATCAGCCTCGTTATCAAATGTGAACGTGAATGACCAATCCTCGTCTCCCACCAGGTCGGAGAAATCGCCGAAGTAGAAGAATCCCCCGGATAAACCTTCGAGTACAACTAAGGGTTCATCTGAAGATTCCGTTTTGAGCGAAACCGTCACGGAACCGAGGAAATCGAGCGTTTCGCCCTCATTAAGGGATGTAAACGAGAGAGCATATCCTTCCAGGTGGTCCCACGTTCGATTGTTACTGCTAAAAGTAACACTATTTTGTCGAGCGTTAGCCGTTATGTAGTACCAATCAGGGGTTTCACCTCCATTACCAGGCCAAGGATGGCCAACACTGCCGCCACCGTCGCGTGTGTAGTGCCACGACCAAACAACTTCTAACCCCTGCTTCTCCTCGCCCACCGTGACGAAGTCCGCCTTAGCAGGTGCCGCAATGACAAGCAACACAATGAGGGCAAGCCCAAGGCAAATACTGCCCACTTTGAATGACTGCAAAGTCTGAAACATAGTTGCTCCTTTCTTCCTGAAAATGGAAAACTGTTGTGAATTGATGTAACTCTTCTCTACTGTGTGTAACAGAACGTGACCCATCTGCCAAACACGTCGCACACATTATACCGGATCGATGGCATTGTGTCAAGCATATAATCCGAATTTTCCGAAAAACTTCCCATTTCACCTATTTTGCGGCTTTCGGTACACTCATTTTGCCAAACAAACCCGAAAAATATAGGGTGGGGGCTTGTTTTTCGGGAAAATAGGAGTACCTTGATACTCTCACCGCCTGAACGGAGTCACCCATGAGACGCTGGCAGTTTAATTTGATTTATTTCGGAGTCCTGCTGTTTTTTGCGCCGATGCTTCTCTATCGGGTAGTGCGGTTCGGAAAGTACCGCCGAGGATTCAGACAGAAATTTTTGGGTCGAATTCCCGAACGGCAAGAGGTGTTGAAAAGCCGACCCGAATCTGCCGATACGAAGATTGTTTGGTTTCACGCCGTGAGCGTCGGAGAGGTCAAATTGCTCCGTCCCTTGCTCCAAAAGATCCGCGACACTCTGCCCGACTGGTGCTGCGTCGTTTCGACTACGTCCAAAACCGGTATGGACTTGGCAAAACAACTGTTCGACAAGGACTGGACCGTTTTTTTCTGTCCACTCGATTTCAGTTGGGCAATCGAAAACGCCTTTCAGCGTCTCAAACCGGATATGTTAGTTCTTGTGGAGCAAGAACTCTGGCCCAATCTCGTCGAAACCGCCAAGAAAAACGGCGTGAAACTTGCTATTGTCAATGGGCGATTCGGCGAGGGGGGCTACAAGCGGTATCTTTGGATTCGTCCCATCATTGCGCCGATGCTTCGGAAGTTCGATCTCATTGCTCCGCAAACGGAACTTTACGCCGGTTGGTTTCGTCGGCTCGGTGCTTCCAGCGAAGTGATCCGAATCACCGGCTCAATCAAATTTGATGGCGCTAATACAGACCGCAACAATCCAGAAACGGAACATTTCCGAAAAATAGCCGGTATTACTGAGAATGACATCGTTTTTTTGGCTGGAAGTACACAGTATCCCGAAGAGTCGCTTGCCGTTGACTGTTATGAGCATTTGAAAAAAGATTTTCCGAGGCTTCGACTCATCATTGTTCCTCGTCATCCTGAACGTTTTGGCGAAGTGTCGGCAATGTTAGATGCCAAAGAAATCCTTTGGGAACGGCGTTCAACACTGCCGCAAGACACACGTAAAGAGCCGGGGACGGAGCGCAGCGCAGTCCCCGAACACTCGCGGGTTCTTCTCGTCGATGCGGTTGGCGAACTCGGCGGTTGGTGGGGAACGGCGGCGATTGCTTTCGTCGGCGGCAGTATAGGCAAGCGCGGCGGACAAAATATGATCGAACCAGCGGCGTATGGGGCAGCAGTCTGTTTTGGACCGAACACTAAAAATTTTCGTGACATTGTTGCGATGATGCTTCGCGACGAAGCCGCTCAAGTCGTCCACGACCGGCAGGAAATGGAGCGGTTTGTCCGCCGCTGCCTCGAAGAACCGAATTTTGCGGAACAACTCGGGAACAATGCGAAAAGCCTGGTACAGCGTCAGGTCGGTGCGACGCAAAAGACGTTGGACTTGCTCCAAGCACTCTACACTACTCAACGCCAATAATTCTCGGCGAGTTCATACTGCGTCTCGATAGGACTTTGCTCGGCGGCTTTGCCGGACATGCGAAAAATTGCGTAAAACGAGCCCCACATACGGAGAGAAAAAATTTGGTTTTATGGTATAATGCGATACGAGAATAGAGTTAATCCCTATAACCCCAAAAGGAGTCAATTACATGAACGTTCCCATTATTCAGCCCGGTTGCGGTGCTGGTTGCGCTTTGTCGCGCCGCAGCGTGTTAGCAACAGGTTTAGCAACCGGTTGTGCCGCCTGTCTTGGCGGCTTGTCATCATTTCGGAACACTGCCTTCGCCCAGGATGCAGGCGAAAAGATGCGTCTTCGCGTTATCTTTTCGCTCCATGCCGACGTTCAGGCAGTACCAGACTGGCCGAACGTCGGCTTCGATTTCAGACCCGTGATGGCAGAAATGATGGCTGCCTTCAAAGACGGATGCAAGAACGTAACCTGCGTTTCGTCGATGGCGACTGGTCCAGAGCAAACAAAAGAAATCGTCGATGCGGATAACGCTGCCGGAAACATCGACGGCTATGTCGTCGTGCAAATGAACTGCTGGAATCGAGCCGTTCAGACGGCTGTGGAAACCGGTAAACCGGTTCTCTATGCCGATTTCCTCTATGCCGGCAGCGGCGGTTTCCTCGTCTATACGGCGGGATTGCTCCGGGCGGCGAAGCCGAACTTTTCTTTCATGACATCGGGTCGGCTTGCCGATCTCGTTGCCGCCGTAAATTGCATGCCTCTTGCCAAGGGAGCAGGTGGTCTCAAAGCCTATACCGATGCGGTCGCGAAACTCCGCCGTGAGATTGCCGCCGGAGTGAAGGACGACATGGGATGCACCGACGACAAATTCGACATTCTTTCGACAGGCGACCTCTTGAAAGAACTCAAATCAAAGAAAATGCTGGAGTATGAAAAAGGCTGGGCTGATGTCATCCCCCAGACGAAAGAGTCGCTCGGCATCGATATTATTCGCCGACCTTTCGCCGAGTTGAACGACCTTTGGGAAAAAGCGGATAAGGATCAGGCACAGGAGATCGTCAACCGGTGGAAGAAGGATGCCGTTGCCATTCAGGACGTTTCAGACGAAACGCTGGAGCAATCGGCACGGATGTACTTGGCGGAGAAACAGGCATTGAAGATTCACGATGCTTGCGGTATTACCATCAACTGTCTCGGCGGATTCTACGGCGGACATATTCATGCCTATCCGTGTCTGGGGTTCCATGAACTCTTGAACGAGGGGCTGATCGGTGCCTGCGAATGTGATACGATTTCGACCTTGACGATGGTCGTAATGACAACGTTGACAAAGGGGCGACCCGGTTACATTTCGGACCCGGTCATGGACGTTGCGACGAAACAGATTATTTACGCCCATTGCGTTGCTGCAAACAAACCCTTTGGACCGCAGGGAGCGTCGAATCCGTACTCCATCATGACGCATTCGGAAGATCGTCAGGGAGCATCGTTACGGTCAACGTTGCCGCTCGGTTATATGATGACCACCTTGGAGATGCACCCGGGGAACAAGGAAATTCTGTTCCATCGTGCCAAAGCGGTGGCAAACAGTACGGAGGATCGGGCTTGCCGAACGAAGATTGCCGGTGTTCCTGTTGGGGATTTTGAGAAATTGTTCACGGAGTGGGATCGCTGGGGCTGGCATCGTGTTACGTACTATGGCGACCTGAAGGAGCCGGTCTTTGCGCTCGCCGATACGCTCGGCTGGAAGGTCGTTGAAGAAGCGTAATCAAAACGAATGTGTTCGGTTTACAGAGCCGCAATCTTTTGATTACGGCTCTGTTGATTGCGGCGTTTTTGCCGGTTGTGCCGAAAACTTTCCTCCGTTTCGGAAAAATTAACTCGGCAAACCCTTGACTTTTCCCGGCACGTGTCTTACAATGCGCGGGAGGTGTCTCTCCATGTTTTTTCCATTCCACCAAAAGGGAACTCAAAGTATGCTCAACAATCTAAAAATCGGGACCAAATTGTTCGGCGGTTTCGCCATCGTGCTTTTCATTCTCATCGTCGTCGGTGTGGTAGGTTGGTGGGCAATTACCAAAAAAACGGAGATGGCGAACGAAGTTGATGCCGCTAACGAACTGATAGCGGCAGGCACGGCAATGAAAAGCGACATCTACGAAGCGATGACTTTGGTAAATATGGAAACACTTACCAAAGACAAAAAGTTTGCCGATGGAGTCCAAACAATCGCGACGAGAATCCAAGCCGACCACGCCAATGATGTCAAGTTAATCAAGAATCCCGAAACGCGACTAATGTACGAAGCAGTCTTGAAAAAAGTCCAGACCTTCGCCGATACGGATGCCAAAGCCTGGGATACCGAAGTCAAACGGCAAAAAGCCGCCGATAACCGGTTCGATTTGGCAAGACAACTGGTCGAGTGTGTCAACAAAGTGTCGGATTCCATCTATCAGGTAACGACAGACCCGGAACGCAAATTTTCCGTTACCTCGAAATCAGAAGATGGTAAAGATGTTGTCTATTATGCTTCCGGACGCGTGGAAATGATGAACATTGCCACAAGTATGACCAATGCGGTTCGTGATATTCGCCGTTTGTGTTATCAATATGGACTCGCTACGGATGACGACGGCAGAAAGGAAGTTCAAGCCGATATTCGTCAGGAGTATAAGATAATTGTGGATGCGATCAAAACATTGGAGCCGGTCATAATAAGCCCAGTGGGACAAAAACTGCTTGAAGACCTTAAGGGCATCAGTGACAATTGGTTCAAGTCTGTGGAACTCGTCATGGCTTTGGAAAAGGACTATGCCGACTATGATGTCCAGACAACCAAAATTGCCGATGAATTGGTTGAAGAAATCCAGGCAATTCTGCCCCGCTTTGTAGACCGCGTAGAAAAGGCGCAGAAAGAGGATGAAGCATTTAGCAAACTGGTCATATGGATTCTTCTCGGCACGGTTATCGGTGCCGTGCTTTTGGGGTTGATCATCAGTCTCATGTTGACAAGCAATATCACCTCGGGGCTCAAGCGAGCAGTCGGGGCAATGAAACTCATCGCCGACGACGGAAACGTCTCCTTTGAAATCCCCAGAGAAGACACGAATCGCTGTGATGAAGTCGGCGATTTGGCACACGCCGTCGATGCGATTTTGAAGCAGTTCCAGCATGTGGAAAAGTTGGCAAACGATCTTGCCGACGGCAACTACAATGTCGAAACGAAGGTTCGCGGCGATCAGGATTCGATGAATATCAACCTCAACAAGATGCTCGATCAGGTCAACCAAGCCATGGCAGAGATTGACGAAGGAGTCAAACAGGTCTCAACCGGTGCCAATGAAGTGTCGAGTGCCTCGCAAGCCCTGTCGAGTGGTGCTCAAGAATCTGCCGCCAGCTTGGAAGAAATTACTGCCTCGATGAGCGAAATCAGCAGCCAGACGAAAATGAATGCCGAAAGCGCAGGTCAGGCACGCGATTTGGCGCAGAAAGCGAGCGACGCAGCAACTCAAGGACAAGAGGCGATGCAACAAATGACCGGTGCGATGAGTCGGATTACGCAAAACTCCAACGAAATCCAGCGGGTTATTAAAGTCATCGACGACATTGCGTTCCAAACGAATCTTCTTGCTCTCAATGCTGCGGTTGAAGCGGCTCGTGCTGGTCAGCATGGAAAAGGCTTTGCTGTTGTTGCCGAAGAGGTGCGAAATCTTGCTTCCCGTAGTGCGAAAGCGGCGCAGGAGACATCGGAATTGATCGCCAAGAGCGGTCAGGAAATCGCAAAGGGCGGAGAAGTGGCATCGCACACTGCCGAAGTGCTCAACACGATTGTCGATCAGATCAAGCAAACGACCGATATCGTGGCAGGCATTGCCGTCGCCAGTAATGAGCAGGCGCAAGGTGTGAATCAGGTTTCCATCGGCTTACAGCAGATTGATTCCGTAACACAACAGAACACAGCGGCGGCGGAAGAGTCGGCAAGTGCTGCCAGCGAGATGAGTTCGATGGCGGTCACCCTGCAAAAGCAAGTGGATCAATTCAAACTTCGGGGGCAGTCCGGCAAAAAAGAGGCGACTCAACTAGCGGCATCCTATACAGCACCAAATACCCCAGCACATGTTGCTCCGAAACTCGTCTCACCGCAGAAGCCCGTTACACCGGCGGTGAAGGCACCGGCTATGGTCAAACCGGTAGCCCCGAAGCCGCTGGCGGCTCAGCCTGACGAACCAGTCGGCAACGACAATTGGGGCGGTGGTAGGACCGCCACTGCCGACGTTCACATCGACCTCGACAGTAAGGATTTTGGGAAGTTCTAAAATTCTCAAGAATTTATGTGACCGATTGGCGGTCGGTAACCAACCTTTGCAAATGGATATTTTTTACCGTCGAGACAATAAGGGCTCGGTGGTACAGAATAGAAAAGGATTTGTAAAATGGAGAATGTACGCCCAAAAATCATCATTGTTGACGACAATATGTCCAGCCTGACTCAAGGGCGGAACATGCTCAAGAACTTTTACGAGGTTTATCCTGCGCCGTCCGCCGCCAAACTCTTTGAAATCCTGGACAACGTTCTGCCGGACCTTATTCTTCTGGACATTGCCATGCCGGAAGTCGACGGCTATGAGACTATTAACAGGCTGAAAATCAATCCGCGATTTGCCGAGATACCGGTCATCTTCCTGACCGCTCTGGACGGCGACAGCGATGAATTGGAAGGTTTAGACCGCGGGGCAACAGACTATATTGCCAAGCCGTTTTCGGCTCCGTTGTTGCTGAAACGTATTGCCAATCAACTGCTCATTGTTCAACAGAGAAATGATTTATTAACCGACAAGGCAACACTGAAAAATTATGCAGATAATTTAGAACAAATGGTTTCGAAACGGACGGCAGAAGTGTTTCACCTTCAACATGCCGTGCTTGCTACCGTTGCCGACTTGGTAGAGTTTCGGGACAAACTTACCGGCGGACACACGGAGCGTACCAGTCTCTACTTGAAGGCAATGATGAATGAACTGGTGCGGCTGGACATCTATAAAGAAGAAATCGCCGGTTGGGACGTGAACTTTTTTCTGCTGTCGGCACAACTTCACGATGTGGGAAAAATTGCCATTCCCGACTACATCCTGAACAAGCCCGGAAAACTCACGTCGGAAGAGTTTGAAATCATGAAAACCCATGTGACGGTAGGCATGGATGCCATCGAAAGAATAATGACCAATGCAAAGGGGCATAATATTTTTCTGCGGCATGCGAAGTCCATTACGGGGGCGCATCATGAAAGATGGGACGGCACCGGCTATCCTAGAGGACTTAAAGGAACGGAGATTCCTTTGGAGGGGCGGCTGATGGCGATTGTCGATGTGTATGATGCGCTGATTTCTGTGCGTCCGTACAAGAAGGCGTTTTCCCATGATGAGGCGGGTCAAATTATCAAAGACGGTGCCGGTTCGCACTTTGATCCCGTCTTGATCGTCGTTTTTCATAATGTCGAAGACCAGTTCGCCCAAATCGCAAGAGAAGTCGGACCGTAGGGCTTTCATTGGCACCCGGGGATTTCGCTGCGCTGCATCCCCGACTCTTTAGTTTGTTGCGACGCTGGTCACTATCCGTTTCATCTCGCTCACCGCTTCTTTCATGCCGACCATTAAGGCGCGGGCAATGATCGAATGACCGATGTTGAGTTCCCGCATATTCGAAATGGACGCAATCGGCAAAACATTGTGATACGTCAAGCCGTGTCCCGCGTGGAGCCGAAGCCCCATAGAATGAATCATCTTGCCCGCCGTTTGAATCCGCTGTAATTCAACATTCCGCTTGGTTTCCGTTTCGGCAAGAGCGTAACAACCGGTATGAATTTCGACCGCATCGCAACTGGTTTTTAATCCCGCCTCGATCTGCTTCGGATCGGGATCAAGAAAAAGACTCACGACGATTCCCTTATCTTGGAGACGTTTGACGATTTTCCTGATCACTTCCGGTTGACTCACCACGTCGAGTCCTCCTTCGGTAGTAACTTCTTCCCGGCGTTCGGGTACGAGCGTGGCTTGACCGGGGCGAAGATTACAAGCGATCTTGATGATTTCTTCGGCGCACGCCATTTCGAGGTTGAGTTTGCATCGGACGGTTTCGCGGAGAAGGTTCACGTCCCTGTCCTGAATGTGCCGGCGGTCTTCTCGCAGATGAACGGTGATACCGTCGGCTCCTCCCAGTTCGGCAAGTGCCGCCGCCCAAACCGGATCAGGCTCCACGGTTCTCCGTGCCTGCCGAACCGTTGCAATGTGATCGATGTTGACTCCCAGTTCTAACATGTTACTCTTAGAAACTATCCCATTCCATTTGCCGCTATTTTACCACAAAATCGGAATTGATGTAAGGGAGAATTTTACACAGCTACCATGCGCCTCACAGGGTGAGGCGGCTAAATTACTTTCGCCTTCTTGCCAAACCGAGTCCGACGAGTCCCAAAGCGACCATCGCCAGCGTCGCCGGTTCCGGTACCGCACTGACACCCCAATCGTTCGCATCCCACATCTGATTCACCATACCGCCGTCCATCCAGATGTACGCCCACTGGTCATCGCCCCAACCGACGCTAATCGTGTTGAGTAGTTCCCAGTTGGAAACATACTCGTCGGCAATGCCGAAGAGCGAACCCCATGAAACGCCCCACACGCCAAACGTACCCAAACCGTTTTCAAACGTGTTGGCAAAGTTGGCAGTCCAAGAGCCGAAATCCAATCCCGCATAATCCTCCGTGAGGGTTCTGGAGAAATCAAGCATCAGATTCGCACTCGCTAAATCGACAGTGCTGACTTGGAAGTTGGGCATGAACGCGAGTTCTCCCTCTTCGCTCACGAAACCGGTGATGGTCATGTAGCCGTTGCCGTCAGACGTAAAAGCAAGGTTCTCGACTGTACCAAAATCATTTCCACTTGAGAAACCTGCAATGGTAAGTGCGTCGATGGTGCCTGCCGCACCGTTGAATGTGCCGCCGCCGTAAATCATGTCGGCAATCACACCGGAGTTGTTAAGGATTCCGCTGACCATTGAAACATTGCTAATGGTGCCATAATTGTTGACCGTTCCGCCGTTGACGCTGGCAGATGCAGCGGCAAAAGCAGCGGCAAAGGTGCCAGCACCACCGGAACCGTCCACCATCGTAAGATTGGTAATCGTGTTCCCACTTTGATTGTCGAGTATTCCGCCGTCGCCGACGATTGCGTCATCGATGTTGCCCCAGTTAATGCCGGTGGCATCGCCGTTAACGTTCAGCGTACCGATGGTGCCGCGCACATTGCTATTAAAATTGCCGCCGGTGTAGAGCAGAGTGTTAATCCGTCCATCATTGTAGATAGTTCCGCCGCTAAGCGTGACATCGGACAATGTGCAGCCACCGTCGTTGTAGACGCTCCCGCCAGTGATCTGGACGTTGGAAATAGTGCCGCTATTGCGGTTGAAGACGTTCCCGCCAGTAACCGTGGCAGTGGTGACCGTTCTCTCGTTAGAAAGTGTCCCGCCGCTGTGTACGTTTACCTCATCAAGGTTTCCCCAATCGATGCTATTGGCGTTACCGCGAATGGTCAGCGCACCGATGGTGCCTGCACTGGTTCGTGTGTATGAGCCGCCGTTGTAGGTCAGATTGTCTATGCGTGCCCTGTTATTGAGCGTTCCGGCACCATTAAGCGTGAGATTGTTAATTGTACCGAGGTTATTGTTAACTGTGCCAGTGTTGATAACGACGGTGTTGACCGTACCGACGGTATTGTCGGTAATGTTACCATTGTCAAGCGTAGCGGCATTGACCGTAACCGTCCCCATGGTGCCAGCGTCGTTGTAAATCCGCCCGCTCTCGATAGCAGCAGTGGTAATGGAGCCTCCTGCTTGGTTGCTGATCCTTCCGCCACTGACAGTGGCATTGGTAATCGTGCCGCCGACTTTGTTGTCGATCCACCCGCCGGTGACCGTTGCATTACGGAGCGTACTGTAGTTTTCGAGCAAACCGGCAGTAACCGTTGCCATACCTGTGAAATCGACGTTATTTCCCGTCAGTGTCAATGTGCCGCTGCCTGATTTCGTCAGACCTCCATGTCCGTAAATGTCGGAAAGTGTTTGGACAACCCCCGACCCCAGATTGAAGGCAAGCGTACCAGTGGAAATGTGCGTGCGACCAGTGTAAGTATGACCGCCACCCAATGTTAGCGTACCCGCACCAGATTTATTCAGATCACCCGCGCCAGAAATTTTACCATTGTAGGTGAAGTTATCATTTCGGTAAAACTGCACTTCTGTACCAGAGGCAAGAATCACATTGCCAGCGATACTCCCCGTGGTGTTGCCACCGTCGCCAATGCGGAGTGTTCCTCCGTTGACACTGATCCTGCCGGACTCGACCATTCCGGTCACGATCAGCATTCCATCGTTGACAATCGTGTCCCCATTGAAAGTGTTCGCACCGGTCAACATCAGTGTCCCCCCGCCGTTCTTTATCAGATTTCCACTGTGGTTCGCACTGCCAGAAATGCTCCCGCTATAGGTCAGGACACCAGTGTGGTCAAAGACCACCGAGCCCCAAGTGGAGTGCAACTCGGAACCTGCTGCGTGGGGATTTTTATAGGCATCGAGGAAGATATCGCGGCCAAAGACGACCGGGCTTCCGCCGTTGCCGATTTGGAGCGTTCCGAGTCCGCCATTAATTTCTTCTCCATAGTAGCCGAGTCTGATACCATTCCAGCCGGGAAGGTAGTTACCCTTAAACAATTTGGAATCGTCGTAAGTGCCGCCGGTGTAGATCAACTTGTGGATCCACCCTCTGTTGTCCAGAGTTCCGCTACTGAGATTGGCAGTTGTAATCCATCCGTGGATGGCGAAGTTTCCATTGGTTCCGTCTCCGTAGGAGTAGGAGTTGATCAAGGTTCCGCCCATGATATTTGCCGTTTGGATGTACCCATATCCTGCTCCGCCGCCATATTGGGGATTTCCGCCGTTGCGCCCATTGTGCAGGGTTCCGCCGGTATAGACGTTTGCCACTTCGATGTAGCCATTGCCGTTTCCGCCTTTGCCGCCTTCGCCGCCTTGCCCGCCCGCACCGCCGGGGCCAGCACTAGTATAGCCTGGGCCGCCGCCCACCCCCTTTTCGCCGTTGTCTCCTTTCCCAAAATCGTTGCCGCCGAGCCCATTGTGTAAGGTTCCGTAGATGTTTGCCACGTCGATGTATCCGGTGCCTTCGCCTCCGTTCCCTCCTGCGCCGCCGTTTCCGCCAGCACCACCAACGCCCAGTGTACCTAAACAGTAAGGAACGTCGTTACCACCTTCACCTCCGTTACCGCCATTTCCGCCGGTGGCACCATTGCCGCCGACACCGTTAGACAGGGTTGCTCCTGCAAGGACTTTTACCGTTCCGATGGTACTTGTGCCGTTGCCGCCGTTGGGACCGTCCGCCCCATCGCCGCCCTTCCCACCAGTTGCACTGTTTTCCCAAGCCGCGAAGCGCCGGTCTCCGCCTTTTCCGCCGGTTCCGCCGTTGCCGCCGACGGCACCGAGACCGCCGAGACCATTACGTAACCAGGCACCCTCGAGGACGAGAACCTCCTCGATTTTCGTGCCGACAAAATCGGTACCAGTCATGCCGGGTTTCCCGGGGGACCCGGCTTCGCCTACGCCGTTGTTACCTTCTCCCTTTGCTCCGTCGCCCCCGGCACCGTAGTTGTTAAGCCCGCCGTGTTTTCCCCAGCCGCCCTCACCGATTGCGGAAGTGCCGCTGCTCCAAATGCCATCCCTGTCCACTGTGGAACCAACGGCATACACCGGACCGATATAGGGTATGTCGATGGTCTGAACTTTGCCGTCGTCGTCAAGGATTGTTTCAGTGTAGAATCCCCCGATTCCCTTATCATTCAGGGCACCGCCTGTGAGAAAGACCGTGCCGATTGTAGAGGCGTGTTCGTTTTGGAGTGTTCCACTTCGGACGGTTGCAGTGCCGATAGTTGCGCCATTGCGATTCTGCAATTCTCCCCCATCGATTTCGACCCTTCCTATGGCGGCACTGTTGCTCACCACCAGCGAACCGGTGTTCACAGAAAGAGTGCCGATTGAGGCACCCGTCTCGTTCAATAAAACTCCGTGCGAATCAACAACCGCATTTGTAATCTTTCCGTGGTTTACCAGAGTGCTGGTCGCTTCGACTGTATTTAGATAATTCCCATTTTCACTGTAGTTCGAATAGTAACCGTAACCTGCAACGACGGCTTCAGTGATTGTACCTAGCGAACCATTGGTAAATATTGCATCCATCCTCTTCGTCGCTTCACCTTCGATCGTGTCCGGCGGGCGCGGCACGATTCTGTCGCCAATAACTGCTGCGTCGATCCCTATAGAGGGCATTCCCGTACCATCGATGCCGACTGATAGTCCATCGTACCACCTGTCTGCCGTTTGTATCGTTGCCGTGATTCCATATCTGTCCACGTAACTGTACACAAATACCCCGGACAGGCTCATGTTATAAGTAACGTCTTGGTAAAGCCTATACTCGTTATTGCTGTCGGTGTACACCCAGATTTGCCCGAAGGCGTTTGCTGGCAAAAATAAGAGCAGAGCAAGCGCGAGGCTTGCCAGCACAACGGGAAAACGGAAAATGTTCTTTCTCATGCTCATAATAAGGGTCCTTTGTTGTTAAAAGGGTGAAGGGTTTGAGGTTTTCGAGAACTCAACAAGACCGCTCATGAGAGGAGCGATGCGATCAATAGATAGGTTTTCTTTCCGTGTTCCAATACGGTGCGATACGACCTTAACGCCTAACGCCAAAGATTGCCCATTGACACTGCGCAGACGCTCCCTTTCCGGGAGTCGCGTCACTTTCAGTGTCAAATGGTTTTCTTCACTCGTCAAGCCTTTTGGGCAAGCCGTTTGGAACGTGAAGGCAACCAATCCGCATCTCAGTTTTAAGAAAACCTGACACGGCTATTGAATGCTGACGTACTCTATTGTGATTCTGCTCCGGCTACATAACGCAACCAGTAACAGAATCCTGTACCATGTGACGCATTGTAACATACTCGTTACGATGTGTCAAGAGACCTAACGGAAAAAATTCGAAAAAACGGAAAAATTTTTTCGACCGGCTAATTGGCACGCCTCTAACACATTTGAACGAGTAATTAAGAAAGCGGCGACGCACGCAACAAGCCCGGAAGACTCGTCAATGGAACAAGTCCAAAAAGACTCATGGGCTGGAAGACCATATGATGTGTGAAAAGCGTTTTGGTCATTTTTTCACAGTTATCGAAAGGGCGGTGGCTTCCTCTATGATCGGGACAAACACCCGCCACTACCTTGATGGTACCACCCTTTTCTGGAATTCTCAAGAGGCTGTAGTCTGATATTTGGAAAAGAAGAGAAGTGCAAGAGCAGGGGACGAAGGTACTTCGTAGTCCGCCGACGGTCGGGGGATTGCGCTACGCTACATCCCAGTCCGTCGACAAGTTTGCATAAAATCTGTCATTCCCGCGCAGGCGGGAATCCAGACGAACGATGAGAACCCTGTTTCTCTAGCCCCCCGCCTTCACGGGGGTGACGAAAAAACAAAACT
>Ga0123353_10003225_pt1 | contig 20554 bp, 16 predicted proteins | sample TergutLab28metaG_3_FD_92763 | JGI IMG/M metagenome (GOLD analysis project Ga0123353, IMG submission 92763) | Labiotermes labralis P3 segment gut microbial communities from Petit-Saut dam, French Guiana - Lab288 P3 | ecosystem: Host-associated > Arthropoda: Insects > Digestive system > Gut ... | reverse complement strand
AGGCTGATTAGAAGTGCGCCTGTGCGTGTGTCAAATCGAATGGTAACACGTGACCTGTGACTTTTAACGGCTGGTCCGAATTACCCACATTGGGGCGATTCCGGCCAAATTCAAGAAATACCTGTGGCGCCCAATTTACGTACACGCCCTAATAATTTTGTACTTTTTACCACTGGACTTCATTTTCATAATGGATTTATGTTTCCGTCTTTCCTGCAGTTTCCACACTTTATTCTGTGCAGCCGTTCCCCTGTAAGTGATAATCATTACCCCACTTTGCCATTACCACATTACCGGCACCTGTTGTTCATTCTTGATTTCCACACCCTTCGCCAGCTACGTTGGTGAAGCTGTGTATTTTCGTAAATCACTCATCTGTCCTGCAGATGGCGGCAGCAGCTGCCTCCGAAACGTCGGTACACTTCGACCAAACTGCGTGACGTCACATCCCAGAGGGCAGTACTTTTGATAGCGCTGTGAGATGCTGAAGCGTGATGTCATGTGGGAATGATGATGATGGAGCAATCGTTGCTGCGTGCTGTTTCGAGAGGGTGTATAGGAGGGTCAGTCGGTACGGTGTCTAGGCTATGGAATGGAATTGATGTTCGATTCCCGGCAGGAGAAAAATTTTTCTGTCCTCCAAAGCGTTAAGACCGTTTCTGGGGCCCACCCTGCCTCCCCCTTAATAGGCACCGAGGGCTCTTTCTCCGAGGCAGAGCAGACCTCTCGCCTCTTCTACGAGTCCTCGTAGTTCCACAGTTACGAATCAGTTGAGCTGTGCCTCCATTGCCCCTACGCCTTAATGGAGCGCACAGGATCTGAACTTTGCCTTTAGTAGCAGATACGCAGCGCAGCACGAAGATGGCCGGTCGAAATGTTCTAAACCGAGATTGGAACCCGGTAGTTGTGACACGGAGTTTCACGGAAATGGACGGATTGTGAGGTATGATATTGATCGTTGGTACTCATTCCATGGAGTATTTTTCAGAAGCTGATAGTTGTTCAAGTAGTCAAGAAATTTTCCTCGTTCGTGCGTAACCCGATGGCCCATTAGCATATTCGCATGTTCCGAACACAACTTTGTACTAATTAAGCTTCTCTACCAGCTCCTTTGGGATTTGATTTCGTAATGTGTTTAGTAGTATTGTTTTCAGTTGAGCGTTCTGTTACACAAGTGTCGCTTGCTGTGTGAAGGCAGTCCGCTGTGTTTAGAGTGCTGAATCTGTTTCATATTGCGCAGCTTTAGTGATTTAGGAAGCAGTTGGTACTTAAATTAATGCAACAGGACATGGAAGTTTGTTTTGCTGTTCCTCACCCTCGTGTAACGTCATATATCGTGACGACACTCAGAAGTGCCCTTTTTGTTATTTGTTTCGCAATTCATATACCATTAGAACAAATGTGCGTTATGGCAAGGTGCTGGTTCGAACTTGTTTGCCAGTTGGAGTCTGAGCCGCTGTGTGCTGCCTGTAGGCGGACATACGTAGGTACAGTGACACTGTTGTTGGTGGACATTACAGGAGCTGGCACTGCTTGTTTGTTTGTGTGTCAGTATCACAGTATTCAGTGACTGAAGTTAAGGTAGGAATCATAATGAAATTGGGGCGGTCTAGTTTATTTACGTGCTGAAGACAGCAATAGGGATCTGCCATGGAGATCGCTTTGCCGTATGTACGTATTGGCAAGAGTGTGGAGTGCAGTTCATATATATGGCCGTTTTCTGTGAGGTCCGCATTTGGAACACATTTGGAGTTCACAAAGATCAGTCAATAGTAGGATGGAGCTGTGACGGGCAAACATCGTTATATTGTCACGTGATATTGCTAGGGTGACGCAGCACATGACGTCGCATAGGCGATGCGTGTCGCATACAAACGGGGGTCAGAAATATTTGCAGAATATTGGTTGGAGATCATCAAAGGTGACCTGATGTTTAAAACCGAAGTGGTAACTCAATCTACCATCTGTGAACAGTGAAAAACAATACATATTGTTCACACATTGTTATGGGTCCTGTGAAGTAAAACAGCGATTATTTCCGTAAATAGCGGTAACTAGTTGGTCATTGTAATGGAGGTGCATTGTGTTTTCTGTGAGGTCGAAAGTTAATTTTGGGTGTTGTTTAGATGACGTACATGCTGTAGAGGGTTAACGTATTCTGTAACCAGCCAAGTGTGAAGTCAGAGAGACGAATCTTAGAACACACAACACAGGATGTGCTGCCTGGTCAGGGCGACAGGTGGCTGTGGAGGGTGGTGGAGCTATGGCAGCCTTCGTCCGGTGTACCCTGGGCAGTGGCACAGCCCTGGTGCACTCGTGTGGGAGAGTGACTTTAGCGTTAGGTCAGGCAGTTGGATATTTGTGGAACTTACAGCTTAAAGAAGAGACATTGGAAGTGTCGAGGGTTTGACTTCCGTGGCAGTTGGTCGTGAAAGACGAAGCGAATTTGAAGCGATTGGCACTGAACAGTGTAAATCAGGCACATGATGTGTATCGATGTGTACAGTCACACACAGCACATTGTTTGGCAACTAGTTTAGACCTCGCATGTCCACCATCATCAGGCCGATTGTACAAGAACAATAATACAAACAGAAACTGTATGTCGTGCGGTAGGACATCGCAAACTTGCTACATAACAAGTACACCAAAATGTGTATAAACGAAAAGCAATCCCATTACAGGCCCTGAGGGTTCCAGGAGGTCGAGGCTTCTAGATTTCAAGACATTCTTCAAATGAAGGTGGTAAGGTTGTTGGCCCTACGCACCGGCCGCCATTACCCCCCAGGAAATGTTCCTGGCACTCATTTCTGTTATAGGATGAGTCATCCCAAAGGACATAGCGCGGCCTGAAGGATTATGTGGATGACACCAGCGGGAATCGAACCCGCGACCTTCCGGCTTGTAGCGCAGTGCCTAAACCAACTGCGCCACCGCTTGCCCCAAAATTGTATATACAATGTATACGTGTGAAGCGAACTGCCATTGGCCTAAGCACAAGCTGTGTAACTGATAATAAGTACAAGACGTTGGCGTTAAAAAGTGAAATATGTATTTCGCATGTCTTTGGTAAGTCAGCGGTGATGTTTCTTGAGGGCTGCAGTCAGCAGTAGCAGTGACAGTAGCAGTGTGCGTGGAGCACACCACTGATACTGAAGTACTGCCAAACTATGAATTTCACTATAAATTCCTCATGTGGTACAGTTCAGTTGTAGGAATAGAATAGGATCGTCTTGACTGTCTGTAAGTGACATTCCGACAGTACGTAAGGTGACAATATCTGGCCGTGTGGGTAGATGCAGTGGGTTGTTTACAGTGGCAGTGCTAATGAAAAGATAAGTCAGCAGGTACATTGGAAAGGGCGTACTGTAACGATATGCAGCAGCGACCGACGAGCTAATTGAAATTAAAGGACATCGCAATCCAGTGGATGCCTCAGCGTCGGTATTTGGGTGTTCTCGGGTAAACGACTTGTCCCGGATACCGGCGAATTCCCCGGTGTGACTACTGTTGCGCTGCCCTACCTCTGAAATGGAAGAAGTGCCTTCCTTCCTTTCTTTATTAAAAAAAGAGAAAACTTGTAAATCTTCCTTTCCGAAAGCAAGTGCCGACTGTTGCAGCTCATAACAATTTGTATAGGGCATTTGCTAAAGGCTAGGCCTGCCATACCGTGCGTGCTTGTGTGGGGGACGGACAAGGCAGTGTTGGGCTCTTCTCCGCAGCGTCCTTTTAACGAAGTAGTGCGGCGGTAGTACGCCTACGGCCGTACTTCCTCGTGGTTCGTGTAACAAGGGAGAAATATAAGCAAGACAGCACAGAAGATAGGGCTTGTCCGTACGCCAGTCTTGCGGCACCCTCGGCACTCTACCCACCCGAAACGACAAGCAGTTGAAAGACGTTACAAGTTGCAAACATGCCTTCTTATTGATGTAGCAGATCTTCGGGCTTTTTGCGCCGTGCGGTTGGCGACTTTCTTTCTGACGTTTCGGAAAGACGTGTCGTCTTTATCTTCAGGGTTATGCGTCCGTTCATATCCCTGAAAATGAAGACGGCACGCCCCTTCGAAACGTCGGCAGTAAATTACCAAACCACACGGCGCAACAAACCAGGCGATCTGGTTCCTCAACAGCGAAACGGCGGAAACCTCAGAGCGCTGTTCGCCTGTTGTTAAGAGTGTATTTATCGCTGATTGTTTTATCTTCCTAATTTAATGTGTCTTCTAGCTGCTTGATTCGTTTTTTTAATGGAAGAATGAATCTCTGCAAGTTTTCAAGGTACTTCGACGCCGTTGTCCATGTACACGTAACAGAATACTGTAAAGAAGTAGCGGAAAAATGGTACCGTATTAAATGTTGGTGCTAAGAATTCTAATAATGTGGCTTTTGTCACAGCAGGATCGTGGTCTGGCGGTCCACTTGCCGCCCAACCCGGGAGACAGTACCGTCACTTACTGCTATTGTGCATTTCTGTGGCATTCATTCGTGTTTATTTCACTGAAACACTCCCATCGTTTCCAAGATGGAATTTTGGCGGAAGGGGTGTTATGGCGAAACTAATGCACGATCTGTACTCTCTGCCAATCGATTGCTGAAGTACAGACGTGAGGTTTGTTTTGCGTTGTGAGGTTCTGTAAACTACAGCAGGTTGATGTAGAGAAGTAACTGCAGAGTGTTGTGTTCTGTAATAACCCTTCCTCTGAAGAACATATTTGGGCGAGACTGTTTAAAGTTACATTCAGGATTTAGTAGAGTTGCTGTTCTCACAAGGAAGTGTAGCGGGGAAACTTGAGCTAAGGACAGGCGAGTGTACACAGGGACAGTAGGAGAGCAGAATTTCGTTTTAAATAACCAAGACATATCTGGCAAGAATTGTGGATTTCTCTGTTTTTCGGATAGTGAGACAGTGTTATGTGATTGTGATATTGTTATTGTTATTGCTGCTGCTGCATTGCACGGTGTAGGGTGGTAGAGGTGGAGGATGAGTGAAAGGGCATTCTGAACCCTTCTGCATGACCTGACCTTCGCCACAGTGCTTAGGCAGATGCACGAACGGCATATGATTGGGCCAGTGTGCGCCTTGCACAAGTCTTCTAACGAATTATTCTCTAATCGTAGTCCCGTTGGACACTGCATGCTCCGTTTTACGGACCGTTTCGTTAATTAAGTCAACCAACGACCCCATTTATGAACTTAATGTTATGTATGTCCCGTGCATTTGATTAACTATACAATATTAACACCAAAAAATTGCAAGGTGTCCATAAATAACTTCTTATTTCGTAATAGTGCTGCCTGTTGCGGCTGTGCAGTTGTAAAGGAACACATTTTGATACAGTTGTGTGCATAAATACATTAATTTACATTCAGAGTAATAAAAACAGTGCTAAAATTTGTAAAACATGAAATGTGTACAGTTGTTTTGCGTTTCATTGCAGCTGTAGCATAATGCATAAATTTGTAAAGACATGTAAATCATCTAAAATAATTTTATATGTTTTAGTAATATTTTTATTACTTGGAACTGTAAATTAATTTTTGTTACAAACGTCTTTGACAATATTTGTATCAGAATATATGCGTTTGTAACCAGGCTCTCGCTAAAGACGGCTGTAATCATTTATAACTACTTGTGCAATTACTTGCTGTTGCTACTCTGTAATCTGTAACCCCAATTACTTATTGACATGCAGAGTGACCATAACAGGTGCTATCCATGTGCAAAACAGTACATCTGTGTGCAGTTCGGTACTGCATGTCCTTATATCGTTGCGTCTGTCATGAAGTAGTAGACATAGAAGATGGCTGTAGTGGTTGAGTCGGTATTACAGTGGCCATTTTTGCTGAAGACTTTGGTTTTATACAGTAGCGCTGCTTAGTGCATATTTTCAATACGCTAAGTTAGGCAACATCAGTGTTTCTGACTTGCCAGAAGTCTTCAAAGCAGTGAGGTTAGGTATTTTTGACGAGGTGGGATTTAAGTGGTTATAGCTGTAAATCCAGCGGCCGTGTGATACCACAGGCGTCTAGGGCCAATAATGGCAGGGTGTTTAGACTGTGTAATGCAGTTGCTGTTAAAGTGTTATCACGCTGATTAAGGAGTTAGGAAACTCCGTTCCATTTTCAGCGGTCATTTGTATAGCCACGGATTAGGTGGTGCGTAAATTTTTCATAAACCAGTAAACGCAGTAGATAAATTAGAATTACTCTGCAGAGAAATAAAGTAATCTTGTTGCTGACAACAATGATTATCCTTTTGGCGCAGACTCGGTGTGCGTCCAATTCCGCTCCTGCAGCTCCGTCCACCCCTCAGACGCGTATCGATACAGTACGTGAATTGCGATATTAGATTGCTCAGCCCCTCGATGTCTCCAGATAATGGACCCCCCACTGGAACCCCACGTGCTGTAATGACCGGCCTCCGAATTGATTAAATGCACGGTACGCGTCGGGGTCGGCAGGGGGTCTTCAGAGAAGCCAGAGCCCCTCTCAGGCTTCGACGAGAGCGACGCCGGCTGGACGCCTGATGTTTGCGTCGCCGTACCGTAACATAACTCTTGACCCAGTTCTCAGGTGGCGAGATGGACGACCTATGTTCGATTTCCGGTAGGGTAGCAATTTTCCTGTCGCCACCCACCCAGTCCGTCCGTCGGCCCGTCCGTCTCAGCTTCCTGTACTGTGAGTGTCAGGGGCTCCTTCCTCAAGAGTAAAGCTGGGAAAGCGTGAAGGTAAACACCCATTTCGTACCACGCTTAACAATACATGGGGCTTACCTCCACCTGCCCCTAAGTTGTAATGTGATTGCACGAAGCAGTGGAACGACAGGGTCTCCAGTTATAACTACATATTTACTGTTGATAATTAGCAAGACGTTTTCCGTGATCCATGTGGGCTATTTGCCGCCACCTCTTCCACTACGCAGACTGTGCAGCCTGTAATTGTGGATATATTTGTAGGCGATGGATGTATGTTGCAGTGTAAGCAGCAGTTGCGCGTTTTGAGCAGTCCCACCATTGGTCTGATAGCACAGCCTGCGGTGACCGCAAATGTACACGTAAGTCGTGGATCCTATAACTGGACTTTACTCGAGGATTCCGGTTTTCTGCGATGTGACTATGTCTTGACCTTTCGAAGGACACTGCTTCAGAAAATCTGCATATTTTATGGGAACCGAAGGTTCATTACCTTAGTACAAGCGTCCGTCATTGTACTCGATTCTGATCCAAATATATGTAATCCACATCCTTGAACAGTGTTTTTCTGAGACCCATTTTGATATTATCCTGCCGGATTTGAAGCTGCAATAAAATGTTCAGTTACTTGATGAGTTCGGTCAGTTGTCTGATCAGTTGTGTTGGAACTGATCGTGTCCGCTGTAGCCTTACGTTCCATTGCGTAACTGATCTGCTACTGTGCACCAGCGGCTCTCGCTCGGTGTCTAACCTTCACTAAGCGCGAGGAAGCCCCCCAAGAAGTAGCCACTAGCAATGTTTATTTGTACCGGATTCATACACAACAAATGCGACTGAATCTCCTCGTTGGGCAAAGTGCGCATGCAGTTCCCATTCGTCCTTTCTCCTCTCAACCCATCCATAGCAGGACCGATCATCCCGTAACACTTTCAAGAGCGCTTCTTGAGATTTCGACGAAATTGAGTGGTTGAAAGTTTCGTCATGGTATATTAACAGCGTTTTATCGCTGTGATGTCGAGTTGGAGAACAAGAAATACGGTATTTTTGGATGTGAAACCGTGCGGTTTGGTAGACTGGTTTAGAGCAGTCTTCTGTCCCTGTCTTGGTAGAAGGGTAAGGCGTGTGGGAGATGGACGACCAGATTCAGAGAATTCATAGTTGCGAGCGACCAGTGGGGGACGGTGGCGGGGGTGGAGGGGCAGTGAGTTAGTGGATGATACATTATCTTGTTCTGTCACGTCATTCTGTCGTTAGATTGCCGCTGGTCCTTGGCTCCCGATGAGCCTTGGTTTGTGCTCCCAGTTTCGTAAGTTGTTCGCATGGTTGCTGCTCTCTGATGATGGAGACAGTAGCTTCTTCCGAAACGTCGGTGTCAGTGTACCAGGCTGCACGGCGTCAATTTCCAGAAGGCCTGCTGTTTACATCTGCAGCCGTAAGAACCTTAAATAACTCATTTTTAGGAAGCAGTTATAAAGAGAATAGAGAGGGACGGGTTGGTGTTCCGGTACGTACAGGGCGTTACTTGGGCCGTGGTGATCATTACTGCGTGGCATTTTGAAGTAGGGTCTTCCTGAATTGAATTGAATTGAATTGAAGTGCGAAGAGGCCGTACAAAAACCATTTGATTTGGGGATGTATTTTGAGAGCAGTTTTTGGGGGTGTAGTTGGGGTTGGCTTGTTCCATGCAGGAATCCATACAGTCAGCAGCACTGTAACGTTTAATTGGTTCAGCTGTTTTATACAAACAAATTGACTTCCATTACGTTTTGTCGCCCCAGAGGCCGTGCAAACGTGAGAACCACAACACGGTGGCACTGCCTCGCCCCTGCGGGGTGGACTGACACCGTGTCCTTGTGCTACGACCGATAGGAACTTGTGGGGCACTGGGCGAGATGCGAGACCATCACGGTGGTATCTTTCAAGATCGTGGCTCCATGCAGTCTGATGGACACTGACCGGCATATAGAAGGAATGCGGGCCTGTACTTCGTCCTGGAGTGGGAAGCGGTACGTTCCTCCGAAATGTCGCGTATTCAGCCAGACTTCACGGTGTCATCTGATAAGGCGACTGTGAAGTTTTGAAAAAAAAAACGACCACTAAGTAACGATGAGAATGAGCGGGTGGCCTTCTGCTCCTGCCGGTTTACTGCCGAGTAAAGAGCCTCGTGCCCAAAAGGGGCCTGGGTCGGCCTGGGTCTTCGATGTAGGCTGAATGCGGTGGCGGAGAGAAGATGATCTCCGCCGGGAATAGAACCTGCATTCTTAAGTCGCCCAGCCTGTAGTACAGCCAATGTCTTGATGCACAGCGTAATTGCATTTGGTTCAGCGCTCAGAATGTTTGTTGGTATAGCTGGAGTGAAGCGTGTCGGTTGAGCCAGTGTTTTACCGCCTCCTTCCAGTTCATGTCACACGCCGTTTTATCATTGCCAGTTCTTCAGTGGCGTTATGTAGGTACTGGGAACAGTGTTCAGTGGAATTATCTGGTATGAGGAGCCCTTTTTGTAAAAGTTCATTTTCTTGGCATTATCTCATAATTTTGACATTAAATTAGATTCTCGGATGACAACTCTTTGTGCAGTACAAGATACAGTGTTTCGTCGAAATCCTTCCATTATTCTGGAGGCGCAAAGCGGCCTGACTTGGCGTTGATGCGCCGGTTTCATGCGGTTCGTCAAGAGAACATTTGAATCGTTGGAATTTGCAAAGTAGGGGTTTCTGTATGCCGCTGTAGACCGAGCTGGTTCAGTCGGTAATGCGTTGTGAGTTGTATTCGGGTGATACCCAGTTCGAATGTCAGCCGACATGCAGACTGTCTGTCCTCACTGACATTTTTTGGTTTTGTTCAGTCCCTCCAGGCAAGAACTGGTGTAGTATGTCCAGGTTGGCTAAGACCGCTTCTTGTCTGATTTGTAATTAAAATGTCAGCACTTTTCCAAGCCTTTGACTGTGGTTACACCAATGGCGCCGTGATGCATACAGCAAAGTTCTCCCTAGAACGGGCTATGAAGGCCCAGAGGGGCTAGAGATATAGCTGTGTTCTTTTACCCCGGCGCTAGATGGGAATGGGTGGTCAGCGCCACGCCCCGGCCGCTTTACCCCAGGAAAGACACCTGGTACCCGGTGTGCAGGAGACTGCGTGGGCCACAGGACCCGTCTGGGCGGGTGCGGAAAGTCTCACTCACACCTGGATTTGATCCCCGGACCGTCGACGCCCTTCCCTTCATAACAGTACAAACAAGACGCTGCCGTACCCTGCATTGTGCGTGCACAGGATGGAGCGGATATGTCGCCACCTGTGGTGGTGCGACCTGGAGTTCGTGGATTAAGCGACGTTCACGTGTTGGGAAGGTCTGCTGCATTTCAGGCGCCAGGATTGTGGCCGGCCGGCGCTGCACACAAGAATGTATTCCACCCTGTCCGCGCACTTCGCCACTTCGCGTTATGTTTGTCTAATCAGCTCCCCGTCCCATTCCTGCCAGACCAGGTTGTAGCTGGATTTCCATATAAATTTGATCGCGTCGCTGTTTTAGTTTGAGAGATGGTTGGCACGCCTGGACCGTGAGCACGACCCCGGGTTTGGTTTGGGGTGGCAACACAGATGCGAGTGTCTTGGTCCGCACCTTCAAGTGGTGGCCATGCTTTAGAAAACAAGTGTTGTGTGACATTGCAGGTTGTCTATGTAGTGTTCGTGGTGTATGATATATTATGATATGATATGATATATTTGTTAACTGCAATTGGGTTGACATCCGGTGGCAGTAGTACAGTACACATTTTCACACAAACAGTACACAGAACAACACAATGAACCAGAACACCCAGAACGGAACATACACGTCAATAAGAATACATAATTCACACAATTAAACAGAATCACACAAAACACACAACCATATATACAGTGATACAAAATGGAAACAAAAGAATATGAAAGAATGTGATAAACCAAACAGCCATATAAGCAGCAATCTTCATATGATCTATATATATTCTAATAATGATAGACACCCTGGCACTAAGACCTTCACTCCACTTCACTATACTTCACCCAACTACACTTCACTCCACCTCACTACACTTGTCGGCACTTCACTTCTTCCCATTTAAACTTTACCCGAGTACACTTCACTACCCTCTCATTTGGCTTAACCCCATTTAAATTCCCTACCGCTTCATTTCACCTCATATCACTACACTTCACCTCATTGCACTTCACTGCACTTTAGACGACTTTCGCACACTTCTGTTCCTTTCATTCACCCCGTTTATAATTGCTTTCCTAACCCTGTTTTTCTAAAAGTTTTAGGTTTACATGGGAAAGTCCCTAACACTTCTACAGGTAGTTGGTTCCAGTTTTTAATGGTCCTGTTTACAAAGGAATACTTTCCGATATCCGTTCTTTGCCTCCTGTCCCTAATTTTCCGGACATATTCAACCCATCTCAAAATAGTAAGGCCCCTCTCAACCTGTCGCGTGTAGCCTCCCAAGCCCGTTTCCCACAGTACGCTTTAACAAGTGCACACAATCGTGCTATCGTCCTACGCTGAGCTAAGGTTTCCCGTTCAGAATCCTTCGTATGATTTGTAAATTGAGCAGCTTTCTTCTGCACTCGGCCTTACTCCTCTGCATGGTAACAGGTCGGGAAATGCGTGCATGGCCGTGCAGTTCTGGAGCCCGCACTCCGTTATTGTTTCTAGATTTTCAGTTCGTGAGTGCTAGCTGGTGATGCTGCCTGATATGTATCGTAATACAGATGATTTGAAGTGAAGTGAAGTATTGGTGTTGCAGCATTTGAAATGTTCTGTGCTGCTGTTTGTTAGGCGCTTTGGAAAAACTGCGAACAGCGAATGTTAGCTTAGTCATGTCTGTCTGTCTGTCTGTCTGTTTGCACGGGACAACTCGACTTCCACTGAACGTATTTTCATAAAATGTGATATTTCAGTATTTTTCGAAAATCGTTTGAGAAAACTCAAGTTTCATGAAAATCTGACAAGATTAGCGGGTGCTTTACAGGAAGTGAAGACCGCTGTACTATTATGATAGATAATATCTCGCTGAGTTCTTCTCAGAATGTGAAATGTTTTAGACAAAAGTTGTAGAAAAAATCAGAACACACATTCTGTGTTCAGTAATTTTTTTTTTCGAAAATCATACCCTTTATGAGATAACGTAGAAAAATACTGTAGAGCCGGACATACCACAGATGACGGTATGATACGGGGCATACGCATTGCGTGATTGATACCACACACACACACACACACACACACACACACACACCCTCACGACATGATGTGCTGGACATCAGACCGTTTGACATTATATATGAATATAAAAAACGCCTGATGGCAGTCAGATCTGTGCACTCTGTCCACTGTCCTAGTACAAAATGGCGTAAGTGCTTTCTTCCTCCTTGCGTGACGGTAGAACTTCTGTTCAGCAGTTTGTAACCAACGACTCTTCCTGGACCGCCTCACCGGTCGCACATTGCTGTTCTCGCGTATGATGATAGTCCGTGGAAGCTAGGCCCAGACCTTCGAGTAGAGACATTTCGGCCGTTGGTCTGAACGCGGTCCCCCTGCAGACGAACAATGTGGTGCCTTGCGTTGTTGTGTTGCAGCATGATCTTTTTTTTCGCCGGACATTTGTCATGCGGTGCATCACGAAGATTGTAGAGTGTCTGGAGGTAACTAACGGCATTGATGGTGTCTCCTTGTGGCAAAAACTCGACCGATTTGAATGCTTCAGAATCGCAAGAGAGTTCCCGTGGCCCTGCGGACTGGGGACCTTGTTCGCGGTTGCTGTTCCTTGCCATTCCATACTCGTTTTGTTTCCAGATAAATTGATGGAGCTAGCTCTCGTCACCTTGCCCGATGCAGTGCAGAAAATCGTTGCCTTCGACTTCGTACTGCTCCAGCACTTGCGAGGAATTTGTGTTCCCGAAGATGTTTCTCGCCCCTTAGCGAGTGAGGAACCCAACCTCCCGGCACTCCAGACTTTTGACCGCTCCTGGACCGCACCGAGATTGTGCTGCAGTCTCTCCCCTGCCATATCCTTTACTGTTGTTACACATCGATTCTCGCTAATGACCTAATCGGGTTTTCCTTTGTTTCTGTCAGTAGTGGCGGTTCGTGGGCGACCAATAGGAGGCTGCCTGGCGATGTATGTGTTCCCGCCTGTACAGTGCTTTACCTATCGTCTGACACTGATAGCGTCCATTCAGGCTTCGTTATATGTACCCTGAAGTCGATCCTGCATATCCGATGCGGGGGTTTCCTCCTTTACAAGCAAAGATATCCGTGCACATTGCCAAAACGACGTGTGGCCAGCCGTTTTATCGCGCTGGAATGTGACCGAGGGACGAGGGCAATCGGCCTGATTTGGATTCCGGTGTGAGATGATGCATGGAACTGATCACCATATAGCGCGTATTGCAATACTTCCCTGCTAAGTTCGCAATTCAGCGATGCCCATGACGTAGGTGTGAGCTGGCATTTAGCGAGGCACGACGGAGATGTGGCCAGACATTCGTGTGGGCCTTTGCGTATGTAGTGTGTTATTTATGTCGGCTTGTAACCGAACTATAAATGGCCAGGCTGTTATTGGTGAAATACTGAAATATCAAAGTTCATGGCAATGTATTCGATTCTTCTCGAGTTGTTACATGCCTGCTGACGGATGGACGGACGGACGGACAGCGATGCTAATGAACTCTCTGCGGGATGGGAGCGCGCCCAATATTACTGGCCTCTCGGAGGATCGTGTTGACGCCTTGTGTGCTGCTGTTCTGCCAGTTCGACGACCCGTGTGTTCCGTTAGTGAGAAGTGGTGAGATTCTTGTACAAACTGTGATGGATGAGTGTGGCCCACAAGAATCTGCAAGCACTCGCGTGAAAATTATTCGACGTTGCCTACTGTAGAGAGCGTGTTCCTTTACTTCTTCCTACATTCGTCTAGATCGGTGTTTGCTAAACGTGGTTCTGCGTAACCCCACAGTTTCACTGAACATCGTTACGGGGTCCGCGAGAAATCACGGAATAAGCATATAAACGTAACTGCTTTTTAAGTACCGAAAAAATTACAATTATTCCTCGAAATGTCGCTAGAATTTCTTTACGACAGTTGGCAGCAGTGGAGTAATCTCCGTTCGCCAACAGGTGTTTCTTTGGTTTTGTTTTCATGACAGCGGTTTCTGAGAATATGAAGTTACTCGAGAGGTTCCTGCGCGGAAATGGTTTGGGAAACGCTGGTGTAGATTGTCGAAGAATGTACGGGGTGCTGAAGAATTTAGTCAAGCGATAATGCTTGCGTGTTTATTTGGGAAGAAGGAAGCTGAAAGGTGGGGAGTATTATCTAAATGACGTTACATTGCCAAATCTTGCGAAAAGCGACTTAGAAATACTTGCTAATAATTTTCGTTAACACATCGGCGCTGGTAACCCGACGAAAAATGTATAAAACGAATTATTTAAATAACTTAATTCATTTACTGATCTGAGTTTTATGTGATATAGTTTGTTTTGGAACACCCGGTATGTACGTTAAATACTGATATTTGTTACAGTCTAGCGACGTATGTAACAAATGATAGACTAATTAAATGTCTGTGCGATACGTTGTCTTTTGGAACACCCGATAGGTAGGTTAAGTGTCAGAGTTTGGTACGATGTGATTCATTGTGAGACACCGTGTACATATGTCTGGTGTCTGTGTGATACGAATGGATTTGAATCTTGTTTGTAACGCCAGACGAGTTGGTTAAATGTGCGCAATTTGTGTAACACCTGGTCGATTGTTTAAATATCTGTTGTGCTATTATACGATAAGGAACCGCTGGAACACCCTATACACCGTTCTGCCGAGAGCATTCGACATTTGACTTGGATCGATCGAGTAGGCAGTTTAGGCTGCTATACGAACCTTGCCCTGCCCAGCCCATCGCACTGCCTTCTGCAGACTCGCTGTACCTGCAAGCGTGCCTTCCCGTCCTTTTAATCGCTATAAATAATTCTACCTTGCACAGAATACCCGAACCGATATAAACAGTTCCAATTACAGGGCATCGTATCAAACGTACTGCTACGCCTCTGTTGACCAGAGACAGCTGTTCGGTAGTTGGTGTTCGTGCTTCATATTGGTGAGATATCCAGTTCGATACCTGTCTGCTGCGTTTGGTTGGGATTTTTTCAGTCCATTCAAATGCAGTGAAGGTGTATTAGAGCCAGCCCATTAATGCTTCTTTCCAGATGTCTTTCACTTTATCTTTCAGCTGTCGTTAAACAGTTTCGTCCTCACGCTCCGTAAGCACGACGCATTTTCTTGCCGTCCGTTGCTGCTGTACGAATTGTCAAACGCGGTTCATATGGCACGTTATGAGTGGTGAGCCTCACGAGACAGTTACAGTCCGTAATTATGCTACTTCGTTCTGAAAACCGGAATGGAAGATACCAATAGAGAAGTGACATGCATATGTGAGATGATGTGCCAGTGGCGTCAGGGAACTGACGGTAGGGTTTTGATGATTGTGATGCTTACCTGATGGAGTTCGATCGGCTTCTGTAGCAAGACTGCTGACTGTAACCACCGCTGCCTTTGCCCCGTAAACATATGTGCAAAATTGAGCTTTGCGCTGTAAGGCAGGTAAGAAAGAAACGTGACTGTGTTTCACTGACGGAGTAACATCCCTCTGCTAGATGTGGCACGCTTTTACCGCCTCACGGAACTTCGAAAACGACTCTTAGCTTCGCCATGTCTGTCCGCCGCGTGGAACAGCTCGGCTCACACTTGACGCGTTTTCGTGAAATTTGATATTTGCGGGTTTGTGGAAAGCCTGTCGAATGGATTCAAGTTTCATTAAAATCTAACAAGAAAAAGGGGCACTTTGCAGTGAAGACCGATATACATATAGGATCAGAGCTCGCTCAGTTCTTAGAATGAAAAATGTTTCGAAAAAAGTTATACGGAACATCAAAACACACATTTTGTGTTCAGTAACTTTTCCCCTAAAATCGAGACGTTTGTGAGATAATGTGGAAAAATATGGTATAGCCGGGCAGGCCACAGATGACAATATGGCGCATGCGCATTGCATGCTGGATGACTGAGGCTGCAAACCCTGACCGAGAATATGCAATACTGCTCTTCCACAGCACCAGTGGTTACGCGAACGTTCGTCATTGTTACGATTGTACGTGCATTGCTTGTCTTGTTAGGCATTTAACATTATTCGGACATCGTCTGATGCTGGTGTGTCCAGTTGGTTGTGGCTGATGACACTCGTGCCCTGTGTGTCTGTGCCAGTGACCGCTAATGTGCATCATCGTGTGTGTGTGTGTTATTTGCTGTTGAAGAACCTGAATTGTATTTTGTCCGTTCCATTGTGTGCTTAGCGGTAATTATTACAGAAGCTTACATAGCGGTGAATTAGGACCAGCGCGCTGGACTGCACGGTGTCATTAATTTGTGGTGTGCTTACATCGGTCCAGTTCGCAAACTGTAAGGAATGATCGCTTTGTTAGAGTGAGCTGTCGACTGTAAGGGAACTTTTAGTGCCTGCCTGCCTGCCATTTGATCGTCCATTCGAGCAGGCGTTTTGTTGAATTGCTTGGCGACACATTTGAAGGCACAAACAGACAGGCACTCGGACGATTTTTGTAACGTGTTGTGTTGTTAAGGAACGCTTGTCCGGTTTTGTGTTGAAGTTGCTGTACAGTATGTTGATGGCACTGGCATGCCTGTTCCAACTTTCCCAAGTGGACCGATGTTGACGTGACTGTCATTGACACCCTGTCAATTAATGTTGGCATGCAGCGTGGTTGACCACTTAGGTATGCTGTATGCATAAGAAACGCGTGAGATTGTAGCATAATTGTACGTACAGTTACACACTAACCATGGCAAGGAAGGTTGTTATGTAGCAAGTAAACGTGTGTGTGTGTGAGTGATGCTGTTTTAGCGTCCCTTTTTAATAAACACTGTGCGATGTGGAGTGATTGTCTGGCGAGAGAAGTAGAAGTAAGACCTAACGATGCGAAAACACGACCCAGGATTAGCATATCGTTAAGTCAGCCGTGTGGTGGCCGTGGCTTAGTCGGTCGGTAGGCAGTGCAGGGCCCCTGGCTGACTGCCATCATCCCGAACGAAGCAAAAATAATGTACATTCATGACCAAAACACAGTAATCTGATTGAAGACATTTAATATCCCCTCAACATGATTTATTTCCATGCCCTTCATGAAGATGTCACAGCTGCTGTCATTAACTCCAGTGCTTCAAGCGACATGTCACTAGGACGGCAGAGACCGGCGGGGGGGGGGGGCCTGTTGGGGGAATAGCCAGTTCTGTAAACAAGAATATGGGATGTTAGGGAAGTGGGCGATGATGATTGGAATTGATTGGAACTGGCTCATGGTCATATCCAATGGTGGGTCCAGGTATGAGTGTTGTTAAGTGGCTGCCGCGGTGCTGTATTGTTGACTATGTAGCAGTGTTCTAACACACCGAAACGTCGTGACAAGTGTGCAGTGTGTAGAGATGGCCCTTCAGTCTGAACACATACACCCTGTGAACACTACGTGTGAAGCGGGTGGCATAACCGCGAAAGTACAGCAGAAATGTTCAAACCTCATTCTGACGATCTTGAACCTTATCCCGAGCCAAGACAGTCTAGCCCGTAATGTTGCAGGTATTTCCTAAAGGTCCGTTTAAATACCGTCTTCCCTTCTGTGTTTTGGTCTTGCAAGAGGTTAAAGGAATACAGAAATTTCGGTACGCATTTCGTGTTCTCCATAATCGCCACTTCATCCTTCCTGTTTTATAAGCATTACTTTCCGATCGTGCGATTTGTGCGATACCTTATTGTGTAACTGTGTGATGTGTGCGTTACGTTCCGTTATTTGGACGTATCAAGCCCATTTCTTCCAATACTTCCTTCGGTTTTCTGTCTTTCACTGTCTCCACTTTCGTTTGCTCCTGCAGGCCTCTCCTTACAACAGCACACTGCTCCTGTCGCAGTGCTGTATGTAAAGTTGTCAAATCGTGAAACTCTTCCTTTGCCCCACCAACCACAGCCTGCTCGTTAGCATGTGCAGTCATGTGAGTGTTAAAGCAGTGACTGCTGACGTGTGACGCCCGGTAGTTCGGTGGATAAGAACCAACGTTCTGACGGTAGTGCCTTGGAGATGGGGCAGCGGGTTTATCCGAAACGTCATCCGTGTCTACTAAAGTGCATTGCGAGGTATCCTGAACACAGTAATGTCTGTGGACAGTAGTTACGTGTAGTTTCAGATGGTTGCTTGGGTTGGTGTAGAGGTCACATGCGAGTAGAAGCTGTCAGTGTCACTGTCAGTCTTCAGGCGCAAAGCACAGCCAGAATACTGCGATGTAATGGGATAGAAGGCAGGAGACGTGACAAGGCAGACGGCGTCAAAGTAAAGGATTGTGGAGTGCCTTCTTCACACTTGCATTTTGTATTTAGCTGCCGGAACTTGCGAGAGACTATCTTGCTGTTATTACGATTGATTTGAATTTACTGGCAGGTGTCGTACAGCAACAAGACAGGCAATGTACGTGTAACCGTAACAGTGAGGCGCGATTGTGTAACCACTGTTACCGTGGAAAAGAAGCAAGTATTACATATTCTGAGTGTTTGCCTGTAGCCTTAGTTATCCAACATGAAAAGCGCATGCCCCGTATTGCCATCTGTGGCCTGTCCGGCTTTACCAAATTTTTCCACATTATCTCATAAACGGCACGATTTTCGGGGAAAAAAGTTATTGAATATAAAATGTGTGTTGTGATTATTAGTACAGCTTTTGTCCGATACATTTTGTCCGATACATTTCTCATTGTAACAACAATTCAGAGAGATACCACTGTAAATTTGCAGAGGTCGTCATATCAAGTACCAGTTATTCTTGTCCGCGCTTAATGAAACTTGAATTTTCTCAACAGATTTACGATAAATCGTCATGAAAACGCGACCATTGGGACCCGTGTTATTCCATGCGGTTGGACAGACGGACGGACAGGCAGAGAGACATGACGAAGACACTTGTTGCTGTTCGCAATTTTGAGAACGATCCTAACAATGACAAACTATAATACGTTTCGCTGTACTGAATTGTGCCATAATCGGAGTGTCAGTATATTCTGCTGCATTATCAGAATAACTGCTTATGTTCCGCATGAACTGTGACAGAGTCACTGTGACTGCCTACAGGCTGGGTGATCAGTAGCGACAGGAATTTCTGTTGTTACCGTCGCATCCGGACCAGCTCTGGGGCCAAGCCTGCCCCCTTGGAGCTTTTTAAGTGAAGAAGAAGCATCCGCAAGAGGCAGTTGGTCACTCACTGCCGCCATCTGGTGCCGTTCTTTGTACGTGATGACGGAGCTTTGCTGCCATTACTCGCACGTCTTCATGGTGTGGTGGTTAGTCACAGAGCTGGCTTGATAGTCGATTTAATTCTTGGTTTATAGGCCTGTGTGGAGGTGCGGGGTTGAAATCTCCGTCCCAGAGAAATTATGTGCTGACTGAGGATTCGTTTTTTTATTACTTGGGTGTTTGTCTTCATTTATGTATATTTGGTTGTGACTGTATTTCTTGGGATTTCTTTTTGTAAAATGCATATTTTGTGATATTGAGCACTTAAGTTTATTTTTGGTCTAAGTAATGTTTGTGTTTTTATTTTGGTCACATTGTTGGGGAAGTTCTTCGTGGTTTTTGACAGTTCGTCCAGATGCAGATGTGGTGCCTTAAATTGAGCCATGACTACTTATTTGCACATCCTTTGTAACTGTTCCTTACTGATGCTGCTGTTTGACACTGTGTCATCTTAGCAGTTGGAAGGGTCATTCAGTAGACCTTGAATAAATAAAGTGTTTCATGATCCCCACAATGTGAATGTATGTGCATCTAATGTGCTTTGGTGTGTTCATTATGTTGCAGCATTCGATGCTCTACTTTTTCCACCATTACGAGTTGCCGGTCATCCTGCAGCAGGCGCAGTTGCAGCAGTTGCTGATACGTAATCAACATCAACAACATGCCGCTGCAGCAGCTGCAGCTGCAGCAGCAGCTGCTGCAGCCGTTGCTCCAAGTGCCGAAGCGCCTGCGCAGCCACCAGAAGTTCCACTGCTGCCGTCAAATTCAGAGGAAGTCAGCGCCACGCCGAGTTCGCCCCCATCCGGTAGTGAAGAGGATACCTTGTTACCTCGGGATGCAACAGCTGTGGGTGGTGATATTCCACCATCACTGCCGTCATCTCCGGATGCGACAGATGCGGTTGGTGACAGCTTACCGATGTAGATGAAGCAGATCCAGTGCTTTCTTTCTTGTACATTTCAGTTAATTTAGTGATAGTGCATTTTGTGTGTCCTGTCATTGGAGTGCAGCGTGCTGTCCTCTTCCACTGGAGTTGGCGGAAGGAAAAACGTGACTATGACTAGTGTGAATGATTGTAGTGGTGATTTTGTAACGTCTCGAGGTGATTCCTTCCTGTGTCAGAACAAACAGAAACAGACATAAAAAGTCTCTGATACCCGGTGATAAAGAAACAAGCACAGATTAGAAATCTTTGTTGTCCTCCTAATGGAGAAGTACTTGAGTAGGATAAGAGAAGCATCGCAGAATAATCTATGTGCTGTTCCCTTGATTGAATACAACGCCTGTCACATTATATAAGGTATATTGCAATTGAAAAGCGTTCTTTTCTGAATTATGTTTTGTGGGGACTGATACACCCCATCTGATTGCTGTACACATTTCATTACATGAAGGTTAATTGTGCAGGACAGAACACAGACATGACCTCCAGTGTGAATAATTGTATACGTGGTGGCTTCAAAATGTTCACGGAATCACATTATT
>Ga0123353_10003224_pt1 | contig 20554 bp, 17 predicted proteins | sample TergutLab28metaG_3_FD_92763 | JGI IMG/M metagenome (GOLD analysis project Ga0123353, IMG submission 92763) | Labiotermes labralis P3 segment gut microbial communities from Petit-Saut dam, French Guiana - Lab288 P3 | ecosystem: Host-associated > Arthropoda: Insects > Digestive system > Gut ... | reverse complement strand
CAACGCGGATTTGAGCAGCATCCTGCCGGCTATCGCCCTGAAATCCGGTTACCACTGCAGCGGAACCCTCGGCAAACTCTCCGAAACCGCCGCGAAGCTTGCGGAAATCGCCAATGTCATCCTCCCCTCCAACCAGCCCTACATCGGCAAGAGCGCGTTTTCCCACAAAGGCGGCATGCACATCGACGGCGTTTTGAAAAATCCCATCTCATTCGAACATATCAATCCGGAACTGGTGGGCAATCAGCGGCACTTTTTGATCTCCGAAGTGGCGGGCCGCGGCAGTGTGTTGGAGAAAATCAAACCCTTCGCGCCCGATTTGAGCAAGGACTCTCCCGAACTCTCTGTAATTTTAGAACGCACCAAAGAACTGGAACACTTCGGTTACCAGTTTGAGGCCGCCGACGCCAGCTTTGAGCTGCTGGTCAAGAAAGTATTGGGCAGTTACGTCCCCCACTTCCATCTGGTTCTATACAAGACGATGGGCGAATTCCCGGCGCCGGAGGGCGAACTGCAGGCGACGGCTTCCATCAAGGTGGAGGTGGATGGCAAGACCGAAATCACGGCCGCCATGGGCAAAGGGCCCGTGAACGCGCTGGACATCGCGCTGCGGAAGGCCCTGACGGTGTTTTACCCGCAGCTGGGGGAGATGAAGCTCTCCGACTACAAGGTGCGCGTGCTGGACCAGAAAGAGGGCACCGCCGCCAAGGTGCGGGTTTTGATCGACAGCACGGACGCCGGCGGCAGCTGGACCACCATCGGCGTATCCGAAGATATCATCGAGGCGAGCTTGATCGCCCTGATAGATTCGATTGAATATAAATTGAGCAAGGGGTAATTCACATGGCCATGACAATGACCCAAAAAATTCTGGCCGCCCACGCGGGCAGGGACAGCCTGTGCGCCGGAGAGCTGATTCTGGTGGATGTAGACCGGGTGCTGGGCAACGACATCACGGCTCCGGTAGCCATCGCGGAATTCCAAAAAATGAACGCGGCGTCCGTTTTCGACGCGGAGAAAATATCCCTGGTGATGGACCACTTCGTGCCCAACAAGGACATCAAGGCGGCGGAGCAATGCAGGCTCTGCCGGGAATTCGCCGCCGATATGGGCATCTCCGGCTTCTACGAGGGCGGCGGCATGGGCATCGAGCACGTGCTGCTGCCGGAGCTGGGTCTGGTGACCGCCGGGGACGTTCTCATCGGGGCGGATTCCCACAGCTGCACCTACGGGGCTTTGGGTGCGTTCAGCACCGGGGTGGGCTCCACCGACATGGCAGTGGGCATGGTCACGGGCAAGGCCTGGTTCAAAGTCCCCTCCGCCATCCAAGTGGTGCTGCGCGGCAAACGCAACAAATGGGTTTCCGGAAAAGATATTATTCTACATCTCATCGGCCAAATCGGCGTGGACGGCGCCCTCTATGAATCCCTGGAGTTTTGCGGCGAGGGTCTGTCCAATCTTTCTATGGACGACCGGCTGTGTATCTGCAACATGGCGATTGAGGCCGGGGCCAAAAACGGAATTTTCCCTGTGGACGATAAGACCCTGGCTTTCCTGACCGAGGCGGGCGCGAAACCGCCGAAGTCTTTTGAAGCCGATGCGGACGCGGCCTATTCCCGGGTGATTGCGATTGATCTGTCCGAAGTCAGGCCCACGGTCGCTTTCCCACATCTGCCCGAAAATATTCGGACTTTTGGCCAAATCGGTGAGATCAAAATCGACCAGGTGGTCATCGGCTCCTGCACCAACGGGCGGCTGGCAGATTTACAGGCCGCTGCCGCGGTGCTCAAGGGCCGCAAAGTGGCCAAGGGCGTCCGGGCCATTGTGATTCCCGCCACGCCGAAAATCTATTTACAGGCCCTGGAACTGGAGCTGATTAAAATTTTTGTGGAATCCGGCGCCGTGGTCTCCGCCCCCACCTGCGGCCCCTGCCTGGGCGGGCACATGGGGGTGCTGGCCAAGGGCGAGCGGGCCATCTCCACCACAAACCGGAATTTTGTGGGGCGCATGGGTCACCCGGAGTCGGAGGTCTATCTCAGCGGCCCCGCCGTTGCCGCAGCCAGCGCCGTTATGGGCAGAATCGCAGAACCAACGGAGGTTTTCGCATGAACAAAGTCATCAAATACGGGGACAACGTGGACACGGACGGCATCATTCCGGCCCGCTACCTGAACACCAGCGACAAAACAGAACTGGCCCGTCACTGCATGGAGGACCTGGATCCGGATTTTCAGTCGAAAATCAGCCCGGGGGACATTCTGGTGGCCGGAAAAAACTTCGGCTGCGGTTCCTCGCGGGAACACGCTCCCATCGTCCTGAAGGAGAGCGGGGTCTCTCTGATTATTGCCGCGAGCTTTGCCCGTATTTTTTACCGCAACGCCATTAACATCGGCCTGCCCATCATTGAATGCGCGGACGCGGCACGGGAAATTCAACACGGCGACGTGCTGTCCGTGGATTTCAGCAAGGGCCTGATTCAAAATCAGACGCAAAAGAAAGAGTACCGGGTGCCGCCCTTCCCGGAGTTTATTCAGAAAATCATCGCCAAGGGCGGCCTGGTAGAATTGGTGAAGGCCGGGGAATTGGTATAGGGGAGGCATCAGTATGCAATACAACATTGCACTGATAAAGGGAGACGGCATCGGGCCGGAAATCGTGGACAGCACCTGCGCCGTACTGGATAAAATAGGCGGGCAATATAACCATACGTTTGTGTTTTCAGAATACCTGGCGGGGGGCTGCGCCATAGACGCCTCTGGGGAGCCCCTGCCCCAAGAGGCCCTCGCGGGCTGCCAAAACAGCGACAGCATCCTGCTGGGCGCGGTGGGCGGCCCAAAATGGGATACCCTGCCAGGACATCTGCGGCCGGAACGGGCTCTGCTGGGCTTGCGGGAGGCCTTGGGCCTCTATTCGAACATCCGCCCTGCCAAAGTGTACCCCGCGCTCCAAAGCGCCTGCCCGCTCCGGGAGGACATCGCGGCCCGGGGTATCGACCTGGTGATTGTGCGCGAGCTGACAGGGGGCATCTATTTCGGAGAGCGGGGGCGCAAAAGCGGCGCGCAGGGCCAGGAAGCCTTCGACACCGAGCGCTACAGCGAAGTGGAAATCGAGCGCATCGGCCGGGTTGCCTTCGAGACGGCGCTAAAGCGCAAAAAAAAGCTCTGCAGCATCGACAAGGCGAATGTGCTGGAAAGCTCGCGGCTCTGGCGGGAGGTCGTGCACCGGCTGGCGGAACAATATCCGCAGGTCGACTACAGCGACATGCTGGTGGACAACGCGGCCATGCAGCTGATCCGCGACCCGGCACAGTTCGACGTCATCGTGACCTCCAATATGTTCGGGGACATCCTCTCGGACGAGGCCTCGCAGCTCACGGGCTCCATCGGGCTCCTGCCCTCCGCCTCCCTGGGTGACGGCAGCCGCGGCATGTATGAACCCATTCACGGCTCCGCGCCGGACATCGCCGGCAAGGGCATCGCCAACCCCATCGCCACGATTCTCTCCGCCGCGATGATGCTGCGCTACTCCTTTGAGCTGGAACGGGAAGCCACCATGATAGAAAATGCCGTGGAGGCCGTGCTGAACGCGGGCTACAGAACCGCGGATTTATTGGGCAACAGCGCGGTCAAGCCGCTGGGCACCGCAGAAATGACGGAGAGAATCTTGGACGCGCTATGAAAACGCAAAAATACAAATGGGGGCGAACATCGTCCCCCGTTATCTGGCCACCCCGGCGCCACGCACCACCCCTCCCCGGAGGGGAATTTTTCTGTTTTACCACGCTACCCCGGTTTCACCGCCTTCCCTGTTCACAATTCTATCGTAGATTTCCTCCCCGGAATAGGGCATCTCCCCGCCGCCGGAGTTGAAGATGAATTCAGACAGCGCCATTTCATGCCATATTGTATACTTGACAAGATGCCGCCCGCTGCCAACATCAATGGTCTTCCCGAGTTCCGCCACAATCTCCTGAATGGTCATGCCTTTTTTCAGCCGTTTTACATCCTCCAAAAAGATAGTTTTGGGCGTTACGGCCCCAAAGGCGTCAAAATACATCCTCATATCCCGCCCGTCAAGGGGATAAACATCATCCATATTTTCAAAGTCAATCTTCAGCGGCTTACCGTCCACAATGTAGTACATCGCGCTCGGCCCCTGGCCTATGATATGCGTGGTTTCGCCGAGGGTGGCCATCACCTGTTGCATGGTCATATTTTTTTCAACCAGCAAAAATTGATCGGACGAAATGTCCCTTGCCATGGCAAACATATCCCAATCCGCTTCACTCATGCCCGGTTCGGAGTTGATCTCCGAGGGCTTTGTCTCTGTGGTTGGCAGGGACTCCTCTTTTTTAGCTGTGGTCTCCGGCACTCTGGATTCCGAAGAGGCGCCCAGCAGGATCTCCTCAAAGTCATACATGCTTCTTGTGTCCGCCGCGGCCGTATGGATGATAATCCGCGTTGCGCCGGGCTCTTTCGCACCCTCGTAGCCGGAAGCGCGGGCAATGTGATAATATGTCTGATTATAATAGCTACACCAGCTCTCCGGCGGGTGGACGTGGCCGATGGCGACCAGGCCCACATTGCCCGCCTTTGTTATGACTTCGTCCACCGCTTCGTTCGGGGGGGCCGGCCACAGGTCCGTAATCGGCGCGTAGCCCTCTTGATAGGCCTCACCCTGCTCCTGGGCCGCGTTCATGGCGGGCGTGGGCATGTGGAAGAACAGACTTACTTTCATATTGGGATTTGAAAGCTTCTTTTCGTCTAAAGTCTTGGCCAGCCAGGCGGCCTGGTCCGCCTTCATAAAGTCATATTTGCTGCGGTTTTTCTCCTGCCGCGCCAGGGAGTCCATAAAAATCAGCGAATGCACCGTTTTCCCGGCTTTTTCGTATGCCGTTTCGCCCGCCATCGTCTGGATGTCCATGCTGAATTGCGTGGCGCCGGTCAGGCCCTCCTCGTTGGCGAGGATGCAACGCGGGTAGGCGGAGAGCGCCGCCGCCACGTCCCGCGCGGAGCCCAGATATTCGCCGTCATTGTTGCCGGGGACATAGGCCCAGTACTGATTCTCCTCCTCGAACAATTCGGCAAGGGCCTCCACCGCCGCGCGTTTATTCCAAAACAGATAGGGGTTGATGCCGTCGAAGATGTCGCCAGTCGCCACCACGAGGTCCGGCTGCTGCGCCTGTACCAGCTTTCGGAGCTCCTCCAGGGTGCGGCTGTCTTTTTTGCCCGTCGCGTTATATAGATGGGTATCCGTAATCTGCAGGAGGACAAAATCGCCATTTTCATCCACCGGAAGATAGGGGATGGCCCTGTCCGTAATCGACACGGTGTCGGCGGCACCGCTGATATCCCCCTTGGCAAAGGGCTTTGCCAGAAACAGATATCCGGCGATGCCGCCAACGACCAGCACCAGGGCCAGGGCGGTTATCAATATGCGTTTTCCCTTGCGTTTCATAGGAGCACTTCCTTTCTTATCGAAATTTTGATGAATCAAAGACGGCCAAAAGCCACCCCTACGGGCTGGGTGGGATTTACTGTAGCATACCATAGGTTGGTTGTCAACCGCGCCGAAAAATTGTATCTAAACTGTAAACAATGCCGCCGGACTATTGACGTTTTCCTGCCCTGCGTCTATGATGTCATCGTGAACAAACTGTATACAAATGTAAGACTGTTCATTGAAAAAGATACAATCGAGTGTTTGGATTAACGAAAAATATTTTTTAATAATCAAGGATGAGTACACTTGGAAAGAGAACGTCTCGAAGAATTCCGCAGCGACATCCTGAAAAACGGGGAGGCAAAAATCAGCTCCCGCTCCCTCATGAAGGGCGCCGGCCTGACGGAGGAGGAAATCTACCGCCCGTTCATCGGCATCTGCAACTCCTACAGCAACTTTTTCCCCGGCCATTCCAATCTGGACAAAGTCGGCCAGGCCGTGAAGGACGGCATCTACATGGGGGGCGGCACACCGATCGAGTTTTCCACCATCGGCATCTGCGACGGCATCGTTATGGGCACCCCCGGCATGAAGTATTCCCTACCCAGCCGGGAGCTCATCGCGGACAGCGTGGAGACCATGGCGAAGGCCCATACCTGCGACGCCATCGTACTGATTTGCGGCTGTGACAAAATCATCCCCGGCATGATTATGGGCGCGCTGCGCCTGGACATCCCCACCATCGTCGTGACGGGGGGCCCCATGCTGGCGGGCTGCTACAGGGGCAAGCGCGTGGACGTGCAGGACATCGCCGAATCCGCGGGAAAAGTTTTGGCGGGCACACTGGATCTCTCCACCTACGCGGCCTATGAGGACGAGGTCTGCCCGGGCTGCGGCTCCTGCCAGGGGATGTACACGGCGAATTCCATGGCCTGCATGAGCGAGGTGCTGGGCCTCTCCCTGCCCGGCACGGGCACGGTTCCCGCTGTGAACGCGAAGCGCTATCACCTGGCCAAGCGCTCCGGCATGCTGGCGGTGGAGCTCGCGCGCTACGACGTGGTCCCCTCCTCCTTCCTGACGCGGGAATCCTTCTGCAACGCCATCAAGCTGGATATGCTGCTGGGCTGTTCCACCAACACCGCCCTGCACATACCCGCCATCGCCCATGAGGCAAAAATAGATATCACCATCGACGACTTCGACCGCCTGAGCCGGGAGACCCCGCACATCGTAAAGCTCTCCCCCTCCGGCCCGCATCTGATGCAGGATTTGGAGGCTGCGGGCGGCGTATCCGCCGTGCTCAAGCAGACCATTGAGGCCGGCATCCTGGATGGCAGCGTGGGCACCGTCACGGGCGAGAGCCTGGCGGAGCGCGTTAAAAACGCGGAAAACATCGATACGAATGTAATCCGCCCGATGGATGCCCCCTATTCCCCGGAAGGCGGTCTGATGGTGCTCAAAGGCAACATCGCCCCACTGGGCGCGGTGATCAAATGCGCCGGGGTGGAACCCGAGATGTTCGAGCACACCGGCCCCGCCCGCGTGTTCAATAGCGAGCGCCAGGCCTTCGCTGCCCTGCTGATGGGCGGTATCAAGCCCGGCGACGTGATGGTCATCCGCTACGAGGGCCCGAAGGGCGGCCCCGGTATGCAGGAGATGCTCGTGCTGACGGCGCTGCTGGTCGGCAAGGGGCTGGACAAGGACGTGGCCCTGGTCACGGACGGCCGCTTCTCCGGCCTGTCCCGCGGCGGCGCGGTGGGCCATGTGGCCCCGGAGGCGGCCCAGGGCGGTCCGCTGGCCCTAGTGGAGAACGGCGACCAGATCCGGCTCAGCCTGAGCAACCGCTCCATCGACGTGCTGCTCAGCGACGAGGAGCTGGAGGAGCGCCGCAAGAATTGGGTCTGCCCGCCGCCGAATATCACAAGCGGTTGGCTGGCGCGCTACGCGAAGCTGGTGGGGCCGGTTTCCGGCGGCGCGGTGCTGGAGGGGAATTGAGGCACTGCCAATGTAACAAGGGCGGACACAAGGCCCGCCCCTACATATTGTTACTCCGTAGGGCGGGCCTTGTGTCCGCCCTTTCGTTTTGCCCATGCCGCGAATATATCAACGGGACGCAGAGGACTGCGCCCCCTACACGCGCTACTGTCCATTTTCACTAAAAGATTCTCCTTTGTAACCCTTTTGCAACTATTTGTAACCAAATTGTAACTTGACATACGCATTATTTTTCTGTACTATATAGTCACACGAATGTATCCGAAAAACCATACCAGAAATAGAATAAAAAATCAAGGAATATGAAGGTTAAGCCTTATAAAAAATCCTTTCCTGCCCTAAAAGCAGGAAGGGATTTTTTTATAAGCCGGAAAAGCTCCTATAGATGGAATAGAATCTATGATAATGAATATGCTAATCCTCTGTATTTTGGGTATTGCACACTTCGCGGCACAAATTATAGAAAGCCGTTTTTTTAATACCTAATAGAGTTAAAGCGGTATCAAGATCTATTTCACGATTTTGATACCGCTTTGCGGTTTCTATTTCTGTTTCAGTTCTCGCAACTTTTGGCCGTCCGAATTGTTTCCCCTTCGATCTCGCAAGGGCGATTCCATCTGCTTGACGATATTTAAGTTTTTGCCAGTCGTTGTCAGCTGCGAATGCTAGTGTATTTAATAAAGTATTGCGTATAAATTTACTTACTAGGCTGTTATCTGTTTGGTCAGTATCAAGCAAGGGTGTATCTAAGACCTTAATGATTACACCTTTTTGGACTGTTAGTCTATACCATTCATTAAGGATACCGTCGTAATCACGGCTCAAACGGTCGACATTTTCTATATAGAGGATATCACCCGCTTTAAGCCGTTTAACGAGGGCTTTATATTTTTTCCTTTCTGTGCTTTTGCCGCTTTCCTTTTCAATAATTATATTGCTCTTTGGAATGCCAAGCTTTGTCATTCTTATGACTTGCCGTTCTTCGTTTTGTTCCTCGGTAGAAACGCGAATCAGCGCATAGGTATTATGTTCTGCCATTGTAAAATGCTCCTTTTTTAAAGCTATTATAAAAAAACAAGGCAGTCCGCGAAAGCTATAGTATTAGTGGAGTTGCACAACAACTTCATATTGACTATGGAGTTTTATTTTTAAAAGATATGAATCGGAGGTTGTCAAAATGAAACAGAAGATTTTGAAAAGCGCGGTTGCTTTGGTTTTAATGGTGGTTATGGTGATCGGGGCAGTGCCGATTTTTGGTTTACTGGGATTGCTACCGCAATCACAGGCGGCAGGGGAATTTTATACTGAACCAATGATTGTAGCGGGAGACGATGGCAATACAGCTTACAGCCTGGCTTTGAGAAGTGACGGCACTGTTTGGGTATGGGGAAATAATTATTGTAATCAACTCGGCAATTACGATTATATATACATGGATAGTACCTCTATACCTATCCAAGTGAAGAATTTAGACGAGATAATAGATGTAGATGTATGTTTTGGTCGTTCTTTGGCATTAAGAAGCGATGGCACGGTATGGACTTGGCCCTAAGGCTTTCTAAAGAGGATGAGGACAAGGAGCATAAACGGGAATCTGAAAGCGAAAGCATTCAGAATCAAAGAAGCTTGCTTATACCCACAATTAGCAGAAGTATCATTGGTAGACGGACAGATTCAAAACAAGAAGGACGCAAAAAAATTTGTTGCTGCTCAAAAAGCAAAATTCGGTAAAAGATTGCCGTTAAGTCCTATGTCACAAGGATTATATGACGCAAGGGACACAGTCGATGAAGCTGGTGTTTAAGAGGTAATACTTGTCTGCAAATAAAAAAGGCACGAATGCCTTGAATATAAACAGTGTTATGCTCTTTTGCTGATTGCCTACATTCTGACCATTCAGAGGTGGCGATGGTCAAAACGTAGTCAGCAAAAATTATAAATTATTTCAATATTTTTTTCGTCATCGACTTCAATTCTTTGAATCAAAGCAAATAACAATTCTCTGGTCGGATTTTTGATATTTATCATTTTTCTGATTTTTCTTTCTAAGTCGGCTAAATCAATTTTTTCAGGTTGCGCCATTTTACTCTCATTTTCTAATTCAACCACTCTTGCATTTAGAAAACGTATTCTGTCCTCTGTCTCTTTCGATAGCCTGACATAAGTATCGGTTGATATAATATTATTAAATTTATCTTCATATAAACTATCTATTTTTCTCTGTAATTCTCTTATATCAGATTTTAGCTTTTGGGTTTCTTCATCCCGATTCGGAATATCCTCATCGAGTTTGACAGATTGAGTGAGACTTTTAATATCTACCTTATCCATAAACGCTCTGCAAGTGCGCTTGACTTGCATTAGTATAGCAGCTTCGAACTTATCATAAGGGAAGAAATGAGGCGTACATAGCTTTTGTCGTGGGCTTCTGGAATACCTGTTACAGTTCATCGTCCAGTAATTTCTTGCTTCTCTGTAGCTGACTGTTAAAGCGTTGCCGCATTCTTTGCAGTATAGCAATCCCTCTAAAAGCCGTTTTTCCCTGCCCTTCTTCGTAATTCTAGTTCTGTTTGGTGAATTTTGGATACTTTCAAAAACTTCTCTTGTAACAAGTGGTTCATGCGTACCTACAACGATTATCCAATAGTTTGACGATAAAGAAATTCTTTTGTTCGATTTATAGCTGAGTTTTGCCTGCACATTTTGAATCATATCCCCGGTATACATCTTGTTTTTCAGTATTTTATTGATACAGCTAACCGTCCAGATATCCCCGTTGATTTGTCTTGATGATTTTTTAATGCCCTTATAGGCACTTGGGGTAGGAACGTTTTCTTGATTGAATCGGTCAATTACATCACTTACCCTCTCGCCGCTGGCGACTTCCTTAAATATCCTTTTGACTGTCGCCGCTGTTTCAGGATTGGGAATAAGATGTCCTTTGTCTTGCGGGTCTCTCATATACCCAAAACTTGGTGAGCTTCCGATAAATTTTCCTTTGGTCTTTTTATCCTTTAAGATGCTTTTTATCTTTTTCGATGTATCTTTACTGGTCATATCATTGAATAAAGCCTTGAAAGGCGCAATATCATTATTCGCGCTGTCTAAAAAGGTGTCAACACTATCAAGGACAGAAATAAACCGTACTTTTTTCAATGGAAAATAATTCTCTAAATAGTGACCGCATTGAATATAGTCCCTGCCTAATCTTGATAAATCTTTTGTGATAACGCAGTTTATTTTCCCACTTTCAATGTCCGCAATCATTTGATTAAAGGCTGGTCTGTCAAAAGTAGTTCCGCTGTACCCATCGTCAACATACTCCTGTGTCAGTACAAACCCATTACTTTTTAGATAAGCCATACGTCTAATACATATTGTGAAGTTGCTAATAAAGCTCTTGGTATTTGATGAGTGTAGATTTGTTCACCAGTAAGGTAATTTAATATTTTATATAAATCATCAATGTCAGTTAAAAGCCTTTTTGTACTTACTGTTAATACAGCTCCTAAATCAAATCGTTTTGCGTTATTTTCTTGCTTCATAAAATAAAACTTCCATTCTAATAACTATTTTAGCATACTTTAAGATTTTTAAAAATAATTACACGATAAATTATATAGATCAAATCTAAAAAATAGTATCAAAATCATGATACTATTTACCCGCAATGCCATCTAAAAGACCGCCAAACGACCGAAAAAGACCCTTCCATTATCCATTGCACCCTGTTATAATTGGTACTGTAGGCGAAAATCCTAAGAATGAAGAACTTGTTTTTACAGGTTCTTTTTGTTTTGAAAGCGAGGGGGAGCGTATGTTTTGTTGTTTTTAAATACTATAATGTGTCAATAACAATGCTTATTCGACAAATATAGACAATATATGACAAAGGTGTTAGGGTACAATGTTTCTAAGGGGAGGGATAAAGGCTCATGTAAAAAACCAATAAATAAATAGAATAAAATATAACTTTTAATAGATGGTAGTGAATAGAAGCTTACCATCTTTTTTATAGAAAGAGGGATTATTGTGAGAATGTCAATGACACAAACTTTGGATAACTTTGATTTAAAAGAAACAAAAAAGAAAGTAACTGATTATTTTTCTGATTTAGAAAAATTGAAATGGGAGCAAGCAAGACTAAATATTCAGAGAGGTCTAACGGCCAAGTATGGGGTCTCGCCTGAAGATAAAAAACAAGCTTATATTCCATTTGGCAAAGATGAGTTTGCCTTATTGGCAAAAGCGGCAAAGGATTCGGAACTAAGAAAGCACTTGTCAGGCTACTACTGGGCTAAAAGCATTTTGTCTGAACAAGAACAGTTATATATAACTGAATATTTTGTTAAGGGCAAATATGAAGATGAAATCGTGGATTTACTGGGTTTTACCAGTAGTGATAGTCGGGCTTTCAGAAGATTAAAGCGAAATGCTGTTTATAAATTTGCATACGTTTTAAGTCTGATATCATAAAAAAATCAATAGGGGGAAAAATGGAAAGAAAAAAATTAGCAAGTGATGTAACTGAGTTTGCCGTTGAATATGGCATTTTCAATATATCATGCGATAAAAAAGAAATTAAACAAAGAATCGAGGAGCAATTTTGTGACCCAGCGTTTGTGGAAGAACTTATCAATATGGTTATACTTAAATCCAAAGAACACCTTGACATAGATACAGGCAAGCTGATAGAATTGCTTACGGAACTTGAAATAGTAAGGCTAGAGTTGGAGTACAAAGCACCAGAGGGAAGCAACCCGAAATGTTGAGTATCATAAAAGAAGTAAGCGACTATGAACTGAAAAACGAGTTGTGGAGCGGGGCTGTCGATACGTTTCAAACAATTATCGAAAATGACAAACTGGAAGATTTAATATGCTTATTAGAAGATATGTTTCCAGAACCAGTGGATATCACCACCATAAATGATTTCCTGTGGTTTGATGACGATTTCATTTTTGAACAGTTAGAAATTGAGCTTACTGATGATGATATTTACATGAAGCATTTGTAAAAATCCTATTTGACAAATAGGATTCATGAAAGAATAATTAGAAACAGAAATCAAATTCAGGAGCATTTTTGAGCTTGAAAAAGGGTGGACAAACCCTTATGGTTCAAGGGGTTTCAGCCCTAGAGGGTTTTTATGGCAGAGCAGTAAAACTATATGAATACTGAAAATATGTACAAACCCTGTTGGGGACACCAGCAGGGCGGCGGCTTGTCCCCGCGCGTCGCGAATTACCGCCATCGACCCGACATCCCGCAGACGGCAAACAGCCGCCGAAATCCCTACAAAAGTCCCATCACAACTCTTGCCGTGTGAAAATCATGTTAATAATTATGAATTTAATGACTTTCATTAAAGATAGCTTGAAAAACGTTAAAATACATGTTACACTCCTGTCAGCTTGACAAGCAAAATTCAAAAGAGGCAGGTTTTTGTATTATGGAGAAGCAAACCGAAAAAATCAAACAGTTTAGCAAAATCGTTTCTGCCTTTTTGAACATCGCGTTTATCTCGCTCATTGTTGCCGCCGCTCTGGAACTGCTCGCCTGGCTCTGGACGGCGTCCCATTGGCCTACAGAAACCACGGTAATCGGCGGTGTAACCGTGGAGGCGCCGCTGCTGTTCCAACTGGGGAGCACCAAGGTTCTTCTGCCTGTTGCCTGGGAACCGGGCTTTCGCTTTTGGACTGCGGGCGGTTCCGCCCCGGCAATCGGTTTTGGAGAATTTTTGGCTACCGTGTTTACCCTCGTCGGGCTGCGGTTCGCGAAGGCGGTTTTCAAACTGCTGCGGGAAAACGGCTCGCCTTTCCGGGAAGACGTTGTAAAAGCGTTGAAGCGGCTGGCCATCGCCCTGCTATGCGTAGGCTGCGTTTCGGGTGCGATTCCTTTCCTCTCCGCCGGAATTGTCTGGGTGTTGTGTCTGATCTTCGACTATGGACGCAAGCTGCAGGACGAAAGCGATACAACATTATGAGGTGATGACTATGGCGATTATTTTACGCCTCGACAGGGTCATGGCGGACCGGAAAATATCCCTAAACGAGCTTGCCGGGAAAGTCGGCATCTCGAATGTGAATCTGTCCAACATCAAGACGGGCAAAATCAGCGCGATCCGTTTTTCTACCCTGGACGCTATCTGTGATGTTCTGGACTGCCAGCCCGGCGATATCCTGGAATACAAGCGCAGTGCAGATAAAATCAAAGAATGAACGCCCTCTCTGCAAGCAACATTGCTTAACCATCATAAAAGAAAGGCTGGATGGGATTGACTTTTTGTATGAAAATCAGTATGATATGATACGGTTCATACTTACAGTAGCTAATACGGCCAATAGGTTCATAGGATAACATTCCACATAGCTAAAGGAGCAAATCAGATGAGCAACGAAAGCGTACTCAGCAAGCAGGCGCCCCCGAATTCCGGAGAAAAAACATCCTTACTGGAAAAAATCTCTTTTTTCACCGCAACAGCGGGCGTCACGCCCGGCGTTACCATTATCAACGGCTGGCTGCTGTTCTTTTATACCAGGGTCGTGGGTTTAAGCCCGGCGGCAATCGGCACACTCTTTCTGGTTGCCCGGCTCGCGGACGGATTGAACGACCCGGTCATGGGTTTTCTCGTCGACCACCTTCCCAAAACCAAGATGGGGCGTTTCCGGCCGTATCTCATGATTTTCTCCGTCGTCTACGCGCTCAACTTTATGCTGATGTGGTTTGGGCCCCAGTGGGCGCCCCGATACAGCCTCCTGATTGCCTACATAACTTATTTATTGATTGGCATAAGTCACGACTTAATGGACGTCCCGCACAACTGTATCCTGCCTGTTATGACAGACAATGAAAGGGACCGCAATTTCCTCAGCTTGCTCAAGGGCGTCGCGCTGACGATTGGCGGAAGCGTGTTCGGCCTTCCTTTGGCGTTAATGATAAGCGAGAACGCGACGAGCGAGGAGATACGCGGTGTTTTCAACCTGATAATAGCCGCGATAACGGTCACGATTATTGTGCTTGTCTGTCTTGGCTCTCTGGGCATCAAGGAACGGATCTCCGCCGAGGAGGAGCAAAAATATTCCTTTAAAGAGCTGCTTTCTATTTTGCGCATACGTCCGGTCTATGCCTTCTTTTTGGCGCAGTTGCTTGTCAGCATCGGCAGCAGTACCGGCGCGACCACCGGTCCCTTCTTCGCTATGTACATTTTGAAGAACATGGATGTTTTAGCCATCATCCCTATATTTTTCCTGATCGCCGCGATACCCGGCATGTTGGTGGCCCCGACCTTTGCCAACCGTATGGGGAAACGCAAAGCTTATCTTTTTGGTATGACGGTCACCGCCGCCGCAGGCGCGCTGAGACTGATTTCCCCAAGTAATATCCCTCTCATGTTCACCAGCATCGCCTGCGCCACATTCGGCAGCTGCATATCCTCGCCCGTTGCTTTCGCGATACATGCCGACAACACGGATTATGTGGAATATGTCCTGAACAAACGCGCCGAGGGCGCCGTAGCCTCTCTGGCATCCTTTGTTACCAAGGCAAGCGGCGGAATCGGCGGCGCATTTGCCGGCTATTTATTGGAGTGGACGAAATTTACAAATTACACAGACGAACAATTGACGGCGGCGGAGACGGCGGGCATCTTCTTAGACCAGCCGAAGTCAGCCCAGAACGGCATCGTCGTATCGACGCTTTGGATTCCGGTGATTACAGTCCTGCTTGCCGGCATCGTTTTCTATAAGTTTTACACCGTTGATAAAGCCAGAATGGAAGAAATCACAATGGAGTTGCGCGAAAGGCGTGCCGCGAAAATCGAGTTGGCGGCTGAAGCCGGAGCTCTTGAGATGGACGAATGAGAGCATCTGCCGGCGATCGCACATCAGGCCGTGCTATTAGTTGAACATTGATTATTGTTACAATCAAAGCGCAATGAACTACGCTTTGAAGATCCATTTCAGGAGGATGATTATGATGATATCTGAAGCAATCAAAAAGCACTACACCGCTTTTTGGGAGAACGAGGCAATTGAACGATGCTGCCTCTACATCAGCGCCCTAAAGGAGGACACGGCAACCTATCCCCAAGCTGAAACCCTGGAACAGACGTGGGAGGATATTGACCTGCGTGCGAACCAGGCCCTGTGGCACGCGGAAAATATGGACTATTTCGCGGAGGGCTTCCCTTCGGCCTTTGTGAATTTCGGGCCGGGCTGCCTGACGGCCATGATTGGCGGCTCGTATCGGTTGGACCCATACACCGTTTGGTTTGAGAACGAAAAGCGGATAGCCGACTGGGGCAATCCGCCGGCCCCGGTTCTGCGCGGGGATTCGGACATGTTCACTTTGGTGGACGCATTGACTGAAAAGCTGCTGCGCGTAGGCGGGGGAAAGTTTTTTACCTCCATCACGGATATCGGCGGAACCTACGACATCCTCGCCGCACTCCGCGGAACCCAGGATTTGCTGACGGATTTATACGAATACCCGGTGGAAGTATTGGCCTATGTGAAAGCGCTCCAGCCCGTTTGGGCGGACTATTTTAAGCAATATGCAAATCTTTTAATCAAAAGGCAGGGCGCTATGACCTCCTGGATGCCGATTTGGTCGGACAAGCCGTATTATCCTTTACAATGCGACCTTTCTGCCATGATTTCTCCGGATATGTTTCAAGAATTCATTCTGCCGGACTTGCAGTACCAGACAGAGCATATGGAAAGAAGTATTTACCATCTGGACGGTCCCCAGGAGATACCCCATTTAAAGCATCTCCTGTCCCTGCCCCGGCTGAACGCCATCCAGTGGGTACCCGGCACAGGCAATGCGGACCCGGAGAACGAATGCTGGTTTGAGCTGTACGAGGAAATACAGGCTGCGGGAAAGGGCATCGTACTCCTTGACGTAAACATTGACCGTCTGGAGAAGCTGCTGAAGCACGTTTCCCCAAAAGGGTTATACATCCATTGCCGCGCGTATGACGCGGATTCGGCGCAGGAAATCATCCGGATGGCGGAGCATATCAGATAGCCTTCTTGGGGCATGTTTGCGGATAAAATACAGGAAAGCGCAGGCAATCAAGGGGAAAACCCTTCGTACTCTTTTGCCCACTGCGCAATTGCCGCTTTGTCATACTGCGTGGGAATACGCCTTGTGATTTCTTTGATTTTGTCGCCGCTGGATATCATTTTGGCAAGCTTCAGCAACAGGCTTATCTTGCTCAGATTGCGAAGCACAAGCTTGACCGCATCCACGGGAGTCATGACCGCACCCATAAACAGAAGTTCCGCCGTGAGGATGTTGCGGTCGAACAGCAGGTCAACCTCTTTGGACGAAAGGGTCAGCATAAAAGTTTTCAGCATGTCCGTCTCCGCCTTTTGTTCGGCGGTCTTGGCGCCCACGCCTTCGGGATACTCCGCCGGCGGCGTCCAGCTGAAAAACTTGTGCTGATAGCCCCACAGTTTCGCCGCGCTGTAGTCTCCAGCGAGCTCCAGCAGGGTTTGCGCGAGCAGCGTCCCCGCGTCTATTGCAATGTTGATGCCCGAACCGTTGAAGGGGTCGGCCATGCAGGCGCTGTCGCCCACGGCCGCGTAGCCGTCCGTCACCATGACGCTCAGTGACCGCCGCACGGGGATGGTGACGAACTGGCCGCCGTGGAGCAGCTTTTCGCCCAGTAGGGGATTGTCTTTGCGCAAATCAAGAAGCGCCGCCTCGACGTCCGCCTCGCTCAGCGCGCAGCCGATGGAACCGATCAGCACATCCATCAGGCCGGGGCTGTGGACTGCCCAAGAGATGCCTTTGCGCCCAATGTGATAGAGGTAGGTCTTGAACAAATCCTGCGGGTCGCCGCCGGGCAGACGCTCGAACAGTCCACGCCAGCAGTTGAATATCTGGTCGGGACGAATTTCCCGCGGCACAAGGGAGGCTTCCGGCAACCCCCGGCGTATGGGGGAAAACGCGCCCGCCGCGTCAATGACCATATCTCCGCGGAATTCGCCCTGCTGCGTGAGAACGCCCGCGACTTTTAAGCCCTCCATCAGCGGCGCGGACAGGGTGGTTTCAAATTGGAACCGCACGCCCGCTTCCCTGCAGGTGTTGACCATGTGACGCAGCAGAACGCTGCGCCAGACGTACTTTGCGCGTTTGTGGGGCTCACGCTTGGGGCTTGCCTTGGACGGGCCCAGCAGCGTATTCCCGGGGACGGTGCCCAAGCTGCCCTCCGGTAAGGCGGGAAAGCCGTTGCGCTCAATCACCTGCGGCTCGATTGTGTCCATCCAGTCGTAGCCCAGGTCGGCTTCTTTTTTTTGCTCGATGACTTCCGCGGTGTGCCCCGCGCGGACGAGTGCCAGCGCGGCGGTCAGTCCGCCGTGACCCGCTCCGGCGATAATGAAGTGTGACATAGATGTGCCTCCTTTATGTTTTTGTGGTTGCTAATTGCGGCGCAATGCATCCCGATTACGGCACTTACCCGCAGCGCCGAACCGTATACACGCATCCGTTTGATGTATTCTCCTAGATTTGCGGCTCCGGCATTTACGTCGTTCAGCCAGGGCGAAAACCGGCCGAATCCAAACTGCCGGAACGTTCCGCCGTCCTGTAATATCCCGTCCACTACGCACAGAATCACCCGGTGGCCGCCGTCCACAATAAAAGCGGCCTGGTGGCTGTGCCCGGGCAACAAGAACGGATCGGAGTGCCAAATGGCGCCGGTCACTCCGTCGCCCATCTCCAGAATGAGCGCCCTGTCTCCGACGGAAATCCGGATGCCCTTATGCGTCTCATCCATCGTTGTGAACAGCAGCGCGCCTTCGGGTGCGTTCCCCAAGACATCCAACGCCAGTGTAAAGCCGCAACGTGTGGACAGCGTCTGGTAGTCCGGCGCATGGTTGTCCCGGACGGAAAAAGACGGCAATATCGGCATGGTTGCTTTCTTATCTTTTTGTCTCACATCCAGCAAAGGAGCGGGTTTCAGTGCAAAATGCCCTTCCAGCTGCCCCCATAAGCCTTCCAGTAAAGTGGGGTCGATCTCATGGATGCGGGCTACATCCTTTTGGGTTTCCGTGAAAAAATATCGGCCGTTTTCTTCCAGAAAATCCGGATAACTCATGCGGATCATCGGGTCGTCGTCGTAGAGCAAAATCTCCGGCTGGGACCAGATAAGAGCCTTTCCCTCCGGTGTGTCCGCCTCTATGCCGCCGCAGAGCCACACGGGGTTCCGGTCCTCATAGTCGCGGCCGCCGTGGTTGTGAAACCAGTAGAGATATTTACCGTTTTCGCACCTCCACATGAAATTCGCCGCGCGGGGATGCTTCATGGGCCGCCCGTCCGCGTACGTTCGGTAGGCGGGCGCGGCAAAACTGCGGCCCCGGTTACGGCTGACGCTCTGGGCTGGAAAACCGTCCACCGTGCGGTATACCACATGAATGCTTCCGTCCGAGGCCACGACATAACTCTGCTCCTCCGCAATCGGTCCGCCCTCGGCGGGCGAACACAGCCCGATTTCCCCTTCGGGAAGCGTCTGCCAAACCAGCTTTTCCGGGTCGCGTTCCGTCAGGATGTTCGGCGATAGCAATAGCGCGCCCTCTGACCGGGTAAAAACCCCCTCGCCGTAGCCGCCGACTTTATGGATGGAAACAAAGGCTTCGCCGTCGATGCAAAAAGGCTTGCCGACGTTCCAAAAATACAACAGCTTCCCCCGGTCCGCGTTCTCCCGGTCGATCTCGAACAGGCGCATGGGCACATCGTAGCGCTTTTTTGACCAGGAGCGCCCATTGTCGTCTGTATAACGGAACACGTAATGCCCTAGAGAATCTACGCGCGTGCACTTTCCGGCAGGGAAAGGCGGGTTGTCCGCCTTGACAGAGCGAATATTGTCGGTGTTGTGATTGTAGAAGCAATAGACACGCCCATATCCCGTTTTCAACAAAACCGCGTAGGAGGCTTCCGGTCCGTCCGCCGGTTCCAGGTCGACGGGTTCTGACCAGGTTTTGCCCCTGTCCGCGGAGCGCATGCTGATGACATGCTGCCCGCCGCTGCCCTCCTCGCCGCCGCCGGTGGTCACGGTCAGGAGCCAACAGCCGTCATCTGTTCTGACCACATAGGGTTGGTCGGAATACGATTCCGTTGGGATCACATGACCCGTTTGAATCCGGCGCGGATCGTTGCTGGCTGGTTGAATATAACACTTCCGACCGGTATGGATTGTGGTTTCGTTCGCGGGCATTGCGGTTACCTCCAGTCAGCTTGTGTATATCCGTAGATGACGCGCACGTTAAAATAGGCCGCCAGGTTTTCAAGCGGAATATTGCCATGCAGTAGATGATATTTGTTTTGCTTGATCATGCTGGGTTTTCAGGGCCTCGCAAGAGCAAAATTGGCTCTGTGCAATTTTATGGCACCCGCGCCAGCGTAATACTTTCCGCCCAAATTTTCTTCATACCGTCAGGGCTGGGCATATGGCCGTTGTTCGGCAGCACCCGCAGACTCAGGAAATCATTTTCATTCTCTGCTACAAAAGCGGAGATCATTTTTGTGGACGTCACGATATCCGTACTGCCCTGCAGGATATGATAGGGCACTCGGACCTCCCTGAGTACGATGCGCAGATCAATCTGCATCAGTTCATTCCAGACGCTGTTATTTTTTTGGAAGCCGTTCTTTATCATCGCGATACAGTTTTTGACGGAATAATCGGGACTGCTGAGCATCCCCCACACAATGCTGACCAGCGGCAGGTTGCCGCCCGCTTTGCACTGATACCCCTCCGTGTGCTTTCGGACCAAGGTGGCAACATACTTCAAATCATCCGGCGTGCGTACCGGCTTATTCCGCATTGCCGTGGCCTTATCCAATATTTTTTGGGGAACGCCGACGTCACGAAACGTCTCAAACACTTCTTCATTGAAGAACGTATCCGTCAGAAACTGCCCGTACACCAGAACGGCGTCCACCAAATCGGGAAGCTGTGCGGCGGCTTTTGCGGTCAGAACAGATCCCCAGGATACCCCGAACAGGATCAGCGGATTGTCCGGAAATTCTTTTTTCAGGGCCCGTATCAAATCGGCGGTCATGTCGGCAAAACTGTCAACGGAAAAAGTTTCGTCTATGGGAGCATCGT
>Ga0123353_10003223_pt1 | contig 20554 bp, 16 predicted proteins | sample TergutLab28metaG_3_FD_92763 | JGI IMG/M metagenome (GOLD analysis project Ga0123353, IMG submission 92763) | Labiotermes labralis P3 segment gut microbial communities from Petit-Saut dam, French Guiana - Lab288 P3 | ecosystem: Host-associated > Arthropoda: Insects > Digestive system > Gut ... | reverse complement strand
TGCTGGTCCAGGCGCCGGCGGCGACGATTACCGCGTCATATTCTTTTTGCAGCTGCTCCAGCTTAACATCCTGCCCGATTTTTACATTGTTACGAAAACCTACCCCCATCTTCTGGATGGCGTCGATCTCCTGCTGCAACAGCTTTTTCGGCAGCCGGTATTCGGGGATGCCGTAGCGCAGCATCCCGCCCATCCGCGGCATCGCGTCATAGACGGTGACGGCGTGTCCGAAGGCCCGCAGGAAATAGGCCGCCGTCAATCCGCCCGGGCCGCCGCCGATAACCGCGACGGATTTGCCGGTTTCGGCGCCGACATCAGCGGCAAACAAGTCGCCTTTCGCCAGATCGATATCGCCGACAAACTGTTTCAGCGCGGCGATGGAAACCGGCTCCTCCACCAATTCCCGGCGGCAGGCTTCCTCGCAGGGATGGGGACAGACCCGCCCGATCGAGGCCGGCAGCGGGATCTTATCCTTGACCAATTTCAACGCTTGCTCGTATTCCCCGTTGGCGATCAGCCCCACATAGCCCTGGCAGTCGGTCTGGCCCGGACAGGCGAGGACGCAGGGCGGGCGGCAGTCGCCGGTGTGGTCGGACAGCAGCAGCTCCAGCGCGGCCTTGCGGTTCTCCCGTAGCCGCGGGGTATCGGTCTGAATGCTCATCCCGTCGGCCGCCATCGTCGAACAGGCCCGCAGCAGCCGCGGATTGCCCGCGGCCTCCACCACGCACAGCCCGCAGGAGCCATACATCTCCACCCGCTCATCATGGCAGAGGGTGGGGATCTCGATCCCGTTGGCCCGGGCGATATCAAGGATGGTCTGCCCGGCGAAGCCGGCGACCTCCCGGCCGTTTATGCTGAGCTTGATTTGATTCATAATCCGCACCTCGAAAATCCGTTATTCATATTCCTGCAAATCCACAATCGGCTTACCGTCACCATCCAGCAACGGCGTCAAACCGCTGGCGCCGTTTAAAATGGTCTGAAGATAAAGAACACCTGTAACTCTATCTCGTATAATAACCGCGTAATGAGTAAGACCCAATGATTCCCTTAAAACAATTTCAAACCGGCCATCCTTCTTCGCCATAACCTACCCCCCCAATGTATATCAATAAAACGTGTTTATGCTCCTTCTAAATTCCATCCGCGCGGGTTGACCGTATTTATTTATCATACATTACAAACTACGGGTCAAACCGCTTTAATCCACAACAACCGCCCCAAACCGGCAAACCTCACTGCACTTGCCGCATTTGGTACACTTGTCCATATCAATCACATGTACCTTCTTGACTTCACCCGCAATCGCCTTGCCGGGACATTTTCTCGCGCACAGGGTGCAGCCGGTACATTTCTCCGGGTCGATCGCATAGGTCAGCAGCGGCTTGCACTGGTGCGCGGTGCACTTTTTATTGTGAATATGATCCTCATACTCATTGCGGAAATACCGCAGCGTGGTCAGCACCGGATTCGGCGCGGTCATCCCTAACTGGCAGAGGGAACCGGCCTTGATCTGCTCGGCGAGATCGCTCAGCAGCTCGATATCCCCCTCCCGGCCGTCGCCGGCGCAGATGCGTTCGAGAATTTCTAACATCCGGCGGTTGCCGATCCGGCAGTGGATACATTTGCCGCAGCTCTCCTTGCAGGTGAAATCCAAGAAGAACCGGGCCATGTCCACCATGCAGGTGGTCTCGTCCATCACCACCATGCCGCCCGAGCCCATGATGGCGCCGGTGGCGGCCAGGGTGCGGTAGTCGATCTGGGTGTCGATCAGTTCGGCGGGGATACAGCCGCCGGAGGGGCCGCCCATCTGGACCGCTTTGAATTCCCGGCCGTTTTTGATGCCGCCGCCGACGCCGTAGATGACGTCGCGCAGCGTCTTCCCCATCGGCACCTCGGCCAGCCCGCCCTTGGCGACCTTGCCGGTCAGCGCGAACACCTTGGTACCCTTGGAATTCTCGGTCCCCATCGCCGCGAAGGCCGCGCCGCCGTTGCGGAGGATCCACGGCACATTGGCGTAGGTCTCGACGTTGTTGATATTGCTGGGCTTTTTCCAATACCCCTTCTGCGCCGGAAACGGCGGTTTCAGCCGCGGCATCCCGCGCTCGCCCTCCAGCGAGGCGATCAATGCCGTTTCCTCGCCGCAGACAAACGCGCCGGCGCCGGCTTTGATGCGGATATCGAAGGAAAAATCGCTGCCGAAGATATTTTTCCCCAGCATCCCCCGCTCCCGGGCCTGTCCCAGCGCCTGCTCTAACCGGATAATAGCCAGCGGATATTCGGCGCGGACATAGACGATGCCTTCCATTGCGATGGGAACCTCGTCCGAGCCGATGGCGTAGGCGCCGATGATCATCCCCTCAATCAGGTTGTGGGGGTCGCCTTCGATAACCGCCCGGTCCATAAACGCGCCGGGGTCGCCCTCGTCGGCGTTGCAGATCAGATATTTTTTGTCCCCCTTTTCGGCCCGGGCAAAGCTCCATTTCAGCCCGGTCGAAAATCCCGCGCCGCCGCGCCCGCCGAGCCCGGAGGCCTTCATTTCGGCAATAACGTCCTCGGGGGACATTGCGGCGATACATTTTTTCGCCGCCGCATACCCCTCCCGGGCGATATATTCGGCAATATTCTCCGGGTCGATGATGCCGCAGTTAGCCAGCGCGATCCGGTGCTGGACACTGAGGTTGTCCAGATCCTCCTGCGGGATGGCATATTGTTCGGCGCCGTTCTCCTCTCCCCGGATAAATTTCAAAATTTCCCGGGCGGCGTCGGGGGTGACCCGGACAAAAGTCCGGTCATCCACATTGACGATCGGCTCGAGGTAACACATGCCGATACAGCCGGTCACCACGGCCGGTACGCCGGCGTCTTTCAATATGTTGAATATTTCGGCGGCGCCGGCGGCGATGCCGCAGCTGCCTTTTCCGACAGTGATTCTCATGGTAAGCACTTCCTTATATAGAAATCATTTTCCGAAAATACCGGGCGCCGAGGGCGATACGGTACAAGATCTACTGTTGTGCCGCCAATACCTGCCGGATGTTTTCGGCGGCTTTGAGGTCGAGGCTCTGACACTCCCGCAGGATAGTAATAATCTTATCACGCGTTTCGCGCTCCAATGCTTTTCCCTCGTTATTCCCTGTAGTCAACCGGTGCACATCCCACATTTTATCGTGGATCTGCATAAAAGCGCTTCTGGCGGTCTGCAATATCCCTTCGCCCAGACAATTCTCCGCATCGGCAAAGAAATCATGCGCGTAACACCTTCGCTCGGCCAAATCGAACTTTTCGGGGGAGATGTATTTCATCTTATTCGATTTTGCCCGATAATGGCTGTCATCTTCTAATCTGGTGATCCATTTTTCCCACATGTGTTTCCCATAGCCGTATTCGCTTTGGACCGTTTCTGTTTCGGTCAGCATTTCCGCCGCCCGTTTCAGCGCATTGATTACAATACCGTTTTTTGCCGCCGGGGCCTTCACTCCATCTATAAAGACAACGCCGCTTATTTTATCCAACCAACCGGCGTCCGCTTTGGCATTTTTTAATAGTTTAACGCCGCTTGCGTTTGACGACCGGATCAAAATATTTCCGCTGTCCTGATATCCGATACCCAAATGACAATTGCCGGCGTTATCAAACACAAGTATCGGCAGATCTTTGGATAAATGCGCGGCGGCATCCTGCGCTATGGCCGGTTTGCTGTCCGCGTTATTATACATCACAAGATGAAAGTCAAAGCCTTCCGCTTCCATGCAATCCGTTAAGGGTTGAATACCCCAACGGCCTGTCAGCAAAACATCGGTGCCAAAATGATAGCGCAGCCCGAATCCTTCGGTAGAAACGCCCATATGAAAATGATAATCCAAATCGTTGATCCAATCCACATTATGCGCGTGTACCAGACAGTGTCGTTGCTCCAAACCCATATATACCTTAAGCGCGCTCATCATGCAGGGGAAAGCCATACTGTGCGGACCGTGACGGCCGGGTTTGCGGACGCCCCGCTCGGTAACCATAAAATGGGAGGGGGTGTTTTGGTTTATCATGCATAAAACCTCCTGCACAAAATATACGCTATACCAACCGTGCGGACGCCGTCCTGCAAACTTATCCCTCCGCCGCAATCTCCTTCAAAATCTTCACCGCTTTATCCTTGGTCAGATTCCCATAGGTCTTGTCCCCGATCATCATCACCGGCGACAGGCTGCAGCAGCCGAGACAGGCGACGTTGTTGTAGGTGAACAGGCCGTCGGCGGTGATCTCCCCCTCTTCGGTCCCGAGGAATTCCCGGATCGCCTGCTCAATGCCGGACGAGCCGTTGACATGACAGGCGGTCCCCTGGCAGAGCAGGATCAGATTTTTCCCCACCGGCTTGGTGCGAAATTGGGTATAAAACGTAACAACGCCCATCACCTTGGCCGGCTTGACGCCGAGACGGCAGGCGATATAGGCCTGCAGATCCACCGGCAGATAGCCGTACAGCTCCTGCGCCTTCTGCAGCACGGTGATCAGGCTGCCCGCGACATCCCCGTATTTTTCCAACGTCGGCTCCAGCAACGCGATATCGATCTCCGGATCCGAAAATTTCCAGGACTTATTCTCCGCGCAATTGCATGTCATCTTCATCCCGCCCGCTTTCTGAAAACAAATTCTTAAAAACTATACGCTAAATCGGGCGGAAAGTCAAGAATTATCGGCATTTTCTGGATTTTTTTATGATTGCTTTTTGATGGAAATGGTGGTGTGCTTCAAATAATGAAAAGGAAAAACACAAAACACAACCGGATCGTCGTGTTTTGTGTTTAAATTTTTCCAATGGGCATAAACGGACTTGAACCGTTGACCTCTCGCGTGTGAAGCGAGCGCTCTAACCAGCTGAGCTATACGCCCATATAAATAAGGAGCAAATTTACTAACTTTATTATTATATCGGGTGTTGGGGTGGAAGTCAATAGTTAGTTTGAAAAAAGTGAAAAAATTCTCTTCGTTATCAATCATCCATAGAATCGGGTTCATATATTTATTCTGTATCATTAATATATCCATATGTACGGCATATAACATTTCCTTCTTCATCGCATTCGTGAATTTCCATTTGGTTGCCGTAAATAAACGCAACAGAAAAAACGCCGCCGTTAGGTGTCGGTTCAAGACTTACCATGACACCTTCCGGAAGTTCTTCCCCTCGGCGCTTCATATCGGCAAGGTCTAAAAAATTTAATCCATTTAAGTCTTCTTTGGCATTTAAATCCGGAATATTAGAATTTTCAGAAAAATTTTCGTTGGCATTGCTGACGATTTCATTATTATCGTCAAAATTTTTTAATGTACATGATGATAATGCCGCTATTAATAATAGTGCAAGAATTAAAACAAATAGCTTTTTCAAACTCAAATACCTCGTAAAATATAAATTAAATAAATTTATTAAGTTTATCCAATTGACTAATTATCACAATTTTACGTTATAAATATACAATTCCCACGCTCATCGCATTCGAATATTGTCGTTTGGTTGGCATATTTAAAAGCAACAGAAAAAACTCCTCCATTAGGGGTTGATCCAATGCATACCTGAACATTTTTGGGAAGCGGTTCGTTTTTATATTTCATATTAGCATAATTCCAAAAATCAAATGCGTGTATTTGATATATACTGTTTCCTTTTTCATTACACTCGTGTATTTCAGTAGGAAACGCTCCTGAAATAACAACAAAGAAAGTTCCCCCGTGGAGAAGTGGTTTTAGATATACTTGCAAATCTTCAGGAAGTTTTTCGCCATTTCGCTTCATATTGGCATATTTTAATAGACTTACGAATCCACAAGATATATTTTTAACGTTTCCTTTTTCGTCACAATTAAATACTTCAAAGAATGTGTAACCTTCGTGAAGAACCCCAAACGTAGCTCCATTAGAAGTTGGTGTAGGATATATTAGAACGTTTTTAGGAAGTGGTTCGTTCATACGTATCATATCAGCAAATTTTGAAAATCTTGATTTTGTTTTTTTGGAAAATAAATTTTTTAGTTTTATAAGCATGATTACCCTCTCTTAAAAAAACCGTCTTAAAAATATCTCCAGCCATCCCCAACAACAATGGCTGGCAATATCTGGAGATTATCAATGACCCGAACCGTTCCAAGGTCGAACTAATATACTTCGGTGAAACGTTTGGAATGGTGCTGTATTTCTAATTGTAAGAATACCATATTCTTTTTCCTGTGTCAAATACTTTTTGTAATAACAAGATTAAAAATGAATCTCACCCGACCCAGAGGGGTGGGGAAATAGACCCGGAGAGATTAAACCTTACGCGGAAATTCCGAGATCTTCCCGACCAGCATCTGAAGTATCATACGAGCATCGGAAACTGATAACTTTGCACCTCCGCTTACATTGGCAATATCCAGTTGTTCATCATCCAATACAATCTTGCCGACTAAATGCTGAAGGATCATACGGGCATCGGCGACGCTGAGCTTTGTATTACGGCTGACGCAACCGAGCGGAATACCACCCTCGAACCTCGCTGTTAATGCAACATCATCCAACACACAGAATCTATAAGATGGTTCATCCGTTATAAGCGTATTCCCCGCGTACCAGCCGATAAATTCCGACCCCCGGACCGATACCGCCGTCAGTTGCGCGAAATTTCCCTTGACCCGCGAGCCTGTGCCGTATACCGCGCCCACTCCTTCAATGTCGGCATCCACCGAAAAATATTGTACCGCTTCACCCTTCATTTCTTCCGACGGAGTGATTGCCGGTTTACCGGTTTCCGCCAATGTGTATGCAGCATCAGTTTGTTCGGACACTTCGCTAACGGTGCTTTCAAATTGTTTTCCGGGAGTGAGCGGTACTTCGTAGAAATTGACCGCGCGAGTTGCTTTTGCTTCGGATAGGCTGTATTCCTGCACCGAATAGGTCATAGTTCCGCTGCCGGTAGCGGTGATTTTGAAGGTAAATTCTTCATCGGTAGGGCAATAGATGACTTTTTGCCCGTTTTCGTCAACGGTAGCGAAAAGAGAACCTCCGGGGAGTTCTTGCGGTTCATCGTTGATGATTTTTGCGACAAGTATGTTCGTGTTGTCGTATACTTCGATGTCTACTGGGCAGTTTACGAAAACTTTACGATAAACACACATTTTTTTAACAGAGTCATCTACCATCTTTTCCATATATTTTCCGTCCAACGTGTTTATCCAAGAATAACAAAGATCGGCATAATGAGCAGATTTAATATTTGTACTATTAAAAGCTATTGTTTTAAGGTTATCAAGGGTTTGGGTATTGATTAAAAACCAAAGAGTATCCAAAGTGGCAGATAACCCTTTTGCGTTTATACATTGCTGACGCTGCTTCGTTTGAATATTATCAACATATTCTTTGTTGGTATGTGTTTTTGTTACGTTGTGGAATACTTCTGTCAAAAAATTTTCTTGCGAAACGATTTGGGGAACCATAATAATTCCAGTTAGTGTTTTTATATGCTTTTCGACTAAAAAATGATTAATCAAATCCACATCGCCGTTATCCCGATACAAATTATATTCCGCTTTCATATTTTCAAACAAACCTTTATACTTTGTCCCGTTTGTTTCTTTTGACGGCAAAAATATATCCGTACCATACCTCACGAACTCCCACCCAGAAGGTGCAACCATTGGCACAAGATCGTTGGGATTGACGATATTAAAAATATTACCGTGATTTACACCGCCTTTTATTTCGGTGTTTTTTACTCCAGCGGGCGGCTCAAAACAATAGGTGTAAATATTTTTATTGTCCAGTTGAATTTTATTATTAAAGCGATCGCCTTTATTCAATCTGCCTGCCAATAAATTTGCTACTGCCCCGGCACGGCTATATCCCATGATCCAGAGCTTGATATTCCCAGAAATATTATAATCATTAAGATATTTCGTAATCTCCTTATAAACAATATCATCACAAGCCTTTTTAAACCCTTCATGGTATGTTCCGTTACCAACCGTAAAATTTCCTGCCCATTCGGTATAATACATGAATCCACGCATTGAAACCGCTACAACCGTATATTCTCCGATTTTTTTACTTGCTATTCCGACACCGATATCATCTGGTTTTGTTTTATCTTGATTTCTATTGCTTTCTTTGTAATAATTATTTGTATAAAATAAATTGCTTTCGTTAAATCCTATTTTTGTAAATATTTTTTCCAATTCATTTCGGTCATATGTTGCCATCGCTAAAGCCAATGACATTTTTGCAAGATCGTGGTTATATTTATAGGATGTTTTATCAAAATAATTATCGTTATAATCAAATGTGGCTTTATCTTTTACTTCATCGGAAGGTTTGTTTCCAAAGCCACCCATGTATGCAAATTTACCGGTAATAGGTTGTGATGGATTTGTCGTTCCGCCACCATTTCCATATACATTAAAATACCCAACACCATTTTCACCGACTACTTGAATGGGTGTAGGACGATCTGTGGTAGTTCCATCGCAAAGATAACCTCCATTTGCTCCCCAAGTCCAAATTGTACCATCGCTTTTTAATGCAACAGAATGATGAACTCCTGTAGCTATATCAATAATGTTATCTAAGTTTTTTACTTGTACAGGTGCTAATTTGCTGTAATGAGTTCCATCGCCAAGATGGCCATAATTATTTTGACCCCAAGCATACACTGTTCCATCATTTTTTAATACAACAATAAAAAATATGCCTTCAGCAATTTTAATAACATTATTTAAATTTTCAATTTTCATAGGTGATGATGCATCATTTTCGGTTCCATCACCCAGTTGACCGTAATGATTGCTTCCCCAAGCCCAAATAGTTCCATCACTTTTAAATGCTGCGGTATACCAACATCCCGCTGAAATATCAACGATATTATTTAGACTTTGTATTTGTGTAGGTATCATACTATCAATTGTAGAACCTATATTATAAATATCACCAGTACTCGCTCCCCAAATCCAAGCTGTCTTATCCTCTTTTAATGCTACTGTATGATAATCTCCTGCTTCAACAGCAATAATGTTATTTAGGTTTTGTATTTGTACAGGGATATTTCTATTAATTGTAGAATTATCGCCAAGTTGGCCGTAATGATTGTAACCCCAAGTCCACACAGTTCCATCATTTTTAAGTGCTATAGAATGGAAAGCCCCAGCTGAAATAGCAATTATATTATTTAAATTTTTAACTTGTACAGGAGTGGTTTTACGGATTGTAGATCCATCTCCGAGTTGGCCAAAATCATTTCTTCCCCAAGCCCAAACAGTTCCATCATTTTTTAATGCAATAATAAAACCTTCCATTCCCGTTGAAATAGCAATTATATTATTTAAATTTTGAACTTTAATAAGCGTATATTTATCGCATGTTGTATTATATCCGCAAGCCCAAACAGTTCCATCGCTTTTTAAAACAACAGTATCGGCGCTTCCTGCCGCAACCATCGGCTCCGTCCAAAATGTATCTGCGGCCTTAATTGCAATTATTCCTGTTGGTATAATTGTCAGCAGCAATACCACAACCAATACCAAACTAAACATTTTAAGATATGCCTTTTTCATAATCTTTCTCCTTCAAATGAAAAATTGAATACTTCTATATTACCACAAAAAAATCCAAAACACAACATCATCATTGTACTTTGGACTTTTCATTTTTTTATTTGTTTATGTATGTATCACGGCTCTACCGTATCTCCTACTTTATTTGTTGTATCCCGCTGGCGTTTCCATTCCTCAAACGATCGCTGTCCTTCTTCTGTTTCGTAGTAAGCAACGATTTTCGGCAGGAACAGCCGTGCCAATGCATCAATTTCATGTTGCGGGATTTGTGTAGCATCTTTCATGGCGTAGTCCTTTTCCGACACGTAGAAAGACCTTTTGATTGTTGTTTTGCTGATGATTTAATAAATTACCGATGTTCTTTAATTTTGTTTATGTTTTAATAATTTTCATGGTGTCATTCGTAAAATCTAAAGTCAAACTATTGTTTGCATCTATAGTATACTCATTTTTGCGAAAAAGTCAATATGCATCAAACATTTCACAATATCATTTTCCACCAGCCATCATCGTCACCCCCGCCGCACCGGAAAAAAGCGGCACTGTCAAGGGCGCGAAGCGGCACGGTTCTGCCGTGCGAACCCTTGATGGTGTTGCTTTTTTCCGGTACAATTTGCGGGGCGATGGACAAGAAACCCTGCTCCGAAAAGTTTATTTGACTTTTTATTTTTGATCGGATATGAATATATTGTCCTCGCAATATTTTAATTTGATAGGAGTTGTTATAAAAAGTGTAGAAAAAAGGAAACCTCCCCCGCACAAGCGTGCCGCAACACGCTACTGTACAAGAATCAGGTGCATCGTTGGTGCCAGCTCAATGGAGCCCCCCCAAAACGTTCAGCACCACCGCAAAAACCCATCCGCCACACACAATTAATATTGCGTTCGTCTTGATTGCCGGAGCAACCTTGCAATGGCGCGGTTCTGGAGTGTTCTGACCCACTCCAACGGATGATACGGTGATCGCAATATAGAGGTCGTTAGTTTCACGACCGGCAGATTATCCCTTGATGCCGCAACAAAAAAGGGATGATCATTCCCGAAACCGCCAATAGCTGTTGCATGTACGGCGCAAAAAGTACAGCAACTGGTCTTTGTTGACGAAGGAATATTCCTTCTGAAACCCCCTGACAAGGGGCGGGTGATGACCGAAGTCACTCGGATGATCTGATGTCCGGCAACGCAGAGGCTCAGCGATGAGCTGTTGTCAGCAATGGCCAAGGTCTGCGAATAGGCAGACGCCCGATTGGGTAGCTCGAACGAGCTCGCGGCTATTTTACTCAACTTGATAAAACCGTCCCCAGCTACGGTTTCGAATGAGCCGGTCTGTTTCTTTGGAAATTTTCAATTTCCCAAAGAAACAGACCGGCGGGCTGATTCAAACCCCGCATGGTTACACGTAAAATCCATCTTTTCCGGCACGTTATGAATAAAAATGGAATATCACATCAAGCGCATATAAAAAAGTGGTTTTTGTGCAGCGATAGCTATGTCCAAAAATGCATTTCCAAATATAACCAAAGGAGGGTATCACCCTATGAAGAAAAACAGTTATCAAAAGGATCTCGATGCTCAGGTAGATAAGATTTTCCGCGAGGCCAATTCCGGCAGCTTCAAAACGCGAGAAAAGTATCATGACGCTTGTCACCGGTTCACCGAATTTTTATCCGAAGAATTTAAACTACGAAAATTTTCAAATATAAGCGATAAACATATCACCGCGTTTGTTTCCTGCCTTCGTGACCACAACGTGTGCGACAACACGATCCGATCCTATCTCAGTGGCGTGCGCTTCTGTCACAACCATTGCGATCGAACGAGAAACGTGCTATCGAGCAATAGGGAATTAGGCATTAATCTCCAGAGCCGCACCAGAAATAAAAACCGTGCATGGACAGAAAATGAATATCGTAAGGCGTTGAAATGCGCCGAAAAGCACCCGGATATTAGACACGCGCTGGTGCTTTGCCGTGAATTGGGTTTGCGGATCGAAGAGGCGATAAACGTGAAATTATTCCAGATCACACCGGGTATGGATCATATCGATGTAAAAGGTAAAGGCGGGCTTGTCCGAACGATACCGCTTGATTCCCGACAAATGCAAATACTGCAAGATTTAAAAGCGTTTGGTCTAAAAAACGGAAAACGACCATCGGATAAAATTATCCCCAGACAGGATACCAAAGGCAGCGTTGCAAAACAAAAGAGCCGGATCGAAAATTGGGTCGCCAATCATCGTGCGGATTTTTCCGATCGTACCGGTGATAAGTATACGGAGTTGGTAGAATATTCTATCATAAATGGGTTGAAAACCCCGGTATCCACAATCACTGTGCATGGATTACGGCATTCGTTCGCGCAGGATCGTTTGGAGAAACTCACCAGTGAATTGAAAGATGAACGGGTCTCGAAGATAGCGGTTTCGAATATGCTCGGCCATAATCGGATAGAGATCACCAATCTTTATACCGCTGCCCGGTGAATGCGAAAATAAAGTTGGGGATCGGTTCTGGTATCTTCGCCCAACTTCTTCTTGACTAATCTCCATTTATCGGCTATACTTAAGCCATAAAGGGGGTATATGTCCATGTCAACCGTTGGAAGTAGACTACGCGATTTACGTAAAAGCCTTAATCTATCTCAAAATAAGCTCTGTGAAATCGCCAATCTAAAACAATCCACCCTAAATCGCTACGAGCATGACGGCGCCGAGGCGCCGTATGCGGTAATGCTGTGGTACGCCGACTATTTCGATGTATCGCTGGACTACCTCTTCTGCCGCACCGATAACCCGCAGGGAAAATTGTATGAATTCAAGCCGAAAATTCCGAATGAAGATATTCGTCAATTCATCGAAATGTGTTTCGATAAGGATTCACCGATGAGCGAACGCTTAAAACAATCCATCATCACCATGTTTGAGGAGGGAAAGAAAGATTGAGAGCTGTAATTTATGCTCGGTATTCTGACGCTAACCAGCGCGAAGAGAGCATCGAAGGACAAATAAGAGAAAATACCGAATATGCCAAACGCAAGGGCTACAAAGTCGTAAAACACTATATTGACCGCGCCATATCTGGAGAGAGAGCGGAAAACCGCCCCGAATTCTTACAAATGATAGAGGACAGTAAGAAAGGGTTATTTGATGCGGTCATTGTGTGGAAAACCGATCGTTTTGCCCGCGATAAATATGACAGTACCGTGAATAAATATATCCTAAAAAAGAACAGTGTTGCGGTACTTTTCGCGACTGAACCAATGATTGACGATACCCCGGAAGGACAATTGATGGAGTGCTTTATGGAAGCGTTTGCGGTGTATTACCTTGCAGATCTAAAACAAAAAGTCAGGCGGGGTATGACTGAAAACGCAATAAAAGGCAAATACAACGGCGGGAGCATAACTTTCGGTTACATGTTAGACAAGGAACGGCACGTTCACATAGACCCGAAAAATGCCCCAATTACGGTAGAAATTTTTATGCGGTACGCGAGCGGTGAACCTATCAAGGATATCTTAAAGGATTTAGTGGAAAAAGGGTTGAAAAATTCCCGGGGAAGTACGCCAACTTACAGCTTTATCACCAGTATCCTCAAAAATCGGAAATATTTAGGCGAATACACCTTTTTAGGAAAATCCTATGATGGGTTTTTCCCGCAGCTAATCGACGCTGATATTTTTGAAAAATGCCAAAAACGGTTGGCGTCTAACCAGTTAAAACCCGGCCATTTCAAGCCTGTTGAGGAAAAATATATCCTGTCCGGCAAAATTTTCTGCGGGTATTGCGGTACGACAATGTGCGGTGAAAGCGGTAAGAGCAGTACCGGCGCGATCTATCGCTACTACCATTGCCGCGCCGCGAAGAAACAAAAAACCTGCAATAAAAAGCGTGTGATGAAAGATTTTATCGAGACTGCTGTAGTCGATATGGCCATGCAGTTGTTTGATGATAAGCCGCTTTTGGATCGCGTAGTTGATAATTGTTATAATATGCAGACACGGATAAGCACCCAGCTACCCGCTCTTGAGCGGCAGTTGAAACAGACATTATCCGAAATAAAAAACGTCATGAAGGCCATTAAAAAAGGGATCATCACGGTCACTACAAAAGAAGAATTGGAAAAACTGGAGCAGGATAAGGAAACGCTGGAAATAAGTATCGCGAAGGAACGCATCGAGCGCCCGGTTATCAGTAAGGAACAAATCATGTTTTGGTTAAGCAAATTGGGCGCGACCAACCTTGACGATGCCGACGAAGTGCAGCGGTTGATCGATGTGTTCGTCAGCGGCGTATATGTGTATGACGATAAGATGGTGGTCACGTTCAACTATGAGGATGGCGAGAAATTCGTGACGTTTGATGAAGTGAATGCGATGCTGGAACAAAAGAAAAACCCTGATAATCTTAACAATTATCAGAGTTCGACTTTGGAAAGCTTTACTGACCCGTACGAGACTCGAACTCGTGTTGCCGCCGTGAAAGGGCGGAGTCTTAACCGCTTGACCAACGGGCCGGATATTAGATGTTAGATTTTAGACTCTAATATCTAAGCGCTAAAATCTAACATCTAATTTGGTAGCGGTAGTCGGATTTGAACCAACGACACTGCGGGTATGAACCGCATGCTCTAGCCAACTGAGCTATACCGCCATGTGTGAGGAGTGCGCACTGACGCGCACAACAGGGGCGCAGGCTATTATATAGTATACCCTATACATTTGTCAACACCAAATTTCATTTTTCGCTGGAAATTGTTTTAGAAATGTGTTATGATAGCCAAAACACAGCTTCCGCGGGTGCCGCGGAGGCGGATATTTGCGTTTAAATTTCTGGAAGGGACCATATTTTCCATGTTTTTCCGAAAAAACAATAAACCGGCCGGCCCGGTGGATTTTTTGATCGCCGGGTTAGGCAACCCGGGGCGTAAATATGAGGGGACCCGCCACAACATCGGGTTTGCCGTTATTGAAGCGCTGTCCGCACGGCTGTCCGCGCCGGTCAAAAAAATCCGGTTCCAGTCGCTCTGCGGCGAGGCGCGGATCGAGGATAAGCGGGTATTGCTGATGATGCCCCAGACATATATGAACAATTCCGGTATTGCGGTGCGGGAGGCGATGCGGTTTTATAAGCTGGCCCCGGAACAGCTGCTCGTCGTCTGCGACGAGGTGGCGCTGCCGGCTGGCGCCGTCCGGATCCGCCGGTCAGGCAGTGACGGCGGCCAGAAGGGGATGGCCAGCATCCTCTACCACCTCCAATCCGACCAGTTCCCCCGCATCCGCATCGGCGTCGGCGCCAAACCGCATCCGGATTACGAGCTGGCCGACTGGGTGCTGTCGAAATTTTCGCCAAACGAGGCAAAGGTGATGGTGGAAGCGGTCGACAATGCGTCGGCGGCGGTTGTGACGCTGGTGGGCGAGGGGATTGAGCGGGCGATGAATTTATACTCGAAATAATGCGGAATTATAGATACAGATAAGATTAATCGGTGCATCAATTCCGCATTCATAAAAAGGAGGAGCAGCTATCTCAACAAATCTTTTTACCCGCGCCCTCACATCTCTCCCCGCCTTTTCCGGCCTCGCGGCCGATATCGGCGCGGGGCGGCTTCCGGCTGCCCTTACGGGACTGGGGCATATCCACAAGGCGCTGTTTATCCACGGATTGATTAAAAATTTAAAGCGCAAGGCCGTCGTGCTGACCGCCGATGAGGCGGAGGCCAACCGGCTGTCGGAGGATCTGCGGCGGTTGGGCAGCGTCACGCTGTTGCTGCCGGCGCGGGACCTGTCGCTGCGGCGGGTGGAATCCACCTCCCGGGAATATGAGCAGCAGAGGCTGAGCACGCTGGCGGCGATCGCTGAACGGGGCTATGATGTGGTGGTGGCCGCCGCTGACGCGGCGTGCCAGTTCACCCTGCCGCCCGAAAAACTGCTGGACTTTACTGTTGATATTGTCGCCGGCAAGCGGCTGCCGGTGGCGTCTTTGAGTGACACGCTGGTGCGGGCGGGGTATCAGCGGTGTGAGACGATCGAGGGATCCGGCCAGTTCGCGGTCCGGGGCGGCATTTATGACATCTTCCCCTCCGGCGCGTCGGCCCCGGTGCGGTTAGAGCTGTGGGGGGATACGGTGGACACCATCGCCGCCTTTGACCTGCTGACCCAGCGGCGCACCGAACCGTTGGACGCGGTCTCGATCCCGCCGGCCGCCGAAATATTGTATGACGACCCCGCCGGGCTGGCGGATAAAATCGAACAGCTGGCCGCCGGACTGCGGGGCAAAAACGCCGCGATTGTCCGGGAAAACCTGTTCGCCGACGCCGACCGGCTGCGGGGCGGGGGCCAGCCGGCGTCACTTGACAAATATATCCCGCTGCTCTATCCGCCGGCTACGTTGTTCTCCTATGCCGAAGACGCGGTGCTGTTTGTGTCGGAGCCGGTCAAGGTGCGGGAGCGGATGCGGACCGCCGGCTGGCAGTTGAATGAAGATATCGAAGCGTTGTTGGAGGAGGGCCAGCTCTGCCGCGGGCTGACCACATACGCTTGGGATTATGACGAGCTGGTCCGCTGTCTCCATCGGCGGGGCTGCGTACTGCTGGATTCTTTCGCCCGGACCGAGCAGGATTTTAAGTTGGTTGGCTTGTATAACATCACTGCCAGACAATTGCCGGTCTGGTCCGGCAGCGTCGAGCTGCTCTGCGAGGATCTGCGGGATGTACTGCGGCGGCAATGGGCGGGCGTGGTGCTGGCCGGAAGCGAGGAGCGGGTTGCGCAGGTATTGGCCGAGGATTTGCGCAACGAAGGGCTGCCGGCGGTCTATGCCCCGTCGCCGGAGGCGCCGATACGGGGGCAGGTTTTGGTAATCCCCGGCGGGCTGTCCTCCGGATTTGAATTCCCGGAAGCCGAGCTGGCGGTTATCACCCACGGCCGGTCCAACGCCACCCGGAAACCGGTGCGGCGGCAGCGGCGGGACAAGGGCGCCGAGATCCATTCGCTGAGCGAGCTGAACCCCGGCGATTATGTAGTTCACGCCGCCCACGGTATCGGCATCTATCAGGGGATCAAGAATTTACAGGTCCAGGGCATCGAAAAGGATTACATCCAATTGCAGTACGCCAAAGGCGACACGTTATATGTACCGGTGACCCAGATGGATTTGGTGAGCAAATATATCGGCACAAGAGAGGATATCGCCTTAAAACTCCACCGCCTCGGCGGGCAGGAATGGCAGAAAGCCAAAACCCGGGTAAAAGCGGCGGTGAAGGATATCGCCCGGCAGCTGATCCGGCTGTATTCCCAGCGGATGGCGGCGCCCGGCTTCGCCTTTTCCCCCGACGCCGAGTGGCAGTATGATTTCGAGCGGCATTTTGAGTATCAGGAGACCGACGATCAGCTGCGCTGTACCGATGAGATCAAGGCGGACATGGAGCGGGCGGTGCCGATGGACCGGCTGCTCTGCGGCGACGTGGGCTTCGGCAAGACCGAGGTGGCGCTGCGGGCGGCCTTCAAATGCATCAGCCAATCCAAACAGTGCGTGATATTGGTCCCCACCACGATACTGGCCTTCCAGCATTACAACACCATCATCAAACGCTTCGAGGGGTTCCCGGTACATATCGAGATGCTCTCCCGGTTCCGCACCCCGAAACAGCAGGAAGAAATTTTGGAGCGGCTGGCGCTGGGCGAGATCGACATTTTGGTTGGCACCCACCGTTTGCTGAGCAAGGATGTGCAATTCAGTGACCTCGGGCTGTTTGTCGTGGACGAGGAGCAGCGGTTTGGGGTCACCCAGAAGGAACGGATCAAGGAGCTGGCGCCGAATATCGACGTGCTGACCCTGTCGGCGACCCCGATTCCCCGGACGCTGAACATGGCGATGAGCGGGATCCGGGACATGTCGGTGATTGAGGAGGCGCCCCAGGACCGGCATCCGGTCCAGACCTATGTGCTGGATTACGACCACGGCATCGTCACCGACGCCATCCGGCGGGAGCTGCGCCGGGACGGACAGGTATATTATCTGCACAACCGGATAGAGGATCTCGAGCGGCTGGCTGCCGGCATCCAGACGCGGATCCCGGAAGCCCGGGTCGGGGTGGCCCACGGCCAGATGAGCGAGGAAGAGCTTTCGGATATCTGGCGGGCGGTGCTGGATCATGAGATCGACGTGCTGGTCTGCACCACCATCATCGAAACCGGGGTGGACATCCCCAACGTCAACACCCTGATCATCGAAAACGCCGACCGGTTCGGCCTGTCCCAGCTGCACCAGATCCGCGGCCGGGTGGGCCGGTCCTCCCGGCGGGCATTTGCCTACCTGACCTTCGTCCGCGGCAAGGTGCTGACCGACGTGGCCGCCAAGCGGTTGGAGGCGATGCGGGAATTCACCGAATTCGGCGCGGGGTTCAAGATCGCCATGCGGGACATGGAGCTGCGCGGTGCCGGCAATCTGCTGGGTGCCCAGCAGCACGGCCATATGGAGGCGGTGGGGTATGAGATGTACCTGCGGATGCTGGCCCAGGCGGTGGCTGCCGAAAAAGGGCAGCCGGAAACCAAGGCAGACGCCGAATGTCTGGTCGATCTGCAGGTGACCGCCCATATCCCCGAGAGGTATATCGCCTCCCATTCCCAGCGGCTGGATATCTACCGCAAAATCGCCGATATCCGGGATTTCGAGGATTCATTGGACGTGACCGACGAGCTGATCGACCGGTTCGGCGAGCCGCCGGCGGCGGTGCAGGGGCTGATCGAGGTGGCGTTGCTGCGGAATATGGCGGCGGCGGCGGGGATTTATGAAATCAAGCAGCAGAATGACACGCTGCTGCTGTATCAGCGGGTGCTGAACATGGAGATCGCCTCCAAAATGTCGGCAGCCATGCGCGGCCGGATCATGGTCAGCGCCGGCGCGAAGCCGTATCTGGCGGTGAAGATGAAGGAGAACGGCACGCCGTTAGATACGCTGCGGGAGGCGTTGGAGGCGGTATCGGTTGCTGTTGCGCATGTATAGGGAATCCATTATGAAAAACTGGATAGAAAAAATTATGTTAAGCCTTAGTGCAATTTGTATACTGTTTTTTCTCATAGCCGTGGCTGCGGCTCATATAGCAGACCTGAATACGCCCCGCACAGAATGCTATGGGCAGGCGGAAGTTATAGGAAAAAGGTTAGTCATTGAAAGCGGCGGGGACGCCAGTAACAATTATTATATGCTTGTTGTCTTCAAATTATATGGCGATTATATTATAGAGCTTTATCAAGGTCATGGGTCTTTCCATGAGGGCGATACGGGCATACTTGTTTACACCGAGAGAGAAGACACCAGAAAAAAATATGAAAATGAAACCGATTATTGGAAAGGCAGGAGCTTGATCAGCTTCGGAAAGGACCCTGAATATGGCGGAGAAAAAATCGGAGGGCGCAAAGAACGCGGCGTGTTTTATACAGTATCCGGTATATCGGCTGGTTTCCTTGTTTTTATTATACTTTTTTATTATTTTAAGGATAAAAGAAGAAGAGACTTCTATAAATCAATAAGTAAGCCATCTAAAACCCATACGCCACGCCGCTGGCGGTGAACAGTGGCCAGTGGTCAGTGATCAGTTGGTCAGAAACTTTATTGTTTTATATTTTTTAGAATGGGATAAAAACGGACTTAAATGAGGAAGGAATCAGGTCAAATGGATGTTTTTTCGCTCAACCAAACGGAGTTCCCATCCGCCATACATCATGCCATCTGGAACATAGGCCGCCTGATGTTCCCGTTGGCGTGGAGCCTTGCCGGCATAGCGGACGAGCAGGTGAGGCAAGCCTGTGCCGACCTGTATCATTATGTCCGGGACGGGTATGCCGACATGTATGACCATCCCGAAGCGTACGGGCTGAACCCGGAGGAAACGGATGCCTTTCTGGCGGGCAGGCCCTGGAGCAAGGCGAACAATTTGGTGACCGTATCCTTTCCGCATGGATTCTTTATCCAGCACAGTACCCGCAACAGGGTATATATAGTCATTCCACATCTATGTATAGTCAATAAAAATTCAACCATCAGCTATGCGCTGATGGTTTTTTTATGCTGTATCCGCTGTTATCGCAATCATGACAGTATTGAAATTCGCATCTGCCGTCAAATTTAACAATGACGGATTTTGTAAAATCCAAATCGTCCATAAATTCTCTGATCAGCAGGCTGGCCTTTGATGAACGCATGGTTTTATAGACATTCCATAGTCCTATTCCCGATCCTCCGGTGTCCTTATGCGTCGTCATTTTTCTTTTTCCGATACTGTTCAGGACATTTTTATCAAAGGCAACACCGCTGTCCTTAATCACGATTTGATAGGAACCCAAATCATCCTTGGATATCGAGCAGCTTATTCTTTTATTCAAATGGGGGCTGTTTTCAACGGCAATAATCGCGTTTTCTAAAAGGTCGGCAATCAATGTATTGAATTGCTCCTCGGTAATAAAATGTGTAATGCCGCCGAAGGTTTCCTGAAAATCAATATCCAGCTCAATACCCTTCTCTTTGGCTAAATCCAGCATATACAGCATAAGCGAATCCAACAGAATCATGCCGCTGACTTCATAGGCCGTTTCCTCGTTGTATTTCTGTGTTTCGGCCTGCATCGCCATCTTAAATTCCGTGATATCATCCAATATTTTCTGTGCTTTCTTTTTGATTCCGGCATCCGGCGTTTCCCGTATCAGGATCATCAGCGCTTTATTAAAGGCTTTCAGATATTTCGCATCCTTATGGACGCGTTCAGACAGAAAATCATGTGTCTGCATCAAGCTGTTAAAGTCTGTTGTTATCTCGTTTATCTTGTGCCTGAGCGCCCTTTCGCTGTATGCCTGTATGGTTTCTCTTTTCAAAATAGTGAATAAGCCAAGAGCTATCAGCAAATAGGAAACACCCATCATAATTTCATTGCCAACGGTACTGATTGTATTTGCTTCATATGCTACATTACTAAGAATCCTTA
>Ga0123353_10003222_pt1 | contig 20556 bp, 13 predicted proteins | sample TergutLab28metaG_3_FD_92763 | JGI IMG/M metagenome (GOLD analysis project Ga0123353, IMG submission 92763) | Labiotermes labralis P3 segment gut microbial communities from Petit-Saut dam, French Guiana - Lab288 P3 | ecosystem: Host-associated > Arthropoda: Insects > Digestive system > Gut ... | reverse complement strand
CGTGGATACAATAAAGTCGTCGACTGTGGTTACACCAGAGAAATCCAGAACCTTTCAGACTCGGACGACTTCGCTCATGTTCTGATGCCCGGTGTCCATCGGGTTGCAAGTCTGTAGAAACGATGGATTCTCGGTACGCATTTTTCGTAACGACGCTTGGACTTGATGTTTCCGTTGGAGGCTCGGATGGTTTTAGTGCTGCTCCCGAGATGCTCTCTTTTCTTCTGGCACGTCGGACAGAGTCGCGACTCGTTTTTTTTTTCGATTTCGTCGATCTCCGTTTGCACGATACTTTCGAGCGATTGCCGCAAGAGTTCTCGACCTTTTTCCGTGACGGCGGCATCGGCATGGTTGAGGAATTGCCCAAACGGTGCCTCTTTCCCCGCTCGTTGAACGGCGCGATAGTAATCGAGGGCTTGCGCGAGGAAGTGGACTTCTCCTTCTGTCTGCGCGACGAGGGACGACGAAGATACGGAGGACGTGGCTGGTTCTTGATGGGTCATGGGAAACAATCGGGGGGAAAGGATAAAACTGTAAGTTGCCAGTCTAACCTATCTTACCCAATCGCGCAACTAGACTTTGATGCACCCGCGGGAATGACAGTGTTTTACGGACTTTGTAGTTCGACTGGGGGCTTGCTGAAAATGCTCATCACCGATACATTGTTCACTTATGGATCATCGTTTTCCCAAATCGTTTCGGCTGTGTTGCACCGGACAGTTTCAGAACGTTTTTGCTGCCCGATGTTCTGCCGCCGACCATGCGATCATCCTGTTTGCTGCGCCGAACAAATTACCACACTGTCGATTGGGACTTTCCGTTTCCAGAAAAATTGGCAATGCTGTCTGCCGCAATCGTTGGAAACGGCTCATCCGCGAAGCCTTTCGGATTTCCCGCTCGGAATTGCCCGGCGGTCTTGATCTCGTCGTCGTGCCGCAACGCAATGTCGATGTTCATTCCGTCACACATGTGGAAAAATCGCTCCAACGTTTGGTGAAAAAAATCATCACGCGCCGAATGCCAACGGTACTGCTGACCCGAGCGGAACATCAAGCCGAACCGGCGAAAACAGAGCTTACCGCACTCGGCTTTCGTGTGTTGTTGCAACCCACCATCGACATTTTGTCGCCGGAATCGTGGGAGGAAACAGACAACGCGCTCCAAAGGATTCAGCAGGGGGAATTCGACTGGCTCATCTTTTCGAGTCGTAATGGTGTGCATTCTTTTTTCGAGAGGGCTGGCGATGTTTGGCAAACGGACGCTTGGCAAGCGAATATTCGGATTGCCACCGTTGGCAGTGGTTCGGAAGAGGCATTGTACCAGCGACTGGGGCGACACGCTGATGTCGTTCCCCCGACATTTACGGCGGAAGGTGTTGCGGAAGCACTCTTGGCGGAAGCGGAACAGTGCAAACGTTTTCTGCATCTTCGGGCGAGTCGCGGGCGGGATGTTCTCAAGCGATTGCTCACGGAAGCTGGCGGACACGTCACGGAAATTGCGGTCTATCGAAGTGTGGACCTGACGCAGCCCGACCCGCAGATCGTGGAGCAGATGCGGCAGGGCAAGATCGACTATGTGACGGTGACCAGTTCGGCAATTGCGGGTTCGCTCGTCAACATGTTTGGCGAATTGCTTCGGCAAACGTCCTTAGTCAGTATCAGCCCGATCACGTCGCAAACGCTTTGTCGTTTGGGATTTCCGCCACATCGTGAAGCTGCCGAAGCCTCCATGACGGGACTGGTCAATGCCCTCAAAAACAACGGGAGCCGAAAAGTGAGCGGACTCGAACTGCCCGCCCACTGATTGACAAGAAACAGAATTGTGTGAAAATAATGTGCATGACACAGCGAAAAATTATTATCATTGGTGCAGCCGGTCGGGATTTTCACAATTTCAATACCTTTTACAGAGGTAATTCCGACTATAAAGTGGTTGCTTTTACAGCCGCACAAATCCCCGACATTGCCGGGCGAAAGTACCCTGCCTCGCTTGCAGGCGATCTCTACCCCGAGGGCATTCCGATCTACCCGCAAGACGATTTGGAACGTCTCATCAAAGACCTTGATGCCGACGAATGTGTCTTTGCGTACAGCGATGTTCCCTACTCGGTCGTCATGGGCATCGGTGCCAAGGTCAATGCCGCTGGTGCCGATTTCACCCTGCTGGGTTACAAGAACACGATGCTCAAAAGTCACAAGCCGGTGATAGCGGTCGGGGCGGCACGAACAGGATGTGGCAAGAGTCAAACCTCGCGCCGGATCGTGGAAATCCTGATGGCGAATGGACTGAAAGTGATTGCGGTGCGGCACCCGATGCCCTACGGCGATCTGGAAGCGCAAAAAGTCCAACGCTTCGCCGACATTGCAGACCTTGCCAAACATCGTTGCACCATCGAGGAGATGGAAGAGTACGAACCGCACATCACTCGCGGCAACGTCATTTATGCTGGGGTCGATTACGAGGCAATTTTACGTGCGGCGGAGAAAGACCCCAACGGTTGTGACGTTATTCTTTGGGATGGCGGCAACAACGACTTCCCATTCTATCGTCCCGACTTGATGGTGACAGTCGTTGACCCGCACCGACCGGGGCACGAACTCTCCTATTACCCGGGAGAAATCACGTTGCGACTGGCGGATGTGGTGGTCATCAACAAGATCGACAGTGCCGACTTCGACAATATTCAAACGGTCAGAAACAGCATTGAGCAGGTCAACCCCCGAGCGGTGGTGGTGGATGCGGCTTCGACGATCAGCGTGGAAAAGCCGGAAGTCATTCGTGGCAAGCGGGTGTTGGTCGTCGAAGATGGTCCGACGCTGACGCACGGCGAAATGAAAATCGGCGCGGGTGTTGTCGCTGCCAAACGTTTTGGTGCAGCGGACATTATTGATCCGAGACCTTACGCGGTGGGCAAGTTGGCAGAGACGTTCCGCACTTATCCCAATGTCGGAACGTTGCTTCCGGCAATGGGTTACGGCGAGGAGCAGATGCGCGACTTGACGGCAACGATTGAACGCACCGACTGCGACTCGGTGGTCATTGCCACGCCGATTGACTTGGGGCGAGTCATCAACATCGCCAAACCGAATACCCGTGTCGAGTACAACCTCCAAGAAATCGGTCATCCGAACTTGGAAGATGTATTGGCGAATTTCATCAAGGGGATAGGTTCTCGCTGAAAAGTTTTATCCCCAGTTTTGCTGTATCTCTCATTCCGGGCGGAAGAATACAGGAGAAAGGAGTAAGGAGTAAGAATACGCAAGCGGTGCTGTAGTATCGTAGGCAGAACGGTGCGGTAGCACCATTTGACTCTGGCAGTTCCTTACCGCATGCGACTTCTGACTCCTGACTTCTGACTACTTCCTTGCTCCAGAATGGGAAAGGGAAAATTTGACCAATTATTTTCTGGCGAAAGCCTCAGTGAAAGCCCAGCGGCAAAAAGGCATTCCGCGCGAAGGGGACTGCGACGGACTGCTGCCGGGTCTACTACCCAGTTCATGAATTTTCGGTACAATGGCGGAGTGTGCGGTGCCGTTTTCTTTTGCCCGCCGCCTTTCCAAGAGAATACAGTTTGTCCATCCGAATCTACGCTCTGTCGAAACAACTCAATGTCGATAGCAAGGAAATCCTTGATGCGATTAAGCAACTGGGGATCGAAGGCAAAGGTTCGTCGTTGGCAGGCTTAACCGAAGAGGAAGTCGAACAGGTCAAAAACAGACTCCATTCGCTCAAGGTGCCCAAAACGGCGCAGTCTGGTACAGCCGCTTTTCAACGACCGATTGTCCCCACCGATAAACGAGTTCGCAATCTTGACTCTCTCGTAAGACCGGCTACGCCTCTTGAAAAAACAGAAGCATCTGCCGAAGTGCCCGAACCCGCTGGATCACCACCAGCAGAGTTGTCGTCAGCAGGATCACCTCCAGTAGGGTTGCCGCCAGCAGAATCGCCACCAGTAGGATTGCCACCGGCAGGACCACTACCAGTAGGATCGTTGCTGGCAGGATTGTCGGACGGGTCAGCCGAACAGGAGGGAGCCATCGAGTCGTCTGCACCCGACGGAGTTCCCGCCCCCGCCCCACCTAGTCCGAGCACCGATGTGTTGCCACGGCATAAACCGTTGCCGGCACCCATTCAGCCGATCGTACTCCCCAAAACCATCTTGCCCCCCCCTCTCGGGCGAGTCGAATTGCCTGCCAAAAATTCTAAAAAGCATGGGAAGGACAAGTCCAAGCAACAGAGTGGTGAGCAGGGGCACGGTGGTGGGCAGGCGAAAGCCTCTCATTCCAAACCGCCGGCTCCGTTAACGACGGGATACTCCCTGCAAGGGCATGCCACGAATGTGCGCACCGATCCCAATTATCGGGGACCGATGCGAAAAATCACCGAAAAGATTCCCAATCTTGACGACTATCGGCAGGGGCAAAGCGGGGATCGACCGAGCGGACACCGAACGACCGGACCCACCGTTCACATGGCTCCGCTTCCGCCGGGAGCGTTGCATCCGAGACCGTTGCGGTCCCGAGAACCGCTTGCGCAGAAGCCGGACATGAAACTGCCGCCGGAGTTGCTGCGTGGCAAAGGGGCGAGTGTTGCCAAGTCGATTGAGGAACATATCCGCAAGCACGAAGAACAGAAGCGGAAAAAAGAGGAAGAGCGGAAAGAACGCGAAGGGGGAGGGGGCAAGAAGACTGGCGGCAAAACGGACGGCAGAGGCACGCGAGGGACGGACGGAAGAGTCCGCACCAAAGGCAGCACCGAATTCGGCGGTGGTGGAATTTTCGAGCCGGACAAGAAAAAACGACGCAGCGGTTCAACGATGCGACGTACTGCGGATGACGATGATGGCGGTGTCATGATCCCGCGTCAATTGAAGCGGCAAAAAGTTCATGGTCGATCCGTGAACACTGCTGCGCCCCGGAAAGGAGACATCGTGATCCAACTCCCCTGTACGGTCAAACAGTTTGCCGAGCATACCGGTTTGTCCGTGGCGATGGTCATTCGTAAACTTTTGGAAATCGGCTTTCCCATGACGCTCAATTCGCAACTTGATGTAGAATCTTCGGAACTGCTCGCCGAAGCCTTTGGTGTCCATGTTTCCGTGCGCGAACAGGTGACGCTCGAAGACAAACTTGTCACGTCGCTCTTTGATGAGGAGGACCCGCCGGAATCACTTCGCCCACGTCCGCCGGTGGTGACGGTACTCGGACACGTCGATCACGGAAAGACGACGCTGCTCGATCATATTATGCACCTGAACGTCGTCTCCGGCGAAAAGGGGGGCATTACGCAACACATTCGGGCGTACCGTGTCAAAATGGACAATGGTGGCGACATTGCCTTTGTCGACACGCCGGGGCACGAAGCGTTCACCGAAATGCGGGCACGCGGGGCAAACTGTACCGACATCGTGATTCTCGTGGTAGCGGCAGACGACGGCGTGATGCCGCAAACCGAAGAAGCGATCTCGCACGCCAAAGCCGCCGGTGTGCCGATTGTGGTGGCTCTCAACAAGATGGACTTGCCAGGGGTCAATCCTGATCGGGTGATTCAAGAACTCGCCCAGCACGACTTGTTGCCAAGCGAATGGGGGGGCGATACCGAAATTATTCGGTGCAGCGGTCTCACCGGGATGGGAGTCGATAAACTCCTCGAAACGATTCAGGTCATTGCCGAACTCAACGACCTCAGAGCGAACCCGGATCGTCCTGCTGTCGGCGTGGCACTCGAAGCCGAACTGCAAGCCGGGCAAGGTGTTGTCTGCAAAGTGCTGGTGCAAAAGGGAACGCTCCGAACCGGCGACGTGATCCTTTGCGGTTCGTCCTATGGTCGTGTCAAGACGATGTACGACACGCTTGATGCGAAAAAGCAAATCGACGCAGCAACGCCCAGTACACCAGTGCAACTGGTCGGGTTGGATGTTGCTCCCAAAGCGGGGAGTCGGTTCTGCGTGCTGGACGATATTTCCGATGCCCGAATGATTGCCGAGCAGCGACTTGCCGACGAACGACGCGATGAACTGGCGGATGTTCAGGCTCACGTCACACTGGAAACATTGTTCCAGCGAATGACGCATACGCAAACGGTACAGACGCTCAACATTATCATCCGAGCGGACGTTCGTGGTTCGATTGAGGCGATTCGCAAAGAGCTTGGCAAACTGAAGCATCCCGAAGTGCAGATCAAAATCTTGCAAGCGATGGTCGGCGGCATTACCGAGGCGGATGTTCAACTCGCCGATGCGTCGGATGCGATTATTGTCGGGTTTAATGTGGTGCCGGACGAAAATGCGCGAGTGATGGCGGAACGTAAAAAGATTCAAGTTCGGCGTTACGACATTATCTACAACTTGACGGACGACATCAAAAAGGCACTTGAAGGGATGCTCAAACCGATTGAGCAGATCAAGGAACTGGGTCGGGCGATGGTGCAGCAGGTCATTACGATTGGCAGGATTGGCACGATTGCGGGTTGCCGTGTGGTTTCGGGAGTCATCGAACGCGAGAGCAAGGCACGGGTGATCCGGGACAGCCGCATCATCGGCGAATACGCCCTCGATTCGCTGAAACGATTCAAGGACGACGTGAAAGAAGTCCGCGATGGCTACGAATGTGGTATCAAACTGAAGGGCTTCAACGATCTCAAAGAAGGGGACATGCTGGAAACGTACAAGATCGAATCGATTGCGCGGACGTTTTGAGGAACAGTTCGAAAATGAAACCGGCATTTGTAGAGACGCGATGCCTCGCGTCTGTAGGGCGTGTGTGAGTACAGGGAACGGGTGCAACCACGTTGTCCGCACGGTGGGTTTTCACGCGAATCGCGTTTCCATTCGCGCGTTCCATTCCCCACACCGGGGAGACGCGAAGCATCGCGTCTCTACAGTTTGAGTTATTGACGGACAGTTTCTAACCCTTGCCGGTTACTTTGGAGTCCACGATGTTAGAGCCTATCATTAGTGTTGCGGGGCTTCGCGGTGTTATTGGCAAAGCGTTGAATCCCGATGTTGCGATGCGGTATGCTGCCGCGTTTTCTGCTTCCGCGCCGCCGGGGCTTTTTGTCATTACCCGGGACAGCCGTCCCACCGGGCAGATGCTTGCCAGTGCGATCCACGCGGGATTGAACGCCGTCGGACGTTCCACGCTCGATGGTGGGATTGCTGCCACACCGACGCTGGGCATTCTCATTCGGCAATACAACGCCGCTGGCGGCATCCAGATTTCCGCCTCGCATAATCCCAGCGAGTTCAACGGCATGAAACTCTTTTCTGCCGAAGGACGTTGCATTCCGAAAGAACCCGGCAGTCGCGTGCTGGAACGATACAAAGCGAGCAAACCCGATTGGACAACGCACCAAACCATTGGCAAATATACTGTCTGTCCCGATGCGACCGAAGCCCATCTCGAAGCCGTCTTGAAAACCGTCGATGTCACAGCGATTGCCAAACGGAAATTTCGTGTGTTGCTCGATTCCAATCACGGAGCCGGAGCGGTACTCGGTGCGATGTTGTTAGAGCGATTGAATTGTCAAGTCACGATCCTCGGCGAAGAACCCCATGGAGAATTTCTGCACACACCAGAGCCGACCTCGGACAATTTGATCGGCGTGTGCGAAAAAGTGAAGAGTGCGGCTGTCGATGTGGCGTTTTGCCAAGACCCTGATGCGGATCGCCTTGCGGTCATTGATGGTAGTGGTCGGTATATCGGCGAAGAATATACGGTGGCTCTTTGTATGGATCACATTTTCCCATTGGTAGCGAGTCAAGAGCGAAATCGCAAACTTGGTCCGATGGTGATCAACTGCGCGACCAGCAGAATGTGTGAGGACATTGCCAACAAGTACCACATTCCGATTTTCCGCAGTGCTGTCGGCGAGGCGAATGTTGTCGATTTGATGCTGGCAAAGGGAGCGACCTTTGGCGGCGAAGGGAATGGCGGACCGATTGATCCGGTGGTTGGCTATGTTCGGGACAGTTTCGTCGGGATGGCACTGATTCTCGAAGCGATGGCAACGACCGAAAAAACGGTCGCCCAACTTGCCGATGCACTGCCGAAATATGCGCTCGTCAAACGCAAGATGACCGTGGAACTGGCGAAGGTGCCAGCGATGTTGGACAGGGTTGCCTCCTCCTTCAAGCATCTTCCATGCGATCGTTCGGACGGGTTGCGGATTGACCACGGGGACGCTTGGGTGCTCTTGCGAGGGAGCAACACGGAACCGATCATTCGGATTTTCGCCGAAGCCCCCACGAAAGAGCAAGCGGACAAACTCTGTGATGAGATCGAACGACTCGTGTGAGACATGTTCGGTCGGCACAATCGGCATTGCCGGTACAGTCGGCATAATGGGAAATATGCCGGTTCCCGTGATTGCGAGTCACTCCTTTTTTCGATACCACCGACAATCGGGTTCTGGCACGCGAGACGTGAGCAGACCCTCTTTTTGACAAACGGAGTGACAAAATGGCAATTTCATCAATCGGAGGATCAACATCGTCGGTAGCAACACGTTTACCGTCAGCCTCTTGCCCCACTTGTGGTAATGCCAGTGCCGCCAAGTCAAGTACGGCGCAATCTTTCAGCGGCTACAAAGGACGAACAGACAGTTTCGCTTGTGCAAATTGTGGTCCCAAAACAGCAACGACCCCCACGAGAACCGCAACGAGTTCATCGTCTTACTGCCCGACGTGTTCGAACAACGGGGCAAGATCGTCGGCGTTCCCCAGCACCGCTGGCAATTCCGCTTACTGCCCCACTTGCAACAAGGGACAGGCGAGCAGTTCCGCACCAAGCAAATCGGCAGGCGCAAGCTTGACATACAACACCAAGACTTGGGCACGATAGCCTCCTCTCAACCATGGTAGAATTTCTGTTATTTTGCATCGCGACGGTGGGAATGACCTCAATTATCGTGCAGGGGGTCATTTTTCTGCCGTTTCGTCAGTTCATCGGTGATTGGGCGGACACAATTCATCACCGCCGCGAACAGACGGAAAAAGTCTCTCGCCGATCATTGGTCGAATGGTTCAACGAACTGATCAACTGTGCCCAGTGTACCGGTTTCTGGTGCGGACTCTTCTGTGGGCTGTTTTTCGTCATGTCCTATTGCCCCGCTGTACCGCCGACGGGTGCGGGGCTGTCCTTGTGCTACTCCCTTTTGATGTGGTTTTGTTGCGGTTTGGGGGGCAGTTTCTTGGCATCGTTCGGCTGCAATGCCGTCGATTGGGTCTTCTACCACAAAATGAATGCTCTTCGCCATTTGGAAGAGCAGGACATCATGCTTGCCGAGCGGCGAGCCACCCTGCACGAAATGCCGGAATGAAGCCCAGAATGAAGCAGAGCGCGGGTGACGGAAAAACCGAACTTGCCGATGGTCTGCTTCACCGGTAACGCCGGACTTTTCCCAGTCTTGCACGTCCCCCCATTCTGTGATAAAATGGTGCCAATATTGCTGCACGGAAACCAATATTGCTGCACGGAAACAGGGAACACCATTACCTGGGGGCGGCAGACCGAACAACTATCCATTTTTATCAATGTGCCACGCGACTTACGGCGTTTGCGTGGCTTGCCCGAAATCCAAAAAGCGATTCGGGCAACGTGTGCGATTCGTTCAAAAAATCATTTTGGGACATATCCAAGCCAACGGACATTTAGTCACGGAAATAAGTGAGTCCGCCCGACTGTTTGCGAGAGACGAACTGTCGGCGAACTCCAACGTTCTTTTTGCCTACTCTTCCTTTGTGCTCTTTGTGTCCTTCGTGGTAAAGAAAATTTTTAACCACAAAGGACACGAAGGACACAAAGAAGAGAATAAAAAAGTAAACGAATCTTGCACGCTCCTGCCGAAAAGGAACAAACTCTATGAAACAAGAAATGATTGTCAATTGTCGGCAGTCGGAAGAATGCCGGATTGCCGTCCTCGAAGATGGCATCCTCGAAGAACTCTACGTCGAACGATCCTCGCAGAGTAACTATGTCGGAAACATTTATAAGGGGGTCATCGTCAATTTAGAATCGAGCATCCAAGCCGCCTTCGTGGACTTCGGCGTGGGTCGTAATGGCTTTCTGCATATCAGCGATGTCGAACCCTGCTATTTTCAGCAGGTGCCCGACTGGGCAGAACGCGAGCGAGAAGCCGAAGAACAATTTGCCAGCAAGTACGGCGACCGCTATGACCGCCACTCTTCGTCGGACGATGGATTGCGAAATCGCCCTCGGTTCAAGCCGCCCATTCAAGAAGTCTTCAAACGCGGCGATGAAGTACTCGTGCAAGTCATCAAAGAAGGGATCGGGCACAAGGGACCGACGCTCTCAACGTACATCAGCATCCCGGGACGTTATCTCGTCTTGATGCCGTCGTTGGGGCGAGTCGGCGTGTCCCGAAAAATCGAAGACGATAATGTCCGGCGAAACTTGCGAAGAATGCTCCTCCAACTGAACCCACCGGAAGGACTTGGGTTCATCGTCCGAACCGCCGGAGCCGACCGAACCCAGAAAGAACTGTCGAGAGACCTTGCCTATTTGATGCGGCTCTGGGAAGTGATCGTGCGCCGGATCAAAAAGATGCCCGCCCCCATCGAAATCTACGAAGAGAGTGATATTGTCATTCGGACAATTCGGGATGTCTTCAACACCGATGTTGATTCCATTGTGATTGACGAACCAGCGGCTTACGAACGGGCAAAGGACTTTTTGGAGTTTGTGATGCCCCGACAGGTCAGCCGGTTGCAACTCTACGACGGCAAGGCTCCGGTGTTCCACAAATTTGGGATCGACCGAGAGATTGCCCGTATCAATCACCGCCGGGTTCCGCTCAAAGGGGGCGGTTCGCTCGTGATTGACCAGACCGAAGCACTCGTAGCGATTGACGTGAACAGCGGCAGTTTCCGAACGGACGAAGATGCCGAAGAGACCGCCTATCAGATGAATCTCATCGCCGCCAAAGAGATTGCCCGACAACTTCGCCTTCGGGACTTAGGCGGTGTGATCGTGAACGATTTTATCGATATGCGGAGAGAATCTCATCGCCGACACGTAGAGAACACGCTTCGAGATGCCATCCAGCGAGATCGTGCCAAGACGAAGATTTTGCGGACAAGTCCCTTCGGTTTGATCGAAATGACTCGTCAACGGATTCGTCCGTCGCTCAAGCGGAGCGTGTTTCAGGAATGTCCCTGCTGTCACGGTGGCGGCGTGGTCAAGTCGCCGGAGAGTATGGCACTCGACGTTTTCCGGGCACTCGAACTCGCGGCGCACAATCCGGGCATTGCAAAGATTCGGGTGACACTGGCGGACGACGTAGTGGACTACCTGAACAACAGGAAACGTTTGGAGCTGTCAACGATTGAACGCGAAGGAAGCGTCGAGATTGTCATTCGTGCCCAGCCCGATGCGTGGCCCGAACACATGGAAATCGAATGTTTCGACGCAAGTAACAAACCGATGCCATTGCAGGGAACGTAAGGTTTTCGCTGGAAAATGACTGGTCTGTTTGTCCCTTTTTCATTCTGGAGTAAGGAGTCAGTAGTCAGAATACAGTAGTCAGTAGTACCTTGTTTCTCAAATGCTCTTGCTTATTCCCAGTAGTATCGGCACTAGTGGTAAAACCGGCTTGGTCTTTCCGTTTTGAGAGGTCAATGGTTTTGTCCCTTTAGGGACGAGATGTTGGTAGAAACTTTCCAGATCGTCTGCGTCCCGCAGGGGCGTTACGCGGTTGTGATCCGGTCGCTTCAACGTTGTCTGCGCTCCCGGCTGCCATTGCACGACCGGCTGTCATTAACGTTTCCCGACTGCCATTGCACGACCGACTGTCATGATGAAAACCGGGAAAAACAACAACGCGCAAATGCCCTTTACTCCTCCGAGAACCCCGTGAGAAAAAAAATAGGAATGAGTATTTGGGAAACGATGTACTACTGCCTACCCAGGTTTGCCCGCTGCTGCAATAACCGGAATTGCGTGGCAATGTCGGGATGTCCCAGCAATGCCGAGCCGGTCACGAACAGGTTGGCTCCGGCGGCGGCGGCACCGGCAATCGTTGTGTCGCCGATGCCGCCATCGACCGAAATCAATTTGTTTTCCCCGGCGACTTCTCGAATGCGACGAATCTTGTCCAGTGCCACAGGATCAAACGCCTGTCCGCCAAAACCGGGCATCACGCTCATCGTTAAAATCAACTCGCAATCTTGGACGAACGGCAACACCGCTTCGACCGGAGTGGGCGGGTTGGAAACCAAACCGGGAATGGCTCCGAGTTTCCGAATCGCATCGAACATCGATCGCGGATCGGGGACAACCTCGATATGGATCGACAGAAAGTCTGCACCCGCTTTTCGGAAGGCAGGCAGGTAGGGTTCGGGGTTTTGCAGCATGAGGTGGACATCCAGCGGCAACGCGGTTGTCCGGCGAATCGCTTCAACAACGGGGATGCCGAAACTAAAATTGGGCACGAAATGCCCATCCATAATATCGAGATGGAGGATTTCCGCCCCCGCTTGTTCCAGCGAGCGAATATCCCGTTCCAAATGAGCAAAGTCCGCCGCCAAAAGGGACGGATTGATAAGCGGCACCGAACAAGGAAGTGAGGAAATATTTTGCATCGTTGATTCTTTCTGTGAATAGACCCGGAGCGGGTCATTTTTCGCATGCGCCCTCGCGCAGCCGCCTCGGGGTGCATCGGGTCTCTCGTTGTCGGGCTAAAACGTTCGGCTTCTGGAATTTTCACCGACTTCGGTATAGAATACGCAGGCGGTATTGCAACATCTCTGAAAAAACGGTGCGGTAGCACCATTCTAACTTTCTGAATATCTAACTTCTATATTCTACCACCCGGAATGAGAAATACAGCAAACTGGGTATAAAACTTTCCAGCGGAAGCCCTATCGGACGGCATTCCGCTTTTCCTCTGCGGCACTCAGCCGGGAATAGATCGGAAGCAACGACCATACGGTAGCATCCGGCTCCGAATCATCTGGCTCCGACGCAAGCCGCTTGACTGCCAGCGTTCCAGCGGTCGATGCTTTTGGAAACCAATAGGAGTCCGCTGCACGAACAATGTGTGGCGGAAATTTCCCGTCCCATCGTTCCAGAGCAGGACCGGTAAATAAAACATTGTCATACTGTTCGGCATGCTTCCACCAATCCGCTACCGACACCAATTCCGGCTCTCTGACCGTTTCGAGATGCCCCTCTACCGTCTGCCGCAATACAGCAGCAACGACTTCGCCTCGCTGGGCATCCACGCCGACAGAAATAACGCCGAGATGAGACGGCATGGCAGCAGCCACCGTTTGAAAGGTATCCAGAGCCATGATCGTTGCCCCGATAGTATATGCGAATACTTTTGCGGCGGTCACTCCAACACGCAAACCGGTGAACGAGCCGGGACCCACCACAACAGCCACAACACGTACATCGTTCGGAGTGGTTTGTGTCGTTTCAAAAAGCATCCGCAGTGCCGGATGGAGCGTTTGCGAACTCCGTTGATCTTTGGGCAACACCGCCTCTGCCAAAACAGAGAAGTCCTGTGCGGCATGGCATCCCCAACTCTCGAGCAGAGCAACACTGCCAAATTTTTCCGTTGTTTCAATCGCAAGGATTTTCATGGGCTTTCGCAGGAAATACACTATCCTTTTTTTTTGTTGAAATCACCATTCCGTAGAGTAGAAGTTAGAATGGTGCTACCGCACCGTTTTTTCGGAGATATTGCAACACTGCCGACGTATTCCTACTCCTTACTCCTTACTCCTGTTTCCTACTCCTTACTCCTTACTCCTGTATTCTTCCGCCCGGAATGAGAGATACTGCAAAACTGGGTATAAAACTTTCCAGCGAACGCCTTACCGAACGGGAATGCCGAAGGCTTTTAACTCTTTTTTCAGTTGCGAAATGGTAATCAGCCCGGCGTGCAGAATACCGGCAACGATTGCCGCATCGGCATGGGCAACCGTGAACGCATCGCGCACGTGTTCGGCACAGCCCGCTCCCCCCGAGGCAACCACTGGCACGCTCACCGCCTCAGCAATTAAACCGGTAATCGTCAAGTCAAATCCTTCTCGCGTGCCATCGGCATCGACCGAATTGACAACAATTTCCCCCACCCCCAAATCGACCGCTTGTTTTGCCCATTCGACGGCATCTTTACCGCTCCGTTCCCGGAAACCACGAGTCGTGATTTCGTAACCGCTCGGAAACATTTTTGGGTCGGCACCCGCAATCGGATCCATCCCAAGAACGATACACTGACTGCCGAATGCCTTGACACCTTCAGCAATGAGTGCCGGATTCTTGACGGCAAGCGAATTCACCGAAATTTTGCAGGCACCCAATTTGAGCAACTGTTCCATCTCGGCAAGGGAGGAAATGCCCCCTCCGATAGCAAAAGGCACGGTCACCACTTGGGCGATCTGCCGCATCATTTCGATATCGGTGGGTCGCCGTTCTGCCGAGGCGGTCACATCGTAGGCGACCAATTCATCGGCACCGTCCTCGCAGTATTGGCGTGCCAATGCGACGGGATCGCCCAGATCGATATTGTCCTTGAATTTGATCCCCTTGGTCACACGGCGATTGATGATGTCCAAACAGGGAATAATGCGATATGTTGTCATAAAAATTTCCTCCAACGTCAATGTCCTGATTCTATCAGACCATGTGCCAATCGAAAAGGGAGGCTGGCACCCAGGCTTTCGCCAGAAAATAACATGCCATTTTCAGCCTTATCGCATTCCGTGGAGCAGAATACAGGAGTCAGGAGTCAGAATGGTGCTACCACACCATTTGACTCTGGCAGTTCCTTACCGCATGCGACTTCTGACTCCTGACTCCTGACTCCTGACTTCTGACTACTTCCTTGCTCCCGAATGGGAAAGGGAAAATTTGACCGATTATTTTCTGGCGAAAGCCTGAGGAGGTGAGGCGATTGCTTGCGAGAACAAAGGCACCCATTTGTGGCGGGATACTGTATAATGATGGCAGAGACTCATTGACATTTCAACAAAAAAATGGGGTTACAAGATCGGGATTACACTCAACACAATTTCAATCGCAAGAAACGCCGACCGCATCGGACAGGCGGCAGGTCGGTGGTCGTGACGCTTATTTTTATCAATTTCATCCTTTGGCTCACTAACGGTTTATTGTTTTCTGCGGGAAATTCTCTGACCGAACTGCTCTTGTTACGGGTGGATTACATCAAATATTTCGCCTCCAGCTATCGATTGTTGACGTATGGCTTTGCCCACAATCCTTACAGCGTGTGGCATATCGCCCTCAACATGTTTGGTCTTCTGATGTTCGGTTACGGGATGATGCTCGGTATTGGTCCCGGCGGTGTCGGTTTCGTCCGCAGCGATAATGTGGAGCAGCAACTGGGAAGACGGGAATTTGCGGCTTTTTATCTCCTGACGATTATCGTGGGAGGAGTCGTTTTTGCGTTGATTAACCTGAATGTTCCGAACGCCAGCGTATTAGGGGCTTCTGGTGGCGTTTGCGGTGTCATCATTTTATTCGCGTGGATGTTTCCGAAAAAAATGCTTTTGCTCTGGGGAATCCTGCCGCTGCCGATGTGGGTCATCGGAGTCCTGATCGTGGTCATGGATGCGGCAGGCGCAGCACGAATCGCGGGATGTTGCGGAATCGCCTATTCTGTCCATCTTGCCGGTGCCGCTTTCGCAACGTTGTACTATTTCGTCTTCTTCAAACGAAAGCGAGAACTGACAGGGTGGCTTGATGGATCGTCTCGTCCCAAGCGAAAATCGAAATTATGGATTCACATGCCGGAGGATTCGTCGCCGAAATCGTCGGAGGAGGAATTCAATCGCCGACTCGATGAAATACTAAAACGTTACGGCGAAGTGGGGGAAGCAGGACTGACCTCGGAAGAGCGGGAATTTTTGCAGCGAGCAAGTAAAAAATTTGCCAAGAAGTAGATGTTGACAAAGACCGATAGCCAAAAGCCGACAATTGCATTATCATGACTCACCCACAGAGACGAAGAACAGGAAACAACAATGCTCATTTTACCCGCCATTGACATACGCAACGGAAAGTGTGTTCGGCTTCAGCAAGGAGATTACAATCAGGAAACCGTCTATGCCGACCGTCCCGTCGATATGGCATTGCACTGGCAAGAACAAGGTGCCGAGTTCTTGCACATTGTCGATCTCGATGGGGCAAAAGAGGGAAAGCCGACCAACTTTGCCATTGTGAGTAACATTGCCGAACGCCTGAACATTCCGATTGAAATCGGCGGCGGTATCCGCAATCAAGAGACGATTCAACGTTATCTCGATGCGGGTGTCAACCGCCTCGTCATTGGAACGCTGGCACTGAAAGAAGCGGAGTGGTTTCGGGAAATGTGTGGACAATTTCCCGATCGGCTCGTTCTCGGTATTGATGGACGCAACGGACTTGTTGCCACCGAAGGCTGGCTCGAAACGAGTCAAACCCGTGCAACGGACCTGGCAAAGAAATACGCGGATTTGCCTCTGGCGGCACTGGTCTATACCGACATCGCCAAGGACGGCATGCTCGCCGGACCGAACATCGACGAAATGGAAGCCATGCGTCAGGCGGTACCATTTCCGCTCGTGGTTTCCGGCGGCATTGCCACACTGGACGACATTCGCCACCTTGCCTCTCGCCACTTTCACTCGTGCATTATCGGAAAAGCCCTGTACGAGAATAAATTTCAACTGCCCGAGGCGCTTAGGCTTGCGCTCAGAAGTAAAATACCCTCTGGGCAAAAGTAGTCAGTAGTCAGGAGACGCAAGCAGTGCTACTGTATCCTCAAAAAATAGTGCGGTCGCACTCTACTGTCTACTGTTTTCCCGAATTACCATGTGTTACAATTGCGGGGCATCTGGGCTTGGGGAGACGGGCACGCCCTTGTCAGGACAGCATCTTTTGTAAAGGAGAGTGCAAGAAAATGAGGAAAACAAAAAAAGAACTTTCGCCGGTCATTCGCATTGACGAAGAAAAATGCGTCAACTGTCACGTCTGTGTCAGAGCGTGTCCAGTGAAGTTTTGCAACATCGCTTCCGACTCGGTGATTCACATTGATCATAACACGTGCATCGGCTGCGGAGCCTGTATGACCGCTTGCATGCATAATGCCAGAGATATTGTCGATGACCTCTCGCAATTTCTCAAAGCCCTCGACTCCGGCAAGCGCATCGTCGCCATTGCGGCTCCGTCCATCATTGCCAATTTCCCTGGCACCTACCGAAAAATTTTCGGCTGGCTGCGTTCCCGCGGCGTGGCTGCCATTTTCGATGTTGCTTTCGGGGCGGAACTGACCATTAAATCCTACGCCGAATACATCAAAACGGAAAATCCGCCGGTCATCGTGTCGCAGCCATGTCCGGTGATTGTCACCTTTCTTGAAATTCACCATCCCGAGTTGCTTCCGTGGCTCGTACCCGTCGGCAGCCCGATGCATCACACGATCAAGATGATTCGGGAATACTATTCGCAGTATGCCGATGCGGAAATTGCGGCGATCTCCCCCTGTGTCGCTAAACGCCGCGAATTCGACGACATCGGCTTGGGGAATTACAACGTCACCTTCCAATCGCTCGACAGGTATTTTCGAGCGCATCACATTGATCTTTCACAATTTCCCGCAGCTGGTTTCGACAACCCGCCCGCCGAACGGGGAACGTTGTTCCCGAATCCGGGGGGATTACTTCAGACCGCTGCGCGCGATGTGGAGAACATCGCCGAACGTACACGTGTCATCGAAGGGGTCAATTCCGTCTTTGGATACTTGCAGAAGTTGCCGGAAATGATCCGGCTGGGACGCAATCCCCTCTTGGTCGATTGTCTCAACTGCGAATTCGGATGCAATGCCGGTCCCGCATCGATTGCCGGTGATCGTTCGCCGGATGATTTGGAATGGCACATCAAACAACAAGCGGCGGAACTCCGCAACTACTACGCCACTGACCCTGGCACAGACATCGCCAAATCGGTACAGCAAACGCTCGAAAAATACTGGAAGCCAGGTTTGTACCGTCGAAAATATGCAGACCTCTCGGGAAATATTTCATGGAATATTCCCACCGAAGAGGAGATCCAAGAGATTTTCCATACACAACTCCGAAAGACGACGGAACGAGACGAAATCGACTGCGGAAGTTGCGGCTATTCGACCTGCCGTGAAATGGCGATTGCCGTTCACAATAACCTGATGACGGTCGAACACTGTTACCACTGGCAACAACAGCAGATCATCGATCGGGAAAAACTCATCATGGAAAAGGAGAGCCTCGTGAGCGGTGTCCTCAGTGTCGCCCAGGATGGCTATATTACTTTTTCAAACGGGCGCAATGTCGTCGCCCACCATAATGATCGATTTATTGAAATGTGGGGATTCCACGACAAGAAAATCCTCGACATGCACACGCAGGAACTCCACGCGCTCATCACGGATCAAATGAAAGATCCGATTCCTTTTCGCGATTCGCTCTTTCGTCTCATTTCCACGCTGGAACCGGTGACGGGGGTTTCCGAGCTGAAGGATGGGCGGATCATTTCCTGGCATGGTCGCGCGGCAACGCTCTCCAGCGGCGAGATCATGCGGGTCTGGCGGTATCGTGACATTACCGAATTGGAAAACTACCGAAAACATTTGGAGGAACAGATTGCAGATCGCACGGCGGAGTTGTCGGTTGCCAAAAAAGCCGCCGAGAGTGCCAACGAAGCGAAAAGAGCGTTCCTGGCAAACATGAGTCACGAAATCCGAACGCCGCTTAACGGAGTCATCGGATTGTCGGATCTGCTGCTCCATTCCGAACTCAATCCCCAACAAAAGCATTATATCGACTTGGTGCGTTCGTCCGGCGAAACGCTCTTGTTCCTGATCAATGATGTTCTCGATTTCTCGAAAATCGAGGCAGGCAAATTTGAACTTGCCCACGAGCTGTTCGACCTGCACCAGATGGTCGAGAGTGCGTTGGGGGTTCTCGCTTCCCGTGCGGCTCCCAAGGGACTCGAACTTTGCTTCACCTGCGAAGAGCCGACCCCTCGAAAGTTGATTGGCGATGGCAACAGGCTGCGGCAAGTGATGATCAATCTGGTCGGCAACGCGATCAAGTTCACCGAATCGGGCGGCGTGCGCGTCAATGTCAAGACTCTCGAATGCGGACCCAGGAATGTCGTGCTGCATTTTGAGGTGACCGACTCGGGAATCGGGATTCCCGAGGATAAGATGGATCGCTTGTTCAAGAATTTTTCTCAGACGGAAGTTTCGTCGCGTTCCTTTGGCGGAACGGGGCTTGGCTTGGTGATTTCCCAGAATCTGGTCAAAATGATGGGGGGAGTCATCGAAGTTGAAAGTGTCGTGGAACAAGGAACGCGGTTCTACTTTGACGTTCATTTTGAATATGATGACCAAATCCCTGATAGTGCCAGCATGACGAACCGGATGGATCGCCGACATTATCCATTCAGGGATACGGAGGGGCGCACCGGTCGTTTCTCCTTGGTCGAGAAGAACGTCTTGGTCGTGGACGACAACGATGTGCAGCGGCATGCGATTGCCCAGCAATTGACCAACTGGGGGATGAACGTGCAAGAAGCCGACTCGGCACCAGCGGCGATGCAGATTCTTCGTGAGGCACTGGCGGCAAAGAGTCCTATGGAACTATTGATTGTCGATTGGTCGTTGAAAGGGGGGAGCGGCGCAGAACTGTTGGCGCAGGTTGCCGAGGTCAATAATCTTGCAAGTACGCCCTCGCTCCTCTTCCTGCCGCTTGATGGTGAACAAGGTCTGCATAGTGCCATCACCACTTCCCCCATGCTCAAAACGTTAAATAAACCCGTTTCCTGCTCCTCCTTGCACGATACGATTCTGGTGTTGCTTTTCCCGGAGGAGATCGAACATGAAACGAAGAGCCCTTGGAACGAGCGGCGGTTTTTTGCTCCGCTCCACGATGGTCGCAAGATTCATTTTCTGGTGGCAGAAGACAACAAGGTCAACCAAATCGTTGCCCAAGCGATCCTCACCGAAGCGGGCTTGGATTGCGAAATCGCCCACAATGGTCAGGAAGCCTACGACAAATTCCTAGAAGGGGGATTCGATTTGATTCTGATGGACTGCCAGATGCCGGAAGTGGATGGTTATGAAGCGACGGGAATGATCCGGGAGTGGGAACAAGAGCATCAGAAGCCTCGGATTCCGATCATTGCCCTGACCGCGAATGCAGTGGCAGGCGACATCCAAAAGTGCCACGATGCCGGAATGGATGCCTATTGCAGCAAACCGATCAATCCGATTCACTTGTTCGATACGGTGGAACCATTTATCCGTGCAGCAGAGAAGAGGAGGGAAAGTAGCCAGTAGTCAGGTTTTCGCTGGAAAGTTTTATACCCAATTTTGCTTTCTCTCTTTCCGGACGGTAGAATACACAGAAGTTAGGAGTTAGAATGGTGCTAGGCTTTCGCCAGAAATTAACATGCCATTTTCAGCCTTATCGCATTCCGTGGAGCAGAATACAGGAGTCAGTAGTCAGGAGTCAGAATAGTGCTACCGCACCATTTGACTCTGGCAGTTCCT
>Ga0123353_10003221_pt1 | contig 20564 bp, 16 predicted proteins | sample TergutLab28metaG_3_FD_92763 | JGI IMG/M metagenome (GOLD analysis project Ga0123353, IMG submission 92763) | Labiotermes labralis P3 segment gut microbial communities from Petit-Saut dam, French Guiana - Lab288 P3 | ecosystem: Host-associated > Arthropoda: Insects > Digestive system > Gut ... | reverse complement strand
ATGACCGCGGTAGCGCTTGTCTTTTTTCTGCCGCTTCTTATAGACAGCGGCGGCAACGCGGACGCTCAGGCTTCTACCCTCATATTGCGCGCTCTTGCTACGGGTGATATTAAACTCAGCGATTGGTGGCACATGTTTGTTAAGGAGCTTCTTGTCGCTTCCGCTCTTGGTCTTACTATGGCGGCCGTAGCTTCAGTAATCGGTTTTTTTAGGGGTGGAATGAAAATCGGTCTTGTAGTGGCAATATCTATGGTTCTTATCGTTATTGCAAGCAGCCTTATAGGAATGCTTATGCCGTTTGTTCTGCAAAAATTTGGAAGGGATCCCGCCACTGCAAGCGCTCCCTTAGTTACAAGTATTGCGGATATTTGCGGCGTGCTGATTTATTTTTCACTGGCTTCTGTCATGATATAATATATTTTATTATATTATATTATATTTTAGTAAGGAGAATTTATGAAGAAAGTTGTTTTTGCAGTATTGCTTATCTCGTCTGTCTGTTTTGCCCAGCATCCGGCGCTTAACTTGTACAATGCAAGATTAAATGAGGGGCGTCCCTTTCTAACATATCAGGGGATCACTAACAGTTATGATCTTTTTAACTCACCCATTGGAGTGTTTTCGGTAGACTCTTCAAGCTTGAGTCTTGAGGCAAACTACAGCTTTTATAGCCTTGACAGGGAAGAAGGGCACTTTTTCAACGCGCCGGTTTTAAGGATGGGAGAACCGAGGCGCGCGTTTTTTCAGCTTTTTTACGGGCCGAATCTTCTTTCTTATAATATTCCTGCCACTGATTTTTCTGCAGGAAACGAGATTAGTTTATTTCTGCACCGTTTTGGGCTTACAATGGCAACTCAGTCGCCGTCCGGTTCATTTCAGGCATCACTTATGGGCCTTGGACATATCGGTACTCAGAGCTGGAAATATGGCAGCGACACTAGAACTATTATGGGTTTAGAAAACGTGAGAATTGATTTTGGTTCACGGGTGCATCAGATGGCTGGTATTGGAGTTTTTATAAGCGCCGCTCTTTATCTTGACACATTGAAAGCATCATATACTGGGGTTGCCGAAAACTACATTGACCGCAGTGCCCAGGTAATCCTCCCGTCGTTTGGCGGATTTGTGGATTTTGGCAGCGGCGATTTTCCGATACGCAGCCATCTCTCTTTGCAATACACTCCAAGCATGTTTGTGTATGTGGTAAGAGATGGAAACCCGCCGAGTGCGGGTGATCTCTTAGGAGTAGATAGCTTTGACAACGCATACTCCATGAACATCGACAGCCTGCAGGCTTTTTGGATGACTGCAGGACGTATACCGCTCGGGGAACACATTGTCAAGCCGGGGCTCCTTTTGGGATTTTCCCTTAACTCAGCGCAATTACGTTTGCCTCACAGAAAGAGTGATCCTTTTAAAATGAAAGATGATGTACCGGGCGGTTTTTATGATTTAACAGAATTTTATCTTGGTATTGGAACCGGGTATGAAGTAATCAATTATGCAGATCTGTTTTTTGAATATGTTTTTAATACTGCAATGCTTAATTGCGGCCGTCATTTTCCTCAAGATTACGCAAAATCGCGGTTTTTTCATAACTTCGGTTTGGGAGTATCAACCTCTCTGCATAATTATGTACCTATGCCATTTTTTCTCTCCCCGCGGGTCGCTTACTTTATATCCCAATCAGCCGGAGCGGTTGAAGCGCGCCATATGAACATAGACCCGCTTAATCCTGCCGGCGGCGGTGTAAGAAGCAGGGAGATCCGCTATAGCCCTCATACGTATCTGCAAAATAGAGAGAGTACGTCGGGTGTTACTGTAGGATTAGACGCGCAGTCGCCGGATAGAAGATTTGGCGGCTCTGTGTATTCTACGTTCCTCAACAAAAAACGGGGTGAAGAGAAGCAGTCGGGTATGGAGATGGGAATTCTTTTCTCCATTGGAGTCGCACCGCTGTCGGATCATTTTGATTAATACTGTTTAACAGTTGTATATGGCAGGAATTAATGGATAACACCGCTAAAAAATGTTCATGCGGCGCTGATAAGGTTACGCGTTACAGCGACCCTGCGTGGTCATATATAAACAGCCTCGGAAAAGTTCCTCTCATGAACCGCGCTCAGGAGGTACAGCAAGCGATTCTTATGCGCTTTGCACAGCATAAGCTCCTTGATATGGCCTTTAGAGCCCCTTTTATTTTAGATTCGCTGTACCGCATTAGCGATCAATTACAAGATGGTATACTTGACAATACGGATGTACTCAATATTGAGGAGGATCAGATTAAAGATCCTGTAAAGATAGAGAGCTTACGTACGTTTTTTTTTGAAAATATTGCGGCAGTTAAAGAACTTGATGCAAAGGTTAAAGAATTTAAAGCTGTTGAATGCGATCCAAATGACGAGCAGTTCAAAAGCAAATTGAGTGATTTTGAAGATCATTGCGTTGATAAATGTCAGGAGCTGCGGCTTAAGCCGGGATTAGTTAAAGATATTCTCTTTAAATACAGGGAGCATCTACAGGGTAAAGAGCAAGAGCATCTTCTTGAAAAATTTATCTACTGGGAGTCAATGCGCAATCAGGCCAAGGGCAGCGTTATTGAGGCGAATGTGCGGCTTGTAGTCAGCATCGCAAAGCGTTATTTACACAGAGGCATGGAGATATGCGACCTTATACAGGAGGGTAATAAGGGACTTATAAACGCTGTAGAAAATTTTGACTACCGCAAAGGCTATAAGTTTTCAACTTATGCAATATGGTGGATTCGTCAGGCGATCATGCGCGCGCTTCATGAAAAATCCAAAATCATTCATCTGCCGGCCAGTACCTTTGACCTTGTAGCCAAAATAGAAAACTTCAGCCGCAAATGGAGCTTGCAGCACGGCAGCGCTCCAACAGCAGAAACAATAGCAGAGGAGCTAAAGTGTTCTATAGAAAAAGTTGATATGGCAATGGAGTACGCCGCCGATACAATCTCTCTTGATACGGAAATAGGTAACAAGGGGAGCACTATCGGTGAGTTTATAGAAGATACCCAAAGCGAAGATCCTCTTGGCCGCTTATCGCTTGACCACCTCAGAGAACACATTGGCATGGTTTTGGATGAGCTTGACCACAAAGAGAGAACTGTCGTGATTATGCGCTTTGGTCTTGACGACGGCATAATAAAAACACTCCGTGAAATCGGATCTGACCTTAAACTTACAGTTGAACGCATCCGCCAAATCGAAACCAAGGCGCTGCGAAAACTTAGAGAATCAAGCAGGGTAGCCGAACTTGAATCGTGGAAAGAGGATTTGGGAAACATTCAGGAGACTAATTATTAAGTTTTTTAAATAAGTTAACCGAACATATGCGGATATACTTATACACACAATAATATCATTATACAAAACGAACTTTTTTTGATGGTTGAGAAGTTGTTGTTTGGACAAAATAAGCGAGCAATTATACCTATGAAAATACACAGCGAACAAGAATTTGAAAATAGAGTAGTATCAGAAAATATGTTGCATGACAACAATCCCGATGTCGAAGACGCAACTCTTTGTATTGAAGATATCTCTAATCTCAAAAAACTCACAGATGAAAAATTTATAGAGATCGCCAGCGGCGACATCGAAGAGCATATTCAAAGCGACGAGCATCTGCTTGAAACTATCGGCAAAAAACCCGGGACTTATTACAGAGATCTCATCTTTGCAATTATTCAGATCCGCCTCCCGGAAGAGGAAGCGCAGAGAGACTGGAGAGAGATTCTTAAGCATAAGTACACAATGAGTGAAAAACTTGAACGCAATGCAGGTATTCACGTTGCTACGCTTGACTATTTTACAAACATTAAAAAGAAACTTGTTAATCCAAAAATTGTAGACGCAAACGAATATGTAGACACCGCAAGCCGCGCTATAACCGATAAGCTCACAAAAGCCTATAACCGCAGCTTTTTTGAGTATGAGTTCCGCAAGCTCTTTACAATAGCGCGTTCTACAGGCCGCGTATTCTCTCTTATTATGCTAGATCTTGATTATTTCAAGATGTTCAATGATCTCAACGGGCATATACAGGGCGATATCGCATTAATAGAAACCGTGCGTATTTTACATGCAGTAAGTTCTCAGGGCGATACGGTGTGCCGTTTTGGCGGTGAAGAGTTTGTTATTCTTCTGCCCACACAGACCTTAAGCCTTGCCATGCGCACCGCTGAAAATATCCGCCGGGCTATTTTTGATTATCGTTTTACCAATGAGCAGACACTGCCTTCAGGAAGACTCTCCGCGTCTCTTGGCGTCACCTGCTATCGTGACGATATAAGTTCGTTTAGTGAGATGATTGAAGAGGCTGACAGCGCTCTTTACAGAGCGAAAAACGGCGGACGCAACAGAGTGAAAGCTTTTTTGAATGATCAGGCGGGCGTATAATGGAATCTTCTATAGCAGGTAACACAAAATCCGTTTGCCTGCTTGGGTTCCCTGTCGCTCACTCTATCTCCCCTCAAATACATAATCACGCCTTTCGTAAACTTGGATTACCGTATGCCTATATTCCGCTTTCTGTAGAACCGCGCAGTCTCGCTGACGCTATCTACACTGTACGCTCAAGTACGGCTGGGGCTAATGTTACTATACCGCATAAAGAAGCGGCGCTTCACTATTGTGATGAAATATCACCGCTCTCATCTGTTACCGGAACAGTTAATACGCTTTATTTAAAGGATGGACGGCTTTGCGGAACAACGACAGATCCAGTCGGTTTTTATAGAGCGCTTGAAAAGTTTGGCCACGTTTGGGGTAACGATAATGTTGTGATACTTGGAAGCGGAGGTACGGCAAGAACTCTTGGCGCAGCGCTTCTTCTTGACAAAAAGTGTTCATCACTTGTGATTGCGGCGCGGTCAAAAGAAAAGAGCGCGGCACTTGTATCGGAGCTTAAAAATATTGGAGATATTCCTGTTGACTATTGCGAACTTGGTTCTTTGGAGTCAACAAAATTTTTTAACGATTGTACTCTTCTTGTCAACTGCACAAGTGTGGGTATGTACCCGCAAATAGATGAGACTCCGCTCAATGAAAATTTTTTACATTCGGGGATGACGGTATTTGATGTAATATATAATCCCTGCATAACCCGTCTTTTAAAAGAAGCGGCTCTTGTTGGCTGCAAGACGCAAAATGGTTTACTGATGCTGCTTTATCAGGGATTGGAATCATTCAAATACTGGACAGGCGTAAACGTGCCGGATGACCTTTTTAGTATTGCCGATCTTCAAGCATTAGTGGATGGAAGGAAAAGCTCATAATGAAGTGGATTGTTCGTCCGTCAACACTATCGGGCTCCATAGTTATCCCGCCGTCAAAATCGCACACGATTAGAGCGCTTTTAGTCAGTGCTCTTGCTAAAGGAGAATCTGTTGTGCGGCGGCCGCTTATTAAAGGCGACGGGGAGTCGGCGATAAAAGCCGCGATTTCTCTTGGCGCGGATGTGGAGATTAGGGGTGAGGATGTTTATGTAAAGGGAATCGGCGGAGATTTTAATCAAGGATCAGATTATTTTGATATGGGTAACTCCGGAACCGGACTGAATCTGTTCTGCAGCGCCGCGGCGCTTGGATCAAAAAAACGCCGCTTTGACGGCGATGCTTCTCTGCGGTCAAGACCCATGAAGCCCCTTATTAACGCGCTTAAGGAGCTCGGAGCAAATATCACCGTTGAGAGTGAAAGTGATAAGCAAGATTTGCCCTTTGTAATAAACGGACCGCTCAAAGGCGGCCGTGTTTCGGTTGATGGAATCTCCTCGCAATTTGTATCAAGCCTTTTATTCAGTGCGCCGCTTGCTGAGCGTGATACGCAGATCACCGTATACAATATCCACGAGCAGCCTTATATCGGAATCACCCTTTGGTGGCTTGAGAAGCAGGGCATTCAACTTGAATACTCTGAAGATCTTACCACTTATAAAATCCGCGGATCACAAACATATCGTCCATTTGACATGAGCGTACCATCGGATTTTTCCTCCGCGGCGTTCAGCGCTGTCGGCGGTGCGATAGGAAGCACGCCTGTTGAACTTGCGGGGCTTGATTTTTCTGATCCTCAGGGAGACAAAAAAATATTTGATGTTCTTATATCTATGGGTGCGCAGGTGACGCGTTATGATAATACAGTTAAAATCAGCGGCGGTAATTTACATGGCGCAATCATAGACCTTAACAGTATGCCGGACGCGCTTCCGGCGCTTTCGGTTGCCGCTGCCTGCGCTAAAGGCGAAACGGTGTTTACAAATGTGGCACAGGCGCGTATAAAAGAGACCGATCGCATCGCAGTCATGGTCAAAGAATTGACAAAAATGGGTATAGACGCGCGGGAGCTCCCCGATGGAATGGCGGTGCAGGGAGGATCTCTTAAAGGCGCGCATGTCAACGGCCATAACGATCACCGCATAGTAATGGCGCTTGCAATCGCGGGGATAAACGCTAAAGGAGAAACCATTATTGACACAGCGGAAGCGGCGCAAGTAACATATCCCGCATTTGCGGAGGATTTCAGACGCTTGGGAGCGGATATAGAAAAATTTTAATTCTATGAAAGACAAATAAGCGCATTGTTTTTACTCTATTTTTGCAAGTAGAGCGGTTTATAATTTAATTTAAAATATCATGAAAATTATCTCTATTCTCAATCACAAGGGCGGAGTGGGTAAAACCACATTTACGGGAAGCATTGCTCAGGCTTTAGCTCTCACAGGGAAAAAGGTTCTTGCTATTGATAATGACAGTCAGCATAACCTTTCTTCTCTGTTAAATGTCGGCGTCAAGCGCCCCAATATTTTTGACGTCTATACTGCCTCACCGCAGGAGGCTCCGAAGAAGTTTTTGGAATCAATTGTAAAGACCGGTCTGCCGGGGCTTCATCTCATAACATCCTGCAGCGATCTGCTTGACAGTGTTGTTTTGGATGTTAATCATCTCAAAAACTGTATAACCGCCTGCGCTCTTGAGCGGTATTATGATTTTATATTGATTGATAACGCCCCGGGGATGGACAAACTGCAATCATCCGCAGTAAACGCAAGCGATGAAATATATGTCCCCACCGAACTGAAACAATTTGCTGTTGACGGGCTCGTGGAGATGGAGCGAATCCTTCAATCGCGTTGTCCTGACGGCGGACGCATTACAAAAATAATCCCGAATTTTTACCGCGCGGTCCGCCGTCAAAACAGTTTTATCGCCGCGCTTAACACGATGTTTCCAAATAGGGTTACAGGAACCTGTATACCGATTGATCCCGTTTTTGATGAGGTTGTGACAGAGGGCAAAATTTTATTTTTACACCGGCTCTATTCTAAAGGAGCCGCTTGTTATATTAAACTTGTACATGAGCTTTTCTTGCTTGACGAAGAGGGTGTGTGGGACAGTGTAAGCGATAAGCGTGATGAACATATCCGCTCTCAGGCGCGTCAGCGATATTTTGAAAATAAGGCAAAGGCGGAGTAATTAATTATGGGTATTGAAAAAGCAGGTGAACCGGTTTTCACCAACATTGATAAAGTTCTCACAGAAAAAATAATCTCCCGCTCTAAAGAGAACAGCAGAGAGTCTGAACCTGTCTCAAAGCAAGTTGTCAATGAGAATAATACCGTTAAACCCGTCAGGTTGAAATCGTCATCTCCAATAAAATGGGCAGCGATAGCTGCCGGATTTGCTCTTCTTGTTGTATTGATACTCTCACGAAAGAACAGCAAAGATGCTTAGCCGCTGGATTGAAGCAGATGAGCTTAATTTCATAAAACAGTACGAAAACGCTCACAACAAATTAGAAAAAGAGGTGCTGCGGCAGGCTTACGCTACAAGACTTTTGGGAGCGGAAAACGATCTGACCATGCACGGCGGCGGGAACACATCGTTTAAGACAGTTATCACTTGTAAAGACGGCAGTCAGAAGCGCGCTCTGTTTGTAAAAGCGTCCGGGACTCCTCTCTCTTCGTTTTTGCCGGAACATTTTGTGGTGATGGATTTAGGTTTTCTTGAAGGATTGAAATCGCTTAACAATTTTGATGATGATACTATGGCGCGGGAATTCAAAAATCACCAATTGTCAAACGATGATCTGCTTCCGTCTATTGAGTCTCTTATGCACGCGTTTATCCCTGCGCGTATTGTTGATCATACCCATCCTGCCGCTATATTGAAAATTGTCAATCGAATTGACGGCGGCGAACTTCTAAAAGAGTGCTTTGGAAATGAGCTTGCAGTTATTCCCTACGCGAGGATGGGGTTTGATCTTGCGAAAGCAGTCTTTGAGGCTTCGCAAAAAAACGCCGGATGCAAAGGCGTAGTGATGCGTCATCACGGGCTGATCGTGTGGGGTGAAGATCCTCGCGCTGTTTATGAAAGGACAATTAGCGTCATTACAAAAGCTGAAGATTTTTTGCCGCGAAAAATTTTCCGTTCAATTGCGCCGCCTGAGGTTGGAATATCCGTTGATGTATCAATACAAAATTACGAGAAAGTTAAACTATTCATAAAAGAGCGCTTGACGCATGGGGCGTTTACATTGTTAAATCCACCGGATATCCTTGAATTGATAAACTCCTCTGACGGCAAAGCTATTGTTTGTGATCCGCCATTAACCCCTGACTACCCGATGTATGCGCGAATTTCCCTGCAGTGGGCTGACGGCGATATCAATTCAGTACCCGTACCTGCAGCGGACACATTCCCCCGAGCGGTTGTACACCCGAAAATAGGTGTACTGTGTTATGGGGCGGATGAGTCGTCAGCCAAAAAAACGGCAGACTTTGTCCATCAGGCATTATCAATAAGGCGCGCTGTTTTTGAAACAGGCGGAACGTACGAGAGCTTGGCTGCGGAATTTATTTTGGATATGCAATACCGTGGGTATCAGCAATCAAAAACCCATTTAAAATAATTTTTTATCAATAAATTTCTTTGGTTAATACTCCTAAAAACAAACGAAATGATAACTCTCATTTACCGATATACTCTTTTACCGGATGTCCTCCCGCAATGAATCTGCGTCCCCATGTGTGAAAAAGATTTTCGGCATCTGCGGGTTCGGGGAAGAGATTTCTCGCTTCTTCGCGTTTGACAAAAAAAGCATTAGTCCCGTTTGTATTAGTCCCAACAAGACGGTAACCAAGTTCTGAGCCAAGCAGTTCAAATGATTTAAGCGACGCACCGTGTTTGTCGCTGCCATCCCATATATGACGCGGGTTATACTTCATCACCCATTCGCACGGCGGCGGAAATTTTGCGTTGAATTCTATCACAACAACTCGCGGACTTATACAATTAATCGCTTTCCACACCCAATAATCGTTACCGTCTATATCTATACTTAGTAAATCTATCGGCCCTTTAATCTTACTGCCGATAATATCGTTTATATTTTCTGCGGTTATGAACCCACTGATCACTGCCAATCGATTTTCTGATATTGGGCGGTTAAATATTTTATTCAGCCGCTTGAAGTGTGCTTTACTGCCCTCTATCCACAACCCGTTCCAGCCGTTGAACAAAAGATAGTGAGAGTTGCTTTCCAATCCGTCCTGAACACCGAACTCAACGAATGTCTTGTTTGTCGTCCCTATCCGATTAAAGATTTCGCAGATAATGCCGTCTTCATCATGCTGCGAATAGACTTTGTATCCGAAGCGGTCAAGATGAATCGGGTCATTAAGCCTTCGCTCGTTTTCAATATCCTGATCGTTGCGGACAAACGCTTTATATAGATATTTCCGTCTGAACTTTTCGTAAAATCGTGTCCATCTTGGGGTAAACATATTTTTCATAAAACTCATAGGCAGCTTTTCTTTAGTTAATTGTTCATTAAAGCGGTTTAGCACCCGGCAACCGTACTATACTGACTAACGGCATAAATTGGCACTGTGCCGCTAAGCAGCCTCACGGCTCTACGTGCAGCTGCGTGCGGTGCAGTGTCAATTTATGCCGCACACCAGTATATTTATTGAAGACACGATTAAATATTTCGCCGCATCGCCCTCAGACTGCACTACAGCCGTGAGGTCATCGGACGATACGGCGCAACATTTAATCGTGTGATCTATAATATACGTTATGGGCATTATTTATATAATTCCCGCAACTGCAAAAAACTTCCGCTAACAATATAAAAATCCTCCCAAGTACTTTCACTAATAATACAAATCCCTCCAAACCTCACCGAAAAGCGCCTTATTGAGGCGGCATTATTTTTGCGTCAGCTAAAGATAATGGAACAGATAAAAAACTCTATTAAAGAAGCGGGCGCAATACTTGTCTGCGGTCATAAGAATCCGGACGGAGACTCTTTGGGAGCGCTTCTTGCCTTGGGGCTTGGGCTTAAGAGTATAGGCAAAGATGTTACAATGCTTTGCTCCGATGAGATTCCTGCGCGGTTTAAGCATCTTCCCGGAGCGGATGATGTTGTGAGTTTTACAAACACGCGGGCGGATCTGGCTATTGCGGTTGACTGCGGGTCAAGGGAGATGCTTGGTACGCAGTTTTACGCGTTTGAGAGGGCTGAGAAAATTTTAGAGATAGATCATCATTTGGTGCGCGACTCTTTTGCGCCGCTCTCTCTTGTTGACGCAAACGCAAGCAGCGCGGGAGAGCTTGTTTATTTTCTTTTAAAGGCTATTGATGTAAAAGTTGATAAAGATATCGCTCACAATATTTTTACCTCTATTATGGTAGAAAGTAACTCGTTTCGCCTTGTTGATCTCAGTGCGCAGACTTTTGAAATATGTTCTGAGCTTTTGCGCACAGGGTTAAAATATTCAAGTGTGCGGGAGCCTCTTTACCGCTCTGTAAGCAGAGAAGTGGAGCTTTTGTCTGCTCTCTGTATTTCGAGATGCTGTTTTGTATCTGAGGGTCAGCTTGCTTATTCCACCATTACTTGCGGAGATTTAAAGAGGGTTGGCGCGTGTGAGAGCGACGCCGACCCTATAGCCGCGCGTCTCAACTCGCTTAACGGTGTGGCTCTTGCCATTCTTTTTAGAGAGAAAGAGAGTAAAAAAGAACTGCGTGTGAGTATGCGCGCAAAAAGCGGGATCAACGCTGCGCTTCTTGCCGCTGCTTTTGGGGGCGGAGGCCACAGCGGCGCCGCGGGCTGTACCATACCAAATAACAAGCATAAAAAGCTCGAGCTTCTATGTGCGGCGCGCACGCTTATAAAGACCGCCTCAGAGCGCGGTTCCAAGCCGTTCACCGATTCTGTATCAAAACTTTCGGGGGCTCTCCCCGTCACTTATTATAAGGAGCAAAAAGATTATGAGTATGACAGGGTTTGAATCATTTGACACCGCAGTGCAAAAAGCGGATATATGGCTCAAGGAACTTAGCCGTGAGCTTGGGGCAGACAGTAAAAAGCAGGCTTACTCTGCTTTAAGAGCAGTTCTTCATACACTGCGCGATCGTTTAACCATAGACGAAGCGGCAGATCTTGGAGCGCAGCTCCCCATGCTTATTCGCGGCATTTATTACGATGAATGGGATCCATCAAAAATGCCGGTGAAAGACCGCCATTTGGACGATTTTTTAAATCACATCAGAGAAAATTACAGAGGCGATCCGCAAAATCAGCCGGAGGTGATTACAAAAGCGGTTTTCAAGCTCCTGCGGCACAAAGTAACAGAGGGTGAAATCAAAGATATAAAATCGATGATGCCAAAACAGCTTCTTGAATTATGGTCGTAGGAAAATGCAGACTCTTCGCTGCTTTGGGACTGGGACAGGCGCTGTTATCCGCTCAGAATAGCGAAGAGCCAAAAAAATAAGTATCGTTAAATATTTACGCGATAAGATATTTTTTCAATTTATCCAATACGTCATCATAATCTACAGGCTTAGCCAAATGATCATCCATGCCCGCCTGAGCGCATTTTTCTACATCTTCACGAAACACGTTTGCGGTAAGCGCGATAATCGGGATTGTTTTGGCTTTGACATGATCAAGCGCCCGTATTCGCCTTGTCGCTTCATAGCCGTCCATCTTCGGCATTTGTATATCCATTAAGATTAAATCATACTTATCAGCCGATTCCTCGAACTTGCTCAGCGCCTCAGCGCCGTTTTCGGCGCACTCCATGTTAAGCTGTGTCGGCTCAAGAAGCGACATGATAATCTCGCGGTTAATCTCCACATCCTCTACTAATAAGAGACTGCGGTCTTTAAAAATACCGGTTGCGTCAGGGACGGTTTCAAGATTGAGTACTTCACGTTTTTCGCTTACAACTTCACTTATCATATCCATGATTGAGGATGGAAAGAGCGGTTTTGGGAGAAAACGGTCAACACCTACCGCTTTCGCCTCTCCCTCAATATTGCCCCATCCGGCGGCGGCGCTTATCATGATTATTATCGTATTTTCCGGCGATTCCGATTTGGCTTTAAGAGCTTTTGACAAAGCTATGCCGTCGGTACCCGGCATTTTCCAGTCAACAAAATAGACATGATAGGAGCCGTGGCGGTCAACAAGCCGCAGAGCTTCATCCGCGCCGTCGGCGGTGTCGCACAGTAAACCGGCATCTTTTGTTATCTCCTTGAAATACTCTAAAATACTGTGGTCATCATCAACTACAAGAATAGAGACGTTGTCAAGTATAACAGGAATCCGCTCAGTTGTTTTCGGAGAGCGCTTTATCTTTACTGTAAAGGAGAACGTAGAACCGCTTCCCATGTGAGACTCAAGCCATATCTTTCCATCCATCATCTCCACAATGGTTTTACATATCGAGAGCCCAAGCCCTGTACCGCCAAAGCGGCGCACAGTGTCGGACTCAGCCTGAAAAAACGGCACAAAGAGCTGCGCCTGTTTTTCGGGAGATATACCGATACCGTTATCAGTTACTGAAATTTTGAGAGTGCAAAGTCCATTCTCTTCGCTTAAAAGAGCCGCGTCAAGCGCTATGGCGCCATTTTCGGGAGTAAACTTTACCGCGTTTCCCAAAAGGTTTGTAATGACCTGAATAAGCCGCTGTTTATCTCCAATCAGGTGTTTAGGCATATTATTATCTATATGAACAGTAAACCGCTGACTTTTTTCGTCGGTGCGGAAATTTATTATATTGGCGACTCTTTGGAGCGTTTTCTCAAAGTTAAACTCCTCAATAGAGAGCTCAAACTTGCCGGACTCAACTTTTGATATGTCAAGAATATCATTTATAACTCCAAGAAGATGCTGCGACGCGTCTTCGATTTTTGACAAACAATAGTCTTTGCGTTCCAAACTCTGTGATGATTTACCTATAAGAGACATGCCTACAATAGCGTTCATCGGAGTGCGGATCTCATGGCTCATATTGGCCAAAAACATACTCTTATGTTTACTTTCGAGATTAGCCCTGTCTTTAGACGCGTCTGTACGTATAAGCACAAAGCAAAGTATCGCCGCAAGCGCTATACCCAGGCCGCAAAGCATATGCAGCATGCTGGTTATACATTCGTAGTACGGCTTTTCCGGAGCTATAATACCCATATACCAGCCGTTTGCGGTTTCTCTGAAAAAAGCGAGCGACTCCTCTCCCTTGTAACTTATCACCGGAGATTTGGAGACGCTCTTACCGGCCCGCAGATCGCTCTCTAAAGCCGCGAACGTGGGATGAAATTCACTGATGTGTTTGCCCTTCATGCTGTCTTCGGGATGCGCAAGCAGTATAAAATCTCTGTTAAAAAGAAATCCGTAACTCTTATTTGTAAGCGCGGTTTTAACAATATGATCACCTAAAGTGCTAACATTAACGTCAACCCCGACAACCGCCGCGCACTCCCCTCTTTTGTCCATGACGCAGCGCGCGTACGCGAACACAAACTCCCCGGTAACCGCGTCCATATACGGCGGCGATTCAAAAATCGCGCCTTCTCCCGCCAGACCGGTTTTATACCATAAACGCTCCCGCGGATCATAATCATCGGGCGGAGTCCAGTTAATACCGTTTATAAACGCCGGCCCGCAGGCGAGTGTTTTAAAATACCCATAAAAACCGCTGAAACCGGATTTTGTCTCCTCGAATAACCGTATATAATTGGATGAGGAATTTATATACTCCTGCAGCTCCTCTTTACCGGCGCCCCTCTCAAGCATATTGCTCACATTTTCAGAAAACATGCCAAGCGTTACCTTTGGCTCAATAAGATCCGCCTCTATTCTCGCAAGTTCAAAAGCGAATACGCTCTCTGTATTTTTTACCAAGTGATTATTTATGATGTTCTTCATAAATCCGTAACTCAGGAATACCATCAGAAAAAACGCGAACACGGTAAATAACAGCTGTATATAAAGCGTCCGTTTGAATTTTGTTCCATCAGTGAATCTTGACATGAAATAAGCCGTCCTATCTTCTTGGTAAATTAGTCTCTCTCCACCTGATTTTCGTAAAAACCTGCGGAACGTTATTCCCAAAACTGCCGTCGCCTCCCTCGCTGCCCGCAAGGCTTACACCCGGTGCGTTAAGCTGTCTCTGGTCGTGCCAGAGTTTTAGGCAATTATCAAAAGAGCCGGCGTTAGAGTAGTTCCACCAGTACTTCGCGACCATATTTCCAACTATTTCGTATGTATAATTCTTACTGCCGGCGTTCCAGTTTGGTATTATGATCTGTCCTGTTTTTGCTATGAGCTGCGCGGTTATATGGTGGTTTCCGGCGTGCTCAAGTTTAATATCCTTGCCTGAATAGAACGCGAGGAGATCCGGTCTCTCGTTGCCGACGCCGTAGTTACTATTTTTGTTCTCAACGCCTCCCCATATAGACGCGCCCGTATAAACCAGATTTTTACCCGCGGCCAAATTTAGCGTTATATCATTGCCCTCTGTCGTCCTGACGCTTACGATACCGGTCATATTGCCGTCTGTCACGGTGAGCGGGAACTCGGCGTGGATAATCATCTCTGTACCGTTTTGAGGGATGTCAAACGTTAACGTTTTATTCACCTGTGTTGTTTTATTATTGGCGCCCAGGCTGTCGGCGGTGTATGTATAAGTGGCGTAAGTACCGTTAAATCTTAGTGAATTGGTGGTTTTAGAGGCGGGAAGTTTCTGCCAGACTACCCCGTCGGCATCCGGCCCGCTTATTTCAGGGGTAGTTTTAAAATTTACCGTGTACTTCTCTTCGGTAACTAAAAGTTTGTTTTGAAATATATTATCAAGCCGTCCCACCATATCACGTTCAACATTGTTTTCAGGCGAGCTTCCGTTAGGCAGCGACAGTCCGCCCTTATTGTATTGATTTTTATTTCTTACGCTTTTGCCGTCGGGATCATACCTGTTACTATATCCGCTGCCGTCTGCCGGGTTATACAGTGAAACCATCCCTCTGAATATAGGATCGTCATTATTTTTTATCCAAAGCGCTCCGTTAAAGTGCACCGGACAGTCAAAGACCGACGTTCCTCTAAAGCCCTGAAAGTTTTTATCCCAGTTAGCCGCGCCCTTTCCATCGCGCGCGTCGTCGATAAAATACCCGAAGTGTCCGCTTGTAATCCCTTCGCCGTCATTTTCCGTAACTGTCCATTCAAGCATCTTTGTGTAAGGAAGCGATTTTAAGTTTGCGGTTGATGTGATGCGCACCATACCGGGGTCTTCCTGCGACTCCTGTATCTCCACTCTGACAGGTATGCCGTCATGCGCCATGTCAAAACCTTCCCCAACCGCAGGTACCGGCTCCATAGTTCTGTACCAGCTTGTGCCTATGTGCAGACCAGCTTCCGCGGCCAAAAAGAGCTGGGTCTCTTCGTAGGCGTCAACACTCTGATTGTGAGTATTGCGGGCTACTCCTATTAGTCCGGCGGTACCGATAGCCATTATGGTAGACAGAACCACAACGCCGACTAAAATGGAGCCGCGGTTATTTCCGGAAAGTTTTTTTATAATCTGCATCTAAAAACTCCTCTCTCACAGTGAAGGGTAAGGGTATCTCCGGCCATCACAGTTTTTAAAGTAACGTCTAATTGCGCGGTCATGCGGTTAGAAGCAAGTGAAAAAATGTTAAGGCTTGCCGGCGACAGCCAGATCGTATCTCCGGCTACGCTGAACGGCCGCCATGTAACGCCGCCGTCTGTACTCTCTTCCACGTAATTTTTAGCGACGCTGTAAGCGCGCATGGGGTTTCTGTCAAGGTCGGTTAGAACGATGGTTGGAGTTATAACGCTTACCGCGTACGCGAAGTCAAAATCAGGATTGTTGAACTCAGACGGGGTAAACACGAAACTCGCGGCGCGTACATTGCGCGCTATCTCATCCATAAGTCCGTCGTAATTTCTCTGCATTCTGAAATCGGCGGTAAGCTCCGTCGCGTTTTTACTGTACATTGTAAAAACAGACATAAGCCCCAGCGCAAGTATTGTCATAAGCACTCCTACAACAATCACCTCTACAAGCGTAAATCCTCTCGTTTTTCTGCTCATTGTACACCCGCCAATACTTTGCTTAACGCTACTGTGTCTATGGTTCCGTCGTTTTCCGTCCAGATAATTCGGGCGCTTACCCTGTCTATGCCAATCCTTTTGCCGTTAACAGTAACAGAGTCATGTTCAACCCTCACATAAAGCTCGCCCATGAGCGGATCATAGCGGTAGCCTCTTTTGTCAACAATAACATCATAAGTTGTATCAAAAAAAGTTTTACCGGAATCAATTGAAAACGCGCCGTACTCTTTTGGGTATCCTCTTGTGTCAAACACCTCTTCAAAGAGCCCCGTAATAATCATCCGGGCCTGTCTTATGTGATGATCTTCCACCTCCATAGCGGTACTTTGGCGCATTACCACAATCACGGCAAATGCCGCCACCATCATTATAACTCCAGCAATCAGAAGCTCCACTATTGTAAAGCCCCTTTTTGACCGGCTGTCAAATTTTCGTTTTGTTAAACACCCCAGTTTCATCCTTCTTATCCGCCTCCCTGAAAATTTATTATAAGTTAACCGTATATTTCTCTGCCGCCGCGGCAGCTTCGTCAAAATCACTGTGAAGCAGTTTTTCAGAAATTTCAGACAGAAATTTTTTTACCGGCGGCGTCCAAGTTTTATTTTGCAGCTCTTTTAACGCTTCCCCGGCAGTTACTTCGTCATACTCCTCACATGCCGATTTTATTATAAGAAGTTTTTCGCGCAAAAACGGTTTGTCATCTTCTGTCTCGCCTGTACGCTTGTTGTCGGCTTTTTCCTCAAGCTCTTCAACAATGGTGCGCAGTGAGGTTAAAAACGCGGGGGTTTGCGCGGTTATCGCTTCGATATTCTTATCGCGTCCCAGCGTTTCCAATTTAAGAGCAACGTCTGAAAGCTCTGTTTTTCCTATATTTGCCAGCACGGATTTTATTCCGTGCGTATGAATGGTATATAATCGCAGCTCCTCTTCGTTGTAAGGCTCCCCTTTTTCGATGAACGCGTCGAGCGCGGTTAAGATTCTTTTAGAATCCCGCAGGATTGCTTCAAAGATACGCAGATTAATCTCCTGCTCAGGTACGGCGGCGCTCTCCTGTCCGTTTTTCGCTTTCACCGAGAGCCTTGCTTCACCGATTATCTCAGGCGGCTGCTTGTCGCGTATCAGCTTATTGAGCACGAGATTCAACTGGCGGATGTCAATAGGTTTAGACAAAAAATCATCAAAACCGTTTTTAAGAAATATATCCGCCTGACCCGCCACAGCGTTCGCGGTGAGCGCCACGACAGGGTGGTTATACCCGTATTCGCGTATAAGCTTTGTTGTTACAATGCCGTCCATTTTAGGCATCATGTGATCCATGAATATGATATCGTATACATTGCCGCTTTTGATTTTGTCAAGTGCCTCAAATCCGCTGTTCGCGGAGTCAATCTGAAGCTCATATTGAGCCATAAGACCTTTGGCGACATATATATTTGTTTCTACATCGTCAACTATGAGAATTTTGCCGTACGGCATAGGCTCACGGGTGATTTGCGCCCTTTTCATCTGCGCCCGGCTGTGGGTGCGGAAGAGGTGAAGATTCTCAGCCATCTCCTTGCCCAGCACCTCCGAATCGGTTTTGCCCTGCGGGATACGCACGAAAAACACGGAGCCTTTGCCCTGCTCGCTCTCTACGGAGATCTCACCGTTCATCAGTCTCAGAAGGTTATTAGTAATGCTCATGCCAAGCCCGGTACCCTCGGTAGAGCGGTTGGTCTCCTTATTGAACCTCGCGTATTCGTCAAAAAGTGTATTGATCTGCTCCTTTGTCATCCCCTGTCCTGTGTCGCGGACGGTTACCGCTAAAATCATTTCGTCCGCGTTTTTACCCGCCTGCGAAGAGACAGACATTGTAACTTTGCCCGCCGCCGTGTATTTAAAAGCGTTGGAGAGCAGGTTGTTAAATATCTGTTTTACACGGAGCTCATCGCCTAAAAGGTGGGCGGGTATGTTTTCATCTACATTAATTTTAAATTCAATCGGCTTGCTGCCTATGCGCATCATGTTAAGCTGCGCGGTATCGCTTATTAAACTCGCTATCTCATATTTGCCGATCTGAAGCTCTAACTTTCCCGCCTCTATCTTTGAAAGATCAAGAATATCGTTAATAATGCTTAACAGCATATCGCCGGAGGCGTAAATCCTTTCAAGCCCCTCTCTTACGCTTTGATCAATCGTCTCATTTTGAAGCTGGATTTCGGTGATGCCCAAAATGGCGTTCATGGGCGTACGGATTTCGTGGCTCATTGTACTTAGAAAGGAGCTTTTCGCCTTGTTCGCGATTTCGGCGTCCGATATGCGCTTTTTAAGCGTTGACACCATGGAACGCAGCGCGCAGACAAGCAGCCCCGCCTCATCATTGCTTTTCACCTCAAGGGAGACGTCAAGATTCCCCTGCGCCACCTGAACCGCGAAGCCTGTCGCTTTACGGATGGGCAAAGCGATCCTGTTACCAAAAAGAATCGCCGTGAGAACAATAACGATCATGATTCCCAAAGAGCAAAAAATAACTATCGTTAAAACATTGCTTATCTCCGCGTTTTGCTTTTTGAGCGATTTGGCGATAGCCCACATACCTATGATTCTGCCGTCAATATCTTTTACAGGCCAGTACACCGCCATATAAAGTTCCCCGAATTTTTTAACGCGCTCAATAGCGGCCTCTCCCTGCTTCTGTACAGCGTTTATTATCTGAGCATTGTCAAAACTTGAGTTGACGACCCGGTTGCCGTTTGAATTTTTAAGGGTGGTAGTATAACGGGTATCTCCTTTGAAAAGCGTGAAGTGCATTCCGGTAACGTTTTGCAGATTGTCTACATACTCCTCTGAGCCGATGTCGTTGGCAAGACTTATAAAACCCACTGTGCGGCCCTCTTTGCGAATGGGCGCGTCGCACCTTATTGTGAAAGGTATTATGGCGTTTTTATCAAAAAGAATACCCGGCTTAATCTCTCCCCTTAACGCCGCTTTCATTGTGGAACGCTCGCTCAGATCCTCCCCTATCCTTTGGGAGTGGCCTCTGCCCAAAACTATGCCGTTTTCGTCTGTGACAGCGACCGCGTCAACTCCAAGCTGAAGCATAAACTGCCGCGCGATCTCTTTTATTTTCTGTTTATCTTTTGCGTCTACCGCGTTTACAAGTTCCGGCATACCGGCGAGAATTCTTATATCATGCGACAGCCGTAATTTTTCATTCTTCTGCATTCTCTCGACCACCGCACGCATGGCGAGCATGTCGTCCTGTATGTTCCGGTCTAAAAGCCTGCTCATAAGAATTGTGCTTATACAAAGTATAGTCACGCTGGATACAACCACGCCGGCAGCCGCTATGAATACTATTTTTCGGGATATGCCGAATTTCATGCCTGTATACCTCCCAAATAACCGCAGGCGGCTTCGAACTCAAAATCGCTGAACGCGTCCGCGGCCTTTTCAATTGTTTCATTGTCCTTTTCGCCAAAATCAAAATTACGCAGAGGATTAAGAATTTCCAATCCCAAATCGCTGTCGAAATCTTCGGCGGCGGCCGCCGCTTTTTTTATGGCCTCTATCAAATAAACCCTGTCTCCAGCCTCTTTTTCCAATACCGTTTTTCCAATTTGGAACACCTCTTCAAGCTGTTTATCCAAAGCTGTAAGCCTCTTCTTAAAGCTTGGGTATTTTTCGGCGCAATATTCCTCTTTTTTACTCTTTGCGGCGGCCTCAAGATCCGCGGCTAAATTAGACAGCTCCATAGCGCCTATTGTTGAAAGCGAGGATTTCATCGCGTGAACCGTTATGGAAAAAAGCGCGAGATCGCCGTCTTTTAATGAGCTTGACATACTGTCAAGCTGGCTGTTAAGCTTCTTATAAAAAAACTCCAGATTATCGCGGTACATACTCTCCACATTCGACACGCGGCTGAATCCGATCTCAATATTAATATCGCCGATGTTTTGAAGCTTATCCCAAAACGGATTTTCGCTTTCCGTTGTCTGATTAAGTCCGTTCTCCTTTATTGATACTAAAAGTTTCAGAGCCTCGTCGAAATCATAATCCTCTATTTTTTCCACAAGCTCTTCCATACCCTCCATACCCCGCAGCTCATCCGCGAAAACTAACGCGTCAAAGCTGCCGCTT
>Ga0123353_10003219_pt1 | contig 20566 bp, 3 predicted proteins | sample TergutLab28metaG_3_FD_92763 | JGI IMG/M metagenome (GOLD analysis project Ga0123353, IMG submission 92763) | Labiotermes labralis P3 segment gut microbial communities from Petit-Saut dam, French Guiana - Lab288 P3 | ecosystem: Host-associated > Arthropoda: Insects > Digestive system > Gut ... | reverse complement strand
TCTGCTTTTCATAACCAGTCTGCCAACCGAAATTTGAGCTGTGATTCTTCCAAATACAAGAATGTTGTGGCTAAAATTGTGTTCTCTCCTGTTGTTCATATCATCTCTATTTTCGTTAAATACGTCATCTGCTTTTCACTTGATTCTGTACACAACTTATGATATTAAACGGGCAGTTTCACTGACGAAGGGGAAAATATGAAATGTCTGTGACGTGGAATAAGGAAAGGCAACATATATAAATATTTTCTGGAGAAAGGTTAAGGTAAGGGATTACTCACGGTTTCAAAGCAAGGGCATTACTGACTGACAAGCACTCGTCTGGGCATAGCCTTAGGTGTTGGTCGTGCTTCAGTGTCCTTTCACTGTTCGACACTTTCAAGAGCCTAGTTTCCTCATAATTAAAGAAGCTAAAAGTGAACAAATGAATCACGCTACACTCTGAAGAGTGGCGTTTAAATAAATCATGAATAAAACTAGTAGGGGCTTTATTCTGTGTCCATTATAAAGTCAGACCAGTTCATATACGCTTTAGGAAACAGTCGGTCCTTATTTTGAGAAGCATGCAAAACACGGTGTGCCGGCAAAATGCAGTTTCTTTGTGTTATAATATGTTTACCGCTGTCCTTCAAATTGTTGTAAGAATACACTCCCATCAATTTCGTTTTCGGGTATGTTTCCTTCATCTTAAAGGCGTGAAAATAAACTTGCGGGAAACGTGAAGGAGTAATATGCAAATCATTGTAACAATTTTACACTTCAAACGGCTAGGGAATTTCAGTTAAAGGAACCATCCTGAAACAACAATAAAGCCACTGACAATAGTGTAATTTTCTGCTCTTTATGTCAATTTCACAACCAAAGGATTAATTTTACACCACTAAGCTTTGAGAAAATTTCCCCTTTTAGTACAACATTAAAATATTTATATAAAAAATGTCTCAGGAGAAAGGTTCGATTCTGCTTCCAAATAATGCATGAAGTATCTTAGCTAGCTGAAAGATCACCAGCTTAATTACTTACGAGTAAGGTGGTTAAACTTTTGAAGTCCAGGAACTACTATATTTGTCACTGGCGTCAGCAGTTGAAGCATCTGTTTGTTGCTCCCAAAGCGTTTATGTGCTTTGTGTAATTCAAAGAACAAATATCGATTAGTTCCCGAACGACACCAACGGACTATCCTTGCTGTTAGCGAAGGAATGTATCTTTTGTGAGGCACGGAATTATTTCTCCACACAAACTGCCTCAGTTGTTTCTTAAATTAGCCCTTGTGCGTTCCATAATCGGGGGGAGGGGGGAATAATCGTAAAATACTGTATGATAGACGCCTGACATGAATTTTTTTTTAACACAACTAACCTGAAGAAGATTCAATACTTTGTGAAACAGTCTATAGGAACATACAGTTCACCAAGCAACTGACATTCACTGTCTGCCATTAGTGGTCACGCTAAGAGACAGTGCTTTGTATGTGCACACCACGGGGATGCTGCTGGCGATGCCTTCTGCTTCCGGAGATACAAACGAACCTATTCCGCAAGGCTCCGCCAGATGTTTGGCCGCAGAACGGGAAATGCAGCCACACGATTCTAACGCATCTCAAACCGGGACTCCGTGGAAGAACTTCGTGGGTGATTATCCTCTCTCAGTATTTTCTGAATACCTTAATCATTCCACAGGTTACAACGAAGAGAGATAAATGGCTGGAGCAAAGCAAGTTGAAATGATTATATCAAATACATAAGGGAATTTTTTACTTGTATCACCAATATTATAAAAATTCTGATATCTAGAATACTATGATGGTGTCTATTTTCTGTATGAATGGGATACCGCTTGAAAATGAGAACATGCTTTCGGAGAGCTTGGATACGAAAAACTGGACCCTACGGAGGAGATGAGGATGGGGAATTGGATGAATTTCGCGTTAAATGACGGACCTTATCACCGGCTTTGAAATTTTGGTTCTACTAGCAGAGGGTGATTTAATTACTCAGTCAATCCTGCATTCTGTAAATGGTATACATGAGAGATAGATACATTTCTACACAGTTCTACTCTCGGTGCTAGGATACTAGTTGCCCATTAAAAACAGCTGCCACGTGGTGAGATTTTAATCAGCCAGGGTCAGTCTGCTACTGTTAAGAATGTCTCGCGATTTTCGTCAATTAAAATAAAATTTGGGGGTGGTTAATTTTTTCAGGTTTAACGTTCTGAATGTTTTAGTGTGTCCTTGCACGATCACGTATTTTTATTTTTAAAAAGTTGGAAAAGTTTGATTCGATCATCATAAAAACAGCGATACCATTGCCCAATACGGGCAATGAATTCTGTTGTCAAAACAAGAAGGAGCGTGTTTACTGTGGTGTAGGAACTGAATCCTTAAATGCAAATCATGTTAGTCTTAGCCTTTGAAGGGTATACTTAATTGGTCTGACAACAGAAGCATGTGCACTGACTGGTATGACCGTGCTTCTGTGCATTCATTTAATCTGCGTGATGCAAGAACAAGTTAAATAATAAATCGAATATGCATACGTGGGTAGCTAGGTATGTGCACACAGCATATGGCTTGCGCTTGGAACGGTACCTGCCGGGCAAGATGAGCACTGCGACAGCTTGTATTCGGACAGAGCTACAGTTATCCCAGGTATGCAGCAAAAATGTACAAGATGCGAAGTATGTTTTACTCTTCGGTCTACTTTCATTATTTTAAGGCGAAAGTGAGAATTTATGTCGTGAATTTATACGTCTGCTTAGATAAATTCACTGATTTTCATAACGGTTCGTGTTATTTTTATACAGCACTGACTAATCTGTATTATGTCTGGGATCTTACGTAGCGTAGATTAGTAGTTAATCATCGACGTTTCGGTAAACCCATCGGTCCCATCTACAAGTGTCACCACTTTGACCCTTGAAGGTGAGGTTGTTAGGATTACCGAAACATCGGTAACTAACTACCAATCTACGCTGCGTAAGATCCCAGAAGAACGAAGATCCCATTCATACCGCGGCATAATCCTGCAGTTTCATTCTGTAATCCGCTGTCTGTTCCCTACCGCTAATACGTATAATAAGGAGATTTTTGAACAAACCTATGCTAAATTGCTATCAGCTCCACAACATAAAGATTCTGGAAATTTTTTCTTTGTTCCTGATCTTTCCTGCCTGCTTGTCATTAACATATTTATTAAGTTTTTCTTTCCTTCTTTCTTCATTTCACCCACTTTCTCTCTTTCTGTGTTCCTTCCTTGTTATTGTCATAAGTTCTCTCTACCTCTCTTTCTTATTCTTCTCCTCCGTTTTTTCCTTTTCTTTCGTAAATTCATGGATCTTAAAGAACATGGAGCTTTTGTCGAGTAAGTTGTATGGATAATGTAATATAATGGCAGGGTAACCATTTAAATCTACACAAACACAACATTAGGACACTGTACTTTCATTTATTTAATTTCCTGCAACTTAATCTTAGCAACTGACCAACTTAATGTAAAAATTCTTGTTTTATAATAAGTTTATTATATTCCTCTACATGTTTCGAGCACTGTTGTGCTCATTCTCAGGAGGTCACATTGTATTATACAGCATCTGGTATCGTCGCCTGCAGGGTGTGACGATACCAGATGCTGTATAATACAATCTGACCTCTTGATGATGAGCACAATAGTGCTCGAAACACGTAGAGAAATATAATAAACTTGTTATAAAACAAGAATTTGTGCATTAAGTTGGTCAGTTGTTAAGATTATACTGAGATGCACGGTCAGCAAAACATCAAAATTTCCTAAAACATGTTTCGGGTGTTCCATTCGACCTTCATCAAGTAGAAAAAGTAAGTACATAAATGGAAAAGCATGCTATGGAGTAGGCTTCTCCTTCACAATTAGCCAAATAAAATACAAAATTTAGCTATTATTTTCAATAAAGGATTAAGACACACATAAACATTCATTAAAACATCCAGTTAAATTCCAAAAGTATCGTAGATTTCTTACAACAAGCGTTTAGTGAATTGTAAAAGATACATTTTTTGTTTTTGGTTCCGTGCATCGCTGATCTATATTAATAATTGTCCAACAAGATGCAACACTAAGCAATCTATTTATTACACTGCAAGTTCGCTCTATATATTTCGGGTATCAACCACACCCATCATCAGGAGTACACAAAACTGTAAATAAAGTTTCCGGTACTGGTCATATATTTGTGCAGCTACCTCCCTCCAAAGCGGCCAACTTGGCCACGTTGGTGGGAGGTAGCTGCACAAATATATGACCAGTACCGGAGGCTGTAGTTACAGTTTTGTGTACTCCTGATGATGGGTGTGGTTGAAACCCGAAACATGTATATTGAACTTGCAGAATAATAAATGGACTGCTTTGTGTTGCATCTCGTTGGACAATTATTAATATTAATCTAAAATATAAAGTTTAAGTTTATACTTAAGAGGGAGAAAACTCCCCAGCAACCAGTAAATAGGATGTTTTGTGGGGTCCACATCCGGTTTGGACGTTTTGGACAAGAGGAGAGACTCTTGCACCTAGCGAGATTCGAAACGTGGTCGTCCAGCCCGTAGCTTAGTCCCTATTTCGACTTCGCCAAACCGGCTCATCGAGTGAAATTTAACTTATTACCGACAGTTCGGATCGATTTTGCTGCATAGTGTCACCCTAGGACAGCGTTCCACATTTTCATTCAAAATAAAAACACAAATACTCCCACAAATTGTTTCAGGCCTTTATTTCTCTCTCTCTCTCTCTCTCTCTCTCTCACAAGCAATTGCGAACATGATGACGAATCGCATCTGTGTAGTTGAAAGCGTAATATTTCGCAGAACAAAAACTAATCTAATTCGCCATCATCTACGTACATGTGCACCCAATTACATTCGGGCGTCTCGTACTACTGGAAGGCAGTCCTTCTGCTTTTGCTACGCAGATAATACCCCGAAACACCTAAACATTCTAGTGAAATTCACAAACCTGTGAAGAAGATGGACGCTGTCCACTAAATTGTGATGATTGATTGATTGTTGTCTTCAAGCTGCATTACCTGGAAAAAATGCTGATGTTGTGCTTTATGATCGATGTAGACTATCTTGACCTATGGCTTGAAACAACAGCTTCATTGATTTGAACAATGTGGGACTTTGATAGGAGTTAATGAGTTTTGACAGACTACAGTAAACGCTGATTCGAACCCAAGTGCAGGCAAACACCATGCCTGTTACAACTTAGTCAATAACAAATATGTCAGATATTTCGGTCTATCTTTGTTCCAAAGGAATAACAGAGGAGACAAATTAATAAATGTCTTGGATGAAACTTCGATATATCCTAACACTTTCTGAAAATAATCATGGATATTACTACATTGCTCGCTATTAAATTTAATTCCAAAACTTCAAATTTTGCATATTTTCTACTCGTCACTCTGAAGTTTGAAACGTAAAACAATATTCTACGTTAATTATAACTGCGTCCTTATTATGTCCCACTGAATGCAAATACATTATTAACATAGACTATACCGAGCTGGTAAAAGGTAAAGCAGTCCCATTACAGGTCTGAACAGGCCCAGAGGGTTCCAGGAAGTTAGGGCTCCCAGATTTCATGACAGCGGCACAGGATGGTGGTAGGTTGTCAGCCTTACGCACCGGCCGCCTTTACCCCCATGAAATACTCCTGGTACTCATTTCCGTTAGAGGCTGAGTCGACCCCAGGGCCATAGTGCGATCGGAAGGATTTTATGTTAATAAAAAATCCACTGACACCAGCTGGGATCGAACCAGCGACCTTCCGATTTGTAGCGCAGCACCTTAACCGCTGTGCTACCACGGTCCCCACCGAGCTGGCTATGTCAATGATAAACATCGAGAGAAGTTTTGAATGTTTGTACCATAGTTGTGCCTTAAATACTGATAGATCCTTTCCACTGCCAAGGCTAAATCTTAATACCTGTTAGAATGGGAAAACGGCACATATATTTCTATTGCAAACTCATCTGCTTCTTGGAAACCGTATGTGAAATGAGGCCTGATCTGGATGATATACAGTACTTGTCATCGAAAGCAGGCAAAGAAAAATTACGCTTTCTAGACACCGTCACAAACCTGACAAAGTTAATATATGCTTCGCCATTTGTGTTTATCTCACCGTTAGTTTCAAAAAATCGTTTCCGGGTTAAATGATTTTTTAAAATTTTATACTGGGGAATACAACTAAAAATCTATCGACCAAATTAAATTTTTTGAAAAGCGACAAAAGTAAAAATTTTGCGCAAAGTCTGCGTCAATTTAAGAAACATTACTGCTGCACAATTCGTGAGTGCCAACCCATGAAAAGATCAAAATTACAGAGAAAATAAGAAAGTCATTATCTTGTCAAATGCTCTTTTCCCTAAAATGGTGCCGTTTACTATACAGTTACAAGAAAAGAGGCAATGCTGGAGACGATAAGAATGCAATGAACATAATGTGGCACCACAAAGGAACAACTTGCTTACTGGGTAGCTATGGTGCAGATAAACACATTCAGTCACATTTAACACTTATTGCTTTATACTAGATCATTTTCGTTTGATTTGGGAAAGTAAATCTCGTGATCAGGATTTACGCAACGTTTTATTTGCCATCTCGGTCCCTTTAGTTGCTTTGTATGATTACAGTAGGTCATGAGCAACGTTACTGGTAAATGAACAGAAATTTATTCCATTTGTCTGAATGTTTGACCCAATTAATAAATCTGTATCTTAAGACGATAACAATGCTGACAGATAATGGTATTAAAACTTCCGGACAAAAAGCTCACAGTATCTTCACCATGGCTGAAAATTTGTTGTGAATATTCTGGAGAACTCTAAAGAAGGATTCGCGTTTTCTCCAACAGAATCAAATTTACCTAGTTATGTTTCGTCTTAAGAGACTCAAAATTATTTCTTTTTTCCGAGTGCAATAAATCTCGCTATGATATGAACTGTTATTTCTTTGCATTTGGCTAAAGAATAAAAATACAATAATTTGCAAGGGTGCTCCATATTTAGATCGTAGGTCGTCTAGTGTTTCAAAATGTGCAGTATGGTATACAAAGACTGAAGGAATATTAAAGATCTTAATTGATAAATTGGCTGTATTTCCTGGAAAGAACCGATCTTTATAAGATTGGTAGTTATAGAGAAATCATGACTCTTCTTATAAGCTCGACCGTTTTTTTTATTGTAGGCATAAATGTGGACTGTTTTCAACCGAATAGACCAAAATAGGTTTCATAAATTTCACACCAAAATTCATTAACGCCTATGGTCTGTGTTTGAAAGATGAGGAATAAGACACACTAACACCTCTTCGTTGAACTCCTGAGTGTAACCTACTCAAAATTCGCATGTGCGTTGAGGGGCAGAGAGACACTCGGTCCAGTTTTTTAATCAGCAAAGATTTATAAGAATGTGAATAGCATTATAATATCAAGAGCACTGAATGGAGCACAATTGTATCTAGAATCGAGTGGACAGCCTGCGAGATGACTTTACAATCTATGAGAGCGCAATCAACAAATCAGACGGCTATAGCCCACAGTACACGCCGTTAGGAACCAGGCACAGCAACTGAAGTATCAATCTTCTCACAATGCGGGGCGTTGCCTGTTTTATTTTAGACATCAAATCACGACGTCGATGCCAATAATTACCACCCACAATGGTAAATTAATTGAGCCATTGAGATGATACGTCATACTCATGGTACAAACTGTTGGGAAATTCCCTTCATGATAATTCAATTAAGCTGCTATTTTCTCTGATAGTCTAGAAAATCTCCACATTTTACGAAGCCCGTAGGCTCGTTAAGATTTGAAGAATAATCCGCCCTAGTCCCTATTCTGATCCAGACGGTTACGACTCTATTTTCTAAGATTGATTTCAGTATTTTCCTCCCATCTATTCGTAGTTCTTTCAAGTGACTTTCCCTTCAGGTTTTGGCATCAAATCCATGTAATATTTCAATGCTAGTTCGATTATAAGAAAATTAAAGGATAAAGTCCTCAGTTCACGAAGATGAGTTCATAAGAATCTGATAATTGCAGTAAGGAGATCCATCGCCGATCCTGGAGTCCGAATACTCATTGTCGTTATCTCCAGATCCTGACATTGGACCCTGTTCTGAGTTAGTTAAATCTTTACTACATGCTTGTTTAAAATGCATTATGATATCTTCCCATCTTCAGCTTAGTCTGCCAAATGAGTTCGAGCTCTTCTGTCCACCGTAACAACCTGCGACTGCTGCACTAAGCGATGGCCCAAGTCAGCCACGCGCCTTCCCAGCCACATCCATTGAATAGGCTTACTTGCAAGGAAACTTTTACGACGCTTAGCTGACCACGACGACCACATAACGCCTAGGTAAAGAGTTTGTGGAAAATTACCCCCATACCCCTGTACTGCACGATAGCAGAGACAACTTAACCTTGCTTTGCGCTGGTGCTCTGACATTAGTAATTAATCTTATGCAGTATTACCTGCATTAGTCGTGCCCTTCATTTTCACAAGTTTTAATCTGAGCTTTCTTTACTCGATGCTATCTCAATCAGTATCTTTCATACCAAAAAACAAAAGTACGTCACTAATATAAAAATAATAACATCGGAATAGTAACAAAAGTTTTAAGAAAAATTTGGAAGCCAAACCAGGAAAACAACCAATAGATTCACTACAAAAACAGCAATACTTGGAACTTCACACGTAATAGGGAAAGTACTGCAGGCTTAAACTTGAAGCCTGAGCAGTGGGTATCATCGTTGGTTCAAGAGAAGTACCAGGAAGAACAGGCCTGTGACAAGAGACAACAACAACATAATAATAATAATAATAATAATGACATTAAGCTAACCAGTACTGTGTGTAGACTCAGAATTCTCGGAATCTCACAGCTTACGCATCGTACATACAGAAGTACACGTGTTAGTAACTCGGTATCATGTATAAAGCTGACTCCTACAGCAGAACAGACAATACCAGACCCAGCGATAAGATTTGGCCCAGAGCTACATTCATCCCAGCCGGACCGTCGCGATTTATACCATTAACATTCAAACATTATTGTGGATCATTATAGCTCTTGAGAAGCTGATACTTGTTCAGTTTGTAAACAAATTCCTCCGCTTTTAAGTAACCTTGAAGCTGATTTCAAGCTTTCGCCGCCAAGTAGGTGAGAACTGTGCTCTTCTGGGCCAACACGCAGCGAGTAGCGGTAATCCCTTAACGAAATTTTGGGACTACTTATCGGTCCCATTTTCGGTTGAAAATGAGACCGATAAGTAGTCCCAAAATTTCGTTAAGGAATTACCAATACCCGCTGCTTAATAGCCCAGAAGAGCACAGTTCTCACCCTTGAAGTTCTTCGTTGTGGTCACAAGACCCCACTACCTATGTACCCCGACCACACTTTAATAAGCCAAATTAATCGTGCGGGCTTGCCATTATTTAATTTAATCAATTTTCCGGAAACGTGTTGAACAGAGGGGGCCGATTTTCGCTTAAATTTTAAACACCCATTTTAGATGGGCCAAATATAAACCTGCAAACCTGAAAAGCCATAAGCCACTTTCCTGTAACGAAGTCTTACAAGACTCTTCACAACATTTCTTTTAAACATGTCATTCAGCAAGCGTCATTTAACATGAACTTCTTATAATCCCTTTTGCAGAAGTTACAGTAATCCATCAAAAATTAGTCAGAACCTCTGGAAACACACTGTTTCATGACTATTTATTACAAACAAAGTGATCAGCTGTTAGCAAAATGATTGAAACTGCATCGGCACATACAGACTGGCTACAAAAACTAGTATTTTCCCTTGAATGTTGCTTCTGTATTTCCTGATCCTTATATGGCACCACGGTCAATCAGCCTTGTGTTATTGTTCATTCAACACAGCACATTGTCTGAAGTATCATTTGGTAATCTCGAAGCCAATTCGTGGATAGAATATTTTAAGTTATTTCACCTACATGACACTTTGCACTGTGTGCTTCAGAAAATATCCGAAAGAGAATACGTGAACACAAAGAAGAGAATTTTATGTTTTGTTGACTGTGCATCCTATTACAATCTTTGTAAATAACCAACTTGACGCACAATTCTTTTTCTTATACTTGTTTATTCCAGTTCTCTACATGTTTCGAGCAACCAAGTGCTCATCATCAGGAGAGTCATTTGTATCAATACGACCTCTGTTATATGTCACTCTACGTAGGTGACCGTGTGATATGCAGGTTTAGATGGAACTGCAGTTCCATCTAAACCTGCATATCACACGGTCACCTACGTAGAGTGACATATAACAGAGGTCGTATTGATACAAATGACTCTCCTGATGATGAGCACTTGGTTGCTCGAAACATGTAGAGAACTGGAATAAACAAGTATAAGAAAAAGAATTGTGCGTCAAGTTGGTTATTTACAAAGATTGTAATAGGATGCACAGTCAACAAAACATAAAATTCTCTTCTTTGTGTTCACGTATTCTCTTTCGGATATTTTCTGAAGCACACAGTGCAAAGTGTCATGTAGGTGAAATAACTTAAAATATTCTATCCACGAATTGGCTTCGAGATTACCAAATGATACTTCAGACAATGTGCTGTGTTGAATGAACAATAACACAAGGCTGATTGACCGTGGTGCCATATAAGGATCAGGAAATACAGAAGCAACATTCAAGGGAAAATACTAGTTTTTGTAGCCAGTCTGTATGTGCCGATGCAGTTTCAATCATTTTGCTAACAGCTGATCACTTTGTTTGTAATAAATAGTCATGAAACAGTGTGTTTCCAGAGGTTCTGACTAATTTTTGATGGATTACTGTAACTTCTGCAAAAGGGATTATAAGAAGTTCATGTTAAATGACGCTTGCTGAATGACATGTTTAAAAGAAATGTTGTGAAGAGTCTTGTAAGACTTCGTTACAGGAAAGTGGCTTATGGCTTTTCAGGTTTGCAGGTTTATATTTGGCCCATCTAAAATGGGTGTTTAAAATTTAAGCGAAAATCGGCCCCCTCTGTTCAACACGTTTCCGGAAAATTGATTAAATTAAATAATGGCAAGCCCGCACGATTAATTTGGCTTATTAAAGTGTGGTCGGGGTACATAGGTAGTGGGGTCTTGTGACCACAACGAAGAACTTCAAGGGTGAGAACTGTGCTCTTCTGGGCTATTAAGCAGCGGGTATTGGTAATTCCTTAACGAAATTTTGGGACTACTTATCGGTCTCATTTTCAACCGAAAATGGGACCGATAAGTAGTCCCAAAATTTCGTTAAGGGATTACCGCTACTCGCTGCGTGTTGGCCCAGAAGAGCACAGTTCTCACCTACTTGGCGGCGAAAGCTTGAAATCAGCTTCAAGGTTACTTAAAAGCGGAGGAATTTGTTTACAAACTGAACAAGTATCAGCTTCTCAAGAGCTATAATGATCCACAATAATGTTTGAATGTTAATGGTATAAATCGCGACGGTCCGGCTGGGATGAATGTAGCTCTGGGCCAAATCTTATCGCTGGGTCTGGTATTGTCTGTTCTGCTGTAGGAGTCAGCTTTATACATGATACCGAGTTACTAACACGTGTACTTCTGTATGTACGATGCGTAAGCTGTGAGATTCCGAGAATTCTGAGTCTACACACAGTACTGGTTAGCTTAATGTCATTATTATTATTATTATTATTATGTTGTTGTTGTCTCTTGTCACAGGCCTGTTCTTCCTGGTACTTCTCTTGAACCAACGATGATACCCACTGCTCAGGCTTCAAGTTTAAGCCTGCAGTACTTTCCCTATTACGTGTGAAGTTCCAAGTATTGCTGTTTTTGTAGTGAATCTATTGGTTGTTTTCCTGGTTTGGCTTCCAAATTTTTCTTAAAACTTTTGTTACTATTCCGATGTTATTATTTTTATATTAGTGACGTACTTTTGTTTTTTGGTATGAAAGATACTGATTGAGATAGCATCGAGTAAAGAAAGCTCAGATTAAAACTTGTGAAAATGAAGGGCACGACTAATGCAGGTAATACTGCATAAGATTAATTACTAATGTCAGAGCACCAGCGCAAAGCAAGGTTAAGTTGTCTCTGCTATCGTGCAGTACAGGGGTATGGGGGTAATTTTCCACAAACTCTTTACCTAGGCGTTATGTGGTCGTCGTGGTCAGCTAAGCGTCGTAAAAGTTTCCTTGCAAGTAAGCCTATTCAATGGATGTGGCTGGGAAGGCGCGTGGCTGACTTGGGCCATCGCTTAGTGCAGCAGTCGCAGGTTGTTACGGTGGACAGAAGAGCTCGAACTCATTTGGCAGACTAAGCTGAAGATGGGAAGATATCATAATGCATTTTAAACAAGCATGTAGTAAAGATTTAACTAACTCAGAACAGGGTCCAATGTCAGGATCTGGAGATAACGACAATGAGTATTCGGACTCCAGGATCGGCGATGGATCTCCTTACTGCAATTATCAGATTCTTATGAACTCATCTTCGTGAACTGAGGACTTTATCCTTTAATTTTCTTATAATCGAACTAGCATTGAAATATTACATGGATTTGATGCCAAAACCTGAAGGGAAAGTCACTTGAAAGAACTACGAATAGATGGGAGGAAAATACTGAAATCAATCTTAGAAAATAGAGTCGTAACCGTCTGGATCAGAATAGGGACTAGGGCGGATTATTCTTCAAATCTTAACGAGCCTACGGGCTTCGTAAAATGTGGAGATTTTCTAGACTATCAGAGAAAATAGCAGCTTAATTGAATTATCATGAAGGGAATTTCCCAACAGTTTGTACCATGAGTATGACGTATCATCTCAATGGCTCAATTAATTTACCATTGTGGGTGGTAATTATTGGCATCGACGTCGTGATTTGATGTCTAAAATAAAACAGGCAACGCCCCGCATTGTGAGAAGATTGATACTTCAGTTGCTGTGCCTGGTTCCTAACGGCGTGTACTGTGGGCTATAGCCGTCTGATTTGTTGATTGCGCTCTCATAGATTGTAAAGTCATCTCGCAGGCTGTCCACTCGATTCTAGATACAATTGTGCTCCATTCAGTGCTCTTGATATTATAATGCTATTCACATTCTTATAAATCTTTGCTGATTAAAAAACTGGACCGAGTGTCTCTCTGCCCCTCAACGCACATGCGAATTTTGAGTAGGTTACACTCAGGAGTTCAACGAAGAGGTGTTAGTGTGTCTTATTCCTCATCTTTCAAACACAGACCATAGGCGTTAATGAATTTTGGTGTGAAATTTATGAAACCTATTTTGGTCTATTCGGTTGAAAACAGTCCACATTTATGCCTACAATAAAAAAAACGGTCGAGCTTATAAGAAGAGTCATGATTTCTCTATAACTACCAATCTTATAAAGATCGGTTCTTTCCAGGAAATACAGCCAATTTATCAATTAAGATCTTTAATATTCCTTCAGTCTTTGTATACCATACTGCACATTTTGAAACACTAGACGACCTACGATCTAAATATGGAGCACCCTTGCAAATTATTGTATTTTTATTCTTTAGCCAAATGCAAAGAAATAACAGTTCATATCATAGCGAGATTTATTGCACTCGGAAAAAAGAAATAATTTTGAGTCTCTTAAGACGAAACATAACTAGGTAAATTTGATTCTGTTGGAGAAAACGCGAATCCTTCTTTAGAGTTCTCCAGAATATTCACAACAAATTTTCAGCCATGGTGAAGATACTGTGAGCTTTTTGTCCGGAAGTTTTAATACCATTATCTGTCAGCATTGTTATCGTCTTAAGATACAGATTTATTAATTGGGTCAAACATTCAGACAAATGGAATAAATTTCTGTTCATTTACCAGTAACGTTGCTCATGACCTACTGTAATCATACAAAGCAACTAAAGGGACCGAGATGGCAAATAAAACGTTGCGTAAATCCTGATCACGAGATTTACTTTCCCAAATCAAACGAAAATGATCTAGTATAAAGCAATAAGTGTTAAATGTGACTGAATGTGTTTATCTGCACCATAGCTACCCAGTAAGCAAGTTGTTCCTTTGTGGTGCCACATTATGTTCATTGCATTCTTATCGTCTCCAGCATTGCCTCTTTTCTTGTAACTGTATAGTAAACGGCACCATTTTAGGGAAAAGAGCATTTGACAAGATAATGACTTTCTTATTTTCTCTGTAATTTTGATCTTTTCATGGGTTGGCACTCACGAATTGTGCAGCAGTAATGTTTCTTAAATTGACGCAGACTTTGCGCAAAATTTTTACTTTTGTCGCTTTTCAAAAAATTTAATTTGGTCGATAGATTTTTAGTTGTATTCCCCAGTATAAAATTTTAAAAAATCATTTAACCCGGAAACGATTTTTTGAAACTAACGGTGAGATAAACACAAATGGCGAAGCATATATTAACTTTGTCAGGTTTGTGACGGTGTCTAGAAAGCGTAATTTTTCTTTGCCTGCTTTCGATGACAAGTACTGTATATCATCCAGATCAGGCCTCATTTCACATACGGTTTCCAAGAAGCAGATGAGTTTGCAATAGAAATATATGTGCCGTTTTCCCATTCTAACAGGTATTAAGATTTAGCCTTGGCAGTGGAAAGGATCTATCAGTATTTAAGGCACAACTATGGTACAAACATTCAAAACTTCTCTCGATGTTTATCATTGACATAGCCAGCTCGGTGGGGACCGTGGTAGCACAGCGGTTAAGGTGCTGCGCTACAAATCGGAAGGTCGCTGGTTCGATCCCAGCTGGTGTCAGTGGATTTTTTATTAACATAAAATCCTTCCGATCGCACTATGGCCCTGGGGTCGACTCAGCCTCTAACGGAAATGAGTACCAGGAGTATTTCATGGGGGTAAAGGCGGCCGGTGCGTAAGGCTGACAACCTACCACCATCCTGTGCCGCTGTCATGAAATCTGGGAGCCCTAACTTCCTGGAACCCTCTGGGCCTGTTCAGACCTGTAATGGGACTGCTTTACCTTTTACCAGCTCGGTATAGTCTATGTTAATAATGTATTTGCATTCAGTGGGACATAATAAGGACGCAGTTATAATTAACGTAGAATATTGTTTTACGTTTCAAACTTCAGAGTGACGAGTAGAAAATATGCAAAATTTGAAGTTTTGGAATTAAATTTAATAGCGAGCAATGTAGTAATATCCATGATTATTTTCAGAAAGTGTTAGGATATATCGAAGTTTCATCCAAGACATTTATTAATTTGTCTCCTCTGTTATTCCTTTGGAACAAAGATAGACCGAAATATCTGACATATTTGTTATTGACTAAGTTGTAACAGGCATGGTGTTTGCCTGCACTTGGGTTCGAATCAGCGTTTACTGTAGTCTGTCAAAACTCATTAACTCCTATCAAAGTCCCACATTGTTCAAATCAATGAAGCTGTTGTTTCAAGCCATAGGTCAAGATAGTCTACATCGATCATAAAGCACAACATCAGCATTTTTTCCAGGTAATGCAGCTTGAAGACAACAATCAATCAATCATCACAATTTAGTGGACAGCGTCCATCTTCTTCACAGGTTTGTGAATTTCACTAGAATGTTTAGGTGTTTCGGGGTATTATCTGCGTAGCAAAAGCAGAAGGACTGCCTTCCAGTAGTACGAGACGCCCGAATGTAATTGGGTGCACATGTACGTAGATGATGGCGAATTAGATTAGTTTTTGTTCTGCGAAATATTACGCTTTCAACTACACAGATGCGATTCGTCATCATGTTCGCAATTGCTTGTGAGAGAGAGAGAGAGAGAGAGAGAGAGAAATAAAGGCCTGAAACAATTTGTGGGAGTATTTGTGTTTTTATTTTGAATGAAAATGTGGAACGCTGTCCTAGGGTGACACTATGCAGCAAAATCGATCCGAACTGTCGGTAATAAGTTAAATTTCACTCGATGAGCCGGTTTGGCGAAGTCGAAATAGGGACTAAGCTACGGGCTGGACGACCACGTTTCGAATCTCGCTAGGTGCAAGAGTCTCTCCTCTTGTCCAAAACGTCCAAACCGGATGTGGACCCCACAAAACATCCTATTTACTGGTTGCTGGGGAGTTTTCTCCCTCTTAAGTATAAACTTAAACTTTATATTTTAGATTAATATTAATAATTGTCCAACGAGATGCAACACAAAGCAGTCCATTTATTATTCTGCAAGTTCAATATACATGTTTCGGGTTTCAACCACACCCATCATCAGGAGTACACAAAACTGTAACTACAGCCTCCGGTACTGGTCATATATTTGTGCAGCTACCTCCCACCAACGTGGCCAAGTTGGCCGCTTTGGAGGGAGGTAGCTGCACAAATATATGACCAGTACCGGAAACTTTATTTACAGTTTTGTGTACTCCTGATGATGGGTGTGGTTGATACCCGAAATATATAGAGCGAACTTGCAGTGTAATAAATAGATTGCTTAGTGTTGCATCTTGTTGGACAATTATTAATATAGATCAGCGATGCACGGAACCAAAAACAAAAAATGTATCTTTTACAATTCACTAAACGCTTGTTGTAAGAAATCTACGATACTTTTGGAATTTAACTGGATGTTTTAATGAATGTTTATGTGTGTCTTAATCCTTTATTGAAAATAATAGCTAAATTTTGTATTTTATTTGGCTAATTGTGAAGGAGAAGCCTACTCCATAGCATGCTTTTCCATTTATGTACTTACTTTTTCTACTTGATGAAGGTCGAATGGAACACCCGAAACATGTTTTAGGAAATTTTGATGTTTTGCTGACCGTGCATCTCAGTATAATCTTAACAACTGACCAACTTAATGCACAAATTCTTGTTTTATAACAAGTTTATTATATTTCTCTACGTGTTTCGAGCACTATTGTGCTCATCATCAAGAGGTCAGATTGTATTATACAGCATCTGGTATCGTCACACCCTGCAGGCGACGATACCAGATGCTGTATAATACAATGTGACCTCCTGAGAATGAGCACAACAGTGCTCGAAACATGTAGAGGAATATAATAAACTTATTATAAAACAAGAATTTTTACATTAAGTTGGTCAGTTGCTAAGATTAAGTTGCAGGAAATTAAATAAATGAAAGTACAGTGTCCTAATGTTGTGTTTGTGTAGATTTAAATGGTTACCCTGCCATTATATTACATTATCCATACAACTTACTCGACAAAAGCTCCATGTTCTTTAAGATCCATGAATTTACGAAAGAAAAGGAAAAAACGGAGGAGAAGAATAAGAAAGAGAGGTAGAGAGAACTTATGACAATAACAAGGAAGGAACACAGAAAGAGAGAAAGTGGGTGAAATGAAGAAAGAAGGAAAGAAAAACTTAATAAATATGTTAATGACAAGCAGGCAGGAAAGATCAGGAACAAAGAAAAAATTTCCAGAATCTTTATGTTGTGGAGCTGATAGCAATTTAGCATAGGTTTGTTCAAAAATCTCCTTATTATACGTATTAGCGGTAGGGAACAGACAGCGGATTACAGAATGAAACTGCAGGATTATGCCGCGGTATGAATGGGATCTTCGTTCTTCTGGGATCTTACGCAGCGTAGATTGGTAGTTAGTTACCGATGTTTCGGTAATCCTAACAACCTCACCTTCAAGGGTCAAAGTGGTGACACTTGTAGATGGGACCGATGGGTTTACCGAAACGTCGATGATTAACTACTAATCTACGCTACGTAAGATCCCAGACATAATACAGATTAGTCAGTGCTGTATAAAAATAACACGAACCGTTATGAAAATCAGTGAATTTATCTAAGCAGACGTATAAATTCACGACATAAATTCTCACTTTCGCCTTAAAATAATGAAAGTAGACCGAAGAGTAAAACATACTTCGCATCTTGTACATTTTTGCTGCATACCTGGGATAACTGTAGCTCTGTCCGAATACAAGCTGTCGCAGTGCTCATCTTGCCCGGCAGGTACCGTTCCAAGCGCAAGCCATATGCTGTGTGCACATACCTAGCTACCCACGTATGCATATTCGATTTATTATTTAACTTGTTCTTGCATCACGCAGATTAAATGAATGCACAGAAGCACGGTCATACCAGTCAGTGCACATGCTTCTGTTGTCAGACCAATTAAGTATACCCTTCAAAGGCTAAGACTAACATGATTTGCATTTAAGGATTCAGTTCCTACACCACAGTAAACACGCTCCTTCTTGTTTTGACAACAGAATTCATTGCCCGTATTGGGCAATGGTATCGCTGTTTTTATGATGATCGAATCAAACTTTTCCAACTTTTTAAAAATAAAAATACGTGATCGTGCAAGGACACACTAAAACATTCAGAACGTTAAACCTGAAAAAATTAACCACCCCCAAATTTTATTTTAATTGACGAAAATCGCGAGACATTCTTAACAGTAGCAGACTGACCCTGGCTGATTAAAATCTCACCACGTGGCAGCTGTTTTTAATGGGCAACTAGTATCCTAGCACCGAGAGTAGAACTGTGTAGAAATGTATCTATCTCTCATGTATACCATTTACAGAATGCAGGATTGACTGAGTAATTAAATCACCCTCTGCTAGTAGAACCAAAATTTCAAAGCCGGTGATAAGGTCCGTCATTTAACGCGAAATTCATCCAATTCCCCATCCTCATCTCCTCCGTAGGGTCCAGTTTTTCGTATCCAAGCTCTCCGAAAGCATGTTCTCATTTTCAAGCGGTATCCCATTCATACAGAAAATAGACACCATCATAGTATTCTAGATATCAGAATTTTTATAATATTGGTGATACAAGTAAAAAATTCCCTTATGTATTTGATATAATCATTTCAACTTGCTTTGCTCCAGCCATTTATCTCTCTTCGTTGTAACCTGTGGAATGATTAAGGTATTCAGAAAATACTGAGAGAGGATAATCACCCACGAAGTTCTTCCACGGAGTCCCGGTTTGAGATGCGTTAGAATCGTGTGGCTGCATTTCCCGTTCTGCGGCCAAACATCTGGCGGAGCCTTGCGGAATAGGTTCGTTTGTATCTCCGGAAGCAGAAGGCATCGCCAGCAGCATCCCCGTGGTGTGCACATACAAAGCACTGTCTCTTAGCGTGACCACTAATGGCAGACAGTGAATGTCAGTTGCTTGGTGAACTGTATGTTCCTATAGACTGTTTCACAAAGTATTGAATCTTCTTCAGGTTAGTTGTGTTAAAAAAAAATTCATGTCAGGCGTCTATCATACAGTATTTTACGATTATTCCCCCCTCCCCCCGATTATGGAACGCACAAGGGCTAATTTAAGAAACAACTGAGGCAGTTTGTGTGGAGAAATAATTCCGTGCCTCACAAAAGATACATTCCTTCGCTAACAGCAAGGATAGTCCGTTGGTGTCGTTCGGGAACTAATCGATATTTGTTCTTTGAATTACACAAAGCACATAAACGCTTTGGGAGCAACAAACAGATGCTTCAACTGCTGACGCCAGTGACAAATATAGTAGTTCCTGGACTTCAAAAGTTTAACCACCTTACTCGTAAGTAATTAAGCTGGTGATCTTTCAGCTAGCTAAGATACTTCATGCATTATTTGGAAGCAGAATCGAACCTTTCTCCTGAGACATTTTTTATATAAATATTTTAATGTTGTACTAAAAGGGGAAATTTTCTCAAAGCTTAGTGGTGTAAAATTAATCCTTTGGTTGTGAAATTGACATAAAGAGCAGAAAATTACACTATTGTCAGTGGCTTTATTGTTGTTTCAGGATGGTTCCTTTAACTGAAATTCCCTAGCCGTTTGAAGTGTAAAATTGTTACAATGATTTGCATATTACTCCTTCACGTTTCCCGCAAGTTTATTTTCACGCCTTTAAGATGAAGGAAACATACCCGAAAACGAAATTGATGGGAGTGTATTCTTACAACAATTTGAAGGACAGCGGTAAACATATTATAACACAAAGAAACTGCATTTTGCCGGCACACCGTGTTTTGCATGCTTCTCAAAATAAGGACCGACTGTTTCCTAAAGCGTATATGAACTGGTCTGACTTTATAATGGACACAGAATAAAGCCCCTACTAGTTTTATTCATGATTTATTTAAACGCCACTCTTCAGAGTGTAGCGTGATTCATTTGTTCACTTTTAGCTTCTTTAATTATGAGGAAACTAGGCTCTTGAAAGTGTCGAACAGTGAAAGGACACTGAAGCACGACCAACACCTAAGGCTATGCCCAGACGAGTGCTTGTCAGTCAGTAATGCCCTTGCTTTGAAACCGTGAGTAATCCCTTACCTTAACCTTTCTCCAGAAAATATTTATATATGTTGCCTTTCCTTATTCCACGTCACAGACATTTCATATTTTCCCCTTCGTCAGTGAAACTGCCCGTTTAATATCATAAGTTGTGTACAGAATCAAGTGAAAAGCAGATGACGTATTTAACGAAAATAGAGATGATATGAACAACAGGAGAGAACACAATTTTAGCCACAACATTCTTGTATTTGGAAGAATCACAGCTCAAATTTCGGTTGGCAGACTGGTTATGAAAAGCAGA
>Ga0123353_10003218_pt1 | contig 20575 bp, 16 predicted proteins | sample TergutLab28metaG_3_FD_92763 | JGI IMG/M metagenome (GOLD analysis project Ga0123353, IMG submission 92763) | Labiotermes labralis P3 segment gut microbial communities from Petit-Saut dam, French Guiana - Lab288 P3 | ecosystem: Host-associated > Arthropoda: Insects > Digestive system > Gut ... | reverse complement strand
AGAATTCAGATATAATACATTATAATTCAGTGACATTGTATTGTAATCCTTATGTCGTACAGAAATTAAAGTACTCTTCCAGTGAGTAAAATGAATTTTCACATAGGAAATTTTTTGCCAGAGGTACAAATTTTGTTGAATTAGTAAACTCCTTTAACATTTCACTGTTTACTCATCTTTGGACATTTGGAAGCCATTGTAGTATCGTGATGGACTCAGTAATGTCCATATAACACAAGGTAAAGTCAGAGAATCAGTATGTGCACAGGGAGTTACAAAAGTATGGACAGTGGAACCTCCTGTCTTGGGACTACTTTCATCAAGTACCAAACTATCAGGAGTACCAGATTTGGAATCGTATTGTAACAGTTCCCTTGATTGTATTTGTTCATGATTCCTCAGGCTTTTTGACAGATGGTCGCAGTGCCTGCAGTTTGTTACCTTTTACTTCACCAAAGGGAGTAGTGCACAATTATTTGATACATGGGTATTGTATAGGGTTCTTTCCAGAAAGACACTTCAATAGAAGCTGCATTTATTTATTAAGCTATGTGTTAGACGTCACATTTACCCAAATGTATGATAGAGGTTTTCTTAATAAATCATCAGAAAAATGGGTAGTTTTCTGATAATCTTGCACAGAATTAAACATTTTTCTGAAAAGCATTTTCCTGAAAATTGGAGACTGTGAAGGGGCTATCTTATGTGGAGGGTTCTTATATTTAGATAAATATGGTGTCACTGTGTACAGTGGCACTGATTACAGTACCATTGCCAGGTGTGTCTAACAGCACCATACGAGGTAGTGCTCAACAAGATGGCATACATAATAGAACAACATGTGATTTAGCAGAAAGATGTAACCACATTTAAGATTCCAGTCTTCTGGGATGTGACACTTTGTAGATTGGTAACAACATACGATCATTTCAGTAGGAACCGAGTTCCTCCGAAGCATCAGTAACTGCAGTAAAACACCAGTTTTATGTTCCTGCATTTTGCATTTTCTGCGATTTTTTGCGCATTTTGTATGGTCCCACCCAAAAGCCCATAAGAAGAGTGTTTTCCGTTAATTTAGAGCCTACTATTCCCCTGCAATGAGACTGTTTTATAGAAGAGTCTTGAAGTGCTTCTTAGCAGGCCTGGTACCTTTAGAAAATATTTCCCAGTAATTGAATTTATCTTCATATTTCAGCAATTTCTCTTCAGAATTTGTCTTTAAAGTGTTGTGAAGAAAGTGGACTGTCCTGGATTTCTTCTTGTACTGTTAATTCCCTGAAGAATGGTATCAGCATTAATTGAACAAAGTGACTGGTATTTGTTTCTTTGAGAACATGGGCATGATGGCATGGCATGCGCTCACATTGCAGCAGAATCTGACTTACAGGTCATGTAAAGGAACATGATGAGCAACGTGAGATTTTTGTAACATCAGTGCTTGTTATTTTGACTGTTTACAGTCATACCTAATGTAAAACATGCCTTAGCAAAGGAAAAGACCCCAAGTTTTTGTGTTTTCTTTATGTCCTGCACTGAATCTCTAGTTCAGAACTTTTCTGCTGATCTGTAAATAGACAGAACAGTAGTTCTTTTACATGACACTGTCAAAGCAGGACTTTTTTTTTTGGCAGCATTTTGTTTTCATGATGCATACTTTGCAAGGGTATTGCAGATGAGTGCTCTTCACCTGCAATACACTTCACAATGCAGGAACACAGTGTGTATAATGGATGACTCACAGGCATGTGCTTGATCAGCCACTCAGTGCAAGAACAGCAGACCCATGGTGTCAGCTATCATGCCTACAGATATGGAGGTCATACTTTCCTGTTGGCAGGATACAGTAAATCTGCCTCTGTCTGTAAAGTGTATTCACACACAGAATGTTGACTACTGGAAATTAACTTTTGATAAGTTTGATTGAATGTGTGATGCCACTGTGCAGAGAGGGCAGTGGTGCACAAGTTATGTGCTCAAGAATGCAGTTTTAAAACGGACATGTGCATTGTGTTTGTCATGATTTATTCTCAGCCTGTGAAATAGTTGTGCTGTCCATGAGACATTATGTTCAGAAAGTACCGGTATCTGTCACTTTATGACAGTAGCTGTGTTCCTAAGTGTGGTCACTGCCTTTAAATGTTATTTAAAAAACATGTAATTCATTAACTGCAATACCATTCGTTTATGAATCCTTAATTGTTTGTTTATGATATATAATGTTTAAGTGTTCTAAAAAAAATTAATTCACATGATATCACATTAACAAGAAATTTGAATTTGTTAGGAGTATGTGTACTGCATTAACTATTCAGAGAAATCAGTAATAAATATTCATTGTTTTTGCCATCAGAGATGAGGTTTGAGATTTATTCATTTCCATGATACACATTTACACAGGTACATTAAATTTCACACTCACTCAGAATATACAAAACTTATTCTTATGGTGATTTTAAACCATGAAATAATTTTTACCTATCCACATGAGAACAGGTCACATAGTTATTAAAAATGGCAACTTTTTCTTGTTGAAGTATGTTTGTTATTATAAACAACGTAAATAGGCTCCATCATTTGGTCCTGCGTCCAGCAGGTGCCATGGTGAGAACAAACCGAGACTGACCAGCTGATCCTTAGATCCGAAGTGAGAAGGAACTTCACAGTTGTACAAAAATTTACATTTGGCAGCAAATGGAAACATTTAGTGAAGTTTGTTTATTCAGTGAGAAAGATAGAATAACTTAACAAGATCAAAGACACAAGAAAAGAAATTTTGTGTAGAAAGTTTGGTTTGAACTTTGTACTTTTCTTCCAGCTGGTTTCTCATGCTTTTGTCTGGTTATTGACTCTCTGGTATTACAATATGGAGATTCAACACCAATAACATGAAGTGCACCAATACAATGTATTTTTGCCACGGTCTTGTAGGTGGTAACATTGTGTAGTGGATGTGAAACAGAATTAGGCCCACATATAATTTCATATGATTTATTCTTTCTTTCATCTGAAGATTATTTTGATAGTTTAAGGCACATATGTTGTATTTCCACTTTTTGTAAATTTTGAGTTAATATGTCCTCTTGATTGTTCACTATGTTACCTTTTTTATGCACAAATATTATGAAGTCCAGGAATAATCCAGATGGTAGGGGAAAGGGTTAAGAAGTATGTATCATTACAGGATATGCATCCAGACAACTGTGTATGGTAAATACAATATATGTGTATAAACCATCAATATTTTAGTCATAGAAACATACATACATACATAACACATTATTCTCCAGTTAATGTGTTCTTTCTCACCTAACACACATTTACTTAACCTATGTTACAAGGCTCATAATACTACATATTTTTCAATCACCATACATTATTGGGTACAAACTCTTTAATCCGAGATGCGCGAAGGGTTTTATGATCCATTTTGTCTACTTTATGATGTGTCAACATAAATGTGTTTAATTCATTTGAAACCTAGGATATTGCGAACAAACATGCTTTACTGTTATTAATGAGCCACTGCTTCACGTGTTGTCATGTGTGTGTATTATTTATTGCTTACTAATGAGCATAAAATATGAGTGGGATATCTTGATTTCATGCTGCAGTAGCAGGTAAGTTATACTGAATTAGCTGTCACTATTAATTTCTGCACCGAATAGTATCACTGAGGAAGAACCCCACTGAGTTAATTTCAGTTAATTAGCAAAGAATGTAATGGTATGTTGAGTAAATGTGTTAGGTGGGAAATGTAAGAGGCATACATAGATGTGTGGATATTAAAATGAATCTTAAAGAAATAAGTTGGGAGACAATGGACTGGATTCATCTGGCTCAGGATAGGGACCAGTGACTGTCTGTTTTCAATAGTGTAATGAACATTTGGGTTCCATAAAATGTAGATAGTTTCTCAACTAGCTGTGGAACTATTAGCTTTCCAGAAAGTGCTCTGCTTAGTGGAGTTACTTAGTGACCAAAGTGCTTAAGCTTTCAGAAACATTAGTGTTGCTCCGTTCAGTGACAGTGGTCAGTATAATAGCAGTGACACTGGCATTATCAGTGTGTGGACTTACGTTCTTCCTCAAGAATATATTACTTTGTGTTGTAGGCATCACTTAATCAGAACCACTGATAAATACAAGAAATTGCAGAAGGTCCAATGTTTCCTGTCTTGTAGCAGGGGATCTCCTTGTCCATATATATCAGTATGATGATGTTTCAGTATTTGAATATAATAAAGTGAAAACTGTGACTGTGGCAGTGTTCCATGTCCTCACATATGTATTCATCAGTATGTAGAGGTAAAAAAGTTAGACCATGAAGGTACAATGTAGCCCACCCCCAGTGCAATGTATGTTCAGACCATACAACTCAGATATGGTGCAGCTTTCACTGTTACCCCACATATACGGGTAGCCCCACATTACAGGCTTGTTTGCACTTGCTAGTTATTCAGCTATCAAGAAATGCTATGCTTTATGGAACCCAGCATTTACAAAATTGAAAACATCCTTGAGTCAGCAGTGAGCTAGTTTAATACAATGTGTATCTTCAAGTCATATCTGCCTGATGCCCAGTTGAATAATGTTCTTTCACCTAAGTCTAGATCTCTCAAATGGACTCTTACCATTAGGTTTTCTAACCAAATTTTTACGTTGCATTTCGTTCCACCATGAGTGCATCCTGTTAACATTAACAGGCAAGCTTGCTGTTGTTCTCCACATTGTTTAACCTCATCATTTATAGTACTCTGTTCTGTGTGTTCTGACCTTTGAATCACAGTGACCAAATTTCTAGCAGTACACAACCAAGTGCAAGTGTACAGTATTATGTCTTTTGGCTGTTTAGACAGTAATTTGAGGGTAAACTTTCTAGACTGAATGATGACATGCATATCCCACATTCATTTTATCAGTCCCATGTGTTGCTGTTATGCACAGTGACTTAAACTTTGTCCTATTTACATACAGTTTGTCTTTTCATCTTGATAGGACATGAGTATGTACATAGTACTTAGTAGAGTAGTTTCTGTTATTATGTACAGTACTTATGTTGCCAACAGATACGTTTAACATCATGGGCATACTCCAAACTGAAGTTGCAAATAGTAACAGTGTTTCAAACAACTCTGAAGTGTTTCACTTATACAAGTCTGCTGTAAAAATAATTTCATCTTCTCATCTCCATGGAGAACAAGTGTTCCGCTCAGGTTCCAAGATATCCCAGTTGGTGCTCCTGACGTTTCAATTTATTTACTACATAACTAAAGTACACAAATGAGCCCACTGTTAGAGGGATGAAGGGATTTGGGTAAATCATCTGGTTCTAGGGACCTCATCTATACCTTTATATAATTACAAAGTCATTATCCATGGCTTGGCACTGGTTGGTCAGTTGCAGAAATACAGTTTAATAATATTGTCCATAAGACTCAGAATTACCATACAATTACACTATATATTATGCTTATTTTAAGGTATGACTGGTTAGCTAAACTGCTGACTAAGAAACATCATTTCTACAACAGAGCACAAGATGCAGAATTATGTGGATTCATGTAACAAGTAGTGAAGTAAAGTATAGTAAAGTAGCCTTTGTCCACACCATGAAGGCATACGGTGGGAATGAAAGTATTGCTTTGCTCATTCTTTACCTCATGAAATGAAGATGAGTGGTCAGTCTTGTGCCCCAGCCACTTGACACCAAGTGAAATAGGTCCCAGTGGCCTTTGAAGTGAGGCTCTTTCAGTCCCAGATCCATTCTAGACACTTGCCTCCACCAGAAATGTAATCCCAAATCAACCTGCAGTAGCCTAGTCACTACCGACTTTGCTGCCCCACCTACTCGTTTAACAAGTAGTGTCATGGAGAATGTGTAAGAGAAATGAACATCATACTAGATAAAGCATATTGTACCGCTGTACTGAAACTGAAGACAGAAGTGCCATGATGGTGCTTGAGGCTTCCCCATCACTGCCTCCTGCTTCTTTCCCCTCCAGCCCTTACCAGATGTTAGAAAACCCAAGGTGCTTGTCATTATTGAAGGTATGGCTACCAATTTTGATGTGCATATAGATACAGTGATTAAGTGTGGCAGCTTGGGGAACATGTTGACAGGATTGAGCCTTGGGTCTTCCTTTGAAGCTTTAGTATAAGAGTAATGACCCTGAACTCAGCAGTGAGAGGCAGAAACCAATAAAATGTAATGAAAGTCATGACTAAATGTTACATAATACTAGGCTTGTTGGGAGTATGCATCATTGATTTTGACATACTGAAAAGGTAGTACTGAATGCATATGTCTCTTCAAACCCCATCTTTTGGGATAACTCTAAACATAGGAAAACATTAAAAGAAAAAAGCCTTCAAATGCCCCAGATCACACACACACCTGTAATATGTCTACATTTAGCTGTTAAGTCCTCAAATTGTACTTATATTGATATATAATTTCCACTAATATTAATACAAGAATGCATATAAGAAGTTGTCCTGATGTTTGCTGTGTGATGACACTACATACTATAAAGCTGATACGAACTCATTCTTGTTGGATGTGACACCTTGTACTCTGATAGAATTTCATCAATGTGTTGGAGGAACATCAGTATGTTTCTACCAAACTGCTTGTTAACGTACGTACCAGAAAACAGTAACCTTAAGATGAGAACAAAATTTGAAGAGTACATTCAAATGCTCATTTCAACACAAGTCTTACCATGTTTTGAACAATGAACAGAAGTTGTTATATATCTTATGGATATCTTACGAGATATTAATTCTGCAACTTGTGAAGTAGTTCCTTATCCCGCATTTATATGAATATAGTAGCAGGAGTACTGAGACAGCAGATTCTGGCTGTGTATTGCACCTGACCACATTTTTGCCAAGCCATGGCAGTACAAAACTATTTGTTTCAATATTTCTGTGTGCACACACACACACACACACACACACACACACACAAGCAAGTCTGTTGAAACCAAACACATCAAATGAAAAGTGTTTAAATCTTTGTTTTTACATCAAAATGTGGGGTCATCATGTGGGCAGTTGTCCCAATTCTGTTTCCTAGGTATGGCCATGGTTACAAGCGACAGATGCTTCATTTGAACGCGTCTATAGTAGACGGCATAAATGGCACATTTGCTCCACTTAACGTTAGAATGTGATGTAATGTGGGGTCTTAAATATTAAAATAACTTTTTTTTCCTTTACAGGTTCTCTACACTTCGTTATTTGGTGTTCAGGTTTTAAGTAATGTGTTATTCATAGGTATAGTATTTTTTTATCTTACATACAAATGTTAATTGTGCACTTATAATAAAAAGCCTTCTTACTCAAACATTTTGACTAAGACTGATACAAAACTTCACCCAATTCACAGCTGAATTTTGAAGTTGGGAAGATTCTGCTTGTACAGCATTGAGGCTTTGCGTTCTTTTGTTTGTTGTATGTTAGTGGAGGAGAGTGGATTTGTTCTTTATGGTGCGTAATACATACATGTCTGTTTATGACCATAGTTTATGGTAGTAGTCATCAAAATAGGTAACTCCTAGTCAGGGAAATATATGTCGTAAAGCACAGGTGCTGTGTGGCTGATGTGAGAGCAGAAATGAATTAAGGGGAAGTGAAGCAGTAATACTGTGCCATGTTCATAATTTGAGGTGGTCCCGTAATGCAGTAAATAGGACTTGAAATGAGCACCGCCATCTTTTTAAAGGTTGAAGAATGTTTTATGTAAAATATGTAACATCATTAAAATATAAACACATACATTTCATTTTGTTAGTTTACTTGGTCTCCTAAACCCTACATTTCACTTACTTTCAGTATCAGTGTACTGCTTATGTACACAGTTATAAATATTATCTACTTTAATAAAAGTAGAAGAAGTGATTTTCAAGGTGAATACATAAGCTATACAATAAACAATTATATTTTTATTTAAACAATTATAAAAAATATCACAGGTTAATTAAAATGATTAGAATTTTTAGCAAAAAAGTCCTCTAATGTAGTTCTAATGTTATATTCCACACGTGTAATATTTCAGCATTTTGGAGTGTAGAAATATTTTTGATTGAATATTTGTGGATACAAGCTGGCAATACCTAAGCACCACGTGCATCAAAACTTTAGCATATGGAGATTGGAGTGCCATGGCACTTTTCTGAATGGAGTATTTCCACTACTGGCATTTTCAACTAGTTCAAATATATTCTGGGTTGGGAAGACATTTGAATCTACATATTCTGTGACTATGCATGAAGAACTTTGTGAACTAGACCTCTCATGATTGCTCCTGTTATGATGTCCATGATGGCAATGGTGATGATGTTTTTTCCTCCTTGGAGGAGGTAGTGCATATTCTAAATCTAAGACCAGAGGTCCAACCTGGTTCACTGCCATGGTGTTATCAAGATACATCCAGCTGACAGAGTCAGCATGAGGCTTGACATAACCTGATTCTGCGCTGTAACCATGGACATAAGGGTATTCAGGAAGACACAGACACTTTGGTGGTTTACATCCTCTTACTGTACCTCCATGATCTGCTAGTGTTACTCTTTTCATATTTCCCTTTTTTGCTGGTGATGGAGCATGACTGGAGAATTGATGTGTGCAAGCGTGCGGAAATTCTCTCATTGAGTGTGTGGATCCATGCCGGTGTCTCCATTGCTCCCACCACTGTCAGTTTCCCGGATCCAGAAGTGGTGTTCTGTAGGAGCGCTTCCATATTTCCAATAAGAGCACACATGAGTGAAAACGATAGAAGACAAGCAATGGGAGGCCAATACGTGAAATTATCCCCCATGCAAGAACTCCAAAAAATCGCAGTTGAAGTTCCTGAGACAACCAGCTCTGTGTCACAAAAGTATCATATGCCCACAAAACAGCATTACTGCAGAGCAAGAAGGTGATCACTTGTCTTGCTGGTTTTGAAAGCATTTGATGCCGTGTCAGTGTAGCCCTGCGCAAAGCTTCGGCTAACAGGACGCTCTGCCCTATGGTTTGAATGAGCTGCAGGCCACTGACCGCTAACAGCATTGCATGGCGGCGGGAAGCCCCACTGTCCGTAATGTCATGAATACCAAGTCCACTTGCTCCTACCACTATCCCAAACACAGCATACAGTTGAACTCCTGCTGCAGAGACAGTGGATAGCAAGGTGTCAAGTGGAGTTGGTTCTTGGCCTGTTGTAGAAAGTCTCCGGATTTGGACAAGTCCTACAATTATCATGATGCAGGACAGTCCTAGCATTGCTGCTAGAGCTCCAGTTGTGAGCCAGAAGATGGTATCTGCTGGAAATTCTTCATCTTCTTTAACTACAAGAAAGATGATAATGACAACAATACCAGCAACAAGGCTCAGGATGCCTAAAAAGAGACCTTTGCTGGCACCACTGCAGTCCACACTCCAGGTGCTGCGAAGACTGTGTTCACCCGCTGAGGACATGGAACAGCCTTTAGAGTGGCTGCTGGTCAGTTTCTTCTGTTTCAGGAAGCTGCGACCTCTGCCTACGTTCTGACCCATTACAAAAGTGACAGCTGCCGCAATTAAGCTGGAATATAATGATTGGAGTAAGTGAATGTGGTTCACATGTGGAACTGTGTGGTGTATGATAACATCTACATCTCACCCATGTGTAAATCTCTCATATAGCACTTAGTAAAAACTGGTGCTTTTCTGAAATGCACCTGTTACACATAACATTATATATGTATGTAGGCATGTCTGCATGCTTTAGAACTGCAGAAAGATTATCATGAAATGTGACGTTGGAAAGTTTTACTAATGCTGTTCAGACCATTACAGTCTGGGTTAAAATTAGATGACAGTAATGGACATTGTGCATTGATTGATTGATGGATAAGCAACTGGGTTCGAGTCCTTACAGTTCCGATGCACCTAGGCCTTAAAAATGGGACCTCTGTGTCCCATAATGTGATTCTAGTTCAGGGGAGCCCAGACATAGGTGAGTGAAGCCAAGGGTTCACACTCACAGAGACAGTGGGCTGAGGTTACACCCTCTGCTCCATACCTCATACAGGGACTATTGGTTAGCCCCACTAAGTGAAGATGTCTTCTCAGGGTATTAATGTCCAGTAAGAAGGCCAGTAACAAACTGGTTTATATCCTATTGGAGGACAAAATTCTGTTCTTTCAATTCTCAAGCCTGTCTGAGTGCTACTAAGACCTCACCACCTTGCCAAATGCTGGTTATCCAGCCAGTGAATTAACTTCCTTCTTATATTCAGCCTAGAGACCCCCAAGGACAGCTCAGGTCCAACAAACTTTTGAACAGAACTGTCCCGTCTGATCTTGTTGGCAATATCATTTCTTTGTACCCCAGCATGTCCAGGGACCCAAACAGCCCCACAATGTGCCCAGTTAGAGATATCATTCAACACCTTTTGGCACTCGTACCAATGGAGACGTTTTGGCGGCCTGAAGAGCTTCAAGAGCCACCTGACTGTCAGGGCAAATACTAACATATTTCCCTGGTCTAACATTTGTTTGAATTTCATAAGCACAGGCCAAGACAGCATAAATTTCAGCCTGAAAAACTCCAGCAAACTCTCCTGCAGAAATACTGAGCCTTCTTTGAACATTTGCGTGAAGATGTACACATGTTAATGCACGAATTTTGCAAGTGCAACTTGCTGGACATTTTGGGGGCAAAAAGTGTTTGGAACAAAAGTTATAGAGAAAAATGAAGCACATGTTTTATGTCCAATACACTATTTCCACAAATCCTTTGTTATCTCTCAAGGTAATTAAACAGAAATGACTTTTTTGCTGTGTAATATTGGCTCAAGCAGTATTAGACTACTTTTGCCAATGCTAATGAGCTGCATCTATTTCATGCTGTCTGTAGATATCATCAGAAGTTTGTGTTTGAAATTTTAAAATCTAAAGCTAAGGTTACAGAATTATTATGTTACGTGTACATTTCGCAATTTGTCTAGATATATGGAATCATAGATATTTTCCATACAGATGTCAAAACCAACTGCTTACCTGAACTGCACAATGAATGGATATAAAAATGGCATGGAAGAAGTCCACAGCTGACCCAAAGAGTTGGTATTGAGGCACTCATGAAGTGCTACAACTTGAGATATGTGTGAGTCTGATATTGGTCTGTAGCTGTGGTATGATGACACATTGGTGCCTGTAACATTGACCAACACTCAATGACATTTCATATCATCTGTGAAGTCCCCACTGCATTCAGTTGTCATAAAAACTTTCACGTGACTCATATCACTGCACTTACGAAAACAGTGAAAATACCACACTGAAATATCATACAGTGTAAAAAAAAGTACCAGAAATCTTGGACAAAAGTAAAATACGTGTTGAAATATCGGGACACGGAGATTAATTTTTGTGCAGTACTTTTAACAGGAGTGGAGATAAGTGGTCAAGTTTGTGTTCAAGCTCCAGGGAGAAAGCTCCTGGTACAAATGGAATATGATGCTTTGTAGACCCTATCTTGTAGCTTGTCATCACTACTTCCACAGGAAATGGAGTCTTGCCAGTGGTTGATGCATATTCAGTTCTTTGTTTGGACTTCATCCACTATGTCATTTCAAATGAAAAACTCAAAACTGTCATGCTATAGAGACTCTCTTTGTCTCCATTCTCAGTGAATCCCTCTACTGTACATGGTTTTTTTTTAACAAAGCTAATGTACATCAATAAGCCTGGAAGAAGTCTGAAATGACATTGTGATTGGCCATATTTTGTTCAATTTAATGGTATCAAATAAGTACCATCAAATGTCCACCGAGCAGAGAGACAAGATTATATTCTCACATGAGCATTTCCTGTGTGTTTTGCGTCAGCTTGTCTGTTTCAGGGAACATATATGTGATGTCCATAGGTGTATAAAACATCATTGTGGTGTAAAGATTAAAATATAAAAAACACATTGCATTACTGAATGTACACAATATATGCTTTTATATATTAATATCTACAATATGCTGATGTTTTATACACATATGGACATTACAGTACCAGGCCAGTAGTAACCCTACTTCATTATCTCATATATTAGTATTACCTGAAGATGACTGAGCTCAGCTGAAAAGTGTAAGAAGTGTTTGTGTTAAAATGTAATCTTGTCTGTGCTAAAGTACATTTGATGGAATTGATTTGATATTACTGATAATGTGTTCATGGTAAATGTTGAATACAACCCAAGAAATTGTCCATTGTGTTATATCATTACACAACAGTTTTTTTATCAAACAAAGTGACTGCTCAGCAGGAAGTTGTTGTTGGGCATCATTTTGCTAGAGAATTTTTCCTTTTGTAAGGGAATGCACATAGTATTGTACTCCATTCTGTATGCACTATGTTGTGTTGTACACAACGGTACTGCATAATGAAGTTAGGCTGCATTTTAAAATGAACATTCTGTATGTGACAGTTTAAGTTACTACGTGTATTTGTCATAATGAAGACAATTTTAGGCAACACAGCTGTCTTGTGTTATAAGGACAATATCTGCCTGTATAAAATGCTATGAACTTCAGCCTTCCTGTTTGTTTTTTCGTGCCTAGTGATGATCCTTAAGGGTCAAAACATGTAGCAGTTTATAAAGGCAATTGTCATTGTGTTGACTAAAATTGTCTGTATACCTTAGTTTGTGAAACAACAGGATGCTTTCTATAAAGATTGATTGGTTGTCGTTATACTGCCAGATCTGTTGTTCCTGTGGTTTAAAACTGCTTAATGAATGCTTACTGAAAGTAAGGTCGCGTTGGTGCCTCGTCACCACAGATCGAGGGAAACCCCTCAGCTGTAAGGGTGTGGGGATGTTGTTGGAGACACCTCCTCTTACACCACTGCTCTGTGACAGGTACACAAAATAAGTCCACTCATTGCCACTCTCCCACACGATCAGACGTACCCACAGTGCCAGGTTGGTTGCTGCCAGATGCATGAAGCCAAATCGGGCTGCTAAGCCAAATTTCTCAACAAGTACCTAAAACAGTGAGGTGGTGACATCAGTATGGAGGGTATATTGCCAAAATTGTATGTCAATATCATATTTTGATCATCTACCAGCCATGTACCTATACAGGTTATGGGAGGTTCCCATACTTGGGGTATTTACACAAGAACTGTTACACTGTAAGTTCTCAATTGCACATCTGAAAGTAAGATAATGTTCAAATTATGAATTCATCTTAAACTAAAGTATGAAGGGTATTCAAAATAATGAACTACAACTACACCGTGCAAGACAGGACATCCAGTTGCAGAGATATCTGTTACCTTCATTGCCATGCCGTTTTATTCTTGAATAGTTAATCGTAATGTACCATCAAATCAAATGTACGTCAACTGTTGGTAATTTTATTACCCTACCATGTTTTGCACGGTTTTATTCTGTATAAATGGTTCAGTATACCTAATTTCTTGACAACCATTAAGGGTGTTCATAGGCACAGAGCTGATAACCACCTACTTCATGTTTGTTATCAGATACCATCAGTAGTACAGAACTGTGAGTAGTACCTGTTTCTTCTTTCAGGAGATAGCGTGACTAGACATTTTAGCCACAACAGCATGAGCTACAACATTTCAGGCATTAACTTCTACCATGGTATTGTTTCCTTGCATCATGTGTGATATAACTGCCTTCTCCTAACTTTCCATTGATAAAGGATTTAACACGAGATTCTGATACCCTATTACACTGGCTGCATGGATATCTGAGCCAGTAAGAATGGCAATATAGACACATTAAAGACACTGTTAAACTGACTATAGATTTCCCACTGGCTACATGCATGCTTCCAAAAGACCCATCTTGCACTGGTCATGTAGAGCCTCTAGAAGTGCTGGGTACATTGGCCACATAGAGACCTCTGCAAGCCCATGTGACACTGGCTACATACAGGCCTTTAGAAGACCAAGTAACACGGCTACATAGATATCCTGTTACACTGACTATACTATACACACCTTCACAAGGCCCTAGTACATCACATACATTGACTTCTCTAGAAGATGCTGTTAGACTTAAAAAAAAAAGGGGTTACGTTGTCTATATATATGTCTCTTGGGAATCCTATTCCTCTGGCTATCTGGTGGCCTAAATAAGACCCAGTTACACCAGCTGTATCCGTGCCGTTAAGAGATGCTCTTATACCGGCTACATACAGGCCTCTAGAAGCACTGGTTACACTGGCTATATATATATGCCTCTAAGAGACTTCATTACCCTGTCTATGTAGCAGACCTTATAAAACTTGGTTAAGCTGGCTGCTACATACACACCTCCAAAGATGCTTTTACACTGGCTGCTTACAGGTCTGTGTAAGACCCGACTACACTAGCTACATATTACTTACTCCATGGAGCAGAGTTGTTCTTGAGAGGCTAACAGTTCTCAGCTAGTCAAGAAATTCCCCACATTTTGTGGAACCTGAAGGTTCATTACTGCACTTACAAGTGCCAGCTACCTGTCCCTGTCCTGCGCCAGATCAATCAAGACCATGCCCTCATATCCCACTTCCAGATGATCCATCTTAATATTATCCTCCTGTCTACAGCTGGGTCTTCCAAGTGGTATCTCTCCCTCAGGTTTCCCCACCAACACCCTGTATACACATCTGCTCTCCCCCATATGTGCTACATGCCCTGCCCATCTCATCCTCAGTTTGATCACTCAAAGAATATTGGGCGAGGAGTACAGACCATTAATTTCTTAATTATGTAGTTTTCTCAACTCTTCTGTTACCTCATCCCTCTTAGGCCCAAATATTCTCCTCAACACTATTCTCAAACACTACATTCCTCCCGTAATGTGAGCGACCAAGTTTCACACCCATACAAAACAACAGGCAAAATTATATTTCTGTATATCTTAAGCTTAGTAGTTTTAGATAGCAACGTGGAAGACAAAAGATTGTGCACTGCAGGATAGCAAGCATTTCATGACTTCAGTCTGCACTTATTATCTTCCTGAATAAAATTTTGATCTGTTAAGGTTGCACCCAAATATTTTAACTCTTCCACCTTTTCAAAGGAGCTATTATCTGTCTTTATATTGTGACTTTGTACTGCATTCTGATCTCGAGACATAACCAAGTACTTAATTTTATCAGCATTTACTTTTAGATCAGTGTCCTTACTAGCAACTACCAAAGCTTCCATGTCTTCCTCTATTGTACATACACTTCCGCCCAATATATTAGCATCATCAGCATAAACCAAAAGGTGGTGCATACTATTCACTTTAAAGCCATCCTGGTTTTCCTGAACCATGCAAATGACATACCCTAAAGGAAATGAAAAGCAATGGCGATAAAGCGTCTCCTTGTTTCAAACCATTCTTAATAGAAAACCTGTCAGACAAATGCTTGCCTAACCAGACTCTGCTATAGGTTTCATTCTAGCCACATATACTTCTCTATAAATTCCTGTTATGCTCACCACACATACACCTCCACAAGACTGTCAGATGCTACCTATACAGATTCTGTTACATTGACAATTTGGGCACATTTATATAACACAGCACCACTGCCTACATGATTGTCTCTAGATGACTCAGTTGCATTGGCTGTACACAAGCTTTCGTAAGACAAATACCCAGTTAGCTGGGCCATACAGATGCCTGTTCAAGATCCTGTTGCACAACATATTGTTATATACTCCTCCAGAAAAACCTGATCACTCCCTCCCATCTAGTGCCAAGGTTAAGAATTAATGGAGCTATGTTTTTACTTTAGATGCCAGACTGCTGGCTAGAAGTCAGCATTCGGAAGGTCCTGCGACCGGCCGCCTCAACATGGGTTTTTCTTGGTTTCCCTGTGTCTATAAGCAAATGCTGAGATGGTTCCCAAGATTCCAAGTTGCCACTACATGCTTCTGATGTAGCCCTCCCAATTTAAATTTGTTAGTAACCAATTTCATATTTTGTATACATATAAAATAACCACTGCCACCGGGTGACAACCCAATTGCAGTTAATAAACATTATTATTATTATTATATCCACTTCCCCCCATGCCTTAGTTACCTGCACATATATAATGTTACCGTTAACTGTTAGTTCCTTCTCATATTGCTGGTGACTATTAAACAGTAAGTACCCCTTGTTCAGTGCAGTTTTGTCTGCACACAGTTGAAAATAATTAAACTGATGCAAAAGAAATTTGCCAAACACTGAAACATTTAAGTACAAGTGATGGTTACTGACAACCACTGATGAAGCTGGTAATATCAGCTCTCCAGCCACTTTGTAAATATTTAATGTAAAATGTATGTATTGTAAGTGATTGGTTGGTGGGGGGGGGCTGTTAATTGTCTGTGTTCACTGAACTGGATTTTTCCCAAAAGAAGTTTGTTGAACGTGGTTTTGCTCACTTGCTATCTTCACCCCCACCCCATCCTTCAATCCTCCCATTGGAAGAGAGATCATTGTACCTCAGATTGGTCTTGGCATGTTAATGCTACCAGGTCTTACCTGCGAATTGACAAACAAGAAGTGCATCTGCAAGAATGTGAAAAGCCCATGCAGCACCGGATGGACGAAAACAACATCGTTCAGACAGGCACCTTCCATCATGGAGTGCATTGCCATCTCCAGGCCATTGAACACCAAAGTTCCAAGTCCAAATGCTGAAACATGTGAATTACAGGCATTGTTACTACAGTATCATCTGTATGACACCAGCTAGTCTGTTGCAAAAATACAGTCGATCATGATACTTTTTGATCCTAGAAAGTCATACTTCCTTTCAGCATCAAAATGAGTTTTGAGCTTTTCTGCAACAACTTTCATTTGAACTTCTGTGTCTTATGGCTCTCTGTTATAACAGTGATAATTTTACAGGTTCCATCATACCAGAGAGAAAGTGTAGTTGTCCCTGTGCAAGCCTATGAAGACACAACATTGCAGATTTGCACAGCTCCACTCATTCTTAAAGTCAGCATAATGTTAAAATGTGGGTTTCAGGCCCCACTGCAGTTGAGATTGCTCTTCTGAGTTACAGTGCTGTGTCACAGGGTGTTTGCTAACATTTCCAGACTCTGTAGCAACTTCATCTCCCTCTGACCACTGAAGACGAAGTGACTACAGAGACTCGAAAAGATGGCAGCAAACACCTGGTGGATGGATGCAGCTGTACCCACACTCTCCATATTCCTTCTTGACATGGTGATTAATGAAGCGCTGGGAAAACTTTCATTTATTATTTCATTTTCTTTCATATAAACAGTGAAAATAATAAATGTAAAAATTACTCCTTCCATTCATCAACCCACACACCCATCCACCGACCAGTTCACCTATCTTTTTGTTCATTTGCCTGCTTGCCCCTCCATTCACTTGTTGCCTCTTTGCCTGGTTTACTTGCCTGATGCCTTCCCTGCTTGCCTGCTTTACCTTCTGGGTTACTGCCTTGCCTACCTACTATGACTGCCTTGCCTTTCCTGCCTGCTGAGTGAAGGCAAATAAGGCAGGGAGAGGTAACAGGCAAGAGCACTTGTGGGAGGAGTCAGGCATGATGAGGTAAGCAGGCAACATCACACAGGGCAAGGCTGGTTCTTCATTTTTGTATACAGGAGGCTGTGCACTGTGATGCAGATTAGCTTACGTGCAGTATGACAGCCTGCATGATTTTGTGGTTGAGGATCAGATGGCAGATCATGCTGACATGATTAGGAATATGGTATTCTGAACAACACCAGATCTCCAGATTACACCAAAATGTATAGTTGGTATTGCAGAACTAAAGCAATGTGAACTTCATGCGCTCCTGTTTGTGACTTGTCCAGTGAGCAAGGCTGTTGTATCTTACAATCCTTAAACAGGGCTGTGCAAAAATCAAAGAGAAATTGACTGCTGTGGTTACAAAAATAGTTTATTTTCTGCGAATTTAAACCTAATGGTGATTTTTCTTTAACACATTTTATGTTTAATGTTTTTATATTTATTACATGAGACGCAAAAGAAAGAACTTCAGAATAGAATAAAATTACAGTTTCACTGGGGGGGTGGACATTCCATGAGTCCATTCTTCTCTCAGCATAGTGTATGATGACCAGTCATAAGACAGCTTACATTCTTGATTCATGGTAAACCATAGCAATGTTGAGTTGTAGCTCAGATTGGTAAATTGAACACCACAAGTAACTGTTTGAGAATCCAGCTAACACATACATAGTATGCATTTATTGTACAACAGTTGATTCATAAAAAAAAACTGGCATAAAATATTTAATCATGTGTTGGATTCATATGTTTTCTGAAGAAGTATTAGTGCAATGCTCATCACCCTCTCTCCCTGTATTCAACATGCAAGAAGTTTCTTCTTTGTAATACATTATATACTGGACCAATCTACTCATGCACTACCCATCCCTGCTCCAACTGACCCATTTATCATCCATCTCTCTAACTTACTTTGCAGAGTCTTAGCAACATTAAATAAACTGCATAAGCTGTAAATCATTACCAGCACTTTTCTTCTAACCCCACCTCACCCTTCTTCCTGTCGCTGAATGGAACTTACCAAGAGCACCAACTCGTAGATAGAAACTGGTTCCTGAGGTTTTAGCTCGCGAGATATGTGCCCGTTTGAGAGATCCAAACCTGGTGAGAGAGAGGCTGCCCGCCATTTCAGCATCGCGTTCACCAGCTCCATTTGTTGTGACATTGGCAGGTGCTATTCCTCTTCGCGTTGATGGCACCTCATTTGGGGAGTTCAGTGATGCACAACTGTCTATCAGCACCCAGATATAGATGCAAATGATGACAGCTATACTTCCCACATACAGGTACATCAAGAATATCCCCTGTAAGAGACAAGTCTCCATGCACTTCCTTACAAAACACAGGGTCACTTGGTAAATAATTTCGTTTTTAATTATGGAAAATGTTTAAACATATATGATGTTCATCAGTTTGTTTGAAAGAACATGAGTATATATTTACATGCTAGGACAGTCTCTAATCACATTCCATATATCTTGCTTTGTACTTTGTTTAAGAGTTGTTTTAAGATTTTATAACTTCAGGCCTTGAATAAGATGCAGCTGAAGTTTGGTGATAGCAAAAGACATGTTGGTATTAAAAATCAGTGTATTGCCACCTTCCAGCCTTAAAATTGAATCAAATAGATCTTGAATATGGAGCAGCCAGAGTAAGGCAGCAAACCAGAAGACACTTACAGCGAAATGCACACAGACAGGAAACATAGCTGACATTCAGTAACCCATCAGCACTGGCAATGTACACGTGGATTATTGCACTGCTGCACACGTTGAAGAGTTACCACAAATTTCAGGACCAGGACCATAAGAACAGAAGGTCTGCTTGAACAATGAGAAAACATCTGTTGCAAGCCTATGAACTTAGTCACTTGATTTGCAGCAGAACAGGTCATTCCACACAATAAACAAAGGCCAGTTAGTTACATTATCCTATTAGTGTTACAAACAGTGTTATTTAATGACACTGTTAACTGTGAAGATCTATAGCATCATGACATGAATGAATGAGCACGGAGCATTGGTGGAATAACAATGACAGGGCAAAAGTTTAAGTTCTCTGACAAAATTTTATCCCAGTGGTACTTTGTCCACCATAAATCCAACGTTCATTATTCTTATAAAGAAGAAAGTTTGTCCCCATTACTGCTCTGAAGACCATGTTTTACAGCGCAAGGAAGACTTACAACTCTGACCAGAGGCTCAGAACAAGCTGTTATGTCCAATACAAAAATGTTAATTCTTGTTCTGGAGAAATAATTGGCTGTTATGGGTCATGTAGTATATATGAGTACAACAGTTCTTGTATTTTTTCATGGGGCAAAAAATTTACTTCACAATACTGTGCCATAATGTCAGATCTTCGATATGTACCTGTAGCAATGCTGTAACATGTTTTGTGTGTGTAACATTACCATGTCACACACAGTTTCTGAAACCAGTCTTGAGCTAGCTCAATGCTGTTTTGTATGTTAACCACACAATAGGCCTATTGTGCTCACAGGAAGAATGAACATGCAGTGGGTGCTGAAGTCGACTGCCTGCACCCTCACCCTGTGTACATGTAACTGCGCCTCACCATCAATATCAATAACTAACCAAGAACACAGACAGAAAAGAGTGTATGACAATCCAACTACTTCAAACAAAAGGCGAAGTCAGGAAGAGTGGAGGTAGATGCCAGGCAAATTGTTGCAGGGAGGGGACAAATTGTGTTCTTTCATTCTATGACCTGAATTTTGAACAGTGTTTCTCAGCCTTTCTGGTACTACGGACCCATACGGCACAATTCATAGTAACAAATGAAGACTGAATAATTACACACCAAAAACATATATACAGGGTGTTTCACGACTTTAGGGCATAACTGCAGGAGGTGATTTCCTAGGTCTTTGTGATCAAAAAAGTTCATATAAACATGTGTACGATTTTGGACGGTTACGGAGTTATGACCGTTTTTTAATTCCCGTACACGCCCTCGTGTGAACCGCGTCTGTCAGCTGGCGGGTCGCTATTTTTAGCCAGCTACAGACAAGGGAGTTCCCCTT
>Ga0123353_10003217_pt1 | contig 20576 bp, 11 predicted proteins | sample TergutLab28metaG_3_FD_92763 | JGI IMG/M metagenome (GOLD analysis project Ga0123353, IMG submission 92763) | Labiotermes labralis P3 segment gut microbial communities from Petit-Saut dam, French Guiana - Lab288 P3 | ecosystem: Host-associated > Arthropoda: Insects > Digestive system > Gut ... | reverse complement strand
GCCATGACAAAACCTCAAAATTCTGTAAAAACGTGGTGAAAAAAGTTTGGAGTTTTGTAGTACGTACTACATAATCCGCTTGAGGTCTTATGGTATGTTGCCAGACGCCCAAAGGAGTTTTGTAGTATTTACTACAAAACTCAGGGTATCACAGCCAAAAAAGAAAGTCAAGGACAATTTTAAGTCCTTGACTTCAAAGGGTTTACTAATGGGCGATGAGGGATTCGAACCCCCGACCTTCTGGGTGTAAACCAGACGCTCTAACCAACTGAGCTAATCGCCCTCAATGGCCGGTATTTTAATAGAAATGCCAGAAAACACAACCCGAGGAATTGAATTTTCAAATGTTCTAAAGAGCCCATTACCGGCTCCGGTATAAATTATTGTTGGCAATAAAATAATGAACTTATTCGAGGAATCGCCTGTTTCTCAAGCATGGATTCTTGCCGTTTGTCTGGAAAAGCTCGTCCATGAGTTGATTTTTTGGAAAAAATCGCTGATAATGCACAGATCAATGGAGACTTTGGTGATGTCAACCAAGTTGGTATTGTTTTTCGTCCATTAACCGATCAAAAAATCAAGCAAGAGGAGTTTTACCTTGAGTACAATCGAACAAGCCTATCAATTGGCCAAACAGCGTTATGCAGACCTGGGGATCGACACGGACGCCGCGATGAGCCGCTTACAAAACGTGAAAATCTCGCTCCACTGCTGGCAAGGGGACGACGTCGGCGGTTTTGAGTCGACCGGAGGACTGACCGATGGTGGGATTCTGGCGACCGGCAACTATCCCGGAAAGGCGCAAACTCCTGAACAATTGCGTGCCGATGCAGAGGTTGCCCTGAAAATGATCCCGGGAAAGCACCGGTTCAGCCTCCATGCAATGTACCTCGAAAGCGGGGGGAAGAAAATCGAACGTGACGAAATCGAACCCAAGCATTTCCAAGGCTGGATCGATTGGGCCAAGGCAAACGGCCTCGGACTCGACTTCAATCCGACCTATTTTTCCCACCCCAAGGCGGCAGAAGGTTTCACGATCTCCTCGCCGTGTCCGGAAACTCGAAAATTCTGGGTCCGACATGGAATCGCGTGTCGAAAAGTCGCCGCCGAGATGGGAAAACAGCTCGGAACACCTGCCGTGGTCAATTTCTGGATGCCGGACGGTTTTAAGGACATTCCGGTTGACCGACTTGCTCCGCGACAAAGAATGGCCGACTCACTGGATGAGATTTTTGCAGAAAAAATCGATCCGAAGCACGAACTGGATGCCGTGGAGAGCAAACTTTTTGGAATCGGTTCGGAAACCTATGTCGTCGGTTCTCATGAATTTTTCATGGGTTACGCCATCAGTCGAAAAAAGCTCCTTTGCCTGGATGCCGGGCATTTTCATCCGACGGAAGGAATCGCAGACAAACTTTCCTCAATGTCGATGTTTGTGGATGAATTTTTGCTCCATGTCAGCCGTCCGGTCCGTTGGGACAGCGACCACGTCGTGATCTGGAACGATGATTTGCGTGCCATTTCCGAAGAACTCGTCCGGAACAATCTGCTCGACCGGACTCATATCGGCCTTGATTTCTTCGATGCGACAATCAACCGGGTCGCGGCATGGGTGATCGGCACCCGGGCAATGATCAAGTCGCTGTTGGCCGCGTTTCTCGAACCCCTGGCGGACATGCGAAATGCCGAATTTCATGGAGACTTCACAAAACGTCTTGCACTTCTGGAAGAATTGAAGTCGATGCCGTTTGGTCCGGTCTGGGACTCCTATTGCGAGAAAAACGACGTGCCTGTCGGGATGGACTGGTACGAACAAGCCAAGAAATATGAAGCGGATGTCCTTTCCAAGAGGTAAATAATATATGCCGGCTTCGGTATGGGCGGGTATTTGGCCTCACGAGTTTGCACTTTCAAAAACAAGACAAGCGGGGTCCAGCGGCCATCCGCTGGTCGCCGAAGGCATTTTTTAAACGTCCTTTGTTATGTGCGTTCCGGGTTGGTCGATTTGGAAAGTTGCGGAACATTGCACCGTAGGACGTTAAAAATGTCTCCGACGGGCAACATACCGTTGCATCGCCCAGCGTGCCGCTGGACCGCAATATTTCCTCGCAAGTTTTTACCGGAGTCGGTCAACTCCTGATACGCCCTAGCGTCCGGCTCCGCCGCCACCTCCGCCTCCGGGGCGGTTCATCATGTTGCCGAACGGAAGTCCGCCCATACCGCCAAATGGCGGAAAACCGCCGAAACCGCGGGTGAAAGGATTCTGACGGATTTGGCTCTGCTGCCCTCCAGCTCCACGGTTCATGGGGTCGCCCGAGCTGGTCATGCTGTTGCTGACGGTGATCGAATCACCGGCAATCGCCTTGAGTGCCGATTGAATTTGTGCCGGGGCAAGTCGTCCGTTGGTGACGACAACCTCGGAAACTTCGTCCCGACCAAAAGCATGAGCGTCGAGTTCCTCGACAAAACTTTGCACCTCAAGAAAGAGTGCTTCGGGAGCCGACACGATCAACGTGTTGGTTTTGGGTTCGGCGGCAAGCGTCATCGTCTGGATTTCTTCAGGACGGTTGGGGCCACGGTTTCCCGCGGCAGCGGCACCACGGTTTTGACCGCCACCGGCAAACCGCTGCATGATCGTATCCAAAATGCTGCCACCGCCGCCACCCCCACCGCCGCCGAGGAGAGCACCGAGGGCGCCCATTTGCGGGGGAGCGCCGCCTCCTTGTCCTCCTCCCCCTCTGTTGGGAGCACCGCCGCTGGCCCCTTGAAGATTTCTGGCGAAAACGGCCTTCACTGTTTCCATGGCTGCCTCGGCGCGAATATTTTTGAGCGGAACCAGATGCGGTCGGGCTTGGGAAAGGACTTCCTCAGGACTTTTCAACTGGTCGAGAATCGGCAGAAGTTTGTCTTCAATGGTCCTGTGATCAACCACATTGGCCTGGATGAACAGCGCGTTCAGGCGATTGTCCACGGTGATCTGGATCGGACCGGTCGCTTCGATTTTGGAGCCGCCAAGTATCGTCATGCCGAGAATCGCGGCCACGGGGTCGGAAACGGTGTTCCCGTAAGGTGAGGCCGCTGTCTGGGAACTTGTTCCTGAAGAGTACGAACTGATCCCCATCAGTGAACGGAGCGAATCCCCCACGGATTCCGCCAAGGCGTTTTTGATGTAATAAACGACCATCGACGTCGATTTCAAAAAGGCTTCGTCCGAAAGAAGTCGGGCGATTTCTTCAAATTGATCAAGCGCGGCCGGGTCGCTTGAGGAAATCATCAGGCCGTTTGGTCCCACGGAAACCGAAATCGGGGCCGGAGCCGAAGAGGTTGAAGCTGCCGGTACTGAAGGTTGCGGGACGGCAGGCTGTGGAGGCAAAAATTCTCCGGCGTTGGGTTGGTCTTTGGGTGTCTCTCCTTCCGGGGCTTCCTCTTCAAGAATCCGGGAGAAAACCGCCCGACGGTAATAAGCATTCGACGGCAAAAGACGTGTCTGATAGGGATTTTGGTGCGTTCCCGGAGGTGCCGCATTGTCAGAATCATCGAATTTTTCCGGTTTCAAAGGAAGATTCTGATTTTCAGGTTTTGGTTCATGCGGCAGTGCCGGGGTGACAGTCGGATCGGCAGCTGGTCCGAAGAGTTTGTCCATGGCGTCATTGATCGCGGGGCCGTTTCTCGAGTCGATCGTCCGTTGGGGAATCGCTCCCGAGGAAGGTGCCAGGTTCGACGGTGTCACCACTTTGATTTCGTTTGGCGATATTTGCGGCCAAACGTTTTGGATCTGCTCCAGAACCAGTGACGCGGCACTTGAGGAAAGCGGAATCGTCCGGATCGTCGACCGGTTGGACCGGGACTCCACGCCGAAGGTTTCTCCCATCTTTTCGAGAAGATTGCGAATCTGGGATATTTGGGTCGTTGTTCCGCGGACCAAAAGTTGCTTCAAAAGCGGGTCGGCGGTGACGACCGGGGCGGGAATTCCTGCTCCGGAGGCTGAACCACCGGCAAATCCGCCGAATCCACCGAATCTCGGAGCGGATGACGACGAGTCGGATGTCCCGGAACTTGTCCCGAAGAATTTCTCAATGGCGTCTTTGGCCGCTGTGGCGGAAAGTTTGACAAGCGGGATCACTTCCATGGTATAGGAAACCGATTCCATCTGGTTGAGGGTGTCCCGAACGATCTGATGTTCTTTCGCCCGGCCATAAACAAGGAGAGACTTCGTGTTCGGATCAAGGGAAAGCCGAATCTCCGGTGTTCCGGCCAGAAGCGTTTGCGCGACGGAAAGCACCGAATTTGGGTCTGCCGAAGTGATCGGATAGACGCCGAAAGTCAACTTTGCGTCGCCTGAGGATTCGGCGTATTGTTCGTCGATCAATTGGAGCGTCAGCTTGGTCTGCTGGACGAGATCGGCACGACCGACGATCCAGATTTTCATTCCGGTGGAGTCGACCATTGTTCGGAGATTCGCGTCGTTATCGGTGATCCCGAGGAGCTGCTTCACCATCAACAGGGCGGTGTCCGCCTGAACACTTTTCATCGTCACAAGCTGCGGCATCCCTGTCGCAACGCCGTCCGGGTCGTCAATCCGCTGAATAATGTCACGAATGGTTTGAAGTTGACCGACGGTTTCCGTGACGACAATCTGCTGCGATTTCGGAAACGAAAGGACGTTTCCCTGGGGACCGATCAGCCCCTGAATTTCGGACTGCACAACATCGGGAGTCGTTCGGGTCAGGTTGAAAAGAACGCGAACCAGTTCATATTTCCCTTTTTCATCGAGTTCTTCTTTCGTGACGAAGGGGACAAGCGTGATCGGAATCCCGTCTTGAAGATTCACGAGCATCAGCAGTCGTTCGGTGCGAACCAACGTGAATCCGCGACGAAGCATCAGACCGTTGAGCAGATCAAGAGCCTCTTCCAGGGTGTAAGTCTTGTCGTCATAATAATTACAGGTTCCCGGAGGTGCTGTTTCAAGTTCCAGGGACATTCCCCCTTGGTCGGCAAACCATTCCAAGACCTCCCGCCATGCTGCACCGCGAAAGGCGAATTTCACCGTAACTTTTTTGATATCGGCGTCAAGATTCGGTTGGCCGGTGGGACGCTCGGTGGGAGTGTAGTAGGTTTTTTCACGCGGCTTGGGTGCTTCCGGCTGTTGTTCTGCCGGAGTCGCGTCTGGCTGTCCCGGTTCTCCGGGCTGGAGTGGGGGGGCATTGGGGTCTTGATTCGGTTGCGGTGATGCTGAAGGCGCAACAGCTTGAGGCGTATTAGGTTGCGAAGGTACCTGGGCTGGAGAGGATGTCGCCGGAGAAACCGTTTGAACCTGGACCGGCTGAACCCGTTCCTGAGGCGTCGCGTCCTGAGCACAAAGAAAACCGGCACCATGAAAATCACTCAAAAAACAAAATAACGCAACACCCAATGCTGCATTAAGAGAGAACGTTTTGAAAATTGCCTTCACGTAACTCACCCCCAAACGAAAAACCCAAACAAAAAAATATGGTGTCGCCACAATAAACGATGAAGCTATTATAATTAACCGTCCGTCAAAAAAAAAGTCTCTAAATTTCCATCTCATTCATAATTTTCTGACAGAATAACATTGATATCTCATAAAATATTTGAGCAATTTTCAATTATTTGAGCGATTTTCATATAATATCATGGAATACCTGATCCATTTCGGGATTGGAAATTTGTTTCTGCTATCAAAAATGACACTATTATCAAAGAATAAAGGTAGTTATCGAAGAATCACGTCGATCAAATACTCCAGAATTTCACGCAAAGGGCGATTTTTCACCGTTTTGATCGCATCTTCCGCGCGAAGGACATGTTTGGTGAGGAGTTCGTCGGCCCGGACAAAGACATCCGCCTGTTGATAGAGGTCATGAATCTGATCCATGGTCTCTTCTATATCCATGCCTGTCTCTTCACCTGCCTTTTTTGCCTCTTCTTCATTTTTTAAGGAACGATTGACCAATTCGACGAGTTTTTTTTGATGAGACGGCTGAAGTCCGTCGAACGCAAGGGCCAAAAGTACCGTCGGGCGTCCGCCGACAAGGTCGTTACCTGCGGATCGTTTGTTTTGTTCGTCCGGAATCCAGTCGTCCAGGTCGTTTTTGATCTGAAATGCGATTCCGAGCATCCGGGAGAACTTTGCGAGAGACTTCTCCACTTCTTTCATTTCCGTCACGGGTTCCGCCATCCGGATTCCGGCATAAAGGGCCGCTTCAAACGCCGGGGACGTTTTCAGGGCATAAATTTTCAGCACGTCGACCGGCGTGATTACCCGATTTTCAACGGTTTGCCTTTCAGTGGTTTGCCAGGCAAGTTCGGCCCCTTGTCCTTCGCTGAGTTTCACGTGGGCGTCCCCCAGTTTCCAGAGAATATCGGCGACGACATCGGAACCGAGTTCTTTCCGCTGTTCGGCAATGAGACGATAACCGACTCCCAGGAGATAGTCTCCCGTGTTGATTGCCGCAGGAATCCCGAATTGGTGATGCAAGGTGGGAAGACCATAACGATAGGGGTCGTCGTCCTCAATGTCGTCGTGGATCAGTGAGGCCTTGTGAAAAATCTCGATCGCCATGGCAATACGTTTCACAGCATCCGAAATCTCATCAAAGGGAAGGTGGTTTTTCATCGCATGATAAACGACCAACGTAATAAAGGGGCGAAAACATTTGCCGCCGCAAACGAGAAAGTCAAACCCCATCGTTTCTGCAGTGGCTATCGGGTCGGAATACGGAGGATTTTCACCGTTATCAGCATCGGTGCCGCGTTTTCGGGGAAGAAGTCGCCGGAATGCTTCTCCCTGAAACATGGCGGTCGTTCCCCGGAGAAGCGACATCCGATTTTGTGACACTCTGTTCAGCGACACCTGTTTCTGCGGCGTCCGGCTGCCAGATGTTTCGACAGTTTCCACCGTTTCAGTCGTTTCTGCTGTTTCTGCCATTTCTGCCGTTTCGACTATTTCTGCCGACAAAAAGGGAGCTTCAATCATTTTCAGGGCCATATTCATGTCAACCGTCGAGTCGACGCATGTTCCTGAATTCAGCGGGACCGCCATCGCGGGAATTCCGGTCCAAAGAAGTTTCTCGAAGGCTCGTTCCAGCGATTTCAGGCAACCGATTCCAAGGATAGCGTCCGCTTCACCATTGAGAATCCACTTCACGACGATCGGAGTCCCTTCGGCGATGAGAATTTTTCGATAACCGAGCTGTTCGGCCTTCCGTGAGAGTTCGGTCAGATCGCAACCTCCGCATTTTTGACAGAGAAGCCCCGTGGCGTCATACCGGGCGGGGCAAATTTCCTGATTTCGGAGACAATGGGGCAACAGCAGCACCCGACGTTCGAACGGGACCGACTGCACCTGTTGTTTCCAGTAACAGCTTCCGAGAATCACCATTCCCCAGGCAAGGTATTTTTCGGAAAAGCCGGTCTCCGCAAGAACGTTTCGGACGTGTTCCTCCAAAACGCGACGGGAAAGGAGTCGGCTTTTGTCGATTTTCAGGGATTCCTCTTCAAGGCAAACCATCAAACGCTCCCGATCAGGGAGATTCACCGGGACCATTTGCTCATCAATATTCGCCTTTTTCATAATTCAATGGCTACGGAAACGCCTTCGATGGCGGAACGGTGTTGGATGAGAAGTGTCGCGGAATCCTCGTCCCATTGATATTGGGGTTCGACAACAGGTTGGCCGCTGATTTTCACCGATTTCGGCTTTGCCGGAAGGAGGAGCCGCGCAACGACGTTCACTTCCGACGGTGTCGTGATGGTGTAGGTGACACCGGCTTCCGTTTGCGTCCAGTTTTCAACACGTCCGGCAGCCGACAGGAGCGCCGGGGCGGGTGCCGTCACCTTGTCGAGGTCGATGAGCCAGGCTTGGGTTCCGGGATCAACGGTGACTTCATTTTTCACGGGAAGTTTCGCGTCAAGCAGGTCGATGAACCGGCCTTTGAGCTGGAGCGGCTCATCGGAACACGACTCGTTCATCGTCGCGGCAATCAAATAAGGTCCACGTCGCAAAAGGAAGTAGTTCCTTTCGATGAATTTTTTCCCTTTCTTTTCGATGGCCGTCTTGGCAAGTTGCCGGAGTTCATTTCCTGCGTCCACGGAACGGCTGAAATACGCCGGATGCTTGCGAACAACCGTGATGTTCCCTTTTCCGAAGGCGGAATTGCCTTCCGGAGCGTTCCGGTCAAGTCCGAGAGTTTCCAGGAGATGTTCGCTTGGAGCGGCATAATTTTGGGACCCGCTGTTCCACCAATCACGAGCCAGATGGAACGGGTCGGTGTCGGCGCCGATGTAAATCAGCGTCCCGCCTTTCCGGACCCAATCGGCAAGCACCTGATGAGTCGCCGGATGCAACGGTTTCTGGAACTCATAACTGAGGAAAAGAACCTGATAGCGGTCCAGATAGCCGGGATAGCGGAGGAGGTTGTCGAGTTGTACGACGCGAACCGGGACGCCATGTTTCACAAGTGGAATCGTGAGTCCGAAAAAGCTGTTGAAACGGGCAATCTCCGCCTCAGACGGTCGCGTGACATCACCGGAATTTTTATCTTTCATTTTCCCGTCACGGACAGCCGGTTCGGCACGCTGGAACATCGCGGAGTCACCGAACAAGACGCCGATGCCGTCGGTCCCTTGTTCCCAGGAGACATCCCCTTGATCCATGTCGCGAAGCTGGTTGAACGTGATCATGAGTGTCGTGGCGTAATCTTCCGAAATTCCGACCGCGTTAGGGTCTCCCGCCGGATACTTGCCGTTCATCACCCGGTCCGGCCAGGGACAAACTTCGTAATAATGCACGTCCGGCTGTAAAAGCGACGCAATAAGCGTGCAGATATAGTTGGTCCGATAATCGTTCCAGTCGTGACGGGGGTCGTCCTCAACCGGATCATGCAGAAAATAAACACGTTTGCCCGTGCCGCGGGTCATCTCCTGCATGTTGCAATATTCAAGATAGCCTGATTCAAAGGTTCGCTCCTTCGTCACCCCCTGATATGCATTTGGCGCCCGGGACGTTCCGGTCCAGATTTGGGCGATCAACCCGTCAACCCCGGGGAGGTCCAAAAGCGACGATTCCGGGCTGACCATCCGAATTTGCGAGTAACTGACCAAACTGTGCGTCGGGACGAAAAATCTCACCGGACGGTTGTATTTGGCCAACGAATATTCCTTCAGGGAAGAACAAAGCCGGTCAAGCATCCGGCGGTAAAGATAATATTTGAGTTTGCTGGCCCGATATTGGGCGTCACATGTCGAATCCGGACGAATCCACGGCTCGTTGTAGTAAATTTGCCATTCGCGTTTGAACCCTTCACTGAATCCGGCAAACGCCCAGAACTCCGGTTCTTCAAGATGGACCGCGACGACTCCGGCGTCGATCGTTTTTTTGAGTCTGTCTTCAAGATACCGGCCAAATGCGATCGAAGGAACCATATACGGCACCCTCGGACCATGCAGAACCTGCTTGTCGGCGGCATCACATTGGGCGTCGTCCCAATGTTCGGTTCCGTCAAAAATGCCGTCGAGATAGTCGGTGTAATCCCCCCAGGCGACGCCGGTCATCAGGTGCAAAACATAGTCGGCGGCCTGCCAGTCCTTCAGCGTCGCGATCGTCCCGTCGGAAATACCATACGGCATGACAAAATCAGTACGCAAATCCGACCGGGTGTTGTAGGGTCCGGCATGTTGAAAGCCTGTATGTTCCAGAGAACGTTCCCGCAACAAATTCGGAGCAAAAGACTTCTCCTGACGACCCTCTTGGGCAGTATCCTCCTGAGCAATCAAGGCACCGCTTGCCGACAAAACCACGAAAAAAGCCATAAAACAGGAATAAACAAAGCATCGCATCGGTTTTGACCTCTTATTACCTTCTACTTTTCCTAATAATTCAGTTTGGTCATTTTACCACATCTCTGCCCGCAATTGCAAGAGCGGGGCTGTTCGACGTCGGTTTGACTGTCAAATTGGCAGTTTTTTTATGTTTCTGGTTATGTTTCCGGGGTGTCATGAAATTTTTACACATTCTTTGTTTTTTCTTAGTCTTTGTCGTTCAAAAAGTTACATTTTTTTAGAGGGTTGCTGCTTTTTTCTGGCACAAGGTTTGCCTTAAGCCTGGGAGGCAGAGTTTGTCTGCGGAAAAGACAGCGATTTTGAGTCGCTTTCACATATCCATATTCATAACAAAATACCACAAAATACAAAGACAAATAACAGAGATCAGAAAGGAACAAGTATCATGGCACAGGGAGAAAAAATCATTGGAATCGACCTCGGAACAACGAATTCGGTCGTCGCCGTGATGGAAGGGAAAGACGTCAAGGTGATTCCGAACGCGGAAGGGAACCGACTCACGCCGAGCGTCGTCGGATTTATCGACGGAGGGGAAACCCTTGTCGGGGAGCCGGCACGTCGTCAGGCGGTGACCAATCCGACCCGAACGGTCAGTTCCATCAAACGTTTCATGGGCCGTCGTCACAGCGAAGTCTCGACGGAAGAGAGAATGGTCCCTTACAAGGTGATCGGAGCCGCCGACGAATACGTGAAGGTTGAAATTGACGGAAAAAAGCTGACGCCTCCGGAAATTTCCGCCCTCACGCTCCGCAAACTCAAGGAAGCCGCGGAATCCTACCTCGGACACAAGATCAACAAAGCGGTCATTACCGTTCCGGCCTATTTTAACGATGCCCAGCGGCAAGCGACCAAAGACGCCGGACAGATTGCCGGTCTGGAAGTTGCCCGAATCATCAATGAACCGACGGCTGCCTCGCTTGCCTACGGTCTCGACAAGAATATCAATCAAAAAATCATCGTTTTCGACCTCGGCGGCGGAACTTTCGACGTTTCCTGCCTTGAAGTGGCGGACGGGGTGTTCCGTGTCATCAGCACCAATGGCGACACGCATCTCGGCGGTGACGATTTCGATGAAGTGTTGATCAACCATGTTGCCGATGATTTCAAGTCGCAACAGGGAATCGACCTCCGTAAAGACACGATGGCTCTCCAGCGACTCCAGGAAGCCTGCGAAAAAGCAAAACGGGAACTGAGTTCGGCCCAATCGACCGACATCAATTTGCCGTTCATCACGGCCGACCAGTCGGGCCCGAAGCATCTCCAGATGAAGATCACCCGGGCGAAGTTCGAGCAACTGACCGACCACCTGATCGAACGTTGTCGCGGTCCGGTCATGAAGGCCCTGGGAGATGCGAAACTTTCGCCGTCGCAAATTGATGAAGTCGTGCTTGTCGGCGGTTCGACGCGAATTCCGAAAGTTCAGGACCTCGTGAAAACCATTTTCGGCAAAGAGCCGCATAAAGGCGTCAACCCGGATGAGGTCGTTGCCGTCGGCGCGGCGATTCAGGGGGGCGTGCTTGCCGGTGATGTTCGCGATGTGTTGCTTCTCGACGTCACTCCGTTGTCGCTTGGGATTGAAACCCTCGGCGGCGTCATGACAAAACTTGTGGAACGTAACACGACGATCCCGGTCGAAAAGAAACAGGTGTTCAGTACCGCCGATGACAATCAGAATGCCGTCACGATCAAGGTCTATCAGGGTGAACGCGAAATGGCGGCCCACAACCGGCTCCTCGGACAGTTCAACCTGGAAGGTCTTCCGCCGGCACCGCGGGGAATCCCACAAATTGAAGTGACGTTTGACCTTGACGCCAACGGAATCCTGAATGTGACGGCAAAAGACCTCGGCACCCAAAAGGAGCAAAAAGTCCGAATTGAACAGTCGTCCGGTCTCAGTGACGATGAAATCGAAAAGATGAAACGTGACGCCGAGCTGCACGCGGAGGAAGACCGTCAGCGTCGGGAACTCGTCGAGGCGAAAAACAGGGCGGATTCCCTTTGTTTTGAACTGGAAAAACTTCTCAAGGAACATGACGCCAAGTTGCGGGATTCCGACAAGGAAACGATCAACGCGTCCATCAAACGAACTCGGGAAGCTGTCGCGACCGATGATTTGTCGAAGATAAAATCGGCCACCGAAGAGTTGGAACAGGCGTCTCACGCCATGAGCAAGGCGATGTACGAAGCGGCCGCCCAGCAATCCGGGGCTGCTCAGGATGCCGGTCCGCAACCCCATTCCGAACCGCCGAAAAGTTCCGGCTCCGGTGACGATGACGCCATTGACGCTGAATTTGAAGTCAAACCGTGATAAAATAGACCGGAGCCGGTATACCAGCTCAATATACCGGCTCCATCTTTTCTTTTTTTCATCTCTTCATCTTTTTTCATCAGGTGCAATCATGATTATCGTGACAACAGAAACGATTCCGGGCAGACAAATTCTTGAAACGAAAGGTGTCGTCCAGGGGAGTACGGTTCGCGCCAAGCATTTGGGACGCGATATTGCCGCAGGTTTCAAGAATCTCGTCGGAGGAGAATTGAAAGGGTATACGGAACTTCTGAACGAGAGTCGTCAGGAAGCGATCCAACGCATGGTGCAACAGGCCGAGCAGGAAGGAGCCAACGCCATCATCTGCGTCCGTTTTTCGACCAGTTCGATTACTCAAAACGCTTCGGAAGTCTTTTGCTACGGCACGGCCGTTGTCGTTCAATAAAGTTGCCATTCAATAAAAAGTGTCTTTATGCCGGAGAATTGGTGGGGTGGTTATTTGGCCAACAGATGTTCCAACCGCTTGCGTTACCGGGATCAAACGCCCGTGCGTTTGCCCGCCGGGAGGCATTTTTTTTAACGTCCTTTGCTATGTACGTTCCGAGTTGGTTGATTTGGAAAGTTGTGAAACATTGCACCATAAGACGTTAAAAAAATGTCTCCGACGGGCAACGTGCCGTTGCATCGCCCAGCGTGCCGCTGGACCGCAATGTTCAGCTTCTGGGATTTCTAACCGACTTGGGTATATTGTACTTACTGAGCGGAATGTGTACTTGTCCATGGAGGTTTCAGCCGAAGTTTCAGCCGATTGACAAATCGCCCCGAAAAGAGTAAAAATGAATGAAAATAACTTCAATTGCGGGGGATTCTTATGAAAAAACGACTTGCTCTTTTTGTATTAACGGTTTGTCTTTTGCTTTATGGCCATGTCATTTACTCACAAAATTCTCCTGCGACGGAGGAAGTGGCGACCGATTGGAAGGGTTCATGGGTCACGGTGGAAAACATCCCTGATCCTCCGACGAATCTCTGGCTTTGTTTCCGGAAGAATGTTGACCTGGCGTCGGTGCCGGAAAACGCGGTCGTCCGGATCGCTTGTGACTCCAAGTATTGGCTGTGGGTCAACGGCGAGATGCTCGTTTTCGAAGGCGGACTGAAACGCGGTCCGACGCCGAATGATTCGTATTTTGACGTGGTCGATCTTGCCCCGGCGCTCAAAAAAGGGAAAAACAGCATCGCGATTTTGCAGTGGTTTTTCGGAAAAGATGGTTTCGCCCATAAAAACAGCGGAAAACCGGCTCTGATCGTTGACGGGACAATCGGCGGACAACCTTTTTTGAGTGACGCAAGCTGGCGGGGAAAAATTCACCCGGCTTATGAGCGAATCACCGCCGACCCGCAGCCGAATTTCCGACTCGCCGAGTCCAATATCCGGTTCGACGCCCGACTGGACTTCCCGACAAACTGGACGGCAACCGACTTCAATGACGCCGATTGGGCCAATGTCAAAATGCTTGGCAAACCACCGGTCGCTCCTTGGGGCGCCCTTCACGAACGTCCGATTCCGCAGTGGAAAGACTACGGACTGAAGGATTATGTCAACAAGGAGGAGATTCCCGCCGTTTCCGACGGAAAACCGATCGTCTGCAAGCTGCCGTACAATGCCCAGGTCACGCCGTACTTGAGTGTCGAGTCGCGTGACGGTTACGACGTGGACATCCGAACCGACAACTACATGGGCGGAAGCGAATACAATGTGCGTGCCGAGTATACGACCAAAGGCGGCGTCCAGGAATACGAATCGCTTGGCTGGATGAACGGGGAGAGTGTCATTTACACCTTTCCGCCGGATGTGAAAATCGGGTCGCTGAAATATCGTGAAACCGGTTATGACACGGAATTCGCCGGCTCGTTCGAGTGCGACGACCCGTTCTACAACAAACTCTGGGAAAAGTCGGTCCGGACGCTCTACATTACGATGCGTGACAATTACATGGACTGTCCCGACCGTGAACGCGCCCAATGGTGGGGAGATGAAGTCAACGAACTCGGTGAAGCGTTTTACGCCCTCGACCCGAAAAGCTGGCTCCTTGCCCGCAAGGGGATATACGAGTTGATGAACTGGCAGCGCGACGACAACGTGATCTTTTCGCCGTGCCCCGCCGGAAGCTGGGACAAGGAACTGCCGCTGCAAATGCTGGCGTCGATCGGACCGTATGGCTTCGGAACCTGGTGCCGCTATGCCGACGACTGGCAGCCGGTGATCGACCTGTACCCGAAAATCAAGAAATACTTGGACATCTGGCAGCTCGGCGATGACGGTCTGACCGTGGTGCGCCGCGGCGATTGGTCGTGGGGCGACTGGGGCGAAAATATCGACCTCAAGATACTCACGGTCTGCTGGCATAAACTGGCACTTGAGGCACAACTGGAAGATTACCTGGAATACGTGGATCCTGCCATTACAGACATCGCAAAAGACCGCGACATGATATTGGCCAAAATCAAGTCGTTGGATGACCATTTCAACAAAGTGTTCTGGACGGGAACCGAATATCGTGATCCGGAATACAAAGGGAAAACCGATGACCGTGCCAACGCAATGGCCGTGTTGGCCGGATTTGCCGGGGCCGACAAATACCCGGCGATTCGCAAGGTCTTGCAGGATCAGAAACACGCCAGCCCCTATATGGAAAAGTACGTGCTGGAAGCCCTTTTCGAAATGGGATACGCCGATGACGCCATGGCACGGATGAAAGAGCGATTCCGCAAAATGACCGAACACCCGGATTACACGACGCTTTGGGAAGGTTGGGGGATCGGCGCGGAAGGTTTCGGTGGCGGAACGACCAACCATGCCTGGAGCGGTGGCGGACTCACCTGTCTGGCGCAATATGCGACCGGTGTTTATTCGCCCGTCATTTCAAAATACAGTGATTTCGATGGATTCAGCGTAACGCCGGACACTACGATTTTCGCTGTTTTCCCGCAAATGGGGCCGCTCAAGTGGATCAAATCGACGACACCAACGAAACACGGTGACATCAAAGTCGAGATGCAACAGGATGACAAAAAATTCACCATGACCGTTTTCGTTCCGGAAGGAATGTCTGTACGTCTTCTACCGACATGGGATTTCTTTACGGAAGAAGGAAGGAAAGACTTTCATGATAAGAAATATCCTGCGTGGAAAGACGGTAAGCAGGTCGGTGAAATAACCCCGTCTTCCGTATGCCCCGGCCCCGGTCTTTGGAAAATCGAGGTGACGAAATAAAGGTAAAAGATGTTTCTTAGTTGAAAGAGGAATGTTCATGACACCGAAAATGAACCTTATGAAAAAAGCATTCACTTTATTAACATTGGCAATGCTAATCGCATTTGTCGGTTGCAACAGACATAGCATGGATACCGAAGAAATTATTGCAAATGACTTGAAAGTTAAGATATTTCATCTTGACATGGTTAATATGCTGGTCTGTTATGATGAAACTAAAAACGGCGTTATTGTCGACCCCGGAATGAGTTCTAGGTCGGAACAAAATGCGTTGCTTGATTTTATTGAGGAGGAAAATATTGATGTAAAGTATATTGTCAATACACATCCACACGGTGATCATACGGCAGGCAATGCTTTTTGTGTTAAAAAGTTCAAAGCACCCCTGGTAGCTCACGAAGCCGGATTGCCACTTTATGACCATGCCGCAACCAAGTATGATATTCGGATTAGTGATGGTGAAAAGCTGACTTTCGGCAATCAAACCTGGGAAGCAATTTATTCGCCCGGACACGCCGACGGTAGTATATGCCTTTATGATGAAAAAAACAAACTTGTTATTGTTGGCGATGTGTTATTTGCAGGTAGTATAGGCAGAACAGACTTTCCCACCGGCAATTCCAAGAAACTCATACAAAACATTAAGGAAAAACTGCTTCCGCTTGGCGATGATGTTTTAGTTATTCCCGGACATGAAGAAACGACTACCATTGGTCATGAAAAGATGAATAACCCGTTTTTGTAAACTTTCATGCGACGACCAATATTTTTGTCGTGTCTGGTTTTTTTGTTTTCATTGATTCTGCTGGTGTCAACCTCAGAGATGCTGCCGCTTGTCTGGGATGAAGGGGAACTGATCGAACGGGCTTCGAACATCGGCACGTGGTGCAAAAATCCGGTTTTCACGCAGGAATTGATCGCGGCGCATTGGAAAACGACCACCGTCGTCGAAGGTCACCCGGCAGGTTATGCCCTGGTGATCGCGGCGGGGAAAAAAGTTGCGGATTTTCTTCCCTGGCTCCCTCCCAAGACGGCCTGGCGGTTCGGTTCCATGTTGTTTATGAGCCTGGCACTGGCCGTGACGTTCGCGCGACTTCAAAAAATCGAGGGAACTCTTGCCGGATTCCTGGCGGTGCTTGCCGTTCTTTGTTTTCCAAGAGTGTTCGCCCATGCTCACTTCGCAACATGTGACGCCCCGCTTGTTGCCGCCTGGCTTTTATGTTGGGCCGTGTTTCCGATGTCTCCGGAAACGGATTCCAGACCGCGTTGTTCCCAAATGATCTTCCCAATGATCTTGTGGGGATTCACGCTTGGACTTGTGTTTTCCATGAAGTTCACCGGTTGGGTCGCGGCTGTTCCGTTTCTCGTTTTCGGGATGATCCACTTCAAACGCCTTGCTTTTCCGATGTTGATCGGACTCGGCGTTGCTCTTTTCACGTTTTACCTCTTGAGTCCGCCGCTTTGGTTCCGTCCGGTTTCGGGATTCCATGATTTTTTCACTCTGAACACGCATCGCGAGCAGAGTTTCAACATCGCGGTCCTTTTCCTGGGACGGATGTACGACCTTTACCATCCGCTTCCCTGGTACAACACGATTGTCTGGGTTTTCATCACGACGCCGCTCTTGTTTTTTCCTCTTCTTGTCTGCGGGGTTCGGCGTGTCATGAAAAAGCCGTCACTCGGGCTTCTTCTGATGTTTCACGGTGTTGTTCTCCTGATTGTCCGCGCGATTCCCGGAATGCCGGTGCATGACGGGGTTCGACTTTTTGTCGCCGGCTTTCCGTTCCTTGGAATTCTCACCGGCATTGGTGCGGCGCATTTGTTTCGCAAAAAATTTCTGCCGGCACGATTGTTTGTCATCCTTGCGTTTGTTGTCGCCTTGGGAAACATGGTTGTTTATGCCCCCCAATGGCTTTCCTACTACAATCTCGCAATCGGAGGACTCCCGGGCGCCGTGCAACGCGGGATGGAAGCAACCTATTACTGGGATTCGCTCGACCGGGAGGTGATCCACTGGCTGAACACTCATACCGAGGCCGATGAAAAGGTGAAATTTGCCCCATCTTCATCAAAAACATTGCGGCTGGTTCGCGACTGGGAAAATCTGATGCCCCCATTCGCAACCGCCAGCCCCGGGCAGTACCGATGGTACGCGATACAGCGGCGTCCCAGCGCTTTTTACGCCGTTGATCGCCGATTATTGAGACACGCAAAACCGGTTTACGTCAAAACGGTCGTCGGAACTCCCGTCCTTTATGTCTTTGCGTATACCGATTACGAGGCGGCTCTTCTCACGACCGAAAATGAGCGTCAACAAAAATGAATGCCATTGAAAATATGAGCGTCGTCAAGAATACCAAAGTAACATGAGGAAAAACGACACCGCGTTCATGCTCATGTGCAGCGTCAGGCAGGTCAGCAACCGTCGCGTGCGGTAGTAAAGGATTCCGAGTGCCAGACTGAAAACCAAAAGCGGCGCCGGATCCGTGACGGTGTCGGGAAAAAGCGTCCCCAAAGTCCCCTGGATCATCATCATCGGAATCATGAGGATCAGGTACACATAAAACGCCCCGAGGACATCCTGCGCCGATCGGAGATTGCGGAATCCATTATGGAATCCGAAATCCGCCCATGTTGCCCCCCGGAAAAAGGTGAGGTAACCCACGCCGAAAAGAACGATTCCGAAATTGGCAATCGTCTGGGCAATCATCCCGGTAAGGAGCAGATTCAGGTTCCAGCTCCCTTCCGACTTAGGTTCACGCCAATGAATTGCGGCGAACACTAAGGCCGTGATGAAAACGGAGAAAAAACCACGCGGCATCCGCCTCAGCAGCAGGACGACCCGTCGTGTCGAGTTTTCCAATGATTCAAAGGCCCCCTGGAGAATCACGCGAAAAAGAAACTCCTCACCAAGCGGAGCCGCGACCACGGCCATCAAAAAACAAATCACCAGGATCATCGGTTGCCTTTTCCCTTCGGTCATGAGCACCGTTAGAGGATGCGCCTTTTCGAGTTTCCGGGATTCCTCTTTCGGTTCTTTGGGATTGTCCAACTCTTTAGAAAGATTGTCCGACTCTTCAGAAGCAATCGCGGTTTTTTTGTCTTCTCCAACCACGGAAACAGGAAAAACCGAAGGAATATAGGGGGCAAGAGTTTGGAGAGCGGCGGTTCCCAGCATGAAGTAAAACACGAACACCGCCAGCACGTCAAGCAGGTTCCACGGGACCTGACGTCGGGGTTCGCACGGAAAACATGTTTGCGTCCACCACCCTTTTTTGAGCGTGAGCATCCCCAGAAAAAACAGGGCCGCAAGCAAGGCCATCACCAGAAATGCGATCGTCACCGGAATTGATGTCAAGACTGTTGCGGCAGGTTCGGCGTCGTTCATGGGGATTCCTTCGTGGTCTTCTGCCGGTTCCGACGGACAGTCTTGGGAACAGTTTCATGGGTAGTCTTGTGGGCAGTCTCGGGAAACATGCCGGCGTAGGCGTGCCTTGGGGGACGTGAAAAAATATAATACGCCAGAAACAACGCCGCCACAAACGTCAACAGGCTGATGTTTTGCGAAATGGAAAGACCGGTCCCCAAAAACGAGGACTCATCGACGCGAACCATTTCAATGGAAAAACGGGCGATCGGGTAAATGAGGAAAAAGATCAACGTCATGACACCGTCACGTTTGCAGAAACGGTCGAGGTACAAAAGGAGAAGGCAAAGCAGCATTCCCCCGACAAAACTGTAAAGCTGTGCCGGAGCAACCGGCAAAACATTGGGACTTCCCGGGACGAACGCGACCGACTTCTCGACCTGATTTCCCGGTTCCGTCACCAGTACCGTGAACGGTGCATCCGGTTGTGACTTGACGGCCAAAAAGAAACGTTCCAGAAATTGCTCTCCCGTGATGAATCCGTCAAGACCGTAATAGTAATTCATTTGTCCCGAAACAGGGTCCCGCGCAATGATGCGCTGAATCGTCATTCCGGGCTTCAGACCAGCCCTTTCCGCATCACTTTTCGGTTCCACGGCCTCAATGACAAGCGGGCGATCCTTCTTCTGCTGATCTTTGACAGTCAAATCCGGCTTGGCCTTCTGCGGGAAACATCCACAACCCAAGCCCTTTTGTGACGGCAATTCATGTTCGTGCATCTCAAATTTCAAACCGCCGAGATAAACAAGCCCTTCCTGAATCTGGTGTTCATGGGCCGGTGAACCGGGAGGAAACACAACTCCGCATTGGGACTCGCAGATTCCTCCGTAACAACAGCCGTTGAGAAAACACCCGAGGCGTCCCAAGGCAATTCCAAGAAAAAGAGCCGGCGCAATCAAATCAAACGTCGCGAGTACCGGTAACTTGTGACGGAAAAAGAAAATCGCCCCGCCAATCATCCCGCCAAAGATGGACCCGTAAACGACAAGTCCCCCTTTTGCATACATGAGCATCGCAACGATGGATTTGGTCCAGGTTTCCTCCATGTAATTGGGCCAGTATTCGATCACGTGAAAGAGTCGCGCTCCGATAAGCCCCGAAATCACGCACCAGAGCACCATGGAAAGGACCAAATCCGAAGGAATATTCCATTTTTTTTTCGCCCGCCATGCCAAAAGTGCAAAACTGGACAAAATCGCCAAAAGCAGCATGACGCCGTACCCACGTATCGGAAAACCTTCCGGCTCCATGATTTTCGGCAAGAAAACATAACTCAGAAATGCCCCGACAAGCAAAATCGCAAGAAAACCGACAGCATCGGAATTGAATTTTCCTTTGAGAATCGTCCAGAACAGCCAACCGATCCCAAAAAGCAGAATCCCCCAAAACAGAAGTCCGTTTCCAACCAACGGAACCCCGAAAACTTCCGTCGGAATATAAAAAAGTGTTTGACGCATAATGGTTTATTGCCTGTATCCATAAAAGTTTACCCTCTCCCCCCTTTTTTCAATTTTTTGATATTGAGGCCAAAGGTATTGCCATACCAACTCCGATATTTCATTCAATCCTGGGGGGCTTTGCCGAAAAAGACACGTTTGTTCTATTTGGGGGTTCGTACCCAATGCCAGTAGGTTGCAAAACACTGCAATTTACGGGTTTTTTGTTTGGTGGTGCATTTATCTGCAAGCCGTTTCCGGCGGGTACTGTGACGCTTTTTGTGCCACTTTTTTCTTGGCTTTTCGTTG
>Ga0123353_10003215_pt1 | contig 20578 bp, 18 predicted proteins | sample TergutLab28metaG_3_FD_92763 | JGI IMG/M metagenome (GOLD analysis project Ga0123353, IMG submission 92763) | Labiotermes labralis P3 segment gut microbial communities from Petit-Saut dam, French Guiana - Lab288 P3 | ecosystem: Host-associated > Arthropoda: Insects > Digestive system > Gut ... | reverse complement strand
ATAAAAACGGATTGACCATACACGGTGGCAACGCCACTGTAGCTCAGCCCGGTTGAGCGGCTGACTTGTAATCAGCAGGCCGGGAGTTCGAATCTCCCCAGTGGCTCTCTTACTCCTTTATCGTTGTTTCGGCACTCTGTATGCCTCTCGTGAGTACGGAATACGCATCGATCATATCCGACTCTTTGACAATGAATATCGTGTCGGTGTGACAGCTTACCGTTTCTTCCAAATTTATTCCGGCATCGGAGAGATTTGTTATCAGATATGCGATCACGCCGCTTGTGTCGACTATGCGTTCCGGACTTTTTACCGCGATCTCAACCAAATTTTCTCTTATTTTTATAACGTTGATCCTGCCCACGGTGTCCATTATCCGGTCTTTGAGCATGCGGTCGGCGATTATCGTTATGGCCGAGGCGCTTTGCACAACCTGCATTATTGAATTTTCGTTCCACAGGTCTTTGAAAAGATTGTCCATTTTGTGAAGGACCGTCCATTCGTTCTTCGCGGTGACTATGCATATCTTCGTTCTCATCTCAAGACGGCTGTCCCTGAGTATCTTCAAAATGTCCTTTTCATGGTCGGACGTCACCGAAAGCTTGTCGGCGTAACGTCTGCACGCTATCATCAACGCTTCCTCATTATCAACTTTCAGATCCTTCATTATCAGTCTTGCCAGCGATGAGTAGCTCACCAATCCTTTCGATATACAGTCCTTTATGCTCGGGTGCGCATCGATGTAGGCTCTCGTTTTTTCCGCAAGACTTTCTTTCGAAGAACCTTTTGCCATGGTTTTGAAAGGAGATACCAATATTTATGTTCTGTCACAGACAAAACATGATACTGTTTGTATGTCGTTGATACTTAGTTGTATTTCGACAGGAACTCGTTCAGGACATTAGTAAAGCGATCAGCTTCATTCTCTTTGAGGATCAGCGGAGGCATCAAACGAACGGTGTTACCGTGGCATACGTTCACCAATATATCGTTGTCGAGTGCAAAATTTTGCACATCTTTCGAATGTTCCTTCATTTCCACGCCTATTATCAAACCGAGTCCGCGTATGTCCGCCATATCATTACTGTTTATCTTCCTGAGATCGGACATCCATTTCTTTCCCAATGTTTTTGAATTCTGCACCAACTTCTCTTTTTTGATTATGTCAATGGTGGCCGATGCGGCAACGCAGACCAACGGATTTCCGCCGAAAGTTGTCCCGTGAGTTCCCGGGATCAATGTCTTCGATATCTCCGGTGCGGAGACGATTGCTCCTATCGGTACTCCTCCTCCCAGTGCTTTAGCCAATGTCATTATGTCGGGAATAACATTATAATTCTGGATGCCGAACCATTCTCCGGTTCTTCCCATTCCCGTCTGAACCTCATCCGTTATCATCAGAGTCCCGTTGTCGGTGCAGACATCGCGTACAGTTTTGAAGAAACCCTCCGAGGCGGTTCGAACTCCTCCTTCTCCCTGAATCGGTTCCAGTATGACCGCCGCCGTGTCCTTCGTAATCTTTGATTTGAATGATTCCTCGCTTCCGTAGTCAAAATAATCGTAATTGCCGGATATCAACGGTTCAAACGATTCACGATATTTTAACTGGCCGGTGGCACCCAGCGATCCGGCGGTACGTCCGTGGAACGAGTTCAGCGATGAAAGTATTCGTTTGCGTCCCGTGTGACGGACCGCGAGCTTCAACGCACCTTCGTTGGCCTCCGCTCCGCTGTTGACGAAAAGGGAACGTGTCATTCCTTTCGGTGTCACCGATGCCAAATTCTCCGCGAGATCCGCCTGTTCTTTAACGTGATACAGGTTGGAAACATGTGAAATACGCGATGCCTGCTCCGATATCGCTTTAACCCATTCCGGGTGCGCATAACCGACGGAATTGACGGCGATGCCCGCTACCAGATCCAAATAACATTTACCGTCGGTATCGTACAGATACGTACCTTTTCCGTGTGTGAAACAGAGGTCCGAACGTCCGTAGTTTTGAAACAGGAATTCCGCTGTTTTTTTCTTTATCGTCTCGTTCAGTTCATCACCCTCTGATAAGTGTTCCGTGATGTTTGTTCTTCATTACATCGGATACGATCGAGTTCTTATCTTTACCGTTCACCATGCGTACCGCGGCAACGCCCGCCAGTATGGCATCGCGGCACGCCTCCACCTTCGGTATCATGCCTCCAGATATCGTTCCGTCGGCTATCATGGCGTCTATCTCGGTGAGCGTGGTCTCATCGATTTTCGATTCTTTGTCGTTCACGTCACGCAATATTCCCGGAACATCGGTTATGAATATCATCTCTCTGCATCCGACGGCCGCCGCTATTCCCGACGCGACCGTATCCGCATTCACATTCATGTGCGTACCGTCCTCGCTCGCACATACGGGATATATCACCGGTGTCACATTCTCTGACAATATCTTGTTGATCATGTCAACCTTCACCTTATCCACTTCTCCCACCATTCCCAGATCCGCCGTTATCGTTTCGTTGCCGTTCTTCACCTTTATCGGTTCTTTTTTGACACACGTTATCATCTTTTCGAAGTAACCGGACATTCCCTTCGCGTTCACTCCCGCATTTTTCAACGAATCGGTGATGTCATCGTTCAATCTTTTGAGAACCTCATCAACAACGTTGAGCAGGTTCTCATCGGTTATCCTGAAACCGCCGACCATTGTCGTGGATAATCCGCGTTTCTCTATTTCCGCCGTTATTTCGGGACCGCCTCCGTGCACGAGTATTATTTTCATTCCCTCGGAAATGAGCTGAGCGATCTCTCCGGAAAGGCGATCCAGATCATCCTTTCCGCGTATTGCGTTACCGCCGAATTTCATCAGGTAAACGGACAAATGCTCATCTCCGTTCATGTCGCGTATTCAGCGTTTATGCGCACGTAGTCGTACGTGAGATCACAGCCCCAGCCGACGGCTGATTCGTTACCCGCGGCAAGATCAACGACTATCGTCACTTCCTTATTGTCCATGGCCATACGAACGACCTCAACGGAACGTTCCTCCTGGAACACCGGCGCACCCGAATCCAGTATGGGAACTTCCATGTCCCCGCCCTTTATAGTCAGACGAACATTCTCTATGTTGAATTTGCAGTCACTGTTACCGAGTGCCATCATTATTCTTCCGTAATTCGGATCGGATCCGAATATCGCCGATTTCACGAGCGGCGAGTTCAGTATGGACATCGCCGCGGATCGCGCATCCTTTTTCGTTTCCGCGCCGACCACCTGAACTTCAATGAGTTTCGTGGCACCTTCTCCGTCCACCGCAAGCATTTTCGCGATGTCGGTCATGACCTTTTGCAGAGCATGTATAAAATTCGGATCTTCGTCCGCACATTTTCCTCCGGCCTTTCCGTTTGCCAAAAGTGCGCATGTGTCATTTGTTGATTGATCGCCGTCGACCGTCACCATATTCATGCTGTCATCGAGTATGTTGCCCCAAGTATTACGGAATTTCTCCGAAAGGACGGCATCGGTGGTTACCATGCATAATGTCGTTCCATGCAGGACCTTCAGATGCGGCGCGATCATCCCGCTGCCTTTGGATAATGCGGCTATCGTAACGAGCGTTCCGTCCGTCAAACGCACACGCACGGCCGATTCTTTCTTTATGGTGTCCGTTGTCATTATCACTTCCGCTATCAGTGAATCCGCCTCGCGTCCGGATTCAAGTTCACGCGACGCTCTGCTTATGCCGTATTTCACTTTGTGCATGTCCATGAATCTGCCTATCAGGCCCGTGGACATAACGCCGACCTGTTTCGGGTCGATGCCCAATTCCAACGCTGCAACGGTCTTCATCGTTATCGCATCCTCGATACCGCGACGACCGGTCAATGCATTCGCATTGCCGCTGTTTATCACGAACGCAGACAAAAATTCTGAGTTTTCGGACATCATCACCTGCACCGGTGCCGATTTTACCTTATTGCTCGTGTACCCGACGAACGCTCTCGCGGGAACATCGGAATAAAGCACTCCCAGATCCAGCGAACGATATTTGACGCCGCTGTGCACGCCCGCCGCTTTGAATCCCTGCGGCGATGTCAAACCGCCTTCTATTATCTCCATCACTTCTTATACCCCCATTCCCGGTATTTTGAGGCCGGACGTTTCTTTCAGACCCAACATCAAATTGGCGCATTGGATCGCTTGTCCGGACGCTCCCTTCACAAGATTATCTATTGCTCCGAATGCCACCACTTTTTCATCAAGCACTTTTACGCCGATCTGACAATTATTCGAACAGATGACGGAACGCACGGACGGTTCGTCCGTGAATCGTACGAACGGTTCCTTTTCGTATTGTTTGCTGTATATTTTCTCAACATCATCGGCCGTGATCTCCGAATTCAATGACATGTAACATGTTGACAATATCCCGCGGACAATCGGCAGAAGGTGCGGTGTGAACAAGATCTTCGGAGAACTTTTTGACACCGCATCCAGCACGGACTCTATTTCCGGCGTATGGCGATGCGTTCCGACGCTGTACGGTATTATCGATTCGCCGCAGAACGGATGATGCAATCTCGGTGACGGTACCATTCCCGCACCGGATGTTCCGCTTTTCGCATCAACGATGATATCATTCTTCACGACTTTCGAGATGAGCGCGGGAGCAACGGCCAATATGGTTGCGGTTGCATAGCATCCGGGGTTGGCAACGATATTCGCTTTTTTGATATCTTCCCGGAAAAATTCGGGCATCCCGTACACCGCATTGTTCAGATGTTCCGTGTCCGTATGGTCGTGGCCGTACCATTTTTTGTATACTGCGGTGTCATGAAGACGATAGTCGCCGGACATGTCAATGACCTTCACTCCCGAATCCAGTAATGCCGGAACTTCTTTCATCGCAACACCGTGAGGCGTCGCCACGAATACGATGTCAAGATCCTTTGCACTGCCGATGCTTTCCGCGTATTCCATGTTCAAATATCCTTTAAGATGCGTCTGAACTTCCGATACACTCTTTCCGGCGTTCTGACGCGAAGTCATTACGGCGACCTCGATGTCATGGTGCGAACATAATATGCGCGCCAATTCTCCGCCGGTGTAACCCGTTCCTCCTATGATACCTGCCTTTTTCATTTAGACATCACTCGCTTGTATGGACTTTGCACGAAGCGGAGACTGTCTAATAAAGGTATTGTTATAACAGAGACATAACACGGCATATATGTTGCAAGAGGGTTTGTTTAGACCAAAAAATACATAAGTGTACATATACGAACAAATATGCCTTTTTCGGAGCATATCCATAATGTTTAAATCCTGATGAAAACACTCTCCTTCATGGCCATGGGGAAGAAAACGTCCTCTGAAAGGGATAAAGTGGTGCTTGCTTACTCAGGCGGTCTCGACACCTCGGTGGCGATCCGCTGGTTGCAGGAAAAGTATGATCTGGACGTGATCGCCGTTGCCGTGAACGTGGGACAGGCACCTAGTAATGACGACATCATCGCCAGAGCCAAGATCATCGGTGCGATAAAGGCCGAATACACAGATGCGAAAGAAGAGTTCGTGAATGACTTCATCTGGCCTTCGCTGAAGGCGAACGCCGTATACCAAGGCATATATCCTCTCAGTACCGCCATCGCCAGACCTCTCATCGTCAAGAAACTCGTGAACATGGCGAAAGCGGAGGGTGCGAAGTACATCGCACACGGATGCACCGCGAAAGGCAATGATCAGGTGCGTTTCGATACCGGAATATTCTCACTTGATCCGAAACTCAAGATAATCGCTCCCATGAGGGAATGGGTAATGACTCGCGAAGAGGAGATGGAGTATGCGCGCGTCAACAATATTCCTGTGATCGTCAAAAAGGAAAATCCGTACTCGATCGATGAGAACCTGTGGGGAAGAAGTTGCGAATGCGGCACTCTGGAGGATCCCTGGGAAGAGCCGCCGGAGGATGTCTGGAATTGGACAACCTCGCCGGAAGACGCTCCGAACGAACCGGAATATGTGGAGATAATGTTTGAAAAAGGGATTCCCGCGGGATACAACGGGAACAGGAAGGACGGTGTCACATTGATTACGGAATTGAACGCGATCGCCTCGAAACACGGAGTCGGACGCATTGATCACGTGGAAGATCGTCTGATCGGAATAAAGAGCAGGGAAGTCTACGAATGTCCCGCCGCGGTTTTATTGATAACGGCGCACAGGAGCATGGAGTTTCTCACAATACAGAGAGATGTCCTGGAGTTCAAGAAAGGCATCGAACAAAAGTATTCCGAACTCGCGTACAACGGATTGTGGTTCGGTGTTCTCCGCGAATCTTTGGATAAATTCATTGATGAGACGCAGAAGTTCGTCACCGGAACGGTAAGAATGAAATTATTCAAAGGGAATGCCTCCGTCGTCGGAAGGAAATCGGAATATTCATTGTATGACGAAGGCTTGTCAACATACGCGGAAGGAGACAGTTTCGACCATTTGTCGGCGACCGGTTTCATCTATTGCTGGAGCCTGCCGAACAAAACGACCGCAAAAACGCACATGAGGAAAGAGAGGCGATAACATGGCCGGAAAGGTACTTTGGTCGAGCAGATCCGGCGACATGGATGATTCGATGCTCAAATTCACGTCATCGCTTGATGAAGACAAAGAATTGGCATTCTATGACATAATGGGATCTTTGGCGCATGTTATGATGCTCGGCGATCGAAACATACTGTCAAAAGATGACGTATGCGTCATAATCGATGGCCTGAGAGCAATACTGGGCCGCCTTCAGAACGGTGAACTTGAATTGGATCGGGAACTGGAGGATGTGCATACCAATGTGGAAGTAATGCTCACCGACCTCATCGGACCGGTCGGAGGAAAACTTCACACCGGAAGGAGCAGGAACGATCAGGTCTCCACGGATCTGCGATTGTATCTCCGCGATGCCGTTCTGGAAACGGTCGGCAAAATAAACGATCTGGTAAGAACGCTTATCGACAAGGCTCAAAATTCACAGAACTTCATAATGCCCGGTTTCACGCACATGCAGCACGCTCAACCGGTGACGGCGGCGCACCACATGATGGCGCACGCATTCAAACTGGGGCGGGATGCCGACAGATTTCTGGATGCATACGAACGGATCAACGTTTGCCCCTTGGGAGCCGGTGCGGTCGCCGGAACGACCTTTCCGATAGACAGGAAGTTAACATCCGATCTGCTCGGATTCAGGCGTCCGATGGAGAATTCCATGGATTGCGTCAGCGACAGGGATTTTGCGATCGAGACCGCGTTCTGCGCATCGATGCTGTCTGTCCATCTGTCGTCAATGGCCGAAGAACTTATCATTTGGTCAACGCCGGAGTTCGGATTCATTGAGATGGACGATAAGCATACCACGGGATCGTCAATGCTTCCTCAGAAGAAAAATCCCGATGCCGCCGAGCTCATACGCGGAAGGACAGGCAGTGTGATCGGAGATCTCGTATCGCTTCTGACAATGATGAAAGGACTCCCGCTCACGTACAACCGTGACATGCAGGAAGATAAGAAAAGTATAATTCATGCGGTCAACACCGTGATACAATGCACGACCATGATGTCCTGCATCATGTCAGCAATCAGGTTCAACGGCGACCGGATGACGAATTCCGCACGAGAGGGGCACATGAACGCCACGGATCTGGCGGATTATCTCGTCAGCAAAGGGATGCCGTTCCGCGAAGCGCACAATGCGGTGGCATCGGCGGTAAGATACTGCATCCTCGAGAAGAAAGAATTGGATAAACTTAAACTATCGGAAATGAAAGGATTTTCCGATCTCATTGAAGAAGACGTCTTCAACATACTTCCGATCGAGGTATGCGTTGAAAGACGTAATTCAATCGGCGGAACATCGCAACAAAGTACGATGATCCAGATATTCGAATCGCTTAATTCGCTTATGGAACGGGAAGACACGGTCCGCACGGAAGCGTCTCTGATTGAAGGTTGCCGGAAAAAACTTATCGGATGATCAGAGTTCCGGAATGTCGTTGTTCACCGTTTTGTATTGGACGCCGGATGCGGATAACATTTCGCTGATCCTTTCTCCCACGCGAGCAACGTCAACTCCTTTCCCCACGGCTTTTATGTAAAACTCGCTCCTGTCCGTCGGGAACACCAATCTCATGCGCCCTCTTCTGTTGTATCCTTCCGGCTTCATATTCCTCTCAAGGTCCGTCATGTTCAATTCTATGAACATCATCAATATTTCCTCATCTTCCGGCATCTGATCCGTTTCCATCAGAAACATCTTCAGTATGTCGGGAAATGCCGGTACCAGATCCTTGTACGGTGTTTTTCCGCTAAGGATGAAGTGAACGCTGTTGGCCTTCATCGGTCACTCTAAAGGAGATGCAATATTTAGCTGTAGTGTTAAGTTCCGAACGAAATGCAACGATGATGCTATCTATCTCCTCCTCTTTTACATGATAATGAGGTGTGCTCTCTCCATTGCCGGCTCTGATCCGATAGGCGGCGCAGGCATACAAGCTGACATAAAGGCCATGGCATCGCTCGGCGTGCATCCGCATACGGTCATCACCGCGGTGACTGCACAGAATACGGTTGCCGTGAGATCGATAATGCCTTTGCCGTGCGACATCATCATATCTCAGCTGAGTGCGGTCCTCGACGATTCCGATGTACGCTCCGCAAAAACGGGCATGCTTTATTCCCCCGAGATCGTGGATGCGGTGGTCGAATCGCTTTGCGGTCGCTCAGTTTCGATAATTGCCGATCCCGTCCTGGTGGCGGGAGTCGGTGACAGTCTTGCGGCAAAAGGTCTCGTGAGATCAATAGAACAACGCCTGATGCCCATATGCGAACTCGTGACACCCAACAGACATGAGGCGGAAGCGATCTCCGGCATTGAGATAAAGAATGAGGATGACGCACTGCGCGCATGTGAGATCATGGGAAAAGGCGGGACGGCCGTCTATCTCAAGGGAGGGCACATGGAAACGACATCGGTCATCGACATCCTTTACCGCAAAGGAGAATTCAAAAAATTTGAACATTCTCGGCTTGAACGGGCCGGACACGGAGGAGGATGCACACTGTCGGCATTCATAACCGCATATATGGCAAAAGGTTACGACATGATCGATGCGATCGTCAGCGCACGAACGATGATACAACGCTCGATAGCGTCGATGTACTCAACGGGCGAAGGCAATAAGATGGTCAATTCCGCGGTCAACATGAAACAAGCTTACACAAAAAATGACATAACGAACGGGACGGATGTTCTCGTGGACGGGATATTGAACACAATTCCCGGAACGTGGGTTCCTCCCGCCGGGATGAACATCGCATATGCGACCGCCGGCGCGAACGATGTCACGGATGTCGTTGCGGTTCAGGGGAAAATATTTTCCGTCGACGGCCGGCCGGTCAGAGTCGGACCGATTATGTTCGGTGCCGCCGAGCACATATCGCACATGATATTGGCCGCCATGAAGTTCAATCATGAGGTGCGGGCGGCGATGAACATCCGTTATGACGATTATATACTGAAGGCCATGGAAGAGGCGGGAATGAAGGTCGCAACATTCGACCGAGTAACGTATCCGAACGCAGACCTCGGAGAATTGACGACAATTGCGATAGAATCCCACGGTTCGGTGCCTGATGCGATATTCGATCCGGGAAAGGACGGAAACGGAACGATGATCAGAATGTTCGGAACCGATATCAGTGACATCGGAAGGAAAACGGGACGGATAGTTCGTTACATCGAACAATAAGAATTTGTAAAAAAGTTTATGCGAATCAGACAACCGTTATGACGAAGTAGAGCGTCATACCTATTATTTCGCTTGTGTTCTTCTTCAGGAAGTAACTGTTCGCCGGATCGTTTTCATCGATGACGATGTTCATGATGTAATACTTCTCGCCGCCGAATATGAACTCTATGAGTCTGATACCGTCGCCGTAGGGTTTGACGATCTCATCGGGGAAGTAAAAGCTCACGGAGAAGGAATCAGCAACATTCATCTCAACGGTGACCTTCATACCGTTCCCGGCATCATATGTTCTTTTACCGGTATTCTCATCATAGTCACCGCCTCTGTCCACCAGATGCGTGACCACTATGGTTCCGTTACTGTTCACGACGGCGTTGGATTTCCACCCGTACGGGTGCAACAGATCGGAATAGAATCCGGTGGCAACAACATCCAATCCGAATGTCAGCCTGAAGATGCTTGAGGTCATCTCCTCAGTTATGCTCATGTCCGGTTTGGCATCGTCGAACGGCAACTTAACAGTCTGAGTCTCGGAAAGCGCACCGTATCCGTTCGCCGCCGAGATCATTATACGCTTCGTCTCACCGGGTTTCATGCCGATCAGTGCATTCTCGAAAAGAGTAAGCGCACCACCGCTTCCCACATTCACGGTGAACGGATTATATTGTCCCTCTTCTCTTTTATTGAACTCCCAACTGAACTCGTTGGAATCGTTGTTGGCAACGGACCAGAGCGAGGTGTCGAATATCACTCCTTTCTCGCCGTCGTATCCGTCATACCATCCGTAAAAACTACCGACATAGTTAACCTGAACTCTCTCTCCGTATTCTATCGGACCTCTCTCGGCAGGAGCGATCTGGCCATACGCATGCCCGCTGATTACCACAATGAACGCCACGGCCAAAACAATTGACCCTATCATCATGATAGGGTCTCTTTTTTTCCTGTTCGGAATATCACCATCATCAAGCATGTTTACTTATTGCCCCCAATAGTTGCGCTTTGTTTACCTGTTGCCCCAATAGTTGCGCTTTGTTATAAATATATCTTTAGAACGGGAATGTACATCGATCCGTCAATTCGAATATTACAACCGAGCGGGAGAGTATTTTTGCGCTTCGGAGGTTATGTCCACGTTTTCCATAGCCCTTCGGGACGAATCAAAACATGAAGTGAAAATGAATCAGAACGCGATAATTGATACGTTTATCTCGGTTTCAGACTCTTATTACATCATCGAGACGGGCCGAAAAAATATTTTCAAACAGACACGGGAGTGCGACCCGGAGTCGTCAAAACGATTTTCGGCGCGTGCGCTCGTTTTAATAACACCTCGGCGATGTACGAAAAAGAGTGCTCCGCGGGAGCACTGAAAGAACGGATATGGTCTCATGAGAACGTTATACATCCACGCCGATTCCATGGAATTCGAGTCGAAGAAAGGAACGCCCGTTGCGGAAGACATACCTGATGCGATGCACAGCGGCAGAATGGAGGAAGTACTGGTCGTTTTCGTTACGGTGGAAAGCGATGACGAAGATAAAGTAACACAGATATCCGAAGAGGCCGTTGCCGATATATCCGAAACGATGAAGCGCGTGGGTGCGGAGCGAGTGATGATATATCCGTACGCGCACCTGAGCAACAATCTCGCAAAACCGAAAGCAAGTCTCGAGATGCTCAAACAAATGGAAGAGTTGCTGAAAGCGAAAGGAACGGAAGTATCCAGAGCTCCGTTCGGATGGTACAAGGCGTTCAACATCAAATGTAAAGGACACCCCCTTTCCGAACTTTCCAGAAATTTTGAAGGTAAAGAAAAGAAAAAAGAGACCAAGGGCGAGGAAACATTCTTCATACTCACGCCCGAAGGGAAAGAACTGAGCGTCAACGAATTCAGGGGCGGGTCACCGTGCATGAAGGAAATGATCGCCAAAGAAGCTTTGGGGAAAGAGAACGAACCTCTGAAGGGAGAGCCGGATTATCTGCGACTGTGCAAAAAGTTCGGGATACAATGGGAATCGATGAGCGATGTCGGCCATATGTGCCTCACGCCGCACGGAGCATTGATGTTCGATCTTGTTTCAGACTACGCAACGCAGATCGTCAACGATGTCAACGTTCCGATATATATGGTAAAAGGAACGAACATGTTCTCACTGGATGAGCCGGCAGTGAAGGAACATGCGGACCTGTTCGGTGACCGTCTGTACACGGTGAACACCGGAAAAAGATCGTTCATACTCAGATATGCGGCCTGTCACCAACAATTTGCAATGATGCGCAACTGGAACATGAGCTACCGACAGTTACCGTTCGGTGCGTTCGAGGTCGCCGATTCATACCGTCTTGAACAATCCGGGGAGACGATGCTGTGCTTCCGAACGAGAAGGTTAAACATGCCGGATTTACACGTTGTGTGCAGGAACGAGGATGAGGCACGCGATAATTTCAAAGTTCTGGACGCACGCATTTTCAATGAAATCGAGGCACTCGGTCGCGAGTATGACATGCTTGTCAACTTCTCGTCAAAGAAAGCATATGACGAGAACAAAGAACTGATATCGGAATTATGTAAAAAACACGATCGTCCCGCGTTAATACATCTTTATCCGGAAGGCATCAATTACTACTGGACCGTGAACATAGAATATCACATGATGGACCAAATGAATCGGGCAAGAGAGATCGGTACCGTTCAGATAGACATCGGTAACGCAAAAAGGTTCGGTATAACGTATGCGGACGAGAACGCAGAGAGAATCAATCCCGTGATACTGCACACGGCGGTCATAGGAACAATAGAGAGATATCTTTACGCGATCCTGGACACGGCGGTCGGCATCGAAAAGAAAGGCGTTCCGGGATATTTGCCGGCATGGATAAATCCCGATCAGGTGCGCCTGATGCCCGTATCCGAAGTTCATATGGAGAAATCGATACAGACCGCGAAGTATCTGGAATCGAAAGGTATCCGCGTATCGGTGGACGATACGGACGCAACGGTCGGGAAAAAGGTCAGGCGTTCGAAACAGGACTGGTGCTCATATGCGGCGGTCATCGGCGACAAAGAGACTGAAAGCGGTGAACTCCCCGTTTACATAAGATCCGAGAATGCCGAAAAGACGATGACAGTCGATGATCTCGTGAACCGTGTGAAGAACGACACGGAGAACAAACCTTTCCGCAGGCTTTACATGCCCATGTTGCTGTCGCAGAGAATTGATCTGTGATATCGCACAATGCGTCAGAGCATTGAAAGGTGTCCCGTTACTTTGTCCACCTTCGTTTCCGTATCGGGGCCAATGGCAATGCATGTAACGGAACCCGGAGCAATCTCCGTACGTCCGGCATCGGTGACAACGGAATTTATGATACCGAGCGCATCCGCGGTCATCTTTATCTCAAAAAGTTCCGCTTCATCCTTTACCTTGAGAACTATCTTCGGGTAACCGGTGAGCATCCATCTTTCCAGCGATTCGGGATCTTTCTTCTTCGATGCGAACGAACAGTTCACCGCCGCGTGCGCAACCTGCGCCGCCGTCTTACCTTTGGACATTTTAAGGTCCGCACGAACCGCGATGACCATTTTGTATTCGTCTGCCATGATGTCTCCATCGTCAGCCGCGTTATATTCTTTTCTTCACAAAGCTCCTTCGGATTGTATGGAAACGATGAATCCGACTGATAACGGCAAGCGGTCTCCACAACAATATCTATGAAATTTCAATAACAAAATTTATGAAATTTCCGCAGTAAAAGTACGGTGCATCGATGAACAAACACGTTTCATAAGGAGGGAATCCTTTAAATCCGCGGAGGCATCACAGGGTAATGTTCGAAATAGTCAGAAGAGACGGTCTCGCAAGGATCGGTAAGTTTACAACCGGGGCCGGCGTTCTGGAGACTCCCGCTCTTTTGCCTGTGGTGAATCCGAAGATATTCACCGTTACGCCGAGGGAATTGCATGAGGAGTTCGGCTTTGAAGCATTGATAACAAATTCATACATCATACGGAGCAGCGAGAATCTGAAGAAAAGGGCGCAGAGCGAAGGGCTCCACGCCCTTTTGGATTTTCCCGGGATTGTGATGACCGATTCAGGTACATTCCAGTCGCACATGTACGGTGAGGTTGAAGTATCAAACGAAGAGATAATAGAATTTCAGAAGAGCATAGGAAGCGATATCGGCACGGTTCTCGATATTTTCACGGAACCTTTCTGGACAAAAAGCGAAACGGCCGCATCCATTGACGTGACATTGGAAAGGACCGAATACGCCGCATCCGTGAAAGGAGATATGATGATCGCCGGCGTTGTTCAAGGTTCCGTATATCCCGATCTGAGAGAAATGTGCGCTCAAAGAATGAGAAGCATGAACGTTGATGTACATCCGATAGGCGGCGTCGTACCGCTGATGGAACAATATCGTTACGAAGAATTGGTCGATGTTATAATAAGTTCAAAAAAAGGATTGTCTCCCGACCGTCCGGTTCATCTGTTCGGTGCGGGCCATCCGATGATCCTGTCACTCGCGGTATTACTGGGATGCGATATGTTCGATTCAGCGTCTTACGCAAAATTTGCACGCGATGACCGCATAATGTTCATTGACGGTACGTATCGTCTTGAGGATATGTTATCACTGGACTGCAAATGCCCGGCGTGCATGAACCATACGCTTGAAACGCTGAAGGCTTTATCAAAGGATGAAAGAACGAGAACGATAGCCCGCCACAATCTTTACGAGATAACGAAGGAACTCGCTCTCATCAGAAGATACATACTCGAAGGCCGTCTGTGGGAACTTGCGGAACAGAGATGCCGCGCACATCCCGCGTTGCTCGGTGCTTTGAGAAAACTGGGAGAGCACACCGAGTTTATGGAACGCTATGAACCGCTGAGCAGAGACGGAGCCATGTTCTACACCGGCACGGAAACAAGGAACAGGCCGGTGTTCCGCAGATACAGGGAACGATTGAGCGAGAGATACACTCCTTTCACGAAGAAAGCTGCGTTGTTTACCGATGCCGGCAGACCGTACAGCAGACACTACGCCGAAGAATTCATGCGTGTCCGTTCATCAGGGTTCACGCCGATCGTCTTAAGTCCGTTCGGACCGGTCCCCGCGGAATTGGATGAGATATACCCGCTGGCACAGTCGTTGTTCCCCAACATTATTGATGCGGAGACGGAGTTCTGCATTAAAGATACGATAACTCGTTTCGTGAACGAAAAAGGATTTGAAGAAGTTACGGAAATGAATGCCGTCACGGAAGGGGATGAGAAATTCGATCCGCTTTTCGAAAGGGCACTGGCAGTTGCCAGATATCAATTCGGCACGGAAGCAATGAATGCGATGTTCAAAGGGAAAATGGAATTCGTTGCAAGCAGGAACACCGGGAAGATAAGGAATGTCATTTCAGACGGAGAACACATTCTTTCGATGCGTGCCGGAGACGGTCTTTTCACGTTAAGAGTGGAAGGCGCCGAAAGGATCATCGCATCCGTTCCCGGAGATCACATGCGTGTAGTCGTTTCCGATGATGCGATACCCTTCGTTTCCGAAGGAAGGAATGTGTTCTGTGCGTTCGTCAAGGAGTGCGATGTCAACATAAGGCCGATGGAAGAGGTCCTCGCCGTCAGTGAGAACGGCAGACTGTTGGCCGTGGGGCGCGCGATGCTCATACGGGATGAGATGCTCTCATTCAAGAAAGGCATCGCCGTCAAGGTCAGGGACGGCGTCGGAAAGATTTAACGCTTCTTCCACAATTTTCACACATGCCAGAAGATCATCGACGGTATTCTTGAGCGTCCCGGCGCCGTTCGATGTCATGCGGAATATCAACTCATTGTCATTGATCTCGGAATCGATATATCCGATGTTGTCCGGCTCCAATGCTTTGAACACCGCTTCGGCTTCCGCAGCCGTCGGGTACATTATTTTCAAATTCAAATTCACAGTCCGAGCACCGCCTTTTTTATTTCGCCGCCCATTTCCTTCGTGGTCAATTTTCCGCCGAGATCGGGTGTTGTCTTTCCTTCATCAAGACATTTCCTTACAGCCGTGCGAAGCAATGTTCCCATTTCTTCGTAACCGAGATGGTCAAGCATCATCTTCGCCGCAAGAACGGCGGCTATCGGATTCGCTTTACCCTGTCCTGCGATGTCCGGCGCAGAACCGTGTATAGGCTCGAACATACTGACTCCTTCCGGATTTATGTTTCCGCTGGCACCCATTCCGAGGCCGCCCTGCAACTGTGCTCCCAAATCGGTTAAAATATCGCCGAAGAGGTTCGGTACGGCCACCGTTCCGAATGTATGCGGACGGACGATCATTGCCATCGCCATTGCATCAACGTACATGAAATCCAACGTTATGTCGCGTTCTTCCGATTTCTTTGAAAATATATCTCTCTGCATTCCGTAGATGTGCGTGCACACGTTCGCTTTGTCCACAAGCGTTACCGTATCGTCTCCCCGTTTCTCGGCCATGTCGAACACGTGGTCGGCAAAACGTTCCACGCCCCTTTTCGAAAGAAGACCGATCTCGAACGCAAAATCATCATCCGGTGCGGACATCGGTTTCACATTTATCTGAAGATCGTAAAGCCGCCTTTTGACGTTCACTTCAACGTCTTTTCCGTTCCTCATCATTCCGCCGGCTCCCATGTAGAAGTCCTCGGTGTTCTCTCTCAGGAAACATATATCAAAATCGAAATGTTTCTTCAGCGGAACGAAAGGATGCCATGATGTCACGGGTCTCATGTTAATATACTGATCAAAACGGGCACGCATGTTCAGCAATATTCCTTGCTCCAGTATACCGGGTTTAACTCTCGGATCTCCGATGGCACCGAAGTATATCGCATCCATCTTTCCGAGCGCATCGAAATTCTCTTCGGTCACCAGATCTCCCGTTTTGAGATAGCGTTCCGAACCTATGTCAAAGAATTCCGTGTCATAGTCGAAGGAAGATATCTCCGATACCGCGTCCAAAATTTCAATTCCGACATCCACGACCTCTTTACCGATACCGTCGCCGGGTATCACGGCAATGTGCTTCATTTCAGTTCACCTCTGATCTTTGCCATTAATCCGCCTTTTGATATCAGGGAAACTATAAATTCCGGGTACTGAGGAAATGAATATTCATTTCCGTTGCCGTCCGTGATATTTCCGTTATTCGGATCAACGTTGATGATGTCTCCTTCTTTAGTGTCCACTTTACACTCCACCAAAAGAAGACCTATGTTTATCGAATTCCTGAAGAAGATGCGTGCGAACGATTCCGCCACAACGCATGATATTCCGGCTTGCATAAGTGAACGGGGAGCGTGTTCTCTTGAGGATCCGCATCCGAAATTCCTTCCCGCGACGATGATATCGCCTTTCGATATCTCCGACGATACACCCGGCCTCACCTTTTCAAATATGAATTCATTCAGACGATCAAGATTCTCGGAGACCAACCGTTCCGCGGGTATTATTTGGTCCGTGTCGACGTGATCTCCGAACCTCCATACTTTTCCCGAGACTTGTTTCATTTCTTCACCTCGTCAGGCAGACAGATATATCCGGATATCGCACTCGCGGCCACTACCGCCGGCCCTGCCAGGTAAACTTCCGATCCTTTGTGTCCCATTCTTCCTATGAAATTACGGTTCGTTGACGCCACAGCCTTTTCACCGTTTGCCAGTATCCCCATGTATCCGCCGAGGCATGCTCCGCATGTCGGTCCCGATATGAATGCTCCGGAATCAATGAATATATGCATAAGGCCCTCGTCCAGCATCTGTTTGTATATTTTCTGACTGGCCGGCACAACTAAGAATCTTACACCTTCCGCAACCTTCTTTCCTTTGATTATCTTTGCGGCTATTCTCATATCTTCTATTCGCCCGTTGGTACACGAACCGAGATACGCCTGATCTATTTTCACATCGGAATCTTTAACCAAACGACCGTTCTCCGGAAGGTGAGGGAACGCAACCATCGGCTCTATTCCCGAAAGATCGTATTTCAGGGTTTGTGAATATTTTGCATCTTCGTCCGCATATACGGGCGTGTAATCACCTTTAACAGTATCTTTTATATATTTAACGGTGAGGTCATCGCACGGAAAAATTCCGGCTTTCCCGCCTGCCTCGATGGCCATGTTCGCTATCACAAGTCTGTCGGGCACGGAAACATTCTTCACGCCGGGTCCGGAAAATTCGAACGCTTTGTACGCTGCGCCGTCAACACCGATATCTGTTATTATCTTCAGAATGAGATCCTTTCCGCCTGCGTATCCCCTGAATTCTCCGGTGAGCTCGACCTTTATCGTTTCCGGTACTTTGAACCAAAGGCGACCGGTGGCGAAGACCGCGGCCGCTTCCGTCGATCCTATGCCCGTGGAGAATGCGCCTATGCCGCCGTATGTGCATGTATGCGAGTCAGCACCGACGATCAGACGGCCCGGTGCCGCGAAACCCTCTTCCACCATCACCTGATGGCAAACGCCGCCCTTCCCGACTTCATAATAATTTTTTATATTGTGTTGCTTAACAAACTCTCTCATCTCTTTGGCCTGTTCGGCGGATGCGATATCTTTATTCGGAACATAATGGTCCGGGATAAGGACCATCTTTTCTCTCTTGGGTGCGGTGTTCAGTTCATTAAATTCTCTGAACGCTATCGGTCCGGTGACATCGTTGACCATCACGTAATCAACTTCCGCTTCCACTATTTGGCCGGCGTATACATCCGCTCCGGACTTTATCGATAATATTTTCTCTGAAATTGTTTTACCCATTTTCATTCCTTCCTCCCCCGTATGTAATCCCTGTTTATAGCTTCCATTGTAGCATCCACACTCGTTTCGACTATGTCCAGGCCGACAGCTTTACCGACGGACAATCTCGAATCATCGTACGTTCCTTTTATTACGACCGTGACCTCACACAACGAATCGCTGCCGCCGGTGATCGCGTTCAGCTTGTATTCTTCCAGCGTGATCTTTTCGTTGACCGCACATCTTATCGCTTTTATCGCCGCGTCCACCGGTCCGGTACCGGCGTTGGAACTTGTTCTTTTTTCGCCGTCGATCTCAACGGTCACGGTGGCGGTCGGCGTTACACCTTTTCCGGTGAAGACGGCGAATTCCTTCAATATTATCGCATCTTCGCCGATCCGTTTCCACATCATGTGATCGGCAATCGCCATAAGCTCGGCATCATCTATCTCCTTACCGCCGACTGCCAATTCCTTCACCTTCGCGAGAAGTTTCGGTACACACTCATCAGGAAACTTCACTTTCAAAGCATTCAATCGATCCTTCACGGAATGCGTTCCGGAATGCTTGCCTATCACGATGTGTCTGTCCATTCCCACGAGTTCGGGTCTGAACGCTTCGTATGTGGCCGCATTGTTCAGAATGCCGTGCACATGTATGCCGGATTCATGGGCGAACGCATTCCTTCCGGTGATCGGTTTGTTGTAAGGTATCGGCCATCCCGTTATTCGTGACACTGTTTTCGATATGTCGCCTATCTTCGAGAGGTCGACGACCTCTATATTGAAATTAGCGTACAGGCCGAGCGCCACTTCCTCAAGCGCGGCGTTTCCGGTACGTTCGCCGAGTCCGTTCACGCACACGTGCACCTGTTTTGCACCGGCGGCAACGGCCGCCAGTGAATTTGCGACCGCAAGCCCCATATCGTTATGACAATGGACGGCCATCGGAACTTCGGTCACCGCAGCCAATTCCTTTATCAGATATGTCATTGCGGACGGATAGATCACGCCGACCGTATCGGGTACGTTTATCGCATCCGCGCCCGCTTCCCGGACGGCGACATGCATCTCTTTCAGAAAATCGAGATCGGTGCGTGTTGCATCTTCGCATGAGAATTGCACCTTCAAACCGTGGGATTTAGCATACTCTATCGCCTCGACCGCTTTTGTTTTCACTTCATCGCGCGTCATTTTCAATTTGTATTTCAAATGAATGTCGGATGTTGCGATGAATGTGTGCACGTAATCAACATCACAATCAATCACTTTGTCAATATCATTCTTATTGGATCTGGAAAGACTGCATACGGTTGATGAAAGACCCATCTTTGCTATTTTCTTTATCGTTTCCAGTTCGGCATCGCCGGATGCGGCAAACCCCGCTTCGATTATATCAACGCCGAGATCATCGAGCGCGGATGCTATTCTCATCTTGTCGCTTTCGCTCAGTGCTATTCCGGGCGTTTGTTCGCCGTCCCGCAGTGTGGTATCGAACAACGCAACATCCCGAACTTCAATTCCAAGCAGAGCAAGACGGTTGTACTGACTGTCGTATATCATCTCTTCTCTCCTTTTAGCGTTCTCGCCGGCTTGTTGCGTTTTCAAAAGAGTCACCCCAAACCGTCAGTTCATACTCTGTCCGATCCAATAAGCAAACGAAATTCGGATATCAGTATGCAGATCATCTTATGACCTCTGACGGCTGTTTTCGGTCAGTTTTTACTCACTATTTATATTTTCTTGTTTTAATTTTGTTTTAACATTTCGATGTTTCTTTATTATATGAACATTTCTTTGAGATTTCAGCACGAAAAGACATTTTTGTCTTCCCTCGGGTTGAGCTATTAAAACTTTTATGTGAAACCCTGAATGTGGAAAATACCGGCATAATATATTGAGGACTGCGTTGAACAAATCATGCATGACACCTCGCCTTGTATGAATTGTACGATCCTATCCTCCAATCAAGCTCGTTGTTCAGTCTTTCCTCGCTCTTTGCCCTCAGTGATTCTCCGAACAGCT
>Ga0123353_10003214_pt1 | contig 20578 bp, 5 predicted proteins | sample TergutLab28metaG_3_FD_92763 | JGI IMG/M metagenome (GOLD analysis project Ga0123353, IMG submission 92763) | Labiotermes labralis P3 segment gut microbial communities from Petit-Saut dam, French Guiana - Lab288 P3 | ecosystem: Host-associated > Arthropoda: Insects > Digestive system > Gut ... | reverse complement strand
TGGGTTCATGGACAAGAAGACGGGAACGGTGTAATTTAAACCTGACCGAACGGTTCTGTAATGGGGGGGGGGGGGGTCCTTCGAACAGCGCGCTGGTAATATCTGGTTAAGTTTTTCTTGTCCTCCGCTTTTTCAAAGAGATTTTTGGTGAGTTGTGTAACTTTTGATATCTACATTGATATTATTAAATATCCAATACTCTAAAATTAAAATAGAATGCTCATACTAATTATAATCTGGTATATATATATATATACCCATTTCAATCGGACTTGTACGCTCCGTTTCTCAACCACGTTACGTAACATGCTTCCAGGGGGGACTAACTGTAATGTAGGTTCAGTGGTGTGTGAACATTTTCTGCTTGAGTCGATCATTCGGGGATCAATTCAGAATAGTACCTTAACGAATGTGAATTTGATCCGTTACTTTTACATAAAGACTTTTGGAATTTTCTAAATTTTGGAAGAGTTTATTAGTTTATGAAAATCATTATTTTCTTCTGGCATTGTAGTGACGATAGATGAAAACGGCCGATAACTCTCTTCCTGTTCAGTGGAGGTACCTGTCCAGTAGACAGACTGAGGAAGTAAATAACCATTAAATCTTTGTATTTGAATAAAGGTAGACCAACTTGATGACACTTGCTTTATTATGTCAATTTACTGCTCAACATGTTTCGGATGTTAATACATCCATCTTCAGGAGCTTGCGACTAATTGTTGTGTTATTGTGTAGGCTGTAGCTTGCATTTTCCACAATACAGCCTACACAACAACACACCAAGTAGTCGCAAGCTCCTGAAGATGGATGTATTAACATCTGAAACATGTTGAGCAGTAAATTGACATAATAAAGCAAGTGTCATCAAGTTGTTCTACCTTTATTCAAATATAAAGATGATGCACGGTCCAATACGCATAAGAACCATTAAATCATTTAACAAATCTTATAGTACTTTAAAACGGCTTTCTGACATTTCTCCCTGAGAAGGTATAGGAATTTGTGTCTCCATGTGTAGTCCAGAAACCAAACAATCCTAAACGCAATTCGTACATTATTGTCAGAACTATCTGCGGTAAAATTATATGTTCCTTTTGCCAATGTTAGCAAACATTCTTGGACGTCATTGAATGTTTTGAATGCTCTCCACGCCTCATGAAGGAACAATGTAAGGAATGCTTCTTAATGCGCCCCGTGGTATAGTAAATCAATCAGTTCATACTGTAGGCCAGTCTGTCTGTCTATCTGTTTACTGCCACAATTTGCCGTCATGCCAGTGGCCAGTGGAGTAGCGAAAGTTTTCTTCTTATTCGTGAACCAAATGCTGTTTTGCCTCCTCACTCTGTCGGACCCCTCTCTGCTTGCTCTTTTCATCTCCTCTTGTCGCCACACCTGAGCTCCTCCATGTTCGTTGCCTGCATGTCACTAAGTTCACCTCCTGCGTTGAGCTGAAGACGTATGGGCTTTGAGCAAGTTGCAGCACATCAAATGTCATTTAATTCCGAATGCGTATTTAGAAGCGTTATATGTGCCCAACTTAAAAATGAAATTACCTAGATGCGTTCAAATAGTTTGTACCAGATTCTTGATATACGGATCGCTGTCAGATACTGCACGTAACTGCAATCGCAAGAACAGCACCTGATCTGACAAGATTTTGAAGTAGTTTCCTCCACACCTGGTTCCCAACCACACCCGTCCCATCTTTCTATCTCCTTGTCTAATTCTTGGTCTTCCAAGTGGACCTTTTCCAAGAGGTTTCTCCACCAAAATTCTGTATGGGTTCTTTTCCTCCCACCCGCTCGCATCCTAACCACTTAATAATGTCGTAGTAACTGACTACATTTCAGTATCCTAAAAATATCACTTTGCTTGTGTCATTTGAATTTCGCCTGTGACAATCCTTTGTGTTTCTCAAAGTATCAACAAACTGTAAGACACCGTCTAACATACCTAAGTATATCACAAAAGCAATTTTGTTCTGTTTTTCAGCAAGCTACGTGTATCGACCTAATGGGTCATCATTATCAGGCGTTTTGGTACAACAATTTGTAAAAGAAGGTTATTATGTAGTTACATGTCTTTTTTTGTTTTTTTTCCGGAGTGAGATCTGTTTACAAAAATGCTTGCAGTGTGTTAATGGCATTCAACTTTGTTTTCTGTAGCCTGTAAAATAGACAATAAATTGTGTACTCGCAGGTTATTTGGGTTCATATCCACTTATTAAATATAAAAGTGTAAGTTCAGGTTGTATAAAAGCTATTCTAAATTTATCGGATCTAACTCTTTAAATTTATTCAGTTTGTGTTACTTTGGGATGTTGATCTTCTTTTACTTTGTCAAGTCCTATTGTCTATCAGCCCTGTACCATTGTACTGTACTGCAGTGTAGTGTAGTGTACTGTAGTGTAGTGTACTGTAGTGTAGTGTAGTGTACTGTACTGTACGTTCAAACTGGATATTTTGCCTCCACTAGAATTATGCTGTAGTTGATGTTTTAGTGTTTTCTTTTATTCCTCGTAATTGATTATTTTTCAGTCCTCTAACAAAACTGGGACATACTTTACTGTATCTTTTTAAGTTATACTCCTTGTTTTCCGGCCATGGCCTCCCCATTTGGAAGGTTCTGCAAGAAAATTTTTTGGCAGGAAGAGTGTCAGTATAGAAAGTTCCAACTCCGTGAGCAGGTACGAGTAATAATCTTTTTTCATTCGGAAATATGTGGTGCTATAAATAGCTTCCACAGTCAACCCACAGTAGAATACTTGTCTCAAAATAAAAACCAAATACAGCACACCTAAATTTATGAATAACGTAAAGCAATAATCCTTTTGCTAGAAATGAAACCGCATAGAAGCAGACACACTGAAAAGGGGGTAAATTTTACCTTACGAAAAACAAAGACGGAGAAGAAAATTTATTCAAAGAAACTAAAGGGAGATTCTAGTTACTTTTACGGGCGGTAAAATTGAAAGAATTTGTCTTTTGGCCGCTTTTCTTTTACATGTGTGTATATTGAAATCTGGAAAGCAACCCTTGTTGTAAATTTCCTTATCACATATGAGGAGTGTACACCCAGTTTCCAAGGTAACGATCGGTCCGTGCATGTGGTTGATCTCAGCGTTAGATTTCACACAAGCAGTAGACCTTGTCAGAATTTGACGTTCGTAACTCGAACACTTAGGACCTTAGACGTAAATACCCGCTTATGTAAATCATCAAATAGAAGGCGCGTGGATTCTGAGGTTATCACAGCGATGTTGATGGAGACTGCAGTCCAGTCTGTTACAGTACCATGCTGAGAATGAGGGCAACAGGCTGCTCCGAAAAATTGGTAAATGTACACCATTCCACGGGGCATCATATTCAAAAATTTTGACATCTTGAAATCACAGGTATTACTACAGCTAACAATGTAGTGAGAGAAATTAGCTGTAAAAGACAAAATTGCCGCATTACGAATACACATACCAAAGCCTTGTTGTACACTCCAATTGCATCCTGAAAAACTGGGCCTCTAAAAGGCGTAATGAATTTTTGTAATTGACCAACTTAATGCACAAACCCTTGGTTTATAATAAGTTTATTATATTCTTCTGCGTGTTTCGAGTACAGTGCTCGAAACATGTAGAGGAGTATAATGAACTTATTATAAAACAATAATTTGTGCCTTAAGTTGGTCAATTACTAAGAGTATACTGAGACGCACGGTCGGCAAAATATAAAAAATGCGTAGTGATATATGGTATTCCCGCAAGAAGAATATTTCAAAGAGGGATTATAGTATTTTGAGTTTTTTTTTCAGGCCGGTTACCATCAACTGCTGACTGTACATCATTTATCTGTATATCACATATTCTGAAATTAATTGTACTGAGGATTCCAATTTGCATGTGGTAAACCATATATAGAAACTGTTATTAGCGAATTTTACGTATAACGTTCTTGTGATACTAAATGCAAGACCCTAGAACAAAACGAAATAATATGGATCTTATCTGAGTAAATATGACAGCATTATTTTAAGAAGCAACGACAGTATGTTGCCAATGAGCAACGTAACGCAGGACAGACAGACAGACAATTGCAGAGACGTTTCATATCCACTGTTCCAGTAGATTTGAAATGTAGGTCTGAGAGTCAGCATTGCTGCGGGTTGTTGCCACTGCTAACTACATGCAACTACTTGTGGAAGTCGATGTGACTTAGTTATGTAGATCAGTGTGCCACTTCCAGCTCTCTTCTTGTCTCTCTTTCTCTCTCAGCGTATTACTGACTATAGGATGTTCCATAGTGAAGCATACAGAAGCTTACCTGATATCTGCAATGCTGTAGACCTCGTCTTGTTAATTTGCTAGGGTCCCTGTAGCTTTTAAGAAAGTTTGTACCTGTATCTTAGTCTGAAATTCAGGACCAGGTTTCCATTTTGTGTCATCCAGACGTCATCCGTAACCTTGGCCTTCCGTGAACCATTAATTTACAAACTCACCTCCGTAGCTTATGCTTTTATCATGTCTGTTGCTTTTCCACTACTTGAAAATTTATTAATGGAGTTTTAAAGTAAAATTTGTCTACATATTTCAGTTGTATTCATTGCATTGTGGAAATCACACGAAGAACTATAATTCTTCGCTCTTTCTCGGGAATAAGTGTATTTATTGAAGAGAAAAATATTCGGAATAAAAAGACTTATAGAGAAAGAAGTAACGAATATTTATGTCCGAGCCACTGTGTGGTAAGTCTTGAAGATGTTCAAAGTAAAAGAGATTTTAACTCCTCGACGTTTCTTAAGGCGCAATGCTGTTGATCAAATTATATGTTGAAAGTGTCTACACATATTTTTTCGACGAATCTCATACTTTGTGAGTTCGAGTCAGCATAAATCCTAATTTCTATATAGGGTAAAATTTGGATTTGTGGAAGACATTAAGTGAATTGAACCTTGAGGTTGCCCTCTCATCCTCTCCTTCGTCTAACTTTATTTGTTAGTGAACTTCGTAATATATTAACTTTTATTAAAGTTTTTATTCTCCTATCTGATTTGTTTTGGAGTAAGTAGCAACAGAGTAAACATAATCGCAATTTTACTGTATAGTAAACATTATGAAGCGATGTTTGTTGCGTATTTTTTTCGGTAAAGTTAAATATGGCTAGGCAAATATTCAGCATATCATTCTGTTTTCTGCTTTTCCTGGTTCTGCCATCTTAATTTAGTCCGCGCAAAGACAACAAATAGAAACAAAGTGTTTTTGTCGTCTAACTGTGCAGCATTTCGAAACAAGCGCTAACTAGTTTTTCGGGGAATCGTTAAGTAGGTCATGTGAATTCCTACGCAGATTGAGTGACACTTTCTTCCACAATGAAAATGTAGGTAAAACAAACACTGGAAATGTTTATCTAAATGGCTTTGCATTTACCTTTCAATATTATCTTGCACTTTTTAATATCCAGGTCTTGATATTGAAATGTGGAGTGGAGCCGTTTATTTCTGAACCTGCTGTAATGGCGTGTTCTTTGTTTCGCTGACAGTTCGCTATATCCGTGTTCACTCATGACTAGTTGAGCTCATCGTCTACCACCACCAAACTCCATGCCCACTCAACTTGATAGCCATCTGCCTCTTAACCTACTTTGCAGTACTGCAAATCACGAGCGCAGTAAAATTCAGCCACAATTACATTTTGACGTTTCTGTAATGCGGGCCAGATGTTATGAGGGAATGGGACAACTGTGACAGAAATATTGACAAATATCTTTTAGGTATCTGCGGAATGAATTCTTGAGGTATACACATTTGTTTGCTTGTACAGCCTAGGCTGCGCCAGACATATAGACAATGTAATCAGAAATCAGTGGCATCTATGCAAAGAAGTGTGAGGCTTAACCTTTTGATGCCTAATGTCAACTATAGTGGTCGTACCGCACCGCTAACCTCTAAAGTTGCATTTTATATATTTATTCAACAAATATAGGTACTGAATATTTTAAACATCGTATATACTCTCCGTTTTTTTCTCTTCAAAGTGCAGTTTGTTTCATAATTCTAACATATTTGGTCTGTATTATTCACATTTTACATACAGGATGTGCTAAAATTAAAAAAAAATAATTCCGGCGCCAAAAGGTTAATATTAAAGACAGCAACATTTCGTGAATATTTATAAGTCTTTAGTTTTATGAAACGTCCATGATTTACTCCTATTCCGTATCAACGCGACGGATGGAATCTGTTCCGCTGCAAACAGTAGAAACTTTTTTAAATTCTTTTTTGTCGGATCCATTTGTTACCTTCTACTTTTCACCTTAGTTTATTCCCCCTTTTCAAGAATTTACTGCTATGTAATATTTTCTATACAATCTGTTATTTGCAATCATATACGCCTCTTCAGTTGATGGTACGTTCCTTCTGATTTCCTTATACCTTAAAATCAGATTAACAAATTCTTGTTTCTTGCATCACTCTTAAATTGTGAAAGACTTCAGTTTGATAGTGGGGCCGGATCTTTCTCTACAGTCATTTCACCTGAACGTGTTCCGTGAGTCAGGGTACAATCATTTCCTGGAGACAAATGTACACAGGATTTTCGTACCTATTTTATCAAACTGCAAGATCTAGTCTTCGTACGTACCAGTGAAGCAATCCTTTCCTACACAATACTTTATTATAATAATCTAAAGAGCTATGTATTTTGGCTGTACGAGCCGAAACACGTAGCTGTTTAGATTATAACAATAAAGTGTTGTGTAGAGAAAGACTTTTTTATTGTTATGTATTGTCTTGATATAACGGGGATTGTACACAATATTATAGGGTCTATGTAAAAGTAAAATGATATTTGTATAGGATGTAGCTTAACAAAGTCGGCAGTGCTTGTTTAATCGAAATTAAAACACTTATCTGTACTTTGGTGTATATTTTACGTGTTCATGCTTCGGGAATTTAAAACAATGTTATTTAAGTTGAAACATTTAAAGAGACAAATTAATTGCATGAAAAATTTATATCAGACACTGGGTGTTTCATTAGCAACCAAATCATGAATCAGAATTCTTATTTATATTATAGAAGCTGAACACATCAAGAAATTTCTCGTTTGTGTTGAAATCCGAACGATCATAACGTATCCAGACTATCCCCCGACTGGCCGTCACTCTGAGCCAGGTGAAGATAGTACATATACCCGTGTGAAGATTAATGTCGTTTACTTGGGCCTACCAATTGGACTGTCCAGTAAAGTTTATTGATTTTATTTTGTACAAATTCCTCATCTCTCCATTATCGTGCTACATGCCTCATTCGCCTCTTTCTTCTTGATTGTACAACACTTGATGTTTGTTGAAAATTATACATTTTGAAGCTGTTTATCATAGTTTTGTTTTGTGTCTCTACTGCCAGAAACCTTAAAAAGTAAACGTTCTACCCTCAGTCCATTTAGATTTTTGAGTAACACTTTGTTAACTTTAAAAGTGCGGCACTGAAAATCCCCTATCGTTAGGGTAGATGTTATGTTCTGGAAAACGTAGAGACTTGGTGGTTTCGGTAAAGAAGAGCAAACTTTGAAGAATAAAAGACCAACTTGATGTCACTAGCTATTTTATTTCACTTATTATGTGCTCAACATGTTTCGGACATTAATATATCCATCATCAAGAGATTGCGACTTTGCTGTTGAATTACCACATTGGTTGTTGTGCTCTCGGTTCGTTGTGTGTTGGAGATTTGGTGGACCGAGAGCACAACAACCAATGTGGTAATTCAACAGCAAAGTCGCAATCTCCTGATGATGGATATATTAATGTCCGAAACATGTTGAGCACATAAGAAATGAAATAAAATAGCAAGTGACATCAAGTTGGTCTTTTATTCTTCAACTATTACAATGATGCACGTTCCAATAAACATAAGAGCAAACTTTTTTTCCCATTTTCTTCAAAACACTGCCAACCTCTAAATTGAACTGGTCTTAACAGTGTTTACAGTTCACAGTTTAGTTCTAAAATCTTTTTTTAGCAATCCTAAAATCAGGACACTTATATTTTAGCGTTGGTTTTATCCTCCAAAAATATTCTTTGAATTTCTAGCTACTTTCCTCCTGTTTTTGCACAAGACATTGTACACACAATGCTAAATGCAGTTCTGGAAGGCAGTTTAGATTCCGAGAAATGGGGGAAAGGATATGAAATGTGAAAACGTCAGTGGAAGTTCACCGTATTGAGGGTTTTCTGTTTACACATTTATGGCGAGCTGCTCTATTTTATTCTCTAAAAGATTATGCAAATTTAAAATAAGGAAATGTTAATAGTATGAAGAAACAGTTACTTCATAGTAGCTTTTAAGATTCCAAATTTAATTATTTTACTAAATCAGTGCCATTCGACGCAAATGTTTCTATTTCTTAATTAAAGGTAAAAAAAAAACCTCTGTAGAATTAATTTAATTGGCCTAAACTACTGTGCTCAAATATAATTTTAAACAGACAGTACATTTACATCCACTTATTCCCTCTTTGATACATACGGATTGTCTTATTAAAATATGGGTGTAAGAGAAAAGAACTGCAGACGGTTACCACACAAGAGGTTCGGTTTAAAATATTTATGGGCCCATTGCAAACATAAATTACCTGAACCTACCGATGCGTATTCCTGAACTGACGCTAAAAATACTGGAACATAGAAATTTACATGTACAATTAATTCCCTTCATACAAAATTTGGAACAATTGCTATCTTCCCCCACACCGAGTGGTGGGCCTCCAGACAGCCACAAATTATATATTCTAACTTAACTATTTGTGTGTATTCTTGTGTTAAGAATGTTACTACTTACTATTTACTCCTAAAACCCGATTTTGCAACCAGACTTCAGTTCCTCATTTGCTTGTAGATATACTGGCGGAAGGCTCTTATCTCCTTCAGACTATGCGTAATATGGGTGTCACTAACCGGACAGGAAGTAGTGATGTCAGTCACTAAGATCAGATTGTCATTCGCTTTATGAACCACCCGGGCAGTTGAATTTGCAGTTATGGACAGAACCTGTGTATATCGAACTGCTTCCAAGAAACCCTAACGAATATCCAGCCAGGAGAAATATTCGAAGATGCGAACTATGTAATTATACGCTATATGAAGGTGTTAACAGCTATTAGAAGTGATGAAGTGTTTTGTCTAATCCCTCTCTTTCTTAATGGGAAAATTTAGTGAAAATTTAGTGAAAATTTTTCGGATAAAACAAGAACTTTTTTTTTATGGGTGTAAAGATTTTGTATTGCCCAACACTTCCACCGAAAGTGAGGGTGCCGTGTATCTTTTTCATTTTGTTTTGTTTCTTTTGAAGAAAACCGAACTTTGTTCCTTGGTCCATCTTTCAATGTAGCGTGCATAATGTGACAGGTTCAACAAGGGAAGCTAATTTCGTCAAACATAGCCTTTATTCTTTCGGAAATTTTGAGTTCCAGTTCCAGTTCAGAATCAACAAGCTCCATATATTCAGTTGTAAAGCAAGTTACAAGTAAAATGCTTAGAATTTTTCAATTAAATATAATTCCTTCTGAGTGTCGTTCATAAGCAAGGTATAAGATTTTCGAAATAATTCACGAAGGTAGTTCTGTCCTTGGAAGGATGTTAACTCGGTATTTATGTTAGTAATACAAGTGCACATTTCAAATTTGAAGTATTATGAAACGTCTTGTCGTTGCGGCTGTTCCTTTACAACTTCGTGTTTAATCATGCAGATTTTAATGATTTCACGAAGGTTATTTTACCTCTTGTTACAAATCTAAATCAATTAGTCCAGAATTGTAACTTTTCTTTAAAGAAATATGTCATACAGGAAGAAATTAACAAGGGAAATGCTGACAAAACACAGCGAATTTTGTACTCAAATATTGTGTATCTAATTAAAATTTACAAAGAAGATCAACTACAAACAAATACAAGACAGGCAACATAACTTTTTAACAGTGACACATTTTTGTCAGTTTATAAAAATTACACTTGTACGCAATAATTACACAATGAAAAATAATGTACTGAAATAAACTGGTCGAATTAAAAGTTAATGGAGCACATGTAGCTGAGATGTTTTAAAATTATGAATGTGTAAGTCATTTTCGGTTGTCATTTCACTACCAAACAAAATTATTTCACGCGTCACCTGCCACTGTTACTTCTGTGGTCATGCTCAATGAGATATCCCCAATTAATTAATTTTCAAATTTTATGAAATACCGTTCCGCAATTAAGCATATACTTCTAATTTAAAATGTTAACCATCCTTATACACTAAACCACAACGAATGCGAAATATTATTTCTTAAAATTTAACGTAGTCTATGTGTAAAATAATGTATTGCAGAGTTTCCTTAAAGGGCTTAAAATAATACGGTTACTGCAAATCTAAGTAGTAAGAATTATGTGCTGGCTTGAGGTTATTCCAGAATGTCATTACATTAAAAAAAAAATTCCCACCAAATTTTAACTGTTCGGATACGTTAAGTTATACATCGGTATATACACCATCTATTGTCACTTTTGCTTCAGTTGATAATTTCTGTTCTGTTTACTCTCAGCTTAATATTTTTTACGTCGTCATTAGGGAAATTGTCCAACATTCAGATGATGAATAAAATTAAGTAAGGATCTGCTTTGTCTGATGGGACAGTAGGCACTATTAGATTGTGCACATTTCGCCGGCTTATCGCTACTTTCTTTCTATGGCATTCTTCCCATTTTATCTTAAATATCCATCACATCCTATTGTATTATGTGTTAAAGTTATTAGAGTTGTGTAGGAATTTATTTGCAATAAATAATAAGATAATTTTCTCCCTAAATATATAATGACATAACGTTCTGTAAAATGTCCACAGATATCCCAGCAAAGATAAAAATTTGTTTATCAGAGAAAGAGACAAAATAAAAAGACATAAATGCTAATTTCAGTTAAATGTAGAGTTTATGTTACAAACTCGACCTTCAGCAAGACGGGTGTACGAAAATGACTTACAATATTCATACTGTCTGTTCTTCATTGGCTGTATCAGCATAGATAACTTTTTTTTTTGTGAATGAGTGCATTTACATTATATTTACACCCAAATGCATTAAGATCATATCACGTAATTATTACATATCAACTGCAACTGAATACCGCATTATGGAAGCATACAGAATAGGGATACACATATTCTCACCAAGGTTCAATAACTCGGTCATATAGTGACCATATTTGAAAATGAAGTATTTCAAACGCGGAATTATTCGCTTAAAGGCGTATGAGCGGAAGAATTTACATCATTAACAACACTTGCTACTTTTGGTTTTTATGTTACATATATTTTTACAAAAATTGTGAATTATGGTTAAACTTAAATTCGTTGGAGGCCTATTTGTTTCGTCTTTTGAACGAAACACATAAGCCCTGCTGTATGCGATCATCTTAAGGCTAATAAAAATATCTAATAACTAAGGTATAATTAGGTGACAACTATACAACAATCATAAATTAATATAGTAACAATTCAGCAGTGTACAAATTTTATGAATTGTAATTTTTTTCATATTTTGTTGCTGGTGGAAGTAACTGATGCTTTATTTATCCGTTTTCGTGGTTTTCCATTTAATTCCGAAGAAACAATAATTTTTGTGTGCTCTAGAACTAAATAATTTTACAAAACAGGGATTCGTTAACATTTACTGTTGTGTTCAAGAATATCAGGCGAGCATTGATAAATGAAATAACTTGAATCAAGAAGGTGATTTTATTAATGTATTCTTAGCTCGACATATTTTGGGTACATGCGCCCATCATCAGGAGCATTAGATGTTGAGTTGCAGCATACGGTTTTCTGCACCGAGTTTGTGGATGGATGGTGGTCTTGAGAGCCGCTGCGTAGGTCGTGTGTACGGTGCGGATGGTGTCGTGCATGGCATACCATACATACGATCTACGCAGCGGCTCTCAAGACCACCACCCATCCAAAAACTCGGTGCAGAAAACCATATGCTGCAACTCAAAATCTAATGCTCCTGATGATGGGCGTATGTACCCAAAATATGTCGAGCTAAGAATACATGAATAAAATCACTTTGTTGCATCAAGTTGACATTTCAAGTTAGTTCATGAGGAAAATTCACGGTCGAACATTGATAAGTTTCCTTTGATTGTTTCACCGAACAAAGATCTGATTTCAAGGAACGCTCATTTTACGAAATGGGTTTAGACGAAATTCAGAGATATTAAGAGAATTACTTAACACGCATGCGTGTATAATTTTAAATTCTTTCTGTCTGCGTTACACCGCTCCTGTACGTGGGTACAGGTGCGATTATGTTAGTAACGGGATGTCTGGTGTATTCTTGCACCAATTGACATGGAAGTCTAGAATATCCCCACAGTTTTTTTTTATCAGCTCTGTTACAGAGATTTACAAGGAAATGTAGAACATCTACAAAGTATTTTATCACCTTTCTTACAAGAATTAACAAGGAAATCTAGAACATAAAAAAACTAGATTATCAGCTCTGCTACGATTAACAGATTAATCTAGAATATCAGAAGAGTTCACACAATAAAACAACAAATGCATTAATGTTAAAGTTATATTTTTAAAAACAATTTTACCATAATTTCGATGTGTTTCGATCTTGATCATTTCAGGGACTTACAGAACAAATTTTAATGTATATAAATAAACATCTGTGTTTTATATAGATTTTATTGATAGTCAGTAACCCCTGAAGATGATAAAGAAAGATCGAAACATGTCGGAGTTATAAAAAAATTGTGTGTAAAATAATATAATTTTAACTTCAGTTTATTTGTTGGTTTTATTGTGAACATTCTTTATGAATGCACGGACATGAATAACTTAAAGATCCATATAGCATTTTATCAGCTGCGTTGCGTTCCCCGTTTAGAATAAGACACAGTATAGCGTAAAGATTTTTCCTAGGGGCACGTAGCCTCTATGGGACAGAATATCTTTCGTCACATGTAGGTGCGTTTCAAAAGTTAAAATTGCATTTTTGGTTTTAGCCCTATTTATATTAAGATGATACTGAGTATTAATTACCAGCATTTATTAGTTGTTATTTCATGTATTGTCAAGTATAACAACGGCTATTTTATTACTTTAATTCAACATTATTTGGATAATGCGAAATTCAACATATTTCAGTTAAATTGAAGATCATGCATGACTAATTTCCATCGTTGTCACCTTACGTGCACGAGATATAAGGTTTGTGTCTAGATTTACATACTTTAGGTAAAGTAATAGAATGTTTATAAGGACAAAACTGAAGAGTGAATTTCCATGCTATGTAGAGGACACGAAAAGAAACCACGAAAACGAATTATGAGGATTCTGTTACATTACTGTCCACATTTCCGTTATCTTTACATAGAGAGTTTATACATTACTGGTCTTGTAAGGATCATTAATGATGTAGTTCTAATCGGTATTGCTGACATTTCTCTTTGGTTAACCTGACATTGTGTAAAACGCGCAGCATCGTCTAACAAGATAAAGATAATATTTCTGTAGACGTGCAGATGGAGTAGCAAATTTAAATGCTTTGAACGTTTGACATTTTGTAATACCGACATTTTTAGTTTTTTCCTTGTAAAGAACAGTACAGATTTCTGATTCTTTTTTTCTGATTTTGGAACAATTTGTACAATTATTTATGAAACCAAATAAAAACAATGATGTAAATTTTACTCGTCTAAATTTGCAGCTCATTACACAAAGAATGAAACAAAACATGAAAAATACTATCACCTGGGGTGTGTCACCGTGTTATCTGGTAGAAATTTACCGAGACGTTATACGAACCTGCTTCCTTCGTCTTCAGTATGTAGGAGTTCTTTTATCTTCTACAGTGGAGATGGGATTTATAGACGTTAGGACCCACCTCTGCCGTCTACTACATTGATGACGATGACAGTTGATTTCTCCAAAACGTCAGTAAATTTCTGCCCGAAAACACAGCATCACATTCCAGAAAACACCATTGTCATAGTCACCGCCATGGAAACATAAAATCTTACAAAACAAACATATTTTTGCCACATATTTAACATATCGAACTGTATTCACAGACAAGATTTCACTCCTAGCGGAAAGTCGTGACAGCAGGAGTGAAACGTCGTCGGTGGATAGAAGTCTAATTCTGAATTATGAGAGATCTGTTCCAGTATTTACTGAGGTATAACATATGCATTATCCCCTTTAAGGTATTAAGATGATTCTTAAAAATAACGATTCACTTGAGTAATCACTGTTGTGGTGTACGGTGTTAACGTACTACACTCTGGATTAGCCACAGTGCTATAGCTTAACCACCAAACACCCATTGTTTTATAGTCTTAGTTTATGGGTTCATTAACACATATGTTCAGTACTTTGGAAAACTGAACAGTGTTGTGCACGCGTGTGACCATGTGTCATTAGTTTTGTTACCCGTTTGCGTCACAACACTTACACAAAAAAATCTTACATTCCATGTGTGATTTACCTGCAAGGACAGAGGAGTTAGTAGTAAATTATATTAGGCTGGTAAAAGCAATCATAATATCCCTTTGGGTATTTATTTGGATACGTAGATGTTTGTAATGTAGGCCTATGTATCTTGAGCTTTTATACACATTGTGACTTTTGTGATTGATAAAATCAGATTATTTAAATACTGGTCTGTGTGTAAAAATTTATTCCCTTAGCACATACAGAAATTTGAGATATTTAGCCATAGAAGTGATTTGCATTTGCGCTATCAAACTTGAAACTCGACCGTTGAAGAGAGCTGCGTTATCTAAAGAGATACTTTGCAATATGCAGTTTATGTAGTTTATGTTGTGAACATACACAATGGAAATCCCTTTTCTGAATGCAGAAGTAGCAAAATCAAATTTACGCGGCTGTTTTCTTTCGATTACGAGAGGGTTTTGCGCTGTAATTATGTTGAACATCATAAAACAACGGCATCGTACCATCGAAGTGTAGTAGTCTGACAAGCGGCGAATCTAAAATGGCATCATACAGGCCCACGAAACATATTTCATTCGGAAAATTTTAATTGAAAACTGCATTGAGTAAGTGAAACAATCTTCATTGTCACCTAACGTCTTTCCCCCGTCTCCATTTCACTATGTTTACAAGAAATTCGACAGGCAATATATTTATGATGTGAAATAATAGAATATTTTACACTTGAGTGGCTGTTGGCTCTATGTTTTAGAGGACTTTTCAGCATTGGCAGGAGGATGAAACGAGTGTATAGGCTGAAGTAGTTTGCTGTGACAGGGAATTAACCCCCCAGTCCCTAATTCTCATTGGTTGTGTCTTATACGTCTGTATATTTGAATCATTATATTTTGGACGGAAAATGGAGAATTAAAAAGATTCTAAACCAAATAAAGGAAACATTCGGCAAATTTTTTTCTAATTTTAATTTAACTGTGAATTCATTTTTGATTCGTTAGTGTCTTTTCCAAATTTTTTAATTTTGACACAAGTTTCAAATTACTGTATGTCGTGTTGTTGTCCAGCGCCATATAGATGAGATGTGAGCATATACTAGATTTTCCCTGCATTTTCATCCAGACAAGATTCCTTACGTCCGACTAATAAGGCGTCTGTTTTACGTAAGTGGTTACATCTTTGCCGAATAAATGAATCTGTTTTGTCTTATTCATCTTCTTCACTCCTTTGTTTTCGTGGGTCTTCCGAATAATATATACTACAGCAGACGTAAAGATCTATGGTGATAAAGTTTATCCTTTTTTGGGGATCATTCTGGACAAAGAATGCACCGGACAGAATTTTGCAATGACGTTAATTCAAAGTGTATTTTAAAATAAAACTTATAATAAAATCAGGATTGGTCAACATTTGTCTAAAACGTTTCATGTTCAGAAGGATCTGACATTTGGAAATGCAACCATTGCATTTCAACTGTTCTATAGTATGCACAATCAGAAAAGTTCAGCAAAGCAAGACATAGAAAACGAATGTGTATATCAGTTTCTGGTTTAGGCCGTTATACATACTATTGGCGAAGACAGCAGTTCTATTAAAAGAACTCTGAGACTTTATTAGCTATTGCATTTATCATTTCTGTGTAAATCTGCAGTGCAATCATTCAGGCTTCTAATTCACGTAGCAATTAAAAGTCTTCCACACTACTCTTATTAGTTACCTATCGTTGTAATTTGATCCAGCATTCTGCGATTGGCAAAGAAAAGGAGATCTTAAAACCCCGACACGCATCGCTGTTCAACTCATGAATCTAACTTCTGAAAGCATATAAATGAAACGAAATTACTACAGAAATTGGTTACGAAATTCACCTTTCTGTTTTAAAGGGTAATCAATAATAGGAAATTTTGTCAAAGTTAGAAGTTCGAGAAAGTAATTTAGATTCCTATCCTTTTTTTAAATATTCCCTAGTTGCATTATATAACAGAGCATCTTGATGACGACGTGGGATCCTCCGTTTTCCTGATTAGCACAGTTGGGATTCTGTGACTCAGGGGTGCACAAATCGCGGGCGCCAGTTCACCCGAGCGACTGAATTTTGTTCTGTTGTGCCTAATATTAGTGGGTCCTAATTAAGCAGCTTGCTTTTTGTCACCCTTCTGGAGATTGGAAAAATTGTGCACCGCTGCGGTAACTGTGATATCTCAGCGTATAATGGATTTTAAGTGACTTTCCCCACACTCTAAGCACACATGCACTGTGTTTTCCAGAGTTTTACAAATGATTAGGCCTATGTTTTTAAATTCAAAGTTATGAACTTCGCCAGAAAATGTATCATCCACTTGTGCAAATGAGTTTACTGCAGTTAGTGAAGCTGTCACACCAGTGTTATATTGCATCAAGTGTAATGTGTGTAATTGATCCCTAAATTGAATGTTGTATTATAGTGACAATAGCTTTAATTCCAAACACTGCCGCAGCACGAAACCTTGATAGGGGACAAGTTAAGGTCCAAATCGTAAATTCATTTTTTTACACAAAATAAAACAACAAATGCAGGTTCTCCTCAATTAGAAGATATTTACATGTAATCTTATACACCAGATATGCTTAACTGTATTCCTCTTCGATTGTTATCATTTCTACCTTACCTCTTAATCTCAAAGACAACATCAGGTCTTGGGCCACAATAAGTCGCACATTTGTATCACACATATGTTTACGCTTCTTGACATATTTCCTTTTGCTGTCAGTCTCTGCCAACTCGTTTATGTATTTGTTGGTGTTTAATGAGATGCGCCTTTTGGCGGAAGGCTTTGCCACACACTTCACACCTGAATGGCTTCTCCCCTGTGTGAGTGCGGAGATGCACCTTAATGTTCGACTTGTTCAGAAAACCACGGTTGCAGATGGTGCACCGGTGAACAGGTTTTTCCTTACCCATCATCCCGCTACTACCATCCGCCGTGTAAATGACACTTGCCCCACCCCCACCGCCACCTCCACCGCCACTATGCTGTTTCCTGCCTGATCTACTCCTGCTCTTGCTCTTGCTTGGAGATGGTGTGGTCGTGGTTGCGGCTGTCGTGTGTGGATAGTTGCCGTGTACCAAACCACTGCCGGTGACCAAACTGTCAAGTGAACCGCCGTTCACCAGTAAATCGGGTGACGGAACTCCTCCAGTTTTCAGGCCGCGGATATGGCTATATCCTGGTCGACTTCTGCTCTGGTGCACGCCTTGGTACCGTCCCCCGTTCATAAGGAGGGTGTTGTCAGTGGTACTGACCACATGACCCGGAGGACTGCCTGTTGTTGTGTGCGGAAGTATCATTTCTTTGTTACTCAGGTACGATGTTGAAGACGACGGGGAAGGACATTCAGACAAGTAAGCTGACGTGGATTCAGGCTTAATGGCGCCGTTTGATAAGGAGGGAGGTCCATTTTGAAGCCGACTTTGAAGAAGGGGCATGTGGTGATGTTGTTGGTAATTTGTTGTGGTTGTCGTGGAAGGTTCTCTTTTAAGAAGCAGGGCCGCCTGTTGCGTAAAGGCTTGCTGTTGCTGCTGGATACCTTGAGTCAGGAGACTCTGCAACGTAGAGGACGGTCCAGTTGTACCAGAATCCTCAGGGCTGACGCTCACAACAAACTGGGAGTTGGCAACGAATTCCTGTAGCGATTCAGCAGAAATTATTGCTTTGCCATTGCTACCACCATTCTGCACATTGTTTTCGCCACATGCAGTATCTATCCACGCATCCAAATCCATCCAACTATCCCTAGAAGCTGCTGGATCCTCACCCGGTCCTACCAAACCGTCGACATTCGGCACCGTCGTGTCTGCAATTGCTGAGCCTATAATAGCTGCTATATCTTCTATTTCCGGTGGCAGAAGACTGTAGTCCACAAACTCTGGTTTAATTACACCTTGAACACCATCAACTGTTGATGACGATACCACGGGCTGGTCTGCTGTTGTACTAACCGTGTAATATACGGTAGTGCCACCATTATTATTCCCAGATTTAAATATTAAATTATTGTTTGTATTGTGATTGGTGGTATGAGAATTGTTATTGTTTGTCTCCACCAATGACGACACAGGGTTGTGAGGACTTTGCGGCGACTGTGGAGCTGCAATTGCATGGAAGTGATGTCCGGGAATTCCATTAATACTAAGATGCCCAGTGTATCCAGTGAATGGAGGTAGGGGTTTTAGTTCTGCAAAATTTGAATTTGAGCCCGGAGGAGAATTCTGAGACGGTGATGTGAGCAGTAAGCTGTCCAAAGCATCCATTGTAGCTTTGGTGGTCGAATCTTCATCTGCCGTCGAACAGGAATCCATGACTAGTTTGTGTGCTGGTGCGTCCATGAGGAAGGGTTCCGTCCCGCTGCCACCGCCAGCGCCACCCCAACATGAAGTGAGTAGCAATGTGTCCACGGGTCCTCCACCGCACAGTATCTCGGAGTCGCCACCCCCCGAGAACTTCATAATATTGGGTGATGTACGTGAGGTGGTATTGCTCGGATCAGACTGCTGCAGCTGGGGGATCGTGGATGATGATTTCGTCTGAGGATAACTGCTTTTTGGCGGAGAGGCGGTGGCCCGGTCGGGGCAAAGCCACGGAGGATCCAGGGAGGAAATGTTACGGGTCCAAGTAAGAGTCGTGCAGATGGAACAACTCTTGTGGTCAGTACAGAAGACGATGTGACTGATCGATAAGTAGCTATGGATTTGTTTCTAACGACAAAACACCCACTTGCTGCGTCCAGTATTGGATGAGAATTGCCACTTTGGCCTGTGGCTAATAATGGGATTATTTTGCCAACACTCACAAACATAGACAGAACGAAGAAAGACAGCATTCACACATAACCGCCAAACCAAAAGTATTTACACTTTTTAGAAATGAGAGAAAGAAGATAAATGAACCGTCACCGCTGAAAGAAAACAGTAAGAAGTCTAAGGATCGTGTCCAGTAAATCTTTCTTTCTTTAAAATCCCGTGTTATGACTTTCCCTGTCTTGGAATTTTTGGATGACAGGAACCGGGGCCTCTACCTGTCCAGTTCATCGTGGCGCTTTGCGTATCATCAGTAAATCAGATTCAATTACTCCTGGCGTCGTCATATAGGTAACAGCTGCCATGTTGTAGCAACACTCGACGAGGGCACCTATAAAACAGTGAAAACAGTGAGATTAATACAGAGTCAAATTTTCATCTCTTCAGCTGTGAAAATGACAGAAGAAGTGAAGAAGTGTGAATGTTAACAGAACAGGAAGGAATGTTGCTTAAACCCCGACAGTAGACTGAAAGCAGTCTAGTGAAGGAAGGAGAATTCGTGTGACGTTAAAGAGACATTCTATGTTACATCAACATCGCCTTTGTATTCCTGCACATTGAATTGGTTTTTATAATCCATGTAGAATGATTGTGTTGGATAGGAATAGACGAATGTACAAAGAATCTGTACAGTATTTATATACCAAAGAAAACTCAAGAATTTGGAGAGAAGTATATGTGAGCATTTTCGACGAGTTTGTTATGCTCTCAAAAATGGTTCTCCTATTTCAGAATGTGTCAACGAAACATACAATAAATTCCATATAGGCCTAGATCAAGAATTGTCTACAACATTCAATATCGAGGATAGACTGAGAAATACGTGTGTTTCTCCCATGGCGCAACAGCCCCTGGTGGGCCAAGGCCTTCTCATTGTCGAGGCTTGACGTCACACTCATAAGGATTCCACTGGACGGAGTGACCAGCCCGACTAACTCAAAGACAACCATCCTTGTTTCCGGCAGGATTCGAACCCACAATCCCAGCGTGGGAGCAGCCGAAGATCCACGGCCTAGACCGCGCTGCCACTAGGATAGGCAGTTTGAAAAATATAGTCTGTAAAACTATTAGAGGGAACGTATGTGAACTGTCTGCATTGTTTACAAACTTCTACTTTAGAGTACTTAGATGGAATTTCTGTATCTGGTTCGTTGATTAGCTGCTGTGGTTACATTTGACCGAAAGGGAAATGGCAGAAAAACTCGATACCCAAACTGAGGAGATTTAAACGCACAATAGTACTGTGTGTG
>Ga0123353_10003213_pt1 | contig 20579 bp, 13 predicted proteins | sample TergutLab28metaG_3_FD_92763 | JGI IMG/M metagenome (GOLD analysis project Ga0123353, IMG submission 92763) | Labiotermes labralis P3 segment gut microbial communities from Petit-Saut dam, French Guiana - Lab288 P3 | ecosystem: Host-associated > Arthropoda: Insects > Digestive system > Gut ... | reverse complement strand
CTGAGCTTGCGCTTGATGAAATGGAAACTGAATCTGCGCGACTTAAAATATTAAGAGATAAACTTAGGGATGGTATTGTAAAAACAATTCCGGATATCACAATTAATGGAGATCAAAAAGATATTCTTCCAAATACCCTTAACATCTCTTTTGCAGGGGCAGAAGGGGAGTCTATACTTTTGTACATGGATATGGAAGGGATTGCTGTATCAACAGGTTCTGCATGTTCTTCGGATTCACTTGAGCCTTCCCATGTTTTGCTTGCGCTTGGGCTTAGCCCGGAACTTGCGCACGGTTCCATAAGATTCAGTTTGGGAAAGGACAACACCGAAAGCGACATTGATTATGTGCTTGAAAAACTTCCTCCTATTATTGCAAAAATAAGGAAGATGTCTACAGTTTATAACAGGAGTAAAAAATGAGCGGAAATTCATGGCTTTATTCAGAAAAAGTTAAAGAACACTTTATGAATCCAAAAAATATTTTGGATGATGAAGATAAATATGACAGCGACGGAAGGGGCGAAGTGGGAAATATTGCATGCGGCGACCAGATGCTTGTTGTTCTTAAAATAAAAGATAACAAAATCACAGACTGTAAATGGAAAACATACGGGTGCGCAAGCGCGATCGCCAGCACATCCATGATGTCAGAAATGGTTGTTGGGATGACACTAAAAGAAGCCTATCATATAAAACCTGAAGATGTTGTTAAGCAGCTTGGTGGATTGCCTGAGCATAAAATACACTGCTCAGTTCTGGGAGACAGAGCGCTGCGTGCAGCGATAGAAGATTACTACAGAAGAAATGGACTTGAAAGCGAAATCGAGGTTGAAGAAGCGAAAATTGTCTGTTCATGCAAGAATGTGACAGATAAAGATATTGAAAATTTTGTAAAGAATGGCGGAAAAGGTTTTGAAGAGCTTCAGAAAAAAACATCTCTTGGTACAGGATGCGGCAAGTGCATTAATGAGGCAAAAGAGCTTTTACATGGATATGAACACCTTTACGGGTAATTAAAATAGATTTTACTTTCTACCGCAAAATGGGTGTATTTTTTTAATTACGTGAAAAATGCAACTATTTTTAACAAATTCATGCTATTGCTTATTTCGTATTTCTACCTCTTTTAATATCAGTAATGGCTTTATGAAAGGTTTTAAACACCCTTTTTTTATTCATCAGTTTAAAGAATCGTAATTAAAAACTAATATTATTGTAGATATTCAGTTTTAGAGTTATATTATTAATTATGGCGGAAAAAGTATCATTTAATATAGAAGAAAATGTTAAAGATGAAATAAAAGAGCCAGGCAAATTTGCGATAATACTGCATAATGATCACTATACAACAATGGATTTTGTTGTAACTATATTAAAAGAGGTGTTTCAAAAAACACCTGCAGAAGCCAATAAATTGATGCTTGATGTCCATAGAAATGGATGGAGCAGAGTAGCTGTATACCCTTATGATATAGCTGCTACAAAAGTATGTCAGGTTGAAAACCGTTCAGCGCAGGCTGGTTTTCCTTTTAAGTGTACAATGGAGAAAGAATAATGAAAATAAATGAGGAAGTTCAGGTTATACTGAATGCAGCGTATGATGAAGCGCTTTCAAGGAAACATGAATTTTTTACCCCTGAGCATATAATTTATACTTCCCTTTTTTTTGATGGGCCTATTGCTATTTTTAATAAATGCGAAATAGATCCCGAGGGGCTTAAGAAAGAAGTTTTAAAATATCTTGATAAAGAAATTCCCAAGACAGAAAAAAGAGAACCTATTCAGACAATTAGTCTCCAAAGAATTATTGACAGAGCTATTTTACATAATGAAAGCGCCTCAAAAGAAGATATAACATTCGCAGATATTCTTGTTTCCATATTTGAACAAAAAGAGTGCTATGCCTCTTATTATATGAGAAAACTTGGGGTCTCAAAAGTAAAGCTTTTAAGGGTTATTTCCCATGAACTTGGAGATGCCATAGAAAAAGAAAATTCATTCCAAAAAATTAAAAAAGATAATAATGCTCCTGATGCAGAAGAACAAACAGCAAGCAGCAAAAAAAACAAGGAGAAAACTTTTCTTGAAAGATATACAAGAGAACTTACGATTGAAGCTAAAAATGGAAAACTTGAACCTCTTATAGGGAGGGTTGATCTTCTTGAAAGAATTATGCAGGTACTCTGCAGGAGAATGAAAAATAATCCAATTCTGGTTGGAGAACCCGGCGTAGGGAAAACAGCAATGGCAGAAGGGATAGCTTCCATGATTGCTGAAAAAAAGGTGCCCTATTTTCTTGAAAACTATTCGGTGTACCAGATCGATATGGGAAGCATTGTTGCAGGGACTAAGTATAGAGGGGATTTTGAAGAAAGGTTAAAAAAAGTATTAGGCGAACTTGAAACAAAAAAAGAAGTCATTATTTTTATTGATGAAATACATACAATAGTAGGGGCAGGTTCTGTATCAGGAGGTTCTCTTGATGCATCCAATTTATTAAAACCTCTTCTTGCATCCGGTGTACTGCGCTGTATAGGCTCAACTTCTTTTGATGAATACAAAAAAATATTTGAAAAAGAGAAAGCGCTTGCAAGAAGGTTTCAGAAAATTGAAATACCTGAAACTACAATAGAAGAAACAGAGCAAATTCTAAAAGGGCTAAAGGCAAGATATGAGTCTTACCATAATGTGCTGTATAGCGATGAGGCAATTAAGGCTGCTGTAACTCTTTCTTCGCAATATATAAATGACAGACATCTTCCCGACAAAGCCATAGATGTTATTGATGAAGCAGGGGCTTATGTTAAAATGATGAATTTTAAAAATAACCGTATTATTTTTAATGGTGCTGATAACTCAATTCCTGTAGCTGCTTCGACTACTGAGACTACTGCGACCAATAATGATCCTTCGGATCCAGTTGCTACTCCATCGCCAAGCGACACCGCACAGTCACTGGGCAACACCACTGCGCGGGATGGAAACATTGCTTACGAACCTGCTGCCACTGAACCAGTTACTCCTGAGCCTGCTATAATAGATGAAAAAATAATAGAAAAAATTGTTGCTGGAATTGCAAGGATCCCTATCGCAAATATGGCAGCTTCGGAAAAAGTAAAGTTGCATGATCTTGATCAAAAAATAAAAGAAGTTCTTTTTGGTCAGGATAATGCGGTATACGAAGTTGTGCAGGCTGTAAAACGCGCAAGGGCAGGATTTCGGGAACCCAATAAACCTGTAGCATCATTTTTATTTGTAGGACCTACAGGTGTGGGAAAAACAGAACTTTCCAAACAGCTTGCAGCAGGTCTTGGTATATCTTTCATAAGATTCGATATGAGCGAGTATCAGGAAAAACATACTGTTGCGCGCCTTATAGGAGCTCCGCCAGGCTATGTGGGATACGAAGAGGGTGGCTTGTTAACAGATGCTATAATAAAAGCTCCTCATGCAGTGTTGCTGCTTGATGAAGTAGAAAAAGCTCACCACGATATTTTTAATATACTGCTTCAGGTAATGGATTATGCAACACTTACAGATAACAATGGAAGAAAAGCGGATTTTAGAAATATTGTTCTTATAATGACTTCAAACGCAGGCGCCGGAGAGCTTGGAAAAGCGCTTATAGGTTTTGGCGAGCTAAGGATGGGAGAGAGCGCTTTGTCAAAAGCCATAGAACAGATTTTTTCCCCTGAATTCCGGAACAGGCTTGATAGAATTATAGTATTTAATAATCTTGATATTGAAAATGCAAAAAGCATTGTAAGAAAAGAGATAACGACTTTTAAAACTCAACTGGAAGCAAAAAATATAACATCTGAATTTACGGAAAACCTTGTAACTTTTATTGCCGAGAATGGCTTCTCAAGAGAGTTTGGGGCCAGAAACATATCCAGAATATTCAGAGAGAAAGTAAAAGATCTTTTTGTTGACAGAGTCATCTTTGGAGACCTTGAAACAGGAGGTCATGTTCTTGTTGATCTGCAGGATAATGAAGTGGTTTTAAAAGTTCCGGTTATGTAAGAGCCTGTCCATAATTATGAAGAATAGATTTCCTTATTATGATGAGACTGTTTTTTTTGAGTTTCCTCCTGTGGAAAGCTCGAGTCCGGATGGACTTCTTGCGATTGGAGGAAATCTCTCTCCCGGAGTGGTTATATCGGCATATAAGCAGGGGATATTTCCATGGTTTTCCGAAGGCGATCCTATTTTGTGGTGGTCACCTGATCCCCGGTATGTGCTTTTTCCCGAAAAGCTTCACATTTCAAAAAGCCTTAAAAGAAATTTAAAAAAGAATTTATTTAATGTGTTTTTTAACACAAGGTTTAATGAAATAATAGGGGAGTGCCGCAAAGCAGCAAGACCTGGACAGAATGGCACATGGATAACAGAAGAAATGGAAAAAGCTTATATTAAACTTTTTGAGCTTGGTTATATATCCTGCGCTGCAGTAACAGAGCCCGATTCCGATAAACTGGCAGGCGGAGTGTATGGGGTTAAAATAGGCAGGTGCTGGTTTGGGGAATCAATGTTTACAAAAGTGGATAACGCATCCAAGTATGGGTTTGTAAAATTTGTCGAGTATCTTAAACAAGATGGTGTTGTTATAATAGATTGTCAGGTTAAAACCGATAATCTTGAAAGATTTGGCGCAGAGATGATTCCTCGCGCGCAATTTCTTGATATTGTAAAATCAAATATCTCTTAAAAAACTATATACTAAGGAAAGATTAAAAGGATTAAAATGAAAAGATCAGCAAAAAAAAGTTTTCTTTTGTTTTCGTTATTTATTTTACTTGTACTAAAAAGCTTATTCGCAGAGCAAATTTATAAGAGTTTTGATGATGTCATTCCTGTTGATCCAGCTCTTTTGGTTGTAAAAATGGAAAACGAGTTTACTTATTATATAAAAGAGAACCATAAGCCCGAAAACAGGATTATCTTAAGACTTGTTGTCAATGCAGGTTCGATCCTTGAAGAAGAAAACCAAAGAGGGCTTGCCCATTTTCTTGAACACATGGCATTTAATGGGACAAAAAATTTTCCGGATAACTCTCTTGTTGATTTTCTGGAAAAAGCAGGGATAAAATTCGGGCCTGATCTAAATGCATATACAAGTTTTGACAGCACTGTATATATGCTCGACATCCCTTCCGGGAGAGAAGATCTTCTTGATGCAGCATTGCTTATAATGTTTGACTGGGCTTCGGGAATCACAAATGAAATTAACCATATTCAAAAAGAAAGAGGCGTTGTAATTGAAGAATTGAGAAAGGGCAAAGGGGCAAGCGAAAGAATCGCAGAAGTACAAAGAAAAGCGATTTTTGGCGATTCGAGATATTCGGACAGGACGCCGATTGGAACAATAGAAGTCCTTGAGAATTTCACACAGGAAGATGTTGTATCTTTCTATAACGATTGGTACAGGCCGGACCTTATGGCGCTAATAGCCGTAGGAGATTTTGATAAAAATATTATTGAAAAAAAGATTATAGAAAGATTTTCACAGCTTTCCGGAAAAGAATCAAGAAAAGAAAGAATTGAATACCCTATAGCGAATAGAACTTCAGATATTGTATCTATTGTAAAAGATAGCGAAACTACTTCTGCAGATGTAAAAGTAATATACCTTCTTGATAATCCCGGAGAGAGCACTGTTGGGGATTACAGAAATTCTATTATATCTTCTTTGTATGCATCAATGCTTAATAACAGATATAAGGAAAGAGTGGTGGAAAGCGATCCCCCTTTTGCAAGCGCTTCTGCGGGGTTTGGAAGATTTGTCCGCACTAAATCCGGTTTTTCGGCAATATGCGTAGCAGAGCCGCAAAATATTACAGGAGGCTTTACTGCTCTTGTTGAAGAACTTTCAAGAGCCAAACAACATGGCTTTACTAAAAGCGAATTCGAAAGGGCAAAAGAGAGCCATATAAAACTTTTTCAGCATCTTTACCTTGAAGCAGCAAATACCAGGTCTGAAACACTTGCTGCGGAATATTCCAGAAATTTTCTTGAAGGAGAATTTGTACCTGGTATTGAATATGAATATCTTTTAACAATTGATCTTATTAAAGAGATCACTATTGATGAAATTGATGAACTTTCGGATCATTACATTAAAGATAAAGGCGTTATTATTTTAATAAGCGCTCCCGAAGATTCGGAATTAAGCGATACCCAGAAAGATAAAGATATGATCCTGGAAATTTTTTATACTCTCCTTGAAAAAGAATTGGAGCCTTATTCAGATGACACTTATGACGGAGATTTGGTTAGCAATATGCCTTCTCCGGGAAAAGCTGTTCTTGAAAAAAGCAATGATGCAAAAGGAATTCTTTATTACAAACTTTCAAATGGAGCTACTCTTATTATCAAGCAGACAAATTTCAAAAATGATCAGGTGTTGTTTTCTGCATTTAGTCGCGGCGGAAATTCTCTTTCAACAGACGATGAATGGGTTTCTGTAAATTTTACCTCTGCTATTGTTTCCATGGGTAAAATAGGTAATTTCAAAAGAATGCAACTCGATAAATATCTTCAGGGAAAGGTTGTAAATGTCTCTCCGTATATTTCGGAAACAACGGAAGGATTTTCAGGCAGCTCTTCTATGGAAGATATTGAAACACTTTTTAAACTTGTGCATCTTTATTTTAATCAAGTGGAAAAAGACAAAAATGTTTTTGACTCATATATATCAAGGCTCAATATTCAAATGAAAAACAGGGAACTTTCTCCGGATGTAGTGTTTGCCCGTAAACTGTTTACAATTCTTTCAAATGGGAATTTCAGAGGGCTTCATTTCGATACCTCTTCTATTCCAAAAATAGATATTGACACTGCTTATAGTTTTTTCAAAAGAAGATTTTCAAATCCGGGAGATTTTACATTTATATTTACAGGATCTGCAGGCGCAGAAATCATTGTTCCTCTTGCTGAGAAATATCTTGCCTATCTCCCCGATAAAACCAATCTTGATCCAGCAAGGGAGAAAATGTGGAAAGATAATGGTTTAAGATATCCTGATGGCAAAATCAAAGAGACAATTTTTATGGGCAAAGAGGAAAAAGCAAAAGTAGCAATATCTTTTAAAGGAGATTTTGATTGGAACAGGGAAAACATTGTTCTCTTAAACGCTCTTACAGAAGTAGCGGATATAAGGCTTAGAAATATTATAAGGGAAGATGAAAGCGGGACATACAGTATTTCTGTTTACCCTGTTGTCAACAAGTTCCCTTTTTCCCAGTATCAGATAATCGTATATTTTGTATGCGCTCCTGAAAGGGCAGAAGCGCTAAAAGAACTTGCCCTTAGTGAGATTGCTGCCCTTTCAGACGCTATTCCGGAAGGTACATTGATGAAATTTAAAAATTCATCGATCCTTGATTTTCAAAAGCAGCTAAAAGATAATGGTTTCTGGCTCTCTGTAATTAGAGATAACGAAATTGATAACTTCGGCCTTGCCTGGCTTGATATATATCAAATGATGATCGAAAATATTACAGAACAGGATGTAATGAAAGCAGCAAAGCTATATTTTAATATGGAAAGTATGATAGATCTTACCATGTATCCCGAGCAATAGCCCGTTATCACCCTGTTGCGAGTCGCCACTAGCCGTTCCGTCATTGCGAGGCAATTACCCCCTGTCATTGCGAGCCAATTCCAGCCGTCATTGCGACGATCCCACACAGTCATTGCGAGCCAATGGGCGAAGCAATCTAGTCAATACGTGTGGATTGCTTCGTCGCTTTGCTCCTCGCAATGACGGATGCGTGGCAGAACTCGCAATGACAGATGCGTGAAAAGCTATTAGGCGACGAAGCAATCCACCTTAGCTATTGACATGAGTCAATTCGAATCCCGTGATGTCTCACGTAAAAAACTAACCATGGATTCTTAAAAATCTCAAGTTAAATTCTAACCATTAATAATGTCTTATGCAAGCGCTCAACGATCCCATTACTTTGAGGTCTTCTGACTTGAGTTCTTCTGTGTTCAATATCTTCTAGCTGAAGAAATAATTCAAAAGGATGTTTATCAAGCCGTCCACAATATTCGCTTCCGTTATCGCTGAGGATAGAAATAATACAACAATTGTATTCCTCAAAAAAAGGCAGAACTTTTTCATTAAGTACATGAACAGCAGTAACAGGAACCTTTGAAGTATAAAGGTATCCGAAGACATATCTCGAATGGCAATCAACGACTGTTTGAAGATATATTTTGCCAATGCCTTTAAGACTTCCGACTGTAAATGTGTCAATAGCTACCATCTCTCCCGTGAAATCAGCTTTTATATGGCGTTCGCGGAACTCACAATCAAATTTTTCAAGTAGTTTAATGTGATTTTCTGATAATTCGATATTATTGCTTTTATGGTGCTGCTCCATACGAAGCAGTATTTGGTGTTGTAAAAGTAAGTTATTCCTTTGCCAAATACCCCGGATGGCTCCAATACCAATATTATTGCCTCGAAGAATAAGCTGCTGGCTCACCTTGCGTACCCCATGAACAGGGTATAAAAGACAGTAGTCAAGAACAACTTTTTCCTGCTCTTCTGTTGCTCTGTTTGGATGGGGATTCTTTGGACCTTTTGCTTTATCCAAAAGACCTTCTGAACCGAAGGTCTGGTAGTTGCGGCGAATTTCGTAGAATTGTTCTCTGGAGTAGCCTATGCGTCTGCAAGCCTCACTTACATTACCAAGTTCGTTTGCCAGTTCCAAAAGATTTAGCTTCCGCCTGGCAGCTTTTTGTGTTAGAGTGTAATTAGTGGTCATTTGATTCTCCTTAATGATTTATTTTTGGTCAAATAATTATATCATTCGGAGGTCTTATGACCGCTATTTTTTTATACTGTCAGCTAATTACTCTGCCCGCACACACTGAAGGAGTTTCACCGGCTATTAGAACCGGATTAGATGGCGAAGGGATCACGGCACCGGGCACTTTGCTTTTCTGGCAAGATTTAGGCTTTACTATGGATAACGGATGGACTCTTAGTACATTTCCGCCCACGCTGTTGCCGGCACCGTAAGCAGGGATTGCCCATAACCCCATGTGGGCCTGCGCGTAGGTCAAGGTAATTGTAATGGAGCTGTCCAAGATTTACTTCTCGGATAGCTCCGTATAAAACTAAATAAGGAAGGAAATAGCGATTTAATGGAGTTATTATGAATAAAAAACAAGGACTTCTGCAAAAGAAAGCTCTGGTAAAACAGGAACAATATAAGGCATGGGTACGAATCCCAGCTGTTTTATAACAGCCAAAGGAGGCCTTCTGCGTCTGGAGAAGCCGAAGGGAAGCTTCCTGTGGAGCGCGAGCCTTGTTTTAAGCTGTTGAGTTTGCAACACAAAACAGCAGCCTTCCGGTGACGCATTGATGGCGTGATATGATTGGTGTTTTTTTTTGTAATGGAGTGACGGAGGTTGCGGTAAATTTTTTATTAAGAAAAATTAATATTGCAAAAGCAATATTAGTTATGTATAATATGCTATTATGTGTTTTCCATATAAAAAGTTGTTTTTAAGCAACCATTAAATGGAAGATGGGTTTTATAAGTTTGTGTGCTTGCTTTAATAATAGTTATGGCTATTTTAAAGCTATTTTATTAGCGTATAATTGCGGAGAAAAACGTGTCAAAAGAATCAAAAGAATCTAAAACTGCGGTAGCAAAAGTAAAATACCCTATAGGCCTAAAGCTTGTTGCTATCATAACTATTCTATTGCTTGTATCGCTGGGCGCTATTACTATTATTGTTTCCCTTATGGTTAGTTCTGATGTAAGAATTACAGCAGAATATAATAATTTAAATATAAGCAAAATAACAGCTACAGAAGTTGAGAACAGGCTTAATTCTGTTCGTTCCAATGTTTTTCTTATACTTGACCTTTTGAATGCAGCAGGGGCTTCTGGTCCTGTTGCCAGGCAAGCTACCGGCTTTTTCTTTGAGGTAAACCAAGATATAGCAGCTATTATTATTCCAGGGTCTATGGAGTTAATAAATAACCGTTTTTTCCTTTCAAATGAAGTTGATCCAGGTCTTGTTCCTGTTTTTATAAAAGCTGAAAATGAAGCGATTCGCCGCTCAAATGCAGGAGAACCTATTCTTCTGAATGCAACTCCCTCATTTGGGATACAAATGATAGCAATGCTCTATCCGTGGCAGGAAGGGGGGCTTTCGCAGTCGGTTATTATCCTTTTCTCTTCAGAGAGCCTTACAGAATCTTGCGCTACGGGAGTCAATTCCAGTTTTATAATAAACAACAATGGCGATTTATTGGTGCATGCGGATATTGAACTGGTTCGCGCCGGGGTAAATATGTCAAATTTACCAATAATAAAGACAATACAGGAAAGCACTGTAAAAAACAGTCAGTTTCTATATAAAGATGATGATGGTACAAGATATTTCAGCGCATATCATAAAATTGCTGTAGCTAATGCGGCAATTGTAACAAATGTTCAGTATGATGTTGTTTTTGAAGGAATTGTTGCAACAACAAGGCGAAATATTTTTCTTACAGCAGCAGTTCTTTTTGCCTCTATACTGTTTATCTGGTTTTTCTCAAAAACAATTACTTCTCCTGTTAAGAGCCTTGTAACAGCAGCAGGAAAAATCGAACAGGGTGAATTTGAAATTGATCTTAAGCCAACCACAAGAGATGAACTTGGACTTTTAACGCAAAGCTTTGTGCAGATGGGTAAAGGCCTTGCGGAACGTGAACGCCTAAAAGATACTTTCGGAAGATTTATTAATAAAGATATTGCAGAAAAAGCAATGAAAGGGGAGTTAACTCTTGGAGGAGAAACAAAAGAAGTTACAGTTTTCTTCTCGGATATACGATCATTTACTGCTATTTCAGAAAAACTTGAACCAGATGAAGTTGTTGAATTTTTGAATCAATATATGACAAGAATGGTTGATTGTGTAAATAAAACAAGTGGGGTTGTAGATAAATTTATTGGCGATGCTATTATGGGTGTATGGGGAGCCCCCATATCTGCAGGCAGCCCTGCCCAGGATGCCCTTAATTGTGTGCGCGCTGCAATGATGATGAGAACTTCTCTTATTGAATTCAATGTAGGAAGGGGTGGAGATAAAAAGCCTATTATTAAAATCGGTTGCGGTATTAATACAGGAAAAGTTGTTGCAGGTCAGATTGGTTCAAATGAAAGAATGGAATATACAGTTATCGGCGATGCCGTTAACCTTGCTTCCCGTACCGAATCTTTAAATAAACCTTTGGGAACAGATATTCTTATAACAGAAAACACATATAATCTTATAAAAGATCATGTTATTGTAGAAGAAATGCCGTCTGTTACTGTAAAAGGAAAAGAAAAACCCCTCCGCATGTTTGGAGTAGTAAATATTCCCAAGGCACAGGATATACCTGGAGCAGGCGTACAAGGTCCAAAATCAATGGCAGATGTACGATCACTTCTTGGTATTATACCGCCTGATATGAATAAGGTAGATTTGGATGGAGAAGAGAAAAAATACAAAATTCAGGGCAATTGATATAATTGTTATTATAGTTTGCATCTCTGGTATTGTCCTCAATATAGTATTGTTCTGGAAAGATCTTAACAGGACTCTTACAAAGCTTTATGAAGAGCATATAGCTGTTGTTTCATATAAATATAAAGCAGCGCAACGTAAATTTCTTGACCGCGTATTGTGGGACCGTCTTAGACAGGAATCCCCTGTATATAACGGCGATATTATCCGCACAGCAGAGCTCTCTGAGGCAAGAATAACTTTTCTTGACGGTCAATACATAGAACTTCTTGAAAATACACTTGCTCAAATTTTTTGGGATAAAAAAGAAATTTTAATTGATTTTGCAGGCGGCGATATAAATATTAATTCGCATGTAGGCAGTAATGCTGTTGTCCTTGCATCCGGAAATAACCGTGTTGAAGTTGCATCCGGAGGAGTTCTTAATGCAAGAACAAACAGTTCTAACCAGGCGTTAAATATAATGCTTCTTGAGGGTAGCGGCTCAATTACTTCTTCATCAGGAGAAATACAATCTATTAACGCAGGATCTGCATTGAGTTTTTTACAGGATGGAACACAGGATGTAATGCCTATGGTAGCTGTGCTTTCCCCTGTTCCCGGAACACAGGTGCTTAATAGCAGCCATGAAGATTTTCCTATAAATTTTATATGGAAAGCCAATAATTTTGGTGATGGCGAGTTTGTATATATAGAAATTTCAAAAGAGTCTTCTTTTAACAGAATGGTTTATTCAAGTGAAGTAAGAGATGTAACTGAAACAGAAGTTATGCTCTCTTCCGGCGCCTACTGGTGGAGAATATATCCTTCTTCGTTCAGGAACTCGGAAAACAATATTAAGAATGCGGCAAGCGGAAGGCTTACTATCAATTATGCGCCTTCTCCAAGACTTATTTCGCCGGTAGAAAATTATGTCTATGCTTACAGGGCGAAGCTTCCTGCTGTCCGGTTTTTATGGACAGGTACAGAACGTGCGGCTGCTTATCGTCTTGATGTAGCCAATAATCCGCGAATGGAAAATCCTGTAGTAAGCAGGCAGCTTTATGATTTATCGCTTGTGTTATCTACTCTTGAAGAAGGGACTTGGTACTGGAGAGTTACTCCGCTTTATCCTGCGGATTTTTTAGGGTCATCTTATCCTCCCTCTGTTTCTTCTTTTGTTATAAATAAGAGTGGCTCTCTTGAACCTCCTGTGCTTTCTTCGCCTGCAGTGGGTAATTTTGTTAATATTGCAAAAGAAAGCAAAGATACATATTTTTCATGGAGAAATGAATCTGAGGCAGCTTCTTATACAATAAAAATTTCAAAAATCTCAGATCTTTCCAATCCTGTGATCCAAAGAGAGCTTAAAGAAAACTGGTATATATATAAACCAAGGCAGCAAAGCATTTTAGAGGAAGGGGTACAATACTATTGGGGAGTTTTCCAGACAGATATTGAAGGAAACAGTTCACTTATATCCGAGATAAGGTCTTTTTTCGCTCTGTCCGGAGAAATTATTCAGAGAACTCTATTCCCTCCTGATAATTATATAATTGCAGATGCCCGTATACCCGATACCCGTTTTACATGGAGAACAAATCTTCCATTTGCAACAAGGTTTCAGGTATCTGAGCAAAGTGATTTTTCTTCATTATTAATTGATGATGAAGTTATTGTAACAAGTATTCAGGGAAAGACATTGGCAGTAGGAGATTATTACTGGCGTATTTTCTCGGAAGCGAGCGATAAAACAGCAACATTTGCTACTCCCGAAAAACACTTTTCTGTTGTTGCGCCTCTTTCTGCTCCAATTGCAGAAATTCCTGCTCAGGATGACAAGGTCGTTGTCAGAGAAAAAGTTCCTGTTGATTTTAGCTGGAGCGCTGTGCATGGCGCCAATTATTATCAGATAAAGCTTTATAGAGCAGGCAGTAATCAGGAATCTGTAAGTGAGTATGCTTCGGAAAATCGTATTTCCTTATTGATGGATAATCTTCCCGATGGTGACTACCGCTGGACAATTCAGGCATTTATTGATGAAAGCACAACATCTTCGCGCCGCACCAGCCTTTTGGGAATATATAATTTTAGCATGAAAAAATTGAATCCGGTTATTTTGTCAACTCCTTATACCGGTTATGCATTTGAAGGACTGCAGGCATTGCGCAGCCCGGGAGTGGTTACCTGGTCTTCCAAGGAAGAAGTGGCTGCGTCCCGTTTTATTCTTTCCAGAAATGCCAATCCACTTGCAGATACCTCTCTTGTAATGGATATAAAAAATCCGCCCAACACTATTCAGCTTATACCGCTTAACGAAGGGAGATGGTACTGGACAATTATTGCCGAAACACCCGATGGTTTTGATATAAGCGCAAGAAGCCCATTATACTTTATAGTAAACTCAATACCTTTGCTTCCTGTTCCGGGTGGAAGAACTCCCGAGAACAGATATACGATTGGTCCTGCAGAGTTAAGGGAAACAAAAACAATTATTTTCTCATGGAACAGTGTTGAAGGCGCAAACGGTTATGTTTTTACAGTTTTCCAGGAAGGGGAAAGAGCAAACCAGAGGAAGCTTTTACATACTGCTATTGTTGATGAAACAACTTATGAACTTGAAGATCTTTCTGTATTGGATAGAGGAAATTTTGTATGGCAGGTGGAAGCTGTAAGCAAAACAGAAGAAGTTATTGAACAAAGGGGAACTGTAGGGCAGAACAGTTTTATAATTAATCTTCCGCAGGTGAATAAACCACAGGCAAAACAACCAGGAATTTTATATGGAAAATAAGAAACATATTAGCCTTGTTTTTCTGATGCTCTTTGGAATTCTGAGTTTTCTTGCTGCTCAGACAGGTGTGACAGCCACTGCTCCTGCTCCAGCTAACGAACCTGTTCCGCAAGTCGAATCTATTTCGCAATCGGAAAATCTTTCTTATTATATTGTGGAAACAGAAGAAGGGGTGCGCTTTGTTCAGCGAATTGAATGGAATCCGGTGGAATATGTATACCGCTATGAAGCTATTGTTGAGCAGCGGGATGCTTCTAATGTATATAAAGAAATTCTAAATGAATCCACAGAAGTAAATTTTGTAGAAATTTCTATCCCTGCGGGAAGATATAGATATAAGATAAAAGTATATAACCTTCTTAACAGACTCGAGGGAGAGTCTACCTGGCAGGAGTTTGAGGTATATCTGGCAATACAACCTGTTCTGGATTCTTTTTCTCCGGGAAGATTTTATCTTGATGAAGAGGGCACAACCGTTATAACTATTACAGGTAAAGATTTTGTAGAAAATGCGGAAGTGTTCCTTGTTACAAGGCCTGTTCCCGGAAAAACTCAGGAATCTGTTCGCCTTACTCCGTCACAAAAGAAAATTGATCCAACAGGCAGAGTAGCAGAGGCTTCTTTTAGTGATCTTGATTTAAAAATAGGAATGTACGATGTTGTAGTGCAAAACCCAGGAGGATTAAGATCTTCTGCGGGACCATTTTACATTTCTTTCCAGAAACCAATAGATTTAAATATTTCTATTGGCTGGACACCAATGAAAATATTTAACTATATGTCAGATTCGTCAGAGACGAATGAACATGCGCGTTATGTAGCTACGAATGAATTTATGGATTACATATATTATTATGGTCTTTCCATGCGTTTTACATTTATTCCAATCAAAAAAGCATTTGGATATTTGGGTGTAGAACTTGCTCCCTATATAAGTTCTTTTAGTGGTAATGAAAGTGACGGTTATGCTGTTGAAGGGTTTCTTACAGGAGCGAATGTTAATTTTGTATATCAAAAACATTTTATAAAGAGAAAACTGGTTGGAAATGCGCGCCTGGGCGGAGGCATTTCAATGTTCTATGATCTTAAAATTAGTTATGACACAGGTCTTATTTCCGATCCTTTTACTACATGGTTTTATTCTGCTAATGTAGGATTATCTTTGCAATACTTTATAACAAAAAAGGTCTTTGTTGATATTGGAGCAGATTACCAGCAAAATTTTTCCGGTTCTATGCCTAGTGGGTTAATACGACCAGGTATATTTTTTGGATACCAGTTCTAGTAGTCTTCTGAAATATCACAGTCATGCTGACTCAACGTCACCGACTTAATACCGACTCAATGTCATACCGACGGAAGTCGGTATCCACACTATCATTCTTGGGCAGGTGAAGGCTTTTTATTAATTAATATTTAAAATCACTGTCGCCTATAAATTCTCTAAGCAGCGAAGTTCTTGGAACAAGCCTTACCGGAATGTTGCTGAAATTTGCAAGAAATCTTTCAAGCCGTTTTGCTTCTGAATAAAGTTCATGATATGGTTTTACGGTTTTTAATATGGGCTGCGCAAAAGTTCTTAATACTGCAAGTTCATAATCAAGAGCAGAATTAAAAACACTGTCTGCATATTCCTGGAATGGAAATATATTTATTTTTTCCCCATTTCTTACAGATGGCCATCTTGAAAGTGTATCAATAGCAGAATATCCCCTAAACTGGAAATCTCTTACCATTCTTCTAAGAAGCCTGTTGTCTGTTGTGGGAATTCTATTGTGGTCATCAAGATTAAGCTGTGTAAGCGCAGAAATATAAATTTTATGCTTATAATCAGGATCAATTTTATTTGTAAGCTTTTCATTGAGACCATGTATTCCTTCAACAAGAAGAAGCGTTTTACTATCCATTTTGATTTTATGGCCTTTGTTGAAATCCCGTTTGCCTGTTTTAAAATCAAAATAAGGTATTACAACCTCTTTGCCTTCAAACAGATCAAGAAGATTCTGGTTAAAAAAATCAAGGTCTATTGCATTGATTGATTCAAAATCATAATTTCCATTTTTATCTTTGGGAGTTTTTTCCCTGTCAACATAATAATCATCCAGAGAAAGAGCTATTGGTTTAAAACCTACGACCCGTAACTGTATGGAAAGTTTTTTTGCAAATGTTGTTTTGCCTGATGATGATGGCCCTGCAATAAACACTACTTTTACTTTATCCTGTTTTTCTGCAACCTGATCTGCAATTTGCGCTATTTTTTTATCATGCAGAGCTTCTGCCATCCATATTAGATCTTCTGCTCTTCCTGCAGCTATGTGTTCATTTAATCCACCTACAGAACTAATGCTCTGTATTTTACCCCATGCTTTATACTCCTGATATGTCTTCGCAAGAACAGGAATATCTTTAAATGGTTTTATAATGTCTGGTTTTTCTCTGTTGGGATATCTTAAAAGAAAGCCATTGGAATATTTTTTTATTTCAAAATATTTTAGAAACCTTGTGCTCGGAACCAGGGGTGTGTGTGCAATATCTTTATAATCTTCACATGCATTAAGAACAATGCTGCTGAAATTCAAATGTTTTAAAAGAAGGTATGTCTCTTTCCAGTTGTTGTTTTCGCTAAAATAATCAAGCGCTTCCTGATATGAAATATTTTCTCTGACAATGGGAATATCTTTTTTGATATCATCGCGCATTGTTTTTTCAATAGCTTCGATTTCTTTTTCACTTATTTCCGAAAAATCTTCAAAGTGGTAATAGTAGCTGGTGCTAAGCGAGTTGCTTATAACAAGCCTTCTTTCGGGAAAAAGTTTTTTTGCGGACTTTGTTAACAAAAAACAAAGTGAATCCCTGTATATTTTACTTCCATCAACTGTAGTAATACCAACAGGCTTTATTTCACAGTTTATTATTATTTTAAAATTTAAACTTACAAGTTTATTATTTAAAAGTACTCCAACAGTGTTCTCTTTAATTGATTTAAATTCATCGGCATTTAAAATAGATTCTACTTCTGTGCCATAGGGAGCTGTTATTACTTTACCCGAAGGAAGTTTTACATTTAAATCTTTCATAATATGTCCTTTTCAAAAGTGGTATGCATAGTATACCACTTTTGTTTTATACTATAAATAACCGGAAATAAAAATTACTGAACTATTACTTTTCCTATTGCCTGCTCCCAATCAAAATAAGCTGCAAGATATTCGTAAATAGAAGAAATAAAATTTATATTGGAAAGCTCGTAGCTTGTTGTCGCATCTTTTAGATCAAGTTGAGTTGCTATACCTGCCCTGTAAGAAGTTTGCGCTATATTATAGGCTTTTTTTGCTGTTTCCACAGTAGCTTCTGCCGAAACAATTCTCTGCTGAGCCTCTTTGAGTGTCAGGTAAATACTGCTTATATTTGCCGCAACATTTTCTTTTAATTGATCTAATCTTATTACAGATTGTTCATATTCGCTTTTTGCTTTTCTGTCTTGCGCAAGTAAAGCGCCCCCTGTGAAAACAGGAACCGAAACTGTAATTCCAATCTGCGCAACTTTTCTGTTGTTATCAAGCGCAAATTGATCCGATGCTGCGCTTACGGCAAAAAGTATATTTCCTTTTAGTGTGGGGAAGTGGTCGGACCTTGCTGCTTTTAAATTTATTTCCCTTAGAGATACTTCGGCAGCAGTTGCTTTATAATCGGGTCTGTCTGCAAAAATATCTGAAACAGGAATGAGCTCCGGTATATCCGGGTACTCGCTTAAACTGGTTTTAAGAGTTATTTCTTCGTTTTCATCCATTCCTGCAAGATTTTTAAGATTGATTCTTGCAAGATCGAGATTTCTTTGCGCCTGAAGTGTTTCTGGTATTTTTGTTTTCCATTCAACTTCTGCCCTTAGAAAATCGAATTCCGAAATTATTCCGGTATTAAATTTATTTTTTGCATTCAGATAATTTTCATAGGTATTGCTTTCAACGCTTTTTCTTACTTCTAAAAGCTGTTCAAGAAGATAATTTTGGTAATAAACTTTTTTTGCAATAGTAAGAATTGCATGCTTTTGCGCATCATAAATATATCCGGACATTAGCTTGTATTGTTTGCTTGCTTTTATGGCATTGAAAACTTTAAGGTTAAAAATTTGTTGATTAAGACCAAGGCCAAAAGTAAACTCGTTATTTGTGCTTACAACCAAATCCTGATACATAAGCTGTGCGAATCCAGGCGCAGTATCTACTATAGCTCCCACAGGCACAGGCTGCTTGATTTCAAGAAGATTTCTTTTATATCCTGCTTCTGCGCCGATCATGGGCAATGCCTGCGATTTTGCTGCTTTTTCCGTTGCATTTGCGATTTCAAGCTCTTTTGCCGCAGTCATAAGCTGTTTGCTGTTTTTCTCGACAAGTTTTACATAATCTTCAAGAGTTATATCAAGAGCCGCCAGGTTAACTGCGGCTGCTACAAGTATGCAAATCAATAATATTTTTTTCACTGGAGAGCCTCCATAGTTCTCGTTTTTGTACGTGCCAGAATATTTTCAATAGCGGGAATTACAATCAGGGTAAGAAGTGTGGAAGTAATAACACCTCCAATAGTTACCAAGCCCATTGGTTGTCTCATTTCTGCTCCTGCAGCTCCTATGCCCATTGCCATGGGGAGCATTCCCAGTATTACCGCGATATTTGCCATAAGTATTGGCTTGAATTTTATGGGGCATGCTTCAAGCAGCGCTTCTCTTTTTGTTAGCCCTTTTACAACCAGCTGATTTGAGTAATCAAGTATTAAAATTGCGTTAGTAACTACCATACCAGCTAACATTATTATAGCCATCATTGAAACAAAGTTCATATTGCTGCCTGTTATAAGGAATGTTAAAACAACTCCTATCAAAGAAAGAGGTATTGTTGTAAGAATAATAATTGGCTGGAACAATTTTTCAAGTATTCCGGCTAAAAGCATATAGGTAATAATTATTGCAATAATAAAAGCAAAAATCATTTCGTTGATTATGTTTTCCATTTCTTCGGCATTACCGCCCAAAGAGAGCGAATAACCAAGCGGAAGCTCAAGTTTTTCAACTTCTTCATATACAATATTCATAAGCTGGCTCTGCGCGTATCCCGGAGCTATATCCGAAGTAAATTCAACAGACTTGAATTTATCTTTGCGCAGGATTTTGCTGTATCCTGTGGTAAATTCAATATCCGCAAAGTAAGATAACGGCCATATTCCGGAAGGGGTTGCTATGGAAATATTTTTAACATCTTCATAAGATTGTATTTCATCATCTTTTAACAGAACTTTTATATCATATTCATTTCCGCTATCCCTGTATTCTGTCATAACCATGCCTTCAATTGCGCTTCTTACATTTATTGCAATAGCAGCAACAGTAATTCCTGCACTCGCAATTTTTTCCATATCCGGAATTATTGTTATTTCAGGTTTTCCTGTTCGCGAAGAGGTGTCGAGGTTTAAAAATCCGGGTTGTGATTTAAGACTATCGAAAAGAATTGTTTTATAATTTTCCAGTTGTTCAAGATCCTGCCCAAGAAGAGAAAAATTTATGGGTTTATCTGATCTGCTTGAGCTTCCCGAAACAGGAGATACCTTTATTGCAACACCAGGAATATCGGCAAGCTTCGATGTTATAATAGCGGCATATTGGCTATTGGAAAGATTTCTTTTTTTCTTGTCTATTAACTGTACAGAAATACTTGCCATATTTGTTCCAATATCCATATCTGAAAGTTTTCCAAGCGTTGTTACTATATGCTCAATCTCTTCCAGCTCTGTAATTCTTTTTTCTATTATGGAAGCTATTACTCCGGTTTCATCCAGGTTATACCCTTGAGGCAATTCTGCTGTAATTCCTATTTTTCCCTGGTCCATCATTGGGAAAAATTCAAAATTGATGAATTTAAATAAAAATAATGAAATTAAAAAAAGTACAAAAGTAGCGAATACTACAGCAAAGCTCCTCTTTTTTGTCTTTAATATTTTTTCAAGAATTTTCTTGTATCCATTTTCTGTCTTTCTGAAAATTCTTTCCAGCGCCTCGCCGATTTTATTTTTTTTGGTTGAATGATCCGGAAGAATAAGGGATGCAAGCATTGGAGTTAAGGTAAAGGCTATTAAAAGCGAGAAAATAGTCGCGAATACTATTGCCATTGCGAATTCCCTTAAAAAAAGACCTGCTATGCTGTCCATTGTCGCAAGAGGGAGGAATACGCCGATATTTGTAATTGTTGACGCGAATACAGCGACAACTACTTCGTTTGTGCCGTTAAGCG
>Ga0123353_10003209_pt1 | contig 20586 bp, 18 predicted proteins | sample TergutLab28metaG_3_FD_92763 | JGI IMG/M metagenome (GOLD analysis project Ga0123353, IMG submission 92763) | Labiotermes labralis P3 segment gut microbial communities from Petit-Saut dam, French Guiana - Lab288 P3 | ecosystem: Host-associated > Arthropoda: Insects > Digestive system > Gut ... | reverse complement strand
AGGCGGAGCGTGCCGGGCGCCTCGTCGCTCTCGGGGCCGTCGTCGTCCTGGAGTTGCGCGAGCAGCAGGTCCACGGCGGTGGTGCCGAGCTCCACGCCGGGCACGTGGATCGACGTCAGCATGGGGTAGGCGGCCTGCGACATGGGGCTGTCGTCGATGCCGATGACGCTCACCTCGCGGCCCACCAGCATGCCCTGCTCGCTGAGCCGGGCCATGACGCCGAGCGCGATCAGGTCGTCGTAGGCGATGGCCGCGGTCGCGCCCGCGGACTGCAGCACGTCGGCGGCCCGCATCCCGGCCTGGATCTGCGGCTCGAACGGGCCGAGTTCCAGCAGGTCCGCGCCGAACTCCTTGCTGGCCGCCACGACCGCGTCGTGGCGCTGCTTGTTGGACCAGGAGCGCCGCGGTCCCGACAGGTAGCAGATCCGGCGGTGGCCGAGGCGGACCAGGTGCTCGACGGCCTGCGACATGCCCTCGGCCTCGTCGATGACCACGCTGGGCGCTCCCTCGACCTCCCGGTTCGCGAACACCACGGGCGCGCCCTCGGCGAGCCGGCGCAGCCCCTCGACCGAGGTGCGCGGCGAGGCGAGGATCAGGCCGTCGGCCTGCTTGCCGAGGCTGCGGGCGCGGTCGATCTCGTCGGCGGCGTGCTCGTCGGTGTCGGCGAGCAGCACCGAGTACCCCTTGTCCCGGGCGCGCGACTGCACGGCCTTGATGACGGGCGGGAAGAACGGGTTGGCGATGTCGGGGACGACCAGCCCGATGGTGTCGGTCCGCCCGGACACCAGGGAACGGGCCACCCGGTTCGGCACGTAGCCCATCTCGCGCGCGACCCGCTCGACCCGGCTGCGGGTCGCCGCGTTGACCTTGCCCGGATCGGACAGCGCGCGCGACACGGTCGAGGTCGAGAGATTGCAGGCGTCCGCGACGTCCGCGAGGGTCACGGTCATGGGGGCCCCTCCGCTGGTGAGCTCTTTCCACTGGGCTGCCAGTGTACCGCAATCGCTTGTTGCCCCAGGCGCTCAGGCCCGCTCATCGTTGCTGCACATTGCATTGACAGTTGCTGCAATCGTTGGCAGCATGCGTTGCACTCCCGCCGAGATCGCTCCTTCCGGCGGACATCCAGCCTGGTGAATGACGAGAGGAGGCAGAGTGTCTGCAAGAACGCGCACCGTCGCGTCGGTCGTCTCCGCCGTTGCGGTGCTGAGCGCGGGCACGGCGGCCTGTACATCCGGCGAGGAAGCGAGCTCCACTTCCTCGGTACTGACCGTCGCCGCGTACTCCCAGCCGACGCTGCAGGCGAACTTCAACCCGTTCTCCCCGAACGCGCTGCGCGGGACGGTGGGCCTGGTCTACGAGCAGCTCTTCGACTTCAACACCGCCGACAAGAACCAGTTCATGCCGGGCCTGGCGACGAAGTACACCTGGGGCGCGGGCGGCCGCTCGCTGCACCTGTCGCTGGACTCCCGCGCGAAGTGGTCGGACGGCACCCGGCTGACCGCGGACGACGTCGTGTTCACCTTCACCTTCATGAAGGCGCACAAGCTGCTCGCCCTGCCCCTGACCACCGTCGTCGCCGACGGCGACGGCGTCACGCTGAGCTTCTCCAGCCCCGCCTACTCGCAGATCCAGCAGCTCGGCCGGGTGGCGGTCGTCCCGCGCAAGCAGTGGGCGAACCAGAACCCCGACACGTACATCAACCGCAACCCGATGGGCAGCGGCCCCTACAGCCTCGGCCGCGTCACCGGCCAGCAGGTGAGCTTCCAGGCCCGCAAGGACTACTGGCGGCAGTCCGTCCCGGTGAAGCAGATCAACTACGTCACCACCAGCAGCACCAACCTGCTCGCCCAGCAGATGGTGCGCCACGAGGTCGACCTGGCCTACGCCGGCATCCCCAACCTGAAGTCCCAGTACCTGGACAAGGACCCGGCGCACAACCACCTCTGGCCGATCCGCGCGAGCATGAAGCCGCTGCTGCTCAACCTGCGGCGCGCGCCGTTCGACAACGTGCACGTGCGCAAGGGCATCGCGCTCGCCCTCGACCGGGCCAAGGTCGCGAACGCCTACAACCCCGGCGTGTACCAGGCCGTCGGACCGACCGGCCTGACCGCGCAGAGCTGGGGCTCGCTGATACCCGACGCGGACAAGGAGCCGCTCACCCAGAACCGGACCGCCGCGTTGCAGGAGCTGGCCCAGGCCGGCTACACGCTCAAGGGCGGGCGCCTGGTCGACGCGAAGGGCAAGCAGCTCTCGCTGGAGATCCTCACCGTCAGCACCTTCGCCGACGGGATGGCCTACGCGCAGGAAGTGGCCGACCAGCTCTCGCAGTCGGGCATCAAGGCGACCGTCCCCGGCGAGGCGCCGAGCGCGTACGTCGCCGACGAGGGCAAGCACAACTTCGACGCGGTCTTCGGCGACGCCTACGTCTACGGCTCCAACCTCTACAACTTCTACTGGAGCATGCTCTCCCCGGACAGCCCGCAGAGCGTCATCGGCTGGAAGGACGCGGGCACGACGGCCGCGCTGGACGCGCTGGCGAAGGCGGACCCGTCCGGCCAGGCCCAGGCCACCCAGGCCCTGGAGAAGATCATGACCGACCAGGTGCCGACGATCCCGGTCGTCGTGAAGGGCACCCCCTACATGTACTCCACGACGCGGTTCACCGGCTGGCCCAGCGAGAAGAACCCCTACACGACGCCGGATCCCGGCGCGGTGAGCGGCGTCTACGCCGAGAAGCTGTTCCTGTCGCTGCGTCCCGCGAACTCCAAGGGGTAGCCGTGGGCGGCGTGACCTTGTCGCCGGCGGTGCCGGAAGCAGCCGCCCGCAGCCGGACCTCCCGCAGCGCGGTCCGGCAGATCTGGGGCAGCGTCCTGCTGAAGCGGATCGTGTTCTACCTGGTGGCGGCGTGGGCGGCGGCGACGCTGAACTTCCTGCTGCCGCGGATGATGCCGGGCGACCCGGCGTCGGCGATCCTGCTGAAGATGTCCGAACTCGGACCGGTCACCCCCGACCGGGTCCAGCTGGTGCACCGGCTGTTCGGCGGCGCAGCGAGCGAACCGCTGTGGCGGCAGTACTTCTCCTACCTCGGCGGCCTGCTCCACGGCGACTTCGGTCTGTCGCTCGCGTTCTACCCGACGCCGGTGTCGACGGTGGTGCGTTCGGGGTTCCTGTGGTCCGTGCTCCTGCTCGGCGTCTCGACGGTGATCGCGTTCGTCGTCGGGACGGCCCTGGGCGCGCTGGCGGGGCGCCGGCCGGGCGGCTGGCTCGACTCCGTCATCAGCCCGCTGTCGATCTTCGTGCACGCGCTGCCGTACTTCTGGGCGGCACTGATCCTGGTCTACGTCTTCGCCTTCCGGCTCGACTGGTTCCCGCTGTCCGGGGGCGCCGGGCCGGACCTCGCGCCCGGCTTCGACCCGGCGTTCATCAGCAGCGCGATCACCCATGCGATGCTCCCGGCGGCGACCATCGTGCTCACCTCGATCAGCGGCTGGCTGATCCACATGCGCAACATGATGGCCTCGGTCGTGAACGAGGACTACGTGCTGCTCGCCCGCGCCAAGGGCCTGTCCGAGACACGGGTGACCACGGCGTACGCGGCACGCAACGCGGTGCTGCCCAGCATCAGCAGCTTCGCGGTGTCGATCGGCCTGGTCGTCGGCGGCTCGCTGCTGACCGAGATGGTGTTCAACTACCCCGGGCTCGGCAGCCTGCTGAACCAGGCCATCCTCAACCTCGACTACCCGCTGATGCAGGCGCTGTTCCTGGTGATCTCCATGACGGTCCTGGTGGCCAACTTCGTCATGGACTGCCTGTACGTCCTGCTCGATCCCCGCACCCGTGAGGCGGCGTCATGACCCGTCGACTCCCCATCCGCGTCCCGGCGAACCGCAAGGTGCGGTTCGGGCTGCTCATCTTCCTGGTGCTCGTCCTGGTCGCCGCGTTCGGGCCGCTGTTCGTCAGCCACGTCCTCGGCCAGTCGCCGACCCGGCTGCACGCCGGCGGCGCCCTGGAGTCGCCGTCGGGCAAGCACTGGCTCGGCACCACCTCCTCCGGGCAGGACGTGCTGGCCCAGCTGGTGGCCGGTACCCGGACCTCCCTGCTGGTCGGCCTGGTCGGCGGCGCCATCGCCACCGCCCTCGCCGTGCTGCTCGGCGTGCTGAGCGGCTACAGCACCGGGCGGTCCGGGGCGGCGCTGACCGCCTTCGTCAACATCTTCCTGGTCATCCCGGGCCTGCCGCTGCTGATCCTGGTCGCCAGCTACACCCGCGGCCGGGGCGGCTGGGTGACCGTCGCCGTCATCATCGGCCTCACCAGCTGGGCCGGGGGCGCGCGGGCGAAGCGCGCCCAGACCCTCTCGCTGCGCAACCGGGACTTCGTCGCGGCGGCCGGCTACTCCGGCGAGTCCCGCGCCCGGATCCTGTTCCTCGAAGTCATGCCGCACCTCGCGCCGGTCATCGCGTCGACCTTCCTGTTCTCCGTCGTCGGCTCGATCGCGGCCGAGGCGGGCCTGGACTTCATCGGCGCCGGCCACGCGAGCACGGTCAGCTGGGGCACGATGCTCTACTGGGTCCAGTCGCAGGGCGCGTTGCAGAGCGGCGCCTGGTGGTGGTTCCTGCCGCCGGGCCTGTGCATCGCCCTGGTCGGCACGGCCGCCGGGCTGGTCAACTTCGGCGTCGACGAACTCGCCGACCCCCGGCTGCGCACCCGGCGGGCCACCGGTCCCGCAGCCCGTCCCCGCCGCACCGGCGGCCTCACCCCGGAGAAGGCGCGATGACCGCGGACCTGGTACTCGACGTGCAGGGCCTCGCGGTCGAGTACGGAACCGACCGGCCCGCAAGGGCCGTCGACGACATCAGCTTCCGGCTCCACCGCGGCGAGATCCTCGGCGTCGCCGGGGAGAGCGGCAGCGGTAAGTCGACGCTGATGACCGCGGTCAGCCGGCTCGACCGCCCGCCGGCGCGGGTCGTCAGCGGCTCGGTCCGCTACCACCCGCGCGACGGCGCCCCGGTGGACCTGCTCTCCGCGCCGCCCGGGCAACTGCGCGAGCTGCGCTGGGACCGCCTCGCCGTGGTCTTCCAGAGCGCGATGACCGCCCTGAACCCGGTGATGCGCGTCGGCGCGCAGTTCGTCGACGTGCTGCGCACCCACCAGCGGATGAACCGGAAGGAGGCGTGGAAGCGCGCCGCGGAACTGCTCGAACTGGTCGGCATCCCGGGTGACCGGGCGCGCAACTACCCGCACGAGTTCTCCGGCGGCATGCGGCAGCGCGCGGCCATCGCGCTCGCGCTGGCCTGCGACCCGGAGATCATCGTGATGGACGAGCCGACGACGGCGGTCGACGTCGTGATGCAGCGGCAGATCCTCGCGCAACTGCAGGAACTCCAGGCCCGGTTCGGGTTCGCGATCGTCTTCATCACCCACGACCTGGCGCTGCTGGTCGAGCTGGCCGACCGGATCATGATCATGTACTCGGGCCGGGTGGTCGAGACGGGCACCGCCTCGGCCCTCTACCGCGCCCCCCAGCACCCGTACACCCTGGGGCTGCGGGACTCCTCGCCCACGCTGCGCGGCCCGCGGCGCGAGGTACGGGCCATCGGCGGATCCGCGCCGGACCTGTGGGACCTGCCGGCCGGCTGCGCGTTCCACCCCCGGTGCCCGCAGCGGACCGCGGGATGCGACACCACCCGGCCGCCGCTGCTCGTCCGCGACGGCCACGGCACCGCCTGCCTGCTGGCCCAGCCCGCGGCCGCCCGGCCGGCCACGACCCCCAACGGCACCGAGGAGGGCGCATGACCGGTCTGGCGAGCTCGCCCAGCCGCCCCACCGGGGCGGCCGGCACCACAGGAGCAGGCATGACGAGCGACACCGAGGACACGACCGGCACCACGGGCACGGGCGAGACGTCCGCGCCCGTCCTCGAAGCCGTCGGACTCACCCGGCACATCCCGATGCACGGACGCCACCGCGGCCAGTCGGTGCGGGCCGTCGAAGGCGTCGACCTGGCCCTGCGGCGCGGGCAGATCCTCGCGCTCGTCGGGCAGAGCGGCTCCGGCAAGACCACCCTGGCCCGGCTGCTGGCCCTGGGCGACCGGCCGACCGCGGGCGAGATCCGGTTCGACGGCCGGCAGTTGGACGCCGCCCGCGGACGGGACCGGAAGCAGCACTTCAGCCACGTCCAGATGATCATGCAGGACCCGTTCGCGTCCCTGAACCGGCTGCACCGCCTGCGGTACATCCTGTCGCGGCCGCTGCGGAACTTCGGCGGGGTGGGCTCCGCCGAGCTCGACGCGCGGATCATCGAACTCCTGGAACGCGTCCATCTCACCCCGGGCCGCGAGTTCATCGACAAGTACCCGCACGAGCTCTCCGGCGGGCAGCGGCAGCGGGCCGCCATCGCGCGGGCGCTCGCCGCCGACCCCTCGGTGCTGCTGGGGGACGAGCCGGTGTCGATGCTCGACGTCTCCATCCGGCTCGACATCCTCAACCTGCTCACCGAGCTGCGCGACCGCGACGGCCTGGCGATGCTCTACATCACGCACGACATCGCCAGCGCCCGTCACGTCGCCAACGACATCGTCGTGATGTACAGCGGGCGGATCGTCGAGGGCGGCCCGGCGGAAGCCGTCACCCAGAACGCCCAACACCCCTACACCCAGCTGCTGCTGGCCGCCTCGCCCGACCCCGAACGCCTGCTCGCCGGTGACACCGACGGCACGGACGACGCCAGCGACGCCAGCGACGCCGACAACAACGGCGGCACCGGCACCACTACCGGCACCGACCGCCTGGACGCGGCGCGTGACGCCGACGCGAACACCACCGACGCGGCAGGCTGCCCGTTCCGCGCCCGCTGCCCGCACGCCCAGCCGATCTGCGCCGAGCAGATGCCCGACCCGATCGACGTCGGCTCAGGCCACTGGTCCCGCTGCTGGCTGCACCGATGACCGGCCGCGTCGACACCCCGAAGCAGCGACGCCCCGAAGCAGCGACGTGGCAATGAACAGACGCCCCGACGAACCGATGAACCGACGACCGAGGAAAGGCCGATGAACACGACAGGCGCCACGAGCGGCACCACGACCGTCGACCCGCGCCACGGACCGGCGACGCTCCTGCTGCACCCGGACGACGACGTCGCGGTCGCCCTCCGCCCGCTCGACCCCGGACTGACCCTCGACGCACTGGAGTTGACCGTCGCCGGGCACGTGCCGCGCGGGCACAAGATCGCGGTGCGCGACCTTCCCGCCGGAGCGGCGGTGCGCAAGTACGGGCAGGTGATCGGTGTCGCCACCCGCCCGGTCGGCCGCGGCGAGCACGTCCACGCCCACAACCTCGCGATCGGCACGCTCGCCCGCGACGCGGTCGGCGACGACGTGGTGTCCCGGCTGCCGGCGCTGCCCGAAGGACTGCGGCTCACCTTCGACGGGTACCGGCGCGCCGAGGGCCGGGCGGGCACCCGCAACTACATCGGGGTCCTGTCGTCGGTGAACTGCTCGGCCACCGTGGCCCGGCTGGTCGCCGACGAGGTCACCCGCTCCGGCGTGCTCGCCGATCACCCGAACGTCGACGGTGTGGTGGCGCTGACCCATCCGACCGGCTGCGGGATGACGCCGGACGGATCCGGCATGGAGATGCTGCGCCGCACGCTCAGCGGCTACGCCGCGCACCCCAACTTCGCCGCCGTCATCGTGGTGGGCCTCGGCTGCGAGGTGAACACCGTCGACGGACTGACGGACCGCTTCGCGCGCGACGGCGTCGGGTCCGCCGAGACGCTGACGATCCAGGCCGCGGGCGGCACCCGGGCGGCCGTCCGCGACGGCGTCGCCCAGGTGCGGGAGCTGCTGCCGCAGGTGAACGCGGTCCACCGCGAGCCGCTGCCGGTGTCCGAGCTGATCCTCGGCCTGCAGTGCGGCGGTTCCGACGGGTTCTCCGGCATCTCGGCCAACCCCGCCCTCGGCGTCGCCTCCGACCTGCTGGTGGCCGCCGGCGGCACGTCCGTGCTCGGCGAGACGCCGGAGATCTACGGCGCCGAGCACCTGCTGGCGCGCCGGGCGGTCACGCCCGAGGTCGCCGAGCACCTCTACGCGCGGATCCGCTGGTGGGAGGAGTACACCGCGGCGAACAACGCCAGCATGGACAACAACCCGTCGCCCGGGAACAAGGCGGGCGGCCTCACCACGATCCTGGAGAAGTCCCTGGGCGCCGCCGCGAAGGGCGGCCAGGCGCCGCTCGCCGGCGTGTACGAGTACGCCGAGCGCCTCCGCACCCGTGGCTTCCTGTTCATGGACACGCCGGGGTACGACCCGGTGTCGGTCACCGGCATGGTCGCCGGCGGGGCCAACGTGCTCTGCTTCACCACCGGCCGCGGTTCGGTGTTCGGCTGCAAGCCGGTGCCCTGCCTGAAGCTGGCCACCAACTCCGAGCTGTACCGGCAGATGCGCGACGACATGGACCTCGACTGCGGTGCGATCGTGGACGGTTCGGTGACCGTCGAGGAGGTCGGCCGGCGCATCTACGACGCGGTCGTCGACGTCGCCTCCGGCGAGCAGACCGCCAGCGAGCTCCTCGGCTTCGGCGACAACGAGTTCGCGCCCTGGCAACTCGGCGCGGTGATGTAGATGACCGGCCGGCTCAGCCTGCGCACCCTCGACACCGTTCCCCGTGCGCTGCGTCCCCCGGTGGATCCGCGCGCGCTCGGCATCGGCGCCGTCCACCTCGGCATCGGCGCGTTCCACCGCGCGCACCAGGCCGCCTACACCGAGGACGCGATCGCCGCGGCCGGCGGGCAGTGGGGCATCTGCGGGGTGACCATGCGCAGTTCCGCCGTGGTCGACCGGCTCGCCCCGCAGGACGGCCTGTACACGGTGCTCGCCGACAGCGGCGCGGCGGCGTCCGTGCGGGTGTCCGCGGCGGTCCGGGAGGTGCTCTTCGCCGGCGACCGGACGGCCGACGTGCTGGCGCGGATCGCCGACCCGGACGTGCACCTGACCACGCTGACCGTGACCGAGAAGGGCTACTGCCACGACCCGGCGAGCGGCCGGCTGCTGCGCGACGACCCCCGCGTGCGGGCCGACGCCGCGCAGCCCCGGCCCGGCACCGCGCTGGGCCTCCTGGTCCGCGGACTGCAGGCCCGCATGCGCGCGGACGCCGGGCCCATGACCGTGCTCAGCTGCGACAACCTCCCCCGCAACGGCGCCACCCTGCGCGGCCTGGTCGGGGAGTTCGTCGACCTGCTGCCGGCCGCGGAGGCGGCCGCGCTGCACGCGTGGATCGGCGACCGGGTCCGCTTCCCGGGCTGCGTCGTCGACCGGATCGTGCCGGCCACCACGCGGGCCGACCGGGAGCGGGCGGCGGCCGCGCTCGGCGTGCTGGACGAAGGCGTGGTGGTCACCGAACCGTTCCGCCAGTGGGTGATCGAGGACGACTTCGCCGGACCCCGCCCGGCCTGGGAGCGGGCCGGCGCCCTCCTCACGCCGGACGCGCACCCCTACGAGCAGGTGAAGCTGCGGATGCTCAACGGGGCCCACTCGGCCCTGGCCTACCTGGGCGCGCTGGCCGGCGACACGAGCATCGCCGCCGCCGTGGCCGACGACGGCTTCGCCGGCCTGGTGGGCCGGATGCTGGCCGAGGAGGTGATTCCGACCCTCGACGCACCGGACGGCGTGGACCTGCCGGACTACGCGGACGCGTTGCTGCGGCGCTTCGCCAACCCGGCGCTGCGGCACACGACCGTGCAGGTGGCGATGGACGGCTCGCAGAAGCTGCCGCAGCGGCTGCTCGCGACGGTCCGCGCCTGCCGCGCGGCCGGTGTCGAGCCGCGCCGCACCGCGTTCGCGGTGGCGGCGTGGATGCGCTGGGTGTGGACCGACCGCACCGACGACGGCGCCCCGCGCGAGCTGGACGACCCGCTCGCCCCGGTCCTGCGTGAGGCGGTCCGGGGCTGCACCACCCCGGGCCAGGCCGTCGGCCGGCTCCTCGCGGTCACCGAGGTGTTCGGCGCGGACCTGGCCGCCGACCCGGTGGTCCCGGCCCTGCTGACCGACGCGCTGGGCCGGCTGACCGCGGACGGCGCGCGGGCCGCGGCCCGTTCCGTCGGTGCGGAAGGGGCCACGGCGCGGTCGTGAGGGCGTGCCGGCCGCCTCGCTGAGCCGGCCGTTCTCCCGGTCGGCTCGGCGGCATCAGGACGGAGTCGACGAGGTGGATCGTCGCGTTGGCGGTCGGGATGCCGCCGCAGACGATGTCGGCCACCGGGCGCTGCTCGGCCATCAGGGCCGCGCTTCCCGCGCCGGTCCTGGGCAGGGCCGAGCAGCCGGGCCCGAAGATGCCCGGGGCGGTGGTGGAGGTGCCGGTCGGGCCGGGAGAGGGCGAGCCGGTCCGAGCGTAGGCTTGAGGGGCAAGGCCCCCGAGACTCAGCGGAACGGCGACCACTGCGGCCGCCGGCGCTGTGGTGAGGGTGGTACGTGACATCACCATAGGACGAACCTCCCGAAGCAGGCCGGGAACCCGGGGCCGGACCCCTGCCGTCATACGGGGCCCACCCCCGAAAAACAGCTCCTGACCTGCGGGAATGCATCACTGATCAGGTTCTTCCCCCATAGCGAGGTAGCTGCTGGCTCTGCCCGGCGCACCTTGCCCCGGGGCCCGCGTCGGACGGCCTCCCCACCATCGGGGGCCATGGCGAATCCGCGGTCCTCCCGGCTTCGTGCGCCCATGGCGCCCGTGATCGGTGCGGGCGGCAGGAGGAGCGACGATGGACCGTAACCGGTGTGCCGACCTGCTGCGCGTGTGCGCGATCGGTGCGGTGGTACTGGGTCACTGGCTGCTGGTGAGCGTCACCTACCGTGGCGGCCAGCTCTCCGGGTCGGACGCGCTGCTCTCCATCAGCTGGGCACGCTGGGTGACCCTGGTCCTCCAGGTCATGCCGGTGTTCTTCCTGGTCGGCGGGTACGTCAACGCGCGCTCCTGGACGGTCCGGCACGAGCAGGGCGAGACGTGGACGGACTGGGTGCGCCGGCGCACCATGACGCTGATGTGGCCGACCGCCCTGTACGTGGGGACGATCGTGCTCACCCTCGACCTGGCGCGGAGCGCGGGCGCCGCCCCGGCGGACCTGGCCCGGATCGGCTGGCTCGTCGCGCTCCACCTGTGGTTCCTGCCCGTCTACCTGATCCTGATCGCCCTGACGCCGCTGGCGCTCGCGGCGCACCGGCGATGGGGCCTCGCCGTGCCCGTGGCGATGGCGGCGACCGCGGCCGCCGTGGACGTCGCGGTGCTCGGTGCGCACGAACCGGTGGTGGGCTACGTGAACTACCTGCTGGTGTGGGGGGCCATGCACCAGTGGGGCTTCGCCTGGCAGGACGGCACCCTGACCCGCCCGCGCAGCCGCTGCGTGCTGCTGGCCGGCACCGGACTGGTGTCCCTCACCGTGCTGCTGACCCTGGGGCCGTTCCCCGTCGACATGATCGGAGCCGGCCGGCAGGTGGGCAACACCTCGCCGCCGTCGATCGCGCTGCTGGCGTTCGCCGCCACCCAGACCGGACTGCTGCTGGCGGCGGAGCCCGTGCTGACCCGCCTGGTCTCCCGCCCCGCGTGGGCACGCTCCGTGTCCCGCCTGAACCGCACCGTCATGACGGTCTACCTGTGGCACATGGTGCCCGTGGCCCTGGTGGCCGTCGCGTTCTACCCCACCGGGGTCATGCCCCAGCCGGCCATCGGCACGGGGGAGTGGTGGGTGCTGCGTGCCGCCTGGCTCGCCCTGCTGGCGACGGTGCTCGTGCCGCTCGTCCTGCTCGTGAACGCCCTGCTGTGGCCGCTCCGGCGGCTGCCGGCCGGGCTGGGGCCCGGCGGCCGGTGGTCGCCGGTGCTGATGGCCGGCAGCCTGGTCGCGGCCGTGCCGGCGTTCCTCCTCTTCGCCACCCGCGGCTTCGCCCCGGGCGGGCACCCGCCGATGCTCGCGCTGGCGCTGTTCACCGGGAGCGTGCTCGCGGCCCTGCTCTCCGGCCGGCCGGCCGGGGCCGCGCCCCCGTCCGCCACGCCGGTGCCGGCGGGATCCGCGACGGCAGGGCGGCTGCCGCGCGCGCACCGCGGTGCGGCCGGTCGCGGCCGGAGCCGTCACCAGCCCAGGTCGGTGGACGGCCGGCGCTCGGCCAGCGGTTCCTCGCCGGCCTCGGTGAACGCCTCCAGGGCCTCGACCAGCCGGCTGCGCTGGCCGCGCGGCATGGCCGCGACGATGCGGGCGATCTCGGAACGTCGGCGCTCGGTGGCCAGCCGGACGGTGCTCCGGCCCTTGCCGGTGAGGCTGATGAGGATCTCGCGGCGGTTGTCCGCGTTGGGCTCGCGGTCGAGCATGCCCGCGTTCGCCAGGCGGTCGACCATCCGCATGGCCGTGGAGGGGATGACGTCCAGATGCTCGCCCAGCCGCGAGATGTTCATCGCGCCGCGGCTGTCCAGCACCACCAGCATGCGGAACTGGGGCAGGGTGAGCGTTTCCTCCACCGTGGCCAGGGAGCGCGCCGACACCGACACCAGGAGGCGGGAGGCGGTCAGGACGGCGGTGACCACGTCGTCGGCCACCTCGTCGTGACCGCCGGGGACCGTGGGCCGGCCGGCGGCGGGCGGCTCGACCGCGGCGGGTGCGCGCTTGGGCATGCCGTCCTTTCTACCGTCTTGCACGCGTCTTGCTGCACTTCCGGTGGACCCTTCCGGCATCTTTTGCACAGAGCAACCATCGGTATTGCATCATGCAAACGTGACGCGTCGCCGCATCCGCGCACCCGTCACCGCGAGTCCCTCCCGACCGCGACGCACGCGGCGGCGGTCCCGTACCGGCAGCGCACCTCACCCAGCCCGTCCGACGTCAAGCCCGTCCGACGCAGTTCCCGTCCGAGGCAAAGGAAGGACCGAGATGACCCACGCCGGCTCAGAGGCGGCAGGACGCGCGGCGCGCGGCGGCGCCGCCCGCGTCGGGCACAACCGCGACCCGCACCTGAGGTGCGCCTCCTGCCCCGAGCCGGCGACGCACGCCGTCACCCGGCCCGACGGCACGGCGCTCACCACGTCGTGCAGCCGGCACGCCGACGTCTGGGTCGGCCGGCTGTCCGACTGAGGGCCGCCCCCGGGCACGGTGCCCGAGGGCGTCGTCACCGGTCCGGCCCGGTGGACTGACCGGTGCCGGCCGGGGGCTGCGCGTTCTCCTCGCGCCTGCCGTGCAGGGTCACGGTCGCGCAGCAGGCCCAGCCGATCGGCTGCACCGCCCAGAAGCTGAGGGCCCGGTACAGCAGGGCGGCGGCGAGCGCCTGGCGGGCCGGCACGCCGTAGGCGGCGAGGAGGGCGGCGAGCCCCGCCTCGAAGAGACCGAGGTTGCCGGGCGTCAGCCGCAGGCTCGCCGGGATCTGGGTGAGGACGTACGCGGCGAGCACGCCGGGCCAGGGCACCGCGACGTGCAGCGCGCGCATGCACAGGACCAGGCACGCCAGGTCGAAGCCCCAGTTGAGGAGCGCCTGCAACGCCGGAGAGATCCAGTGGCGGACCCCCGGCTGGAGGTGCCACGCCTGCGCGGCGACCCTGACCACGGCCGTCCTGACGTTGCGGGTCCACCCGTAGCGCCGGGCGCCGCGGGCCCAGATCCCCCGCACGATCCGCCGGACCGTGGCCGACCACCGGACCAGGGCGAGGCCGGCCGCGGCCACCGCCAGGACGATCACCAGCACCACGACCGCCCGCACCAGCACGCCCCGGGCGGCCGGCCCGGAGGCCAGCAGGGCGATGGCGCCGAGCACGCCGAGGCCGAGCGCCGACAGCGCCCCCGCGACCGCCAGGATCGCGGCCGCGAGCGTGGGATCGACGGCCCGGCGCCGCAGTTGCCGGTAGGCCCACGCGGTGGCCAGCACCGCGCCGCCGGGCAGGGCGCCGGAGACCGCGTTGGACCCCAGCGTCACGCCCGCGACCCGGTGCAGCGGCCACCGCGCGCCGCCGGCGTGCAGCAGCCAGCGCCACACCCCCGCGAAGCACAGCAGCGAGGCCGCCTGGCACGCGGCGCCGGCGGCCAGCAGCAGCGGGTCGACATGGGTGACCAGCCGTACGGCGCCGGCGACTTCGTCCCTGCGCGCCACGGCCACCGCGGCCACCGCCGCCATGACCGTCGCGGCGATGAGCCACCAGGCACGGCGCGGCCACTGCGACGGGAGCCAGGCCCGTCGTGCGGGGCCGTCGCGGCCGGGCCGACCGGCTCCGACGTCGTGGGGCACGCTATGCCGGGGCACACCTCAATCCTGCGCGCGATCGGCGGGGCGGGCGGCGCACCGCGCGGCCCGCCGGGCCGCGGTCAGGACTTCCTGGTGACCCTGATGCGGTGCGGCTCCGACCGGGCCACGGGCTGCATCGGCGCCTTCACGGTCAGCACGCCGTTGTCGTAGCTGGCGGTGATGTCGTCCTCGTCGACGCCCGGCGGCAACTGCACGCTGCGGGTGAAGGAGCCGTAGCGGAACTCGGAGCGCTGCTTGTCCGCCTGCTCCTCGCTGCGCTCGGCGTGCACGGTCAGCAACCCGTCGTCCACGGTGACGTCGAGGTCCGTGTCCGGGTCGATCCCCGGAAGTTCGGCCTTGACCGTGTAGGCGCCCTCCTCCCGGCTCTCCTCGACGCGGATCATGTGCTCGCTCCCCGGCCGCAGGTCGAGGGGGAGGTCCTCGAACCACTCCGAGAACGGCGGCCACCAGCGCGGGCGCCGTTCCGTCTGACGTGAAGCCATCGTGTTCACTTCCCTGCGTGTCCCGCCGGTCACGCGACGCGGCGGCTGGATGCCCCCCGCTCGGCTTACCGCCCCCCCACTCCACGCTCCGCCTGGGACCGGCCCGGCGCCACCGCTATCCCCTTGCGGGGTCGGTGCCCGCCCGTTTGACGATCCTGTCGCCGACCGCGATCTCCTTCCACAGGCGGCGCCTGATCCGGAACCTCGCGGATCCGCCGTCCGCCAGCCGGACCTCGACGAAGTGGTACATGGTCGAGCCGTCGAGCATGCCCCGGGACCGCCCGGTGACCACGCCCTCCCAGACGTCGTCCCGTCGCGCTCTGCGTGATCTGAACATGCGGCGGAGCCTACGAGGTGCGCCGCCCGCGCCGGCAGTGCCTCGCGGCACGTCCTGGGGATGACAGCTGTCACGGGCCGCGGGGGTCGCCCGTCATAGAGGGCACCCGCGGATACGGCGGGTATCGGGATCGAAGGAACGGAGCTCATCGTGTCGTCTCGCGTGCTCGTGCTCGGTGCAGGGTATGCCGGTCTGCCGGCGGCCAAGCGGATCGCCCGGCAGGTCTTCCCCGGCGAGGTGGAGGTCACGCTGGTGAACGGGACAGCGGACTTCGTGGAGCGGCCCCGGCTCCACCAGATGGCGATGGGGCAGGACGTCAAGGTCGTCCCGCTGCGGTCCTACCTCGACGGGAGCGGGGTGCGGTTCGTCCGCGGGTGGGTGCGGTCCATCGACGTGGACGCCCACGTGGTCGCCGTCTCCGAGGACGGCGGGCTGCGGCACCACTCCTACGACATCCTGGTCTACGCGCTCGGCAGCCGCACCGACGTCGACACCGTGCCGGGAGTGCGCGAGCACGCCCTCACCCTGGACACCCTCGACGGTGCGGCCCTGGCCTCCGGCGCCCTGCGCGGCCTGGAACCGGGGGCCACCGTCACCGTCTGCGGCGGCGGCCTGACCGGCATCGAGATCGCCACCGAGGTGGCCGAGTCGCTGCCCGGACTGGACGTGCGGCTCGTCAGCGGGACCGAACCCGGGCACTGGCTGTCCGGCAAGGCCCGGCGCCATCTGCAGCACGTGCTCGACGACCTGCACGTCGACGTGGCCGACGGCGCCCGCGTCCGCGAAGTCCGTTCCGGGGAGCTGGTGTTGGAGCAGGGGCGGCGGGTTCCCTTCGACGTCGGCTTCTGGGCCGGCGGCTTCGGGGTCCCCGCCCTGGCCCGCGCGTCCGGGCTGGCCGTGACCGCCCAGGGGCGGGCGCGCGTCGACTCCAGGATGCAGTCGGTGTCGCACCCGGACGTGTACGTCATCGGGGACGCCGCCGCCGTGGCCGGGTCCTGGGGCGAGGAGTTCGCCATGGGATGCCGCACGGGCGGCTTCACCGGCCCGAAGGTCGCCGACGTGGTGGCCGCCCGGCTGACCGGCCGCGAGACCGGCCCCCTCAGGTTCCGGTACATCCACGAGTGCATCAGCCTCGGCCGCCGCCACGGCGTGGTGCAGTTCCTCGATGCCGACGGTGCGCCGAAGCCGCGCATCCTCACCGGCCGCAAGGCGATCACCTACAAGAACGCCGTGCTCAACGGTGCCCGGCTGGTGTTCGGCCACGCCGGCCCGGCGCTCGCACGGCGGCGGCACCTGGTCGATGCTGGGACGGCGGCGACCCCCGCCGCGGCACGCCAGAGCGCCTGAACGGCTGGAGCCCGGAATGGAATCAGAGGACGACGCCGTCTACCGGCAGTTCCGGCCGCTGCTGTTCTCCCTCGCCTACCGGATGACCGGCAGCGTGGCGGAGGCCGAGGACATCGTGTCCGAGACCTTCCTGCACTACGAACGCGCCCACGCCCGGGGCGTCGAGGTGAGATCGCACCGCGCCTACCTCACCACCACGACCACCCGGCTGAGCATCGACCACCTGCGGTCCGCGCGCCACAACCGCGAGGTCTACGTCGGGCCGTGGATGCCGGAACCGCTGCTCTCCCGGCCGGAGGACGACGTCGAGGGCCAGGTCGAGAGGTACGAGTCGCTGTCCCTGGCGTTCATGGTGCTGCTGGAGTCGCTGTCCCCGGTCGAGCGCGCCGTGTTCCTGCTCCGCGAGGTGTTCCAGTACGACTACGCCGAGGTCGCCGCCGTCGTGGGCAAGAGCGAGGTGAACTGCCGCCAGATCCTGCGGCGGGCCAGGAACCACCTCGCCAGCCGCGCGCCGCGCTTCGAGGTCTCCCGCGAGCAGCGCGACCGGGTCGCCGGGATGTTCTTCGCCGCGGTCGACGGGGGAGACCTCGACGCGCTCGTCGACCTGCTCACCGAGGACGCGGTGCTCTACGGCGACGGGGGAGGCGTCGGCCCCTCGATGCCGCGCCCGATCCACGGCCGCACCCGGGTGGTCCGGCTGATGGGTGTCGTCTCCGACCTGATCCGGCGCTTCGGCCTCCGGGTGCAGCCGGCCGTGGTCAACGGCCAGCCGGGAGCGGCGGTGCGGGACGCGGAGGGCAGGCTCCTCAACGTGCTCGCGCTGGACATCGTCGACGGCCGCGTCCAGACCGTCCGGTCGATCATCAACCCCGACAAGCTCCACCACCTCGGCCCGCTGCTCGACGCCCGCCTGCTCATGCCGGCCCGCGCGACGGAGGCGGGCGACCCCGCAGGCGGGACCGGCCCCGGCGACGCACCCGACGACGCCGGGGATCCGCCGCCCGCCCCGAGGTGACCGGCAGGTCCGCGGACAGGTCAAGAGCGGGCACCGGGGCGCCGTATGCCCAGGTCATGGCCGGGGAAGGGGTCCCGAATCCAGGTGGCCCGGGCTACGGCACCCGCACCTCAGTGGTCGTCCCAGTGCCCTTCGTGGCCGGCGTGGCGGTGGCCGTCGTGCACGTAGTCGACGTGGTCGCCGTGCGGGACCGCGACGTGGCCGCAGCCGGCGCCGTGCTGGTGCGCGTGGTCGGAGTGGGTGACGTGCCCGGCGGTGGAGCACTCGTCGACATGGCCGTCGTGGGAGCGGTGCAGATGGCTGTCGTGCACGTAGTCGACGTGGTCGCCGTGCGGCACGGCCACGTGGCCGCAGCCCCCGCCGTGGACGTGCGGGTGGTCCTCGTGGGTGGTGTGGGACGCGGGTGCGGACATCGGTCTCCCTCTCCGGTGGTTCTCCGGTGGTGGTGTTCGGGGGCGCGGGCGGCACGGAGGAGCCCGTGCGGGCGCCGCGTCCCCGGCTTCCACCCGTCACCATATGGGCGATATCTGCATGTACGACCGCAAGTGAAGGGTCGCCCCCCGCCCGGTCAGCCGGACGGCGGCAACCCGTGGACGGCGGCCTGTCCGGACGCGGACCGACCGGACTGACCGGGCTGACCGGGCTGTCCGGACTGGCGGGTAGGGGTCCGGTCCGGCGCGGGCCGCAGGCGCAGCGCCAGCACGGGGCAGGCGGCGACCGCCCGGCGGGCGTGGGCGAGCAGCGGGCCGGGAACGACGGCGTCCCGCACCACGGGGTAGCCCCACTCGTCCAGGCCGATGCGTTCCGGCAGCAGCTCGGCGCACAGGCCGTGGCCGTCGCACGCCGCGAAGTCGACGCCCAGCTCGTGGGTTTCGCTCATCGCCAGCCCTCCTCCGCCGCCACGGCACGGCCCGCCGGGACCGGCAGCACCGGCGCGTCGCCGGCGTGGGCGCACGGCCCGTACCGGAGGTGGCGGTCCACGTCGTCGGCGAAGGCCCGCAGCGCCGAGGCGGCCAGCCGGGCGGCACCGTCGGGGTGGCGGCAGGCCCCCCGGCCGGGCAGCAGCCCGAGCCTGCGGTCGAGCCGCTCCATGAGGTCGGGGCCCGGCCGTCCCCACGCCAGTTCGGCGAAGTCCTCGGCGACCGAGGGCACGCCGAACGTGCACGGCCCGCACTGGCCGGCGCTCTGCGCCCCGAGATAGGCCAGCACCCCGGCCGTCTCGGACAGGCCGCAGGCGTCCTCGGGCAGCGCCACGAGGACCCCCGCACCGCGGGAGGGGGCCACCGGGTCCAGCGGGACCGGCAGCCAGCTGCCGAAGAAGCCGCCCGCGAGCACCGCGCCGAGCCGCCGGGTGGGCCCGCCGGCCGCGGCGAGCGCCTGCCGCGCGGAGCCGCCCATCGGGACCTCGTACACGCCCGGGTTGCGGACCGCCCCGGAGAGCGTCACGAGCGTGGTCCCCGGCGCCGACTCGCTGCCCAGCTCGCGGAACCACTCGGGTCCGTGGCGGGCGATGAGCGCCACATGGGCCAGCGTCTCGACGTTGGCGACGAAGGTGGGCCGCTTGCCGACCCCCTTCTCGAACGGCCGCGGCGGGGTGGGCGCGGGGCGCGCCCCGCCGCCGTTGAGCCAGCTGACCAGGGACGTCTCCTCGCTGGAGACGAAGTGGTGCGGCAGGGTGTGGACGCGGACCTCGGCCGGATCCAGCCCCGCCCGGCGCCGCTCGTCGACCGCCCGGCGCAGGCTCTCGGCCTGGTCGGCCCTGGTGCGGGGCAGGCACAGGTGCACGGTGGCGGCGCCGGTCGCGTCCGCGGCCAGCACCGCGCCGTCCAGCACCAGGTGCGGGGCGAGCGCGAGCAGCGTCTCGTCCTTCCGGCTGGCCGGTTCGCTCTCCATGCCGTTGGCGACGACGACCGCGGGGCCGCGCCGCCCGGCGACCGTGCGGAGCTTGCGGCCGGTGGGGAAGCCGCCGCCGCCCCGGCCGGTCAGCCCGGCCCGCTCGACGTCGTCCGCCAGCGCGTCGGCGGCCCGGCCGGTGGGGGCGGGCCCGTGGCGGTCGAGGTGGTCGCTCAGGCCGGCGGGCCGGCCGGTGGCGTACCAGCCGCCGAGCAGGCGCACGCCGTGGGGGACGGGCATCTCCGGTGCGGCGAGCGCGGTGGTGGCCTCGGGATTCACGCGGCGAACCCTCCTTACGGGGCAGGGGATGCGGACGGCGGCGGCGCGGCGGCCGCGCCCGGGGTCGTGGCCGTCGAGGTGGCGGCCGGAGCGGACGGGAACGTGGCGGCGGCGCGGTGGGACCAGCCGGGCTGCAGCGGCCCGGTGGCCAGGAACACGGCGAGCAGGGCCGGGACGATCCCGGTGGCGGGCACCGCCCACCAGCGGATCCGCCGGCTGCGCCGCCCGGCCCGCACCAGCCGCCACCAGACGGCTCCCAGCACGGCCGCCAAACAGGCCGCGTACAGCACCAGTTGCGGGGTGAGGCGGGTGTCGGTGCCGGTGCCGGCCGCGTGGAAGAGGGCGACCGGCCACGACGCGTACGCCGCCCAGTGCACCGCCTTCCACGTCCGCTGCCCGATCCGCTGCCGGAACGCGCTGGTGATCGCGACGGCCAGCAGCAGGTCCACGGCGACCGCGCCCAGGCCCACCCACAGCGGGCGGTACGACGAGGTCAGCGGGACGACCGCGGCCGTCCAGCCGATGTGGGTGAAGGTGTCGGCGATCGCGGTGACGATGTGCAGGGCCAGGAAGACCAGCGTCATCAGCGACAGGTTGCGGTGGAGTGCCGAGACCTCGAACCTGCCGATGTTGCGGGGCGCGTAGCGTCCGGCCGACAGGACGCCGACCACGACGGTCAGCGTCAGCAGCACGAGCGAGACGGTTCCGGCGGCCCGCGTGGCGTACCACAGCGGGCTCGGGCCCGACGACGCGAGGACGACGGCCGAGTGGGCTGTGGTCATCTCAGGTGTCCTCCAGGCCGTCCGGCTCCCGCTCCGCTTCCCGCTCTTCCTGCCGCTGTTCCAGCGGCCAGCCGTTCAGGTACGCGACCGCGCCGTCGGCGCCGGCGAGCCGGGCCGGCAGCCCGGTCTCCCGGAGCCAGTCCAGGGCGCCCTCGCCGAGGACGATCGCCGCCGTGCTGGCGGTGTT
>Ga0123353_10003207_pt1 | contig 20590 bp, 10 predicted proteins | sample TergutLab28metaG_3_FD_92763 | JGI IMG/M metagenome (GOLD analysis project Ga0123353, IMG submission 92763) | Labiotermes labralis P3 segment gut microbial communities from Petit-Saut dam, French Guiana - Lab288 P3 | ecosystem: Host-associated > Arthropoda: Insects > Digestive system > Gut ... | reverse complement strand
GCGCTAGGCAGGACAGACTGAAATGGAGCCAGTGTTCTACAGATCGTAATGAAAGGCCGTCCTTGCGCTCCTATTATCATTGACCCAGCGTTGTTTGCACACATTACGACCTTCAGTGCAAGTGGAGTGGGCCGGTCGACACCACTATTCACCACGGAGTTATCTCTTTATTAGGTTTATTCATAACGTCTTTGAAATTGTATTTTTAGTCGCGTTCGCAAAATAGCGAAAAGCGACTATTAGTTCCGCCATGTCCGTCCACCCGTCTGTCCGCATGGACCAGCTCGGCTTACACTGGACGAATTTTAATTAAATTTGATATTTGAGAAATTTTCGAAAATCCGTCGAGAAAATTCAAGTTTCATTAAAATCGGACAAGAATAACGGTAACTTTACATGAAGACCCTTGTAAATTTTTGATCATGTCTCGCTCAGTTCTTCTTATAATGATAAATGTTTCAAACAAACGTGTATAGAAAATCAAAACATACATTTTATGTTCAATAACATTTTTCCCCTTGAAAATCTTACCGTTTATGAGATAATGTGGAAGAATATTGTACAGCCGGACAGGCCCCAGATGACAATATTACACGGCGCATGCGCATCGCATGCTGGGTACCTAAGGCTACAAATACACACTCGGAATATGATTTTCTACTGCCACAATTGTTGTACGAACGCGCCTCAATATTACGTTATACGCATGGGGCCTGTTTTGTTATACATCAGTATGTGGAAATTCATGTAGTTTCCAGCCACAGAACTAATATTATTTCGTTGTACCTCTTCGTATCTACGTTACAGATTTGTAACATTACGTTGACGATGGTTAACGAACCGGTTGATCGTGTTATATATCCTTGCTTTCGCCCGGAGCACGTTTAGTTTTCCATCCAACTGTATAATATTTTGGACTAGTGTTGTATGTAAGAAGCAGTAGGATTGTAATTTAAGAGAAATAAATAAAGTGCTAAAATACAGACGTTACTGACAGTGGTAGGAAAAATATATGAAAAGAGTTCATTAACATTGTATCTTGGTATGAATTTTAATTGGGGTAAAATATCGTGTATGGAATGCTGTACTGGGAAGAAAATAAGCGGTATAGCGTGGTTGTTAGGAGGAGCCTGGAAACTGAGAGAAATTAGGAAGAAAATCAAAGGAAGATGATTTTATGTTTCGAAAAAAACGATGTCAGACATGTATTGTTTAGCTGTTTAGAAACTAGAAAATGGAGAATGGAATTTTTTAATTAAAAATGACTGAATATGAACGACAGGTAGCTTATAAGAATATGTTAAGATGAGCCAGTGAAGCTCTTATTATACAACTAGGGCGTTTTTTTTGTCACGCAACAGCCAAACACTGGCCTAGGCCGCCTCGTTGTTGATGTTTCTAGATCACATACAGTTAGACACGCACACCCGCTAAGACTTCTCTGGACGAGTGATCAGTCCGTCCCAGAGGTCGCCACCTGCACAACACACAACAAACACAAGAGGCAAACATCCATGTCCTCATCGGGATTCAAACCCTCGATGACAGCCATCGAACGGCTTCAGACTTACGCCTTAGACCACACGGCCACCGGTAGCGACTAATTAGGTACTGAGGCAAATATAAATGCTTTAATAACATAAGAGAATTGTGAATAATATATGTATTTAATGGAGAGGTGGCTACCACCGTGACAGCGTGGGGTTAATCGGGAAGTAGTCCCAAGAAATGAAGGATAATCTGAACTCAATAAATTCTATTATATTACGTCATATTTATCGAATTCCTCTATTTAGAATTAATTAAAGATGGGCATGTTGCCTGCAAGTAAATGACATGTTTCTTATTCTTATTGCTTTCTGTACCTTCTTTTTAATTACTGGCGTATGGCGGACTGTATTTGAGTTTTGTATTAAAACTGGGGAATCTATCCATTATTCATCGGGGTCTTTCTGAGAGCAGACCATTCTGAAATGCATTGCCTAGTTATTATGAGAGTCGTGAATTTATACTGCCTTTGACTATTGCCTATTGCCGTAACGCCACGCACTGAGGCTTGTTAAACGAAACGATGTAAGGCGACCAGGTCTCGGTGGATGTAGACCTCTTTTGCACTGTAAACCGGTTATTGTCGTCCAGCTAAAAGATCACAAGAAGAAAGGGTGAATACTGGATTTAAAGTTTGTTAGGCGCGGCGTATCTCCAGATTGAGTGCATAAAAGAACTAATTTTGGAAATGCTTGATGTAAAGAAGTAGTTCGGATAGCTCAGTTGCTATAGTGACTGTACATTGCTTCCTATTTCCTGTAGGAGCAGGAATTTTTCTCTTTGCTACGGCGTCAAGACAAATTCCGCGGCCCTCCCATAACTGTCCAATGAGCATCCTAGCCTATTCTACTGGAGTAAGTAGACGGGACGTGAAGATGATAATTCACGTGTACGTGGTGCTGTCTTCTCGGTATGGTGCTTAATTTCCCGTCTCCAAATACATTTTCCACATTCTTTGATTCATTCTTATACGGTCTACATTATAGCCCTTGAGGGACTCTTGGAATAACGATTTTACTGAATATGCGCACGTTGCTCGCCTTCGGCAAAGTCGAGCTGGGTCGAAGGTACCGCTCACTTCCATGTATCGCCAACAACTTGTGGTCCCATTCCTGACTGCTCACAACTACGATTGTTACGTCAAGACAGAATGGCAAACTTTTAGGCTTGTATATGTAGTAGTAAGTGGGTTACAGGTGTCAAATTTTTGCTGTTTTATGGCACGATTCTAACGTTGAATAATCTATTTATGCGTGTCCTGTGACATGAAGCTTGCTAATAGTCCGGCACATTTCACTGTTTGAGTTCCAGTTGCCTCACCGCTTACATAAGTCTATGTTCTACTTACACTTAGAATTTGTTAGACTTTTATACAGTTTTTCTTCTTAACATTGAATTGACCAACGCCCAGCACTTCGCAAATTGCACGTCCTTGAGATGATTTATCATAAGACACGGAACTCGGGGCGTTGTGAGTTGGGTAAAAGTGGCATCGCGCAGCTCAACACGACGCACTGTTTTTCGGAAGGTTTTGTCGTGATGCACGTGGACTCCACTTATGTATCTTAAAATGTTGCGAAAGCTGGCATTTCGTGTTGTAATTTGCACTGGCAACCTTGTACCTAGTGGCGTGTGGACTGAAAGTTTCTATTTGGTTTCCTCTGATAAGAAATACACATGGCGTAAAATTTCCGAATTAAAGAACCTACACTGATCGTGTTCATATCGGGAGCACTCGTCACCGAGCGATTGTCATCTTTTCCAGAGATGAAGCAGGATCCTGTCGCCACGATGTTACAGATCATCGCGAAGTGGAAACAGCTGAGACACGATGGCTGTTAACACAGGACACAGACTCCAGCCAAATTGCGACGGAAGAAAGCTAATCCCATTGTATCATCAGTGCCTCAGTTGTGAGGAAGACTGTTTGGAAAATGAGTGGGAGAGCAGTGAATTTAAACACGAACTATTCAGAGTAGAGATGAAAATAAAGTATGTGCATTGTAAATTTATTTTCTGACCAATTTGCCACCATATCGTACAAACATATGGGTATTAAAACGAATTTGACCGAGTCTGAGAACACAAAATTTGTGTAGACTCTCATTTTTAAACCCGTTGTTCCTTATATTTTCAAATTCATCCTTTAGTTTCGAACATGGAAGTGCTTGTGATTTCTCTCTGTACAGATGCTTCTCACGTGAGCTTAAGATTTCATATAGTCTAAATGCACTACAGCTATTTTAACCCGTACACGTAACTTCTTTCTCATTTTCTAAACGAACTGCCTGGTGTAACAGTTAGGGTTTCAGTTTCACATATGGGAGAACTCCGGCTCGAATTGGCAAAGAGACTAGACATCCTGCCTGTTTATTTATGGTTTTCTTCAGCCGCTACATAATCGCTGAGACGTTATTTAAAAACAGATCAGATTCACTTCCTCCCAAATCTTTGGCGTCTCATCATAATCATCCTATCACCCGACCCCTCATGTGTCTGACGCTGTTGTCTATAATTTACACGGAAATTAGGCTTTCCAAATACTGTACCTTTGTCAGCGTTGCCAGGTTACTTCTCTGTGGGTCCTGTTTCTAACTGATTATGTTACTGATTTTTCGAAACGCTTTCTAATATATTTGTTTCTGTAGTATTATAATTGCATTTCACTTCACTTGACAACGCATACATTCATAGCCGCGAAGTCGTATCCATTTCTGCATTCCAGGTGTTTAACGTGCAGTAAATACATTTGTAATTCAGCGCTGGTCTTGTTAGTTAAACAAAGAACAATCTCAGTTCTTTCTCTTCATTAAACACACTTGTAACCCTCGACGTAGCTGCAAACGGTCATTTGCTCAAACAAATAATCTGCAGCAAGGTGTCGTAGCGCTATGCACGGTTATCATCCGGCCCCACATCTAAAATTACCGTCAGATGTGTTACCTGTACCCTACTGAAGCCCAAATATCTTTAATTCTAGCCCGAATAGAGCCCGATTTCTTTACATTCTGCTCTATCCTCTCATTAACAAATGTTACGATCGTTGCATAAATGCCAATATTGTGATGAATTACTGAAAGATGATTTTAAGATTGTCTGACATTCTTGTGTTGTTTGAGAAGCGGCACATAGACATCGAACATCAATGTGTAAGATGTTGTTATCTCAAATTTTTTTTTCTGGTAGGGGTTAGATACGAAAATACACGAGAAAATAAAACATGGGTGTTTGCGGAGGCTAACAAAACTCAATTTCCCCACATCACTCTTCAGATATATTTTCAACGCACCTCATTACGTGCATGTTCAGTCTCATCGTAACTCTTTGGTCAATTCGCAACATAAGAGTGGCGTCACAGCTCAGTACATTTATGCTAGTTATTAATTTTGTGTGTCAATGGCATTTGATAAACGCTTGTACAAGTAACTTTTCATTCACATAACGAGAGATATCTGAGAATGCCCGAAATGTTTTATATAGCTTTCGATTGGTACCATTGGAATCAGACCCGAAGCTGGAAATATCTGTGCTACGAAGAGGGTCGGGTTGGCCCCACGTGGCCCGACAGACAGGTCCGGACAACTGGAAGGCCTCCTTAGTACCAAGTAGATGGATGCAGTGGTGATGCTGTGACATTTTTTCGGAAGGTGACCGTTTCGAATCTCGGTCGGAACACGACTGTCACCACTTTTTTTTTTGTTGCTTGCCTCAGGTTCTTGAGGAAAATGTTATGATAGTAATAATAATAAAATAACATTAATGAACGTATTAAAATTTTACACAGCAAATTGCATTGCGCCTTCTAGTCGCTTTGTGTCATGGTTTCCAAATAAATATGACAGGTTAGGGAGCAACTTACGAAATACGCGCAGTGAAAGAACGTTTACAGTCTTAGGCGGTGACTTTTCTTGCTGTAGCAAACCAACGGGCGGCGCAGTTCGGCCACAGATATTTTCCTATAGGCTTACCGGTTCGTGACAAGTTAGCTGCATTTATTTTAACACTTAACTATCGGAGTAAAGCATTTCCTTTCACTTCGATTTCATTTAACAGTTCGTATCGATTGTTTCCTGATCAGTACCATCTATGCTGCAGCTGGACATGGAGGAGGTAGCCTGTTAAATGTACGAATGTATTTATTGAACAAGTGTAAACAAGACAGCCAATGTACGTATAACGTAACATTGAGGCGCATGCGTGCAACCATTGTTGCAGTGGAAAATCAATAAGTATTACAAATTCCAAGTATGTGTTTGTAGCCTTATGTATCCAGCATGCAATGCATATGCGTCATATTTTCATCTGTGGCCTGTCCGGCTCTACAGTGTTTTTCCACGTTATCTAATAAAAGACACGATTTCCGAAAAACGTTGTAAACAAAAATGTGTGTTTCGATTTTCTCTACAAATTTGTCTGAAACATGTCTCATTCTAAGCGAAGTTTATCGAGATATGATCATACTCGTATATTGGTCTTCGTGTAAAGTACCCTTTTTTCTTGTCATATTTTAATTAAACTTGAATTCTCTAGACAAATTTTCTAAAAATCCTCAAATATCAAATTTCATGAAAATCCGTCAAGTGAAAGTCGAGTTCCTTGCGGACGGACAGGCAAAACGAAGCTAATAGTCGCAATTCTGCGATCGCGCCTAAAGAGACGACTAGTGTTTAGCTAGGGGCAAAGTACATGCGTCTTGTTTACTTAGGATGACAAATGTGAAACTGGAAATGTTTTCTTTGTGTGTTCGAAATCTTTTGAGTCATATCCACCTGTTGAACCTGCTGAATTTTGGATAATTTCTGACTACTGAGCATACTGGATTTTGGTTCAGTTCCGCCTTTTACGTCTCTTACGTCATTCAAGTTCAGTTAACGCCCCTCACCACAAGTTGAGCGCCAGTGGGCCGGATGTGGTATAAAAAAAGTTGGGAATTGCTTGAACACTTCTGAAAAATGATAGTATGTTTGGACATTGTCTATATTGATATTTGGATTGATGTGCTAACTGTTCCGGTTTGAGCAGGGCGATTATGATTTGCCGTCAGAACTTGAGACTTATGTAGGAACACTTCAAGTTCACAAGTTACGTGTGTCCAGTCTGCGCGCGACGGGCACCATTCCTGCATCAACTGCAGAAGTCACATGTGATATTTGTCCCCCCCCCATTTCTGTATAGAGACGGTGGCCATGATGGTGTCTACACATTACCTTTGACTAAATCTGAAACATTTCACTACGTGTGTCGCGTTTTTTCATTTTTATAGCTGTGTAGGTGCTTTAAATGTATTAGTCCATAAATATCTGAACGCTTTGAATTCTAAGGAGAAACATAATACCTTTGTTTATTCATTTCCGAAATAGTGTCGCTTTTTTTTTTCGGAGGTTCCAATGTTCCGGCCGTTTGTCGTTCTGTTAAAAGTAGCTTGGTTGTTGAAGATGAGTGTGGAGCATTGGTGTAATGATACTGACAGGGAAAATCCGAAGACCAAAATTAATGCACGTTATATGTAAATATAACGTGCATATATATATTCGTACAGCACGGAGAAGACATTATAAAGGCCAATCGGCGACAGCTGTGTAGGGTAACAACTTCTGTTGATTGTAAGAACCATACGGATCACATAAAGTACACTGTGTGGGATAAACGCAGAGTTTTTGGGTTACACATAACCATTTGTGTAGTAATTACTAGGGTTTGTTAGATTAACCATTCTTGAGGATTCTGTAGTGTTTTTATTGTTTGTTGTTTTGGCAAGTTCTCGTCAGATTGGAATTTAGTGTTCTGTTTGAGCGGGAGTTGGTAATGCAACACTAAAACTGTGCGTGTTGTAGCTCCCCTCCGAAAGTGTATTTATTATGTACAGTTTACGCGGTAGTATCTGAACTTACGACGAATTACTTTACATCATTTAACACGTCTACTTCTAACTAGGTTCGTACTGTAATTTGAGGATCTTCACGTCGTTGTGGTGAAAATTAAAGTCTTCTTGGATATGACGCGGCATTGATGGGAATTTATTTATGGATGTTTCGGAGGAACACGTTACCACCATCCCAAGGTAGCCCAAGAAGAGTACCCTTTTACGAATTACCGGTCAACACCGCGACTTGTCCTAGGCTGGCATTTTTGTAAGAGCGATGAAATTGTTTTGTGAGTTCTCAGTCACCCTGACAAGCTGGTAACTCTCAAAGGAGGTGGAAGGTTGGGTTGCCAGTATTGAATTCTCTTTTTCCTGTTTTCAAGTAACAATACTGCCTTGTAGCGTCGGTGATTGATGAATGAAACATGCATGAGGGACAGTGGTTGAATGATCCTGACAAAGGAAGTCGAAGTACTTAGAGAAAAAAAAACCTGTTCCCCGTGCCACTTTACCCACCACAAATCCCACATGGACTGCGTGCGATTGAAACCGGTCCTTCACCGCGAGAGAGCGGCAACTAACCACCTGAGTCATGACACTGTTGGATGAATTGTCGCTAGCATTTAAACAAATTAAACAGTCTCATGTTGATACGTCATGGGTCAGTCGTCAACCTTGAGGTTTCTTTTGAATTCAAACTCCCGCCAGATATGCTGCTGGAATACACATGCCGTACCTTTCTGTACGCTGTGCATAATTTTATTCCTGATGCAAATTCCATACAACGCCTGTCATTTAGAAGCAATTTGGGCCCACTTGGAGTGCTTGTGGCTTATTGAAGACGTGTCCGGTTCAAATCTCGGACGAGATTTCCACTGTCACGATGTTTTTGTCTCTTTTCTCAGTCCTTCCTGTTGAAACTGCAGTAATACCTTAAATTTGGCAGCGACCTCTTCCTTACACACCCTTTTCCGCATTCTTCGTCGCCGTCTTCTTCTTCTTCTTCTGTGGCGCCACAGCCTAAATCGGGCCAGGGCCGCCTCATTTTCGCGGTTTCTAGATCACACACAATTAAGATACACACCCAGTAGGACTCCTCTGAACGAGTTATCAGTCTTTCGCAGAGACCGCTACGTACACAACACACAAGAAACACGAAAGACGAACACCCATACCCTCATCAAGATTTGAACTCGAAATCCCAGCAGTGAAGTGGCCGCACACCCACTCCTTAGGCCGCACGGTCACTGGGATCGACCCTTTTCCAGGGTATTATTCGACATTGTCATTAAATAAATGGTCACTGTAATGTGCGTTACTGACAGCGTCGTTAAATACCAAACTACCAAGACAACTATTATATTTTTTTAAACGTCCGTCATTTTATTTCAAGGTAATAACAATATTTTCTATTTCTACGCCACAGGCCGAACTTTTACGTGCCGCAAAACACTGTAATTTAACGGAAAGTTCACGGCAATTCGGTAAATTGTCAATATCAATATCTTTTGTTTCGCACGAACTGCGATGTGTTTACAGTTCCCCTCATGGTTATAAACCCAGAGCGTGATGGTCATATCGTCTGGGCCACCTTCAAGTACTGGTTCAGAATCACAAAATTCCCATTCCACTTACGAGCATGTGAACAAATATTACATTTTCATTCGTGCTTCTGACTTAGCCTAAACTTTACAACGTAGACATCTCTCGGAAATATTTTTTTTTCAAAGTACCTTGATTATTATGGTGCGTATGCAATACTGCCAACTTTCTTCCGTGGAAAATGAAAATTGCTGTTCTTGTGCACCACTTCTAAGAAACTGTATTCCCTCACACCTATTTCTGCAGATAAAAAAGGAGGAAAAAAAGAGCAATATGAACGCTCTCTCCGAGTTTTTTCCCCTAAAACTAACACATTTTTATTTACACTTCCCCACTATAATTATTATTGTTATTGTTATTGTTGTTGGCATCAGTAGTGGTGGTGGTGGTGGTGGTAGTAGTAGTAGTAGTAGTAGTAGTAGTAAGTTCGAGAGCGTGTCAGACTAGCAGACCGATGTACACTGTAAGTATTCTCTGCGGACTTCGAACACGGGGTTTTAATTTTCTTGAATTTAAGTAGATTTTCCTACTGCTTTGCAAATAGTCTTTCCCTGTCCGAGAGACTTGAAGATTAATGCTTCACGCAGATCGTCTGTTTGTGCGACACAAAGCCGGAGCAGCAGTGCTGTTCTGATCCTGTAACAAAGTGAAATGGTAACATCCAGTACTTGGAGCAAACCGGTTCTACAAGATTTTGTCTAGACGATAGAATTATCGTGGTACGGCCATCGGAATGCCATGTATGACGGAACAATTTCCAATTTCATCCGGTATACATTACTTTCCTCTTGAGTTCCCACCGTGCTTAGGATAATTTCACGCCTTAGGTAGATTTTAGAGCAAGTGAATCTTTATACCTCTGGTAGAGCTGGTTCGCGTAACTTCGCTTGGCAGAACTACCAGCTTAATGTTTTCAGACACGCCATGTTAATTTAGAGTAAACAGAAGTAGGTATGTGATTACAAACTTAAACCTTCAATGTCCGACTTGGCGCACTTTACGGACTTTTTAATTCATGACATGCTGCCGGTCGCGGTGCTCCATAGGTCATGAATGTATTTAAGGATACTATAAGTTTACAATTGCTCCGACATGGGGAGTACTTGGAAAAAAAATACCCAAGCTTCATTCAATGGTTAATACGCCATTTACAAGTTCATACGTCATTGAAGGGTTAATACGACAAAGCGGTTGTTATGATAGCAGTAATAGTGTTTACTTTAACCCACTTACTTACTTACTTACTCCATGGTGCAGAGTCCTTCTTGAGAAGCTAACTGGTTTGCAGCTAGTCAAGAAATTCCCCGCATTTTATGGAATCCGAATGTTCATTACCGTACTCACAAGCGTCCGCCACCTGTCCCTATCCTGGGCCAACCCAATCCAGTCCACATACCCACATCCCACCTCCTGGAGATTACTTTAACCCACTATTACTCAGTATTTTCACACTAAATATTTACTAACATGCCTTTTCCAAATACGTACCGACAGTAAATTACAATATTTTACGACGGTTATATGTAATAAAACTAAAGCCAGAATGGAAAACAGCATGGAGATTAATGCACCCTTCCAATACAAGTAAATGAAAAATATGACTTGATCATTCGTGCAGTATAATACAGTTAATTCCAAGTGATAAGCAAATCTAAAAATATTGTGTGCTTTCTGGAGATGTGTGCCCTTTTTGGATACATACAAGCAGAAATGCCTGATAGGACATTATCTTCCGCGCTTACCTTGCTTTGTACATCATGGCAAGTCGAGTGTGAAGTGCGCCTGACTTACGAACCGGTTTAATTAGGAAAGCGGCCTGACATCACGATTGTCTTTGATTAAAACGTTTCTGGAGTGTCCAGTTTTGTATCCACTAATGATGCCTGGCCGTTACATTCTTCAGAAATTGGTGAACAGGCTAACGTAGAAATTGGTCTGGAAGTATCTTCATTTGCACGATAGCAAAACCCTTGACAAAGCCATTTTTGTAACTAGAGGAAAGAATATGTTTGAAAATGTTTACAAATAAAAATACGTTGGAAAATAAGTAAGAAACAAAAGTGAGGTTTGTGATGACATCAGGAGATGTCTTTATTACTCAGTTCACGAACTTTTAATAGTTCCGTATAGTTCCAACGCATTCTTTTTTCATACGTAACACAGTGGCGTTTTCGTTGTTGTGTACAATTGTGAAACGTGTTTTGTGACATTCATGGAAAAAGGAACGCTACAGTCATTTTAAAACATTGTCCGGGAAATTATTCGACGTAAAATCATGGAAGTTTTTTATTTGAGTATCGCTGCATACATAAGAAGGAAGATTTGGTTAAAATCGGACAGAAATATCGGCATTATAAATTAAGACCTCAGTACATTTTATTTTTGCTTGTGACTTAGATTCCATTGAAGCATTGTTGTACAACACTCACTGTTTTATATTTTTAACAGTGACTTGTAGCTCAACAATATACACAGAACACACTGCTGCCTTCCCACTGTAGAAGTGGTTTTGTGTAGGTGTCCACAGTACACTGCCTGTCTTATTCTGTGTACAGTTAACAAGGTACTCTTTTTTAAATAAAAGGATTATGGTCTGGTCCCGATTGGCGGTTGTGATCTGAAAGCCCAAGATGATAGACGTACCTGGCATTGTGATAGATAAATACAGCAATTAAAGGCTTCGGGAACACTGATGTCCCCATTGGTGGATGCAGCCTAAAATTGCTACCTTCCGCCGTTCTAGATCTGTAATTTCAAAGTCGGAATGTTCATCACTTCTGATGCCGAAGCTTACCGTTGGACCAGTTCCATTCGCCTCCGATTCTTACAAACTGTCTAATTGAGATCCGTCTTAATATTATCCTTTTCTCGCCTCCTTGGTTTCCCGAGTGTCTTCCTGTCATAATTTCATCACCATTCTACTATATATACAGTAAGTACAGTTGTTGCATATGAACTGCCAGAAGGACAGGAATTATGAAATGCCGTAGTCTGTGCTGCTATGCATAACACTTCACATACCTAAAACAATAGGGATAATTATGCAATCTGCATAACAATGTTAAATACTGAAAGCGCCGTACTTGGACAGTGCTAGGAGTTGTATATTTACATGAGCTTGTAAACGACGGGATGACGCAAGGGATGTGAATATTACTGTGCTTAATAAATCTAAATAGCGGTTCATACACCACGGCAAATGCTGGTATGTGGTACTGACATGTTAGTGGTCTGCTGTTTGAAAATTTAATAAGGTCAAAGTATACACAATTGTATGTGTTCAACTTGTTTTGAATGGGTGTGAAACTTGGTTTGTTTTCATCGCCAGGGAATGACATATTTTGAAGGCCATAAAGTTGCAACCAGATGTGCACGCTACAGTCAGGTAGTCCTAACAGCATTGTAGTACATAGTTGGCTGCAACATTGTGGTTGAATAAGGATGTACGTAGGAGTAATGCAATATCGGAGAACAGTTTGAATGTGTTTGATTTCAGATCGCAAATTTGGACGTGAATCTTTGGATCTAAAAGCAAGTAACAGGAGGGGGGAGAAGCTGCGTAATTTGTATTGTTAGGGTGATCAAATAGTAGAGATGAGATGGGTTGGAAATGTAGGATGAATTGCAAAGATGAGAAGTATACGTAAAACCTCAGTCAAAAAACCCGAGGAAATAGATCACTTGGGAGATCTAGGCATAGGTGGTAGTAAAATATTAAGCTTTTTAAAATATAATATTTAACTATGCAAATTGGATTTATCCGACTCAGTGTAGGTTCCACGATACGGTCTTTTGAATACAGTCAAGACAGTTGAGGTAGCACAATAGGCGGGGAATTCCTTGATGAGCTTGTCGACTGTCACTTTCCCATAGGTTGTGTGCAGTGAGTTTACCTCGTTTCTTTGTGGGGAGGAAGTGTAATTGAAAGAATTGCTCAAAATAAAACCTTTGTTGTAGAACGTTTGACTTTCCAGCGAAGAGATCTATATACATATGTGTCTTTGAAAAATAAACTAAGATTTCTGATTCTTACACTTCACATCTTTCCCGAAGTGTCCAATCAGTAGCCGCTAATGTAATAGGAAGACTGACTACTTCAGTTTCCGTACATAACAACTGTGTTAGGGGCTATGTCAAAATTTTGCATATGAACATGTATTGCGTAGCTAGCGACGGTAACGCTGTTCATTCAAAAGCTGAAAGAGTTTCAGTTACACAGCAAGAGATGATACGCGGTTAATGGATTAGTGTGTAGACTTTCATCTGGAAAGGTTAATGGCCCTGCCCTAAATGTGAACACAATAAGATGCCACTCTTACCAAGTAAACCTACCAACCACGAATTTCTCAACCGAATGCCGGTTAAATTAATTCTCACTCAGAGGATATTAGCTGTTGTTACAGTAGACAGTTGAAGGTAAATGACAGAGTTGCAACATTACTTCTTTCTGGTAGGAAGCACAGAACTGGAAATACAAATTCTGCGTTTTAATTTTATTGTAAATGTTTTATTTATTAAATCCACTGCGAATTTCTTCTCCCATTCGGAATGTTTCTAAGAATATTCGTACGTGAACTTCCCGTTGAATGATTAAAGATCGTACATTTTATTGCTGGATTAGATTCTTAGTCCGGTGGCTAGGTATCCTGATGGTTTTAAGTGCGTTCACATTGTCGCGAAAAGTGTCTAATACCTTCGTCATGTCCTTCCGTCCAAATGTATCAGCGCGGTTTCCAGGATGGATTTCTGTGATATTTGGTATTTGGAACTTTTATAAAACTCTGTCGAAAAACTCCAGATTTGGTTAAAATTGGACCAAAATGTCGGGCACTTTACATGGAGACCTAAGTACTTCTTATTGTTACCGGCAACATGAATTCGCGATAACACAGTTTTGTGCAACACTGAATATTTTTGTATTGTTGACAGTGACATGTAGCTGAACAGTGCATGCAGAACGCATGTTGCGTTTCCATCACAAGAATGGTTACGCGAACGTGTCACAATGTTAACGTTGTACAGTACCTACGTTACGTATCTTGTTTTTGTCGTGGCTTTTCCAGGTCCCTGTAGTGCTGGGTTAGTAATTTAAAACAACCCACGCCCTGTTCCCCGTCCTTTCCAGTAAACCATAGTCATTTTCCCGCTTCAGAAAATACCATTAAATAAAGTAGGTAACGTTAGAATGCCCATGCTCTGTTGTTTAGTTTAGTGTAGACGCAGAGCACACAGTTGATTCTTCCTCTTTTAAGAGACGTCAGCACACCACGGAACAAGCTAGTTGCGATTTGAATTCGCGACAAAGTTCGGAGTTAAATGCTGAGTTAATCCCTTTTACGTATCGAGCTGTGTATGCTTGATTGCAGTATGGAAAATTGTTTTGTGACATGCACCTGATTTAGGGTTGCGGAGCTTGTTTCGGAACTTCCGAACATTCCTCTGTTTGTGAGGTATGGTTTGTGACCGCAGGCTTCAACATTTGTTTCGTTTCTCCATTCGTTAGAAGTTAAGAACGTAACTTTATAAAGAGTCTTCAAAGTTTCTTTTATACTAATGTTAGAAGAGGTCCTGTACTCGAAATTAAGAAATTTTAAAAGAAATTAATGATTCGTATAGGCGCTGTGTAGTGTTAGATGACAGCGTCGTTCAGTAACCCGCTTAAAGAGAAATTTGTAAGTGATAGAAGCAAGAATTGTCTCCACGTTTTGCTACAATCGTACTTCCTGCTCGGCAAAATAATTATATCAGATTGATATCCTTATACCATGTTCGCATATTATGTCTATACTACAGCATTTTACAAGGGGTGCGATTGTCAACATGTTTTGATTAACTCTCTTTAGTTTGCCATAGTTAATTCTCTTATAAATGACAGAATTGTTGCGTAGGTTGTTTTTATGTCATCTATTGGCCATATTCCTACCCATCCTCCATGCTTGTTTAAATAAATTGCGAATTGTGCCGTCAAATTGGAAATATATTTCCGTTTTTAGACTATGGATAGTTATCAAATGCTAGAGGGTGTATACATTGGTTTCTTCGTGTATGGGCCCATTATGGGAATGGGTCGTCAAATGTTGGTAAAAATCCCATATTTGCAACGAACCAAAATACTGTCCGGTGGACGTTGCGTTGTTCCATGCGGACAGAAGGGTGTACAGACATATGTGACTACTAATAGTCACTCTTCCAACTGCTTTGTGAACGCACCTGATAACAAAGAGCTGGAATATATCAGGTTTCTTTTGGTACGGTGTGACGTTTAGCTGGAAGCTGTAGGCTATAATAGTATCAAAACTGGAGCAAAGAATGGCTAAGCCATTTCGACAACTTCCACTTTTATTAACGTTGTTTAGGTCCGCCTTGGCCATATCACTTTCACTGACTGTGCTCTACAGAGTGTCGTGCTTCCTACATTAGCTGTACCATTAGATAGGCTGGCAGTATATCAGATCATTTTAATTGAAGTGCTGGAGGAATATACTGATATTTCGGATCGAATCCCACCTGTAATTAGGGCCACACCTGAAGTCATCTTGTTTATTGTTTCGTTATTGTATTCTAATCAAGTGACAATGAGTGTCTTCGAGATAATACACTTGAACCTTAGTGAACACTTGTATACTTTTAGCCTACTTTCTTTTCTCTAAAAACAGGCTTATGAGATCACCATGCTGTGTCTCTTTGCCCCCATTTCAGCTTTTAATAATTAGCATATTTTGACGAGATATGGTATGTACGTTAGACCTTACGCCATTTGAGGTAACCCCAACAAACTCGTAATGTTTAAGTACCTGCAATCAGTAATAACAATATGGCGGCCGCACGAACTTGTGAGTTGGGAGTGGCCCTGGCTACGCTTAATATACTATCATCAAATAGTGAATGGTAGTAGGTATTCGAAAAATACATATCTTTTAAGGAACTTTTTGTGTAGTATCATGAACTATTCGAAACTATTCTTTGCCCCTCGCTTTGATTGTACTAAATAAGGAATCCTTAGAATACCGATCCCGGTGGCCGCGCGGTCTAAGGTGTTGGTCTGCAGCCGCTCGCTTGCTGGAATTGCGGGTTCGAAACTCTCCGTGACATGGATGTCTGTCTTTTGTGAGTGTTACGTGTGGTCAGGTAGACGTCTACGCGACGGGCCGATCATTCGTGCAGAGGAGTCCTACCCCCCACTGTGTGTGTGTGTGTGTGTCTGTCTGTCTGAATGTGATCGTGCAGCCTCGACAGTGAGGAGGTCCTGGCCCACTAGCTAGGGGCTGCTTCGCGATGGAGAGAAAGAAAGCAACCTCTAGAGGGAACCATGTGAAGTGTGGTAGGGCGGTAGATATTACAACATTTCCATAAATTCTGCACGAAATTATATTTGGAAGTAGGTAATCACAAAGTTGGAAACTTCATGATACCTTAAGGTCATATCGGACGTATTTAATGTAGACAAAATCGGCACTTAAGCAATGCATTCTTTACAGCAGTAAAGTAAAATAATAACAGAACTGTAGGTTGATAAATGTATGTAGTAGGAAAGTACGCGTTGTTCGTTCTGCGGAAAACTGTTTGTTTAAATAGACACTTTATTTGCCGAGATCAAGGAGGCGAGCTTTTGCTATTGAGATATGAGGTTGGTCTAGAGTCTGTTGTAGTGTAGTATTTAATCGATTCTTATGGCCTGGTTCCATGTATGATTTTATTTTATTTTGTGTGGGTTAAATGCAGATAGAAATGATAACGCGCTCGTGGAGCCCTTGATCGTTTTATATTTGACATATTCCCCCCCCCCCCGCTGTTAGTTCTGCGCGTGTGGGCGTCGGTTGAGCGGACTACGTTAATACCACAAGCGAGCCAACAGGATGGGTTACATAAAATAATGACCCTGCACAAAGTAAGCATATATCAGCGAACGTGGCGGTCAAGTGGAGTTGCACTTATGTTTTGTATTGGGAGGTCTGGGGTTTACGATTCCGGCCCGGAGACTGACTATCCTAACGGGCTTTTCACGATTTTTTCTTCAGTCTCGCGGGTTAATGCCGAAGTCGTACCTCTAATTTAGCCCACGACCGTTTACTTCTACACCCTTTTCGATAGATAAATTAAGTATTTCATTCGATTCTTCTTCTCTGAAGATTGAAGCAGCATGTTCTTCTGAAACATTAGTATCTCTCTACCAAATCGCAGACGTCATAACCCAGAAGACAGCAATTTTTGTAGTCATCGCCATGAGAAGTTCAAAATTTCGGGCATTAATGCAACACTGGATGGACTCTGCCGCTTCATGAAAAGTGGTCATTTATGGTGTTCTGTGCGTTGGTGATTGACCGTATTAGTCTATATCGCAAGTCTGCAGAACAGGTAATTACCTCCGGCATCGTTTCCTGAAGACAACCAGCCGTCTGTTCATACCATCGCGTAACGTGACAAAATGCGCTTGGCTGCTTCACAGTTGTTTAAGTGAATCTGGACTATTTCCTGTTTCTGTCATTTAAGGTTGTAGAAACTTGCGTTTGTTGTCACAGGTTGCTCTTGGCTCATTTGCGGTGTACAGAGTAATCTGCTACCAAGTATAGCTACCAGTCGTGAAGGTGTGTCAATGAATTACTTCAATTCCCTCCTCTTGAAAAATTGATACCTCAGGTGTTGAAATTCCGCTTTTTTTATGTAACCCCATGGTTCATTACTGTGTTTGCAATAGCCCGTTCTTGGATTTTGTGAATCCTACTGCAATTTCATACACACACTAGACCGTGTGTCTGAGAGAGTCATTTGAGTGTTGTCCCATCATGCGTAGATCTTTGAGATTTTTTAAATTAAATTTTTAACACTTCCCATGCTCTTGCGAGCTTACTTCTCGGATATCGCGTCCACATTGATGTGTTCACCCTCATACTAACAGGTGAGCAACACAAGCTGTGAACCCCCTCAGTGTGTAAATTTCTGCATCCTACTTCCTCGTTCCAGCGCTACTAATTTGAAATCCTTGCTTTAACACGATATGAATGCCGAGTTGCCAGAGGTCAGCCACCAGAGACCGCTCATCCGAAGGCTCCAGTCACACTAACCGATTCGAATTCAGTCCAATATAATTTAATCTAAGACACCACGCTGCAGAAAAAACACGTATTTGTTACGTGTCGAAATCCTTTTTAAATTTTACCACACTGTGTGAGGCGAGTCGACTAAAGCTACGAGTCGTTGCAGCATCTCACAAGTCAGACTCGACTCGAGTCGGTTAGTGTGCCAGCAGCCTGAGTGGCGCTTGAAATGCGCACGGCCTCTTCATTCGCAGTCATTCCTGTTTTTCGACGCTGTGAAATCTAAACCTTCTACAAAACGTTGTTAAATAAAACAGGTATTTGCTTCCCGGTTCGTTATTGAATATCTTTCACAAAACTGAAGTGCAGTAGGCTGTTAGGGGCTTTGTGTATAATGATTTGATATTTGTATTAAATAGTAGGTAGGGACTTTTCGTAATTTATCATTCCATTGCGGGAAATCTTAAATAAGCTACTTTGTTACCTCTATGCAGGACTTCCCATCCTATCAAATTTCGATTCACAAAATGAAAATATAACTGATTGAATATGATAAGGTCTCAAATTCAATTATATACACTTCTGATAAAATCATTAATTGCAATAATTTCCTACAATTTTTACATCTTTCTTATTTAATTATTTAACGGCTTTGTTAATTGCTAAGATTATATGGCGTCGGTGGAAGATTAGTGAATGAGTTTGGAGCATTGGTAGAATGATACAGACGGGGAAAAACCGAAGTAATGTGAAAGAAACCTGTCGCAGTTCCACTTTGTCCACCACAAATCCCGAGTGGACTTTCTTATTCATGTCTCTGAAGGATACTGTGCGAGTGGTTATACCTTCATTGCTAACCTAATAAGACATCATGGATGTGGAAATCAGTTCAGAATTCATAAACGCATTAAAGGACATATGTTAGTGTGTGAGATTCTAGACCTTCGACATGTGAGCTCACATGCCATTTCATAATGCCGAAAGTGAAGGCTTGGTTGACAGAAAACGGGTTCAAAGTTTGGAGCCAACCCGTTTTTTGTTTGTAGACTTCATTTTCTTGTGTTTGTGTTTGTGTTTGTTGTCACTGGTGCAGACATTTTTGGTACACTCATGTTTTCATGTTAGCTGTCGACGCTAACCTGTTAGCTGTGCAGGTGTGTCGTCACGACACCTGCTGCCTACCGGCCAACAGAGTGAATGACTTGTATGTTGTTTATGCTTGAAGTTTAGTTTTAGTGTGAATACTGTCGTCCGCGTCCATGACTTGTGTAAAATGTAGCGAGTATTAGGTTTCCGTAAAAGGCAGTGAGTTTCTTGACAAACCGATTGAATGTCAGTATTCTGCTCTGTGTAAAGAGTTTTAGTTATATCGTATCACAGAAGTGGCAAGGGATATGATGCAGTCACGAGAAGCACATTATTTCGCATTAGCCAGTAAAGTACTATCAGTTTCGAATACAAATAGTGATTTTAAGGTTTCGAAAGACAACGCGATGAAAACACGCATGTAACGTTCTTTTTGTGTGTTGGTTAATTTTGAGATGCGTTCCAAAAATTGCGAAACCCACTAATAACTTCGTTAAGTCTGTCTGTCCGCATGGAACAGTTTGGCTCCCACTGTACGGATTTTCATGAAATGTGATATTTGAGAATTTTACGAAAATCTGTCGAAAATATTCAAGTTTCATTAATATCCGAAAAGAATAACGGGTACTTTACATGAATACTTATGTATATTTATGATGGCATCTTAATTAATTCTTCTTAGAATGAGAAATGTTTGGAAAAAAAAATGTCGAAGAAAAACACGCATTTGATGTTCAATAAAACTTTCCCTAAAAATGTGGGGAAAATATTGTAGAGGCGGACAGGCCACAGACGACTATATAATACGGCTCATGTGCATTGCGTGTTGGATACCGAAGGCTACAAACACACACTCAGAATATACAATACTGATTGTTTTTCCACGACAACAATGGTTACGCGAACGCACCTCAGTGTTGTTATACGTACATTGTCTGTCTTGTTCATGTTGGTGTTATAGAACCTACTGTAGTCATTCGTGCTCTGTTGAGCAGAATTACAACTTCCAAAACAGCTGGAAGTAACCTAAATGCTGTTGAAACACGTATTTTCAAGTTGGGCAAGTGATATGTTCAACAACTAAACACGCGTCTGTTTAAGTATTTTGAATTTATAAGAGGTGGACTTATTCCCAAATACTTCAAAGCACACAGCACTCAAACGGGGGATGAACACAGGCCGAACCAGACGGACATAACATGGACACAGCACTCACAACGGGGGATGAACACAGGCCGAACCAGACGGACATAACATGGACACGGCACTCACAACGGGGGATGAACACAGGCCGAACCAGACGGACATAACATGGACACGGCACTCACAACGGGGGATGAACACAGGCCGAACCAGACGGACATAACATAAACAAAACAGCATGCTACCAGATAACCTCATGTACAGTCTGTCTTAGTAGCTTCATTCCTACACTAATTTACGCTCCCTGAGGATG
>Ga0123353_10003206_pt1 | contig 20594 bp, 14 predicted proteins | sample TergutLab28metaG_3_FD_92763 | JGI IMG/M metagenome (GOLD analysis project Ga0123353, IMG submission 92763) | Labiotermes labralis P3 segment gut microbial communities from Petit-Saut dam, French Guiana - Lab288 P3 | ecosystem: Host-associated > Arthropoda: Insects > Digestive system > Gut ... | reverse complement strand
TGGAACCCGGTGATGCGCCCTTTCAATTTCTGGACACATTCGAGCGGATTCAACCCGCTGCGGAGCCAATGCCCCGTGTCGCAGTTTGCCCCCATTCTCGGACCTAAATCTTTCAGGTGCCCCAACACGACATCCGGGTCCCAATAGTAGGAGGGGCGTGGATGATTGTGGAGTCCGACATTGATCTTGTACTCGTCGGCAAGTTTGTTCACCTCTTCGAGTGTCCGGGCATTGGGTTCGGTGTTCAGCAGCGGAATTTTGAATTCGGCGGCAAAGTCGAAGTGTGCCCGGTCGCTTCCGCAAACACCGACGGCATGCATGATGCAGCCGGTTTCGGCAAGAAGGTCTTTGACCTTTTTGAGGGCTTCACTGTTCGCCGGTCGCAACAGGTCAGGACCAACGCTGACGTTGACTTCCCTGGACACTCGTTGACCGACGAAAACCTCGAAATGCGGAGTCCCGCAAGCGGCAACCATTTTGAGGGCTTCGTCAAACGGAAACTGGTTGAACGAATAGATTTGTGGACCGATGGTCCAACCGAGTTGCTCGGTGTACCGACGATTTTCTGGAATCGTCACGGCAGATAACAGATGGGGTGCTAACAGCGCAGTCCCTCCCAGTGCGAGAGAGGTGCGTAACATTTCACGGCGAGTCATCATTGCTCATTCCTCCATGGATTGGTTGAAAACGGATAGACCGACGGCATTCCGACGGCGTGTCTTATTGTACACGAATGTGAGGGGGAAAACAACGGGCGTAGGCGGTACCGGTTAGGTCTGATTTGTCATTAGACAAGTCAATTCAGTCCCCCCACTTGTTTTTCTCCGAATTTTCGTTAATATGGGCGATTCAGTGGGGGACGTAGCCTTTTTGCCTTTCCGAGCGGGAAGGGGGACTTGCGCTTTTCTGCAAACGATCTCCACTCAATCTTCATATAAAAAAAGGGTTATCTGTGAGCAACGAATTTACTTACGACCGCATTAACGATTACTCTGCCGTTAAAATCAGCCTCGCCAAGCCGAGCGACATCCGCGGCTGGTCTTACGGAGAAGTCAGAAAACCAGAGACCATCAACTATCGCACCTATCGACCCGAAAAGGATGGTCTATTCTGCGAAAAAATCTTCGGTCCCGAAAAAGATTGGGAATGCGCCTGCGGAAAATATCGCGGAATGAAATACAAAGGGATGACCTGTGACCGTTGTGGCGTGAAAATTACGCATAGCCGTGTCCGACGCAAACGGATGGGGCATATCGACCTCGCCGCTCCCGTCGTACACATTTGGTTCTTCAAAGCCGCGTCAAGCCGATTGGCAACGCTCCTGGCGATGAAAGCGAGTAGTCTCGAAAAGGTGATCTATTTCCAGGACTATGCCGTGATCAGTACCGGCGACACAAACACCAAAGTCGGCGAACTCCTGAACGAAGAAGAGTACCGAAAGTGCCGCGAAGAGGATACCTCCGGTAAATTCAAAGCCGACATGGGTGCCGAAGCCATCCGGCAACTGCTCCAAAACCTCGATCTCGTGAAACTTTCCGAAGACCTCCGCCAGGAACTGTTGGAAACGAAATCGAAACAACGTAAAAAAGACATCATCAACCGCCTGAAACTGGTCGAAGCCCTCCGGGACAGCGATAACAAGCCGGAGTGGATGGTGCTCGACGTAATTCCCGTCATTCCGCCGGACTTGCGTCCGCTTGTGTTGCTCGAATCGGGGACCTTTGCGACCAGCGACTTGAACGACTTGTACCGGCGGATCATCAACCGGAACTCCCGGCTCAAAAAACTGGTTGATCTCAATGCTCCGGAAGTCATTATTCGCAACGAAAAACGGATGTTGCAGCAGTCCGTCGATGCCTTGTTCGACAACAATCGATGCAAGCGTCCCGTGCAAGGTTCGAGCAATCGACCGCTCAAGTCGCTGACCGATATGATTAAGGGCAAGCAGGGTCGGTTCCGTGAGAATCTGCTCGGCAAACGTGTCGATTACTCCGCCCGAAGTGTGATCGTCGTGGGTCCGCATCTCCGGTTGCACCAATGTGGTCTGCCGAAAAAGATTGCATTGGAACTCTTCCAACCGTTCATTATTCGTCGATTGAAGGAGTTGCAACATGCCGACACGATCAAAAGCGCGAAAAAAATGCTCGAACGAAAGGACGAGGAAGTTTGGGACATTTTGGAAGAAGTCATTCAGAATCATCCTGTGTTGTTAAACAGGGCACCGACGCTTCACCGAATGGGGATTCAGGCGTTTGAGCCGGTGCTCGTCGAAGGAAATGCGATCAAGTTGCATCCACTCGTTTGCCGGGGGTTCAATGCGGACTTCGACGGCGACCAAATGGCGGTACACCTTCCGCTTTCGTTAGAAGCGCAGGTCGAAGCGCATACGCTTATGCTTTCGACAAACAACATTTTCAGTCCTGCAAATGGTTCGCCAATTATTGCGCCGTCGCAGGACGTTGTGATGGGATGCTACTATGTTACCATGGAGCGTCCCGGCGTAAAAGGGGAAGGCATGGCTTTCGCCAGCCGCGAAGAAGCGTTGCTCGCCTACGCACACAAAAAGGTCAATCTGCATGCCAAGATCAAAGTCCGAATGCCAAAGGGACGCTGGCTCAAGACCGACCATAAAGTCAGTGCGGGCAAGATATTCGAGACGACACCGGGCAGGATTATTTTCAACGACATTCTTCCAGAAGGGATGCCGTTTTACAATGTCAATCTCCGCTCGGCGGGATTACAGGAGGTCATCAGCGATTGTCACGAATACATCGGACGGCGTGGAACGATTGATCTGCTTGACCGATTGATGCGGCTTGGATTTGAGTCGGCTACCGGGAGCGGTCTCTCCTTTGCAACGGACGATCTTATCACGCCGGCAACGAAGGCTAAGATCATCGAAGACTCGGAAAAAGAGGTCGAAAAGACCCGAAAGCGTTACGAAGACGGTGTCATTGCCGAAGTGGAGCGGTACAACAAAGTTCTCGATACGTGGACTCATGCTCGTGAAGAAATCACGAAGCAGATGATGGAGGAACTCGAAGTCGATGACCGCAAGAACCGCAACTGGCAAGAATGGTACGTCAATCCGATCTACCTGATGGCGATCTCCGGCGCGCGAGGCGGTCAAGAACAAATCCGGCAACTCGCCGGTATGCGGGGTTTGATGGCAAAGCCAAACGGAAAAATTATCGAAGAACCTATTAAGGCGAACTTCCGTGAAGGATTAAACGTGTTGGAATACTTCAGTTCGACACACGGCGCACGCAAAGGTTTGGCGGACACTGCGTTGAAGACGGCGGACTCCGGTTATATGACCCGAAAACTTGCAGACGTTGCCCAAAATGTCGTCATTACAATGGATGACTGTGGCACCACGCAGGGAATCACCAAGGGGGTCGTTTATCGCGGCGAAAAAGTCGAAGTCAGTTTGGCAGACTCGATTCTCGGACGCGTTTCTCGAGCGAATATCGTCAATCCGATCACCGACGAAGAAATCGTGCTGGAAAACGGCTTAATTACAAGGGAAGTCGCCCGAAAAATCGAGGAACTCGGCTTGGAGAGAATACAAATCCGCAGTCCGATGACCTGCGAAGCCGAACTCGGTGTCTGTGCGAAATGCTACGGGATGGACTTGTCAACCAGCCGGCAGGTCGAGCAAGGGCTTGCCGTTGGAATCATTGCCGCCCAAAGTATCGGCGAACCGGGAACGCAACTCACGATGCGGACGTTCCATATCGGTGGTGTTGCTTCGCGCGACCTTGAAGAAAGCGATATTAGATCGAAGCATGCTGGCTTTGCCAAGTTCGTGCAACTGGAAGTCATCGAAAATACAGCCTTGTCCCGAAATGGGGCAGTGGCGATTGTCGATGAAAAGGGACGCGAACGGGAAAGGTACAGTGTGCCGGTCGGTGCAACGATTAGCGTCAAAGACGGCGCGAAAATCAAAACAGGCGATACAATCTGTGTGTGGGACCCGCATAATGTTCCGATTCTTGCAAAGGTTGCTGGAACGGTACACTTCGAGGCGATTATCGATGGCGAAACCGTTCGCGTCGAAAAAGATTTGCACACAGGAAAAGACGTTCGTACCGTAATGGATTTGAAAGGAGATCGAATCCCACAGATCGATATCAAGAACCCCGACGGGAAGGACACGCTTGACTTTTACTACATACCGGGTCGAGCGATTATTGAAGTCGAAGACGGGGCAAAAGTGAAGCGTGGAGCATTGCTTGCGAAAACGCCGCGCGACATCGGAAAGACGCAGGACATCACCGGCGGTCTGCCCCGGGTAACGGAAATCTTTGAAGCCCGAAAACCGAAAGACCCGGCGGTCATCGCGGAAATCGATGGAGTCGTCGAACTTGGTCCCAAGCGGCACGGCAAGCGAACGATTATCGTCAAGAATGACGAGACCGGCATCGAACGTATACATGACATTTCGCACGGTAAACACCTTCGAGTCCAAGCGGGAGACTTCGTGAAGTCGGGAGATGCAATCACCGATGGTCCGCTGGTGCCGCATGACATCCTTCGGATTTCCGGCGAAGAAGAAGTGCAGGAGTACCTCGTTCGTGAAGTGCAAAATGTCTATCGAAGTCAGAAGGTAAAAATCAATGACAAGCACATTGAAATCATCATTTCGCAGATGCTCCGCAAGGTACGTATCGAGGCGGCAGGAGACACGAAACTGCTCGAAGGGGTTCAGGTGGATCGTTTTCTGTTCCGTAAGGCGAACCAAGAGATAGCGGCATGTGTGAAGGTGGTTGATCCGGGGGGGACTCCTTTAGAAACCGGCACGATTATCCGGCGTGAGGTGTTCGACCAGTTCAACGACGCGGCGGAAGCGGAAGGGGGGAACCCAGCGACATGCAAGAAGACGGAGTTGGCTCATGCTTCGACACAACTGTTGGGAATCACAAAGGCGGCAGTACAGGCTTCAAGTTTTATTTCGGCGGCAAGTTTTCAAGAGACGACGAAGGTGTTAACCGAGGCGGCACTCGCAAGCCGAAGGGACGACCTCATCGGTTTGAAAGAAAATGTCATCTTGGGGCACCTGATTCCTGCGGGGACGGGTTTCAATCAGTACCAGAATGCGTCGTGGAAGTTGCAGGACGAAACGGCGATTGCATTGGAAGCAGTGCGTGCTCCTGTGGACAAACCTGCGTATGCTTTGCTAGACGATTTGCCGGAGGCTCCCGAGGTGCCGATCAGTGGAGCGGACTACGAGTATACCTCGCAGTTCCTCAACGATGCGATACCGGATATGGACAACGATGCGTATGACGACGATATTTCGGGAAATTATGTGGATTAAATTTTCAGAGCCCGCCGTTCACTGAACCCGTCGCGTGAGCACTGAGTCCGTCGCGTCAGCAAGGGATAGCGAAAACATCCTTGCTTACGCGGCGGGCTCTATATTTTATTGGAACCGCAACAGCGCATATTTCTTTTTGCCGGTGCGCAAAACCATCACGCTTTCGCTTGCCAAATGCTCCGTTGTTAGCACGGCTTTCTCATCACTCATCGGACGATTGTTGATGTACGCTCCACCTTGCTGAATGGTTCGCCGTGCATCACTTTTCGACGAAGACAGTCCCGACTCGACAAACACATCAATTATGGATAACCCTTCCGTCAATCGCTGTTTCGGCAACTCTTTGCTCGGTACATCGGCAAAAATCGAACAGAGTGATGCATCGTCAAGTGCAGAAATTTCGCCGCCGAAGAATATGTCCGTCGCCCGTTTCGCTGCCTGCAAACCGGCTTCATCGTGAACCAATCGCGTCAACTCGTCAGCAAGTCTACGCTGTGCCGTCCGCTTGCCGGGATCGGTCTGGTGTTCCGCCACCACATCGGCAATTTCCTGTTGCGATAAATCGGTAAAGATTTTGAGCGTCTTTTCGACATCCGCATCGTCGAGGTTGATCCAATACTGATAAAACTGGTACGGCGGCGTTCGGTTCGGATCAAGCCAAAGCGTGCCGCTCTCCGTTTTGCCCATCTTGCCGCCATCGCTCTTGGTGAGGAGCGGACTGGTCAAACCTTGCAGTTGTCCCCGAATTCCAATGCGCCGGGCATATTCGCAACCCATCGTGATATTGCCCCACTGATCGCTGCCGCCGAGTTGCATTTCGCAGTTGTGTCTCTCGTAGAGTTGCACAAAATCGTAACTCTGCATCAACATGTAACTGAATTCGGTAAAACTCAATCCGGCATCAGTGTTGTCCAACCGCAGTCGGACGGAATCCTTTGCCAGCATCATACTGACCGGAAAATGTTTGCCGACATCACGCAGAAAATCAATGTACGTTAACTGCGAAAACCAATCGTAATTGTTGGCAAGGATGGCACCGGTCGGCGAGTCATCGAAACGCAGAAACTTACGGAATTGTTTTTCGACACAGACGATGTTGGCTTCGATTTGCTCTTTGGTGAGAAGTTTTCGTTCTTCGCTTTTTCCACTGGGATCGCCGATCATGCCAGTCGCTCCGCCGGCAAGGGGGATGGGACGATGTCCGAACTGTTGAAATCGTCGCAGATTCATCAGGGCAACGAGATGTCCGACGTGCAAACTATCGGCAGTAGGATCGAAGCCGATGTACACGGTTCTCGGCTTTTCCATAAGCCAATCGGCGAGCCCGTGCAAATTATTTTGGGTGGGACTGGTCATTTGATGAATCAGTCCCCGCCAAGTAAATTCCTGAATGATGTCCTGCATCGTGCAAAGTAGTGTGAAAACCAGACGTGATTATCCCGGTTCTATGGAATTTGTCAAGGAGAATCACGCCTAGTGCTTTGTCATTCTTTGATTTTGAGATAGACTCGCCATTCCCGCGCAGGCGGGTTCCAGACGAAAGACGTTCCCCACTGGACTCCCATTTGCGCGGAATGATGGGAGTTCCCCAACAGGTTAAGCCTGACAAAGCACTAGCCGCTTTTTACCGTCTTCGTCCCGTTGTACTGTAATTCGGGACAGGCTTGCGCTGCATGGAATACTGTGGATAATAATGCAGGTATTGATCGAACCCCGCCGGGTTCCTTTGCGCCCTCGGAACTTCCCGCGGCGGTGCCAACACTTGTCGCGCGTCCGCCGCCCCACCTGGAGGGGCAACAGCAGACGCTCTTGCGAGATTTTGAGATCCACCGCCTGTGCCGGGGGCTCCACCGCCAGCAGGTGCTTGCAACAGCGACTGTAACGCTCGCTGTTGCGACTGTATTTGGCTCGCCTGCGTGGCAGACGATTTCATCATTTGCTGTTGCGGTCGTACATTCCCTAGGTAATTGCCCAGTGCCGGATTGTTGGGTCGGTCAAACATCCCCATCCACAGGCTTATTGGCGGTGACGACTGCGCACTCACAGAGGAACATGCCGCCAACACAGCCAATGCGGCTAACAACGAGCACAGAACCGTTCTTACAAACTGCTTCAACATGACTACCTCCACTCTATCATCTATACCTATTCTATCACTATGCGGAAACAAAGGCAAGTCCCAACGTTCTACTAGCGGTACATGTAACGAGAACCTCCACCTGTCAACACGTTTCCGTAGAATCGGGTCGCAGTTCCGGCACCCAGCAACGAGAAGCCCATGATCCGTTCAAACGGTGCAAAGACTCGTGCCAATGTTCCGTCCATGGCAAGATAACGATCTTCCACGACGAACACTCGGTCTCCCGGCAACAGTTGGTAATTGGTGTCCGGCTTCCCGTAGGCGGTAATGTCTACCCAGTCCACCGGCAAAATGACCGGCGTGTTGGAATTGCCTACCGGTCTGGCAACCCACATCCGCTTGGAAGAGTTCACCATCAGCCCATCGGTGTTCGAAATGGCATCCAACACACATTCGTTGCCTGTAAAGGGATATTTATACACACGTTCCCCCATTGCCGAGGACTGGAAAATCACAAAATACCCTTTGCTGTTGTATGAAAAAATATCGACCGCCACCATGGGATGGTCGAGATGCTTGGAAAGATGGAATTCGATAGCATCCCGGCATTCATCGATAGTGAGTCCGCTGACGTACACCCGACCGTATGAACCGAGGGTGATGAAACCGTCGGGACCGATGGTGTGATTGCCGTTGATTTGCTGCATATCTCCCATTCGTTGCAGTCGAACGGACACAACGGGAGCGATCAGCCGTCCCGTCGGACTCCTTGCTGAGTCCAGAAATTCTGTAATAGTCTCTTGTGCCTCCTCCACGGAGAGTCCTGCGATCTTCACGGAACCGTAACCGCTTCCGAGTTGGACGTGTCCCCCCGGTTCCAACGCAAAGAAACCGGAAATGGGATCTTCGAATGGTGTTCCGATGACATCAATCATGACGACATCAAAGACCCGCAACAGGTAAGGGGCTTTCGGGGCTAAATGAATCGCTTCTACATTGATAATGTCCGGGGGTTCCAAAAAGTAGAAGGGCAACGACATTTTCGCCGTCTCTTTTCCAACATCTCGGATAATCGGTGTGCCAGCAGATTTCGGATCCAACATTGCTGTTGATGAAACGCAACCGGAGAACAGGGAGAACGTGGAAGCGAACAGGCAAAATACTCCACACAAAAACGAGCGTTGCTTGATTCGACTATGTAAACCGGATGTCATCGGAAAAGTACCCATCTTGATCATATCTATGTATGCCGCGCCGATGGCAAAATACACCACGTCCTAGTTCGGCATAATGGATGGGAAAAAATGGATAAAAGCAATGATAAATGCACAACCGGCACAACCGGCATATTTCTGTCGCGATTGAAACGATTACGCGGCTTTTACTCCCCCACGTAAAAATCATACTCATAACGGAGACAGCATTTCAGGCGACCACAGTGCCCGGAAATCTTGGAGGGATCGAGTGTCACCCTTTGAAGTTTTGCCATTTTGATCGAAACCGCCGGTGCCTCGTGCAGAAAACAGGTGCAGCAGACCTCACGTCCGCAATCGCCGATATTGGAATAGAGTTTCATGCCGTCTCTAACGCTGATTTGCCGCATTTCGATCCGTATTTGGAACTCGGCGGCAAGTACTTTGACGAGTTCTCGAAAATCAATGCGACCATCGGCAGTATAATAGATCACGATGCGTTCACCACCGAAAATACGCTCCACGCGAACCAAGTCCATGGTAATGCCCATCTCTTGAACGATCTGCCGACATCGTTCCAAATAGTCCGGCTCCTTATGCCGGAGTCTTTGACATTCTGCTTCGTCGGCATCGGTCATTAACCGCACGATTTTGTCTTCGACACAACCGCTGTCGAGTTTTGTCACCGTTTCCGGGGTCGCTTCGCAACGGACGATACCGACTTCCTGTCCACGTGGCGTTCGCACAATGACTCTGTGTCCGTGCCGAAAGATCTGTTCCGTGTACGAAAACACCCCCAACAACCGCATTGCTCCGTAGTGTACTATGTATTTCATTGTTCGCCACCGCCTTTGGTGCGTATTTTACGAAGTGTGCGGCACATTGGCAAGGGATCCCGTCGCTCCGGCGTTGTCTGCTATTCCGCATCCTTTTCGATAACCTCTTCCGGTAGCAGGAGTTCCTTGCCGCTCCGTGCAAGATGCGGTGGTACCGTCATCAGGAGCCGCTGACCATTGTTGTCCTGAAACTTCCAGAGTTTGCCGTCCATTCCTTCGGGTACATCGACACAGAACCAGCCCTCTTCGTGTTCGCCGAAGTCATGCCGGACATCGCCTTCCGGGTCGAGCAACTTGCCACTCGTTCGCGGTGCCCAACTGGCAACCCTCGCAGCCCAGCCGCCAATTTGCTTCGTGCCTTTCGGAACATAAAAATAGAGCGTCCAGTTGCCGCGAAAATGGGATTGCGTGTGCGAAGAATTGATGTCCGACTCCACTGTTATCGGCAAGCCCTCTGTCCAAACAATTCTCGTGTAATCGCCGCCGTCCAACGTAACGATGTCATGCAGACCATCAAAGGAAGATTTCAACGTAACAACATATTCTTTTCCATCGGCATGGTAATCCTCGCTTACCGCTACCGGTGTATCAATCGTTACTTCGTAAGGAGAATACATCGAAATCTTCGGCGTGCGTTGCTTCCACACCGGCTCAACAGTGAGTTTAAGTGCTAATTCTTTATCGTTTTCCGAAAGATAAACCTGATACACTTGCCGGTCTTGCGGATGAGTCGGAAAATATCCCTGCGGTGTCTCCGGAAAGCCGAGTTTTTCGGCGGCGGGAACCAGTTTTTTGCTGAACACGACACTTTCAAAGCCGGGCTCCATCGGCGTGTTGTTTTTGAGTCCTTCTGCTAAAAAAGCAGCAATTTCTTCCGCACTGTACGGTATATCGTCGAAGAGCGGATTGTTCGGAGCAAGTGTTTCACCCTGTCCAATAAATCGGCAAAGGAACCCGTAAGAATGCACCATCATCGACTTGCGCATCCGATAAACATGTCGCGTAACATCATCCTTTACCCCGCCTTTGATGGAGTAATTGCCATACAATTCGACGTGCCGGGTGTAGAGCGTCAAGTCATCAAGCCGACGCAAGATGTTCGCATCGGTCGTCAACTTTCGGGCTTCGCTGATTTGCAGATACATGCGAGCAACCATGTCGGAAACCGGTCGCCGTTGCGTGTCGAAGTTGATCAGTCGATAAAATTCCCGCATCGGTTTCTTGGCGGCACCAAAACACTTGTCGAGAAAGTCTTCGGTGATATCGTCCAGTTTTTTCGCTTCCTCGATGTCCCAAAGCACTCTGGACACAAAATAGTAACCGAGTCCGCAGGGTCCCCAACAGTCCCCCGACTCGGCATCGTAAAAACGTACACCTTTTTCATGAATGCGGGGCAAAAAACGTGCAAGATTTTCGACCCGCGCACCGCTTCCTGCACGGGGCATATTCCAATCCCAAACGACAACACTCAAATAGTCGTAGGTGCCGATCTGCGCTGCCCCCTTTGCCTGCCATGCTTCGAGGACTTGCTCGAAACTCATTCCGCCTTGCAAAAAAGCCGTCGTTACACTGGGGATTGCCCCCTTCGGCACCGGAATAGACGGCGGAGCGGAATGCTCGTTGTAAGCGTAAAAACCGATCACTTTCTCCCCCAGTCCAAGTTTTTCGAGTGCTTCCAGGGCTTCGGTGGCGAGCAACACGACGCGCGTTGCCGCGTTGCCGATTTTTGCACACTCTTCGCATTGACACCAACCACCGCCGTCGCTCGGGTCTAGCGAAACGCTGTCAAGATGGGGATTTCGCTCGAAGGAACGAACGACATAATCGACGACGAGTTTTCGCAGGTTCGGATTCGAGGTACAGAATTTTTGATCTCCCCAATTGGTGGAGCGTTTGCCGTCGATCAGGGCAAAATACTCGGGATGTTTTTCGAACTCTGCACGGTTTTCTGCCATAATTGCTTCGTAGGAGTGTCCGCTATTGAGAGTGAAACCTTGAACAGCCCGATTACGTCGGCACCAGTCACGGTAGGGAATTTCGTTGTATTCCCAGAGTCCCCAGTTGTACCAAATACGGCGTGCATGAAAATCGGGCTCCTGAAATTCGTCGATGGCAATGCTCAAGTCGCCAACTTGCGGCACGATTTCCCAGTTTTCTCCGGGAAAGAACTGCCGGTATCCGAAATGGTGCAGCAAATCCCAAACGGCATGGGACACAGCCCTATCGGTTGCCCCGAGCAGATATAGTCCTGTGTCGGTGCTTCGGATCAGGTATTTTTCCCGACCGAAGGGGGATTGCTCGAACGAAACTTGAAACGGTAACGCCGCAAAATCTTCCGGCAGTCCGAGGACGATACCCGCGTTGCCGGTGCCGGTTGCCGTTTCAAACATTGCTCCGCTGATTTGCGAGAAATACTCGGCAAGTTCTTCCGCCAATGCGAGAGTCGCAGGCGATGCCTTTTCGGACACGGTGATGTTGAGCAATGCTTTTCCGTCCTTTGCCAGTTGGATCGGTTCTGCTCCGTGCGAAAACGAAAGCGTAAGCAGGATGATTAAGCAAACGGAAGAGAGTCGTGTTTTCATTTCAACGGCAAGGCTCCAGATTTGAATACATTTTACTCCGTTGCGGAGGATAAATCAAGGTTGGCAACCAATTACGAACTTTTTGCGGTATAATGTGCTTGTTTATTCCTTAACCCTATACAATACGCCATGTTTTACCGAATTGCTTGCCTTACCGTAATTACCCTTCTGATGGCGGGACTTTCCGCCGCCGAATTGGCTTTGAAACAGACCGACACCGGTTACGAAGTGTTCATCGGCGATAAAATCTTTGCCGGTTATGTGACCGATCTCGGCGGTGCTCCCATCGTCTATCCAATCATTGGTCCCACCGGAAAGAACTTCACCCGCGACTATCCCATGGTCAGAACTTACGAAGGAGTCAAAGCGGATCATCCGCACCATCGCTCCCTTTGGTTCGCGCACGGCGATGTCAATAAACTCGATTTCTGGGGTGCCAAAGATAAAATCGTCCACAAACGGTTCGTCAAAGCCGAATGCGATGGAAAGACCGCACTCCTTGTTACCGAGAATGAGTTGATCAACAGCAATAATCAAGTCGTCTGCCGCGAAGTCCGTACTTTACGGTTTGCCGCCACGGAAGACAAGCGGATCATTGATTTCGACATTACCATCACGGCAGAACAGGACAAGGTCGTCTATGGCGACACGAAAGAAGGAACCTTCGGTATTCGTGTGCCCGAAGTGATTGCAGCGGAAACAAGATTGGGGGGCAATTTTGTCAATGCTGAAGGAAAAGTCGGTGAGCGAGATGCTTGGGGAAAACGTTCACCGTGGGTCGATTATTTTGGCACCCTTGACGGCGAAAAGGTCGGCATTGCGATTTTGAACCATCCGTCGAGTTTCCGGTATCCGACGTACTGGCATGTTCGCAACTATGGACTTTTTGCCGCGAATCCGTTTGGTGTGCATGATTTCGAAAGTTTGCAGGATACCAAGGCGGGCGAGTTTGTGCTCTCGAAGGGGGAATCCTTCACGTTGCGTTATCGGGTGTTGTTCCACAAAGGGGACGCAACCGAAGCGAAGATCGCCGAAGCGTTCAAGGAGTACGCGGAATTGCCGTAGACATCCCGCAGAGCCCGCCGTGTAAGTAGGGACTTGTTTGTCCCTACTGTTTTTGGTACACTCCTCCTATACGAAGTTCTTAACCATTCAAACGTTCCCATGCAACGACTAATTGACATTGTTTCGTTGGTTCTAGTGTTTTCTTTGTTTACTGTGCCGGTTGCCGCACAGGATGATGCTACACTTTTCGCCGAAGCGAACGCTCGAATCGAGCAACACCGAAAGGAGGACGTTCGAATCAAAGTGCTCGATGCCGACGGCAAACCCGTAGCCAACGCCGTTATCAACGTGGAGCAAGTTTCGCATGAATTCCTCTTCGGATGCAACATTTTCAAATGGGGAACCTGTCGTACCGAAGAGGAAAACAAGGTGTATAATGACCGATATGCCGCGATGCTCAATTACGCAACGCTCGGTTACTATTGGCCTTCCTACGAACGGCAACGTGGCAGACCGAATCACGAATATGCTAAACGTGTAGCCGAATGGTGCAAGGAAAACAGCATTGCCACCAAAGGGCACCCACTGGCGTGGAACCACTCCGATGCCCGATGGTTTGCGGATGTCGATGCCGATGAACTCTTCCGCCTGCAACTTGCCCGAATAGACGATTGCATCAAAACGATGGCAGGGCTGATCGATTGCTGGGATGTCGTCAATGAAGCGACTCATTTCGATAGAGATGGGCAGTCGCCGTTGCATACTGCAATGTGGAAAAAAGTCGGCAAGATCGAATTCGTCAAAGCGTGTTTCGAGGCGGCAAGGAAAGCCGGTCCGAATGCAACGTTGCTCATCAATGATTACCGCCACGACGAAGAGTACGCGAAACTGATCGAACAACTCGTCGATGCCGAGGGCAAGCCGCTTTATGACATAATTGGCATTCAATCGCACATGCATGGCGGAGTCTGGAGCAACCGCCAAATTTGGGATGCATGCGAGCGTTTCAAACGGTTCGGTGTGCCGTTGCATTTTACCGAGTTGACGATTCTTTCCGGTGAGAGCGGTTGGGAGCGGCAAGGTCCGTGGCACACCACGCCGGAAGGAGAAGCGAAGCAAAAAGAAGACGTGGTCAGAGTGTACACAATGCTTTTCTCGCATCCGGCAGTCGAGGCGATTACATGGTGGGATTTCAGTGATCAAGGGGCGTGGCAGAATGCTCCGGCAGGTTTTTTGCGTGCCGATATGACTCCGAAACCAGCATACGATGCGTTACTCGACTTGACTAAAAACCGTTGGATGACGAAGGCGCAACTCACCACTGATGCTAATGGAATCGCAACGGTTCGTGCCTTTCGTGGGGAGTACAGGGTACGCGTTGGTGAAACGACGCAGTCGTTCAACGTGCAAAAAGGGGAGAATGAATTTGAGATGGCATTGCAGTAAGGGCTTAACATTCTATCGCTCAAAATTCTATCATTGGGCGTACCTTTACAAACGAAAGCGTTTTTGGTATCATGTCCTCTCGAAAGGTGTGCTTCGTCATATCCTAACTTCAACAACCCTCCGTTCCCATGACGCTTAGTTTCCAGACACAACATTCGAACCATGTCCGAGGCGGATTTACCTTAGTGGAGTTGCTCGTAGTCATTGCGATCATCGGGCTTCTCATCGGCATGCTTTTGCCCGCCGTACAGGCAGCCCGAGGAGCGGCACAGCGGATGCAGTGCCAAAACCATTTTCGGCAGTTAGCCATCGCTACGCATAACTATCACGATGTTCACCAAGAACTCCCTGCCGAAAGTTATTTCGATCCAGACCCAGAGAAGTATAAAGAATTTGTGGAGACCGACAGAATTGACGAAGCCCACACCAGTTTTCGGATGCGGTTGCTCCCCTTCATTGAACAGGCGGCAATCTTGGGAAACGAACTGGAAAGCATCGAAGATTATGCACTGATACCAGTGTCGGGGTTTTTCTGTCCCAGTAATTCTAGGCGGCTCGTTGACCTTCCCAACTATGCGGCGGATCGGTACGCTTCCCACTATTACGGTGTTGCTGGTGCCATCGGATACGATCCGGCAGGCAAGTTTTACCAAACTGACCCACGGCAAAAAAATGTTGCGGTGGGACCTTCAATATTGGGACCGTTTGCGAATACCGGCACAATTATCATCGGCGGCGAAGTTTCAATCTGCTCCATTACGGATGGGACTTCCAACACTTTTTTGTTTGGCGAAATTTCGTGGTCGGACTACGGTGCCCATTACAACTGGGTGCGTGGAACCGTCATTAGCAATGCTCGCGGAATTACGGCACTGTCGAGTTCCAAGGGAATTGCCCAGAATCTTCCGATCAATGCGGGTAAAACCCACGAGACGTTGAAACTTGTGTTGGAACCAGACGGTATGGAGTACGATGTACCTGTGCGCGGTCGAGCGGCGGGACACGGCGTTGGCGGCTTTGGTAGCAATCACGTTGGCGGAACGAATTTTGCCCGGGCGGACGGTTCGGTGCATTTTTACAGCGACGCGACCGACACGACACTGTTGATGTACATGTCCACGCGGAACGGCGGGGAAACGGTTTCGCCGTAGCGCGAAAGCAAAGAGTCTGGGATGGAGCGGCTCTGCACTCCACGTGGTCCCCATCCACATGGTCCTCGGTGTACCGGTTAAGTGTTCTTATTTCTTTTTCCCACTCGCCGCTTTGCCTGCCGCCATCTTTGCGACGAGTTTGTCCGATTTGGAAACTTTTTCCTTCTTCGGAGTCTTTGCCTTCTTTTCGGCACCTTCCTCTTCGGGTTCGGCGGCGGCACCGATGTCGAGCCCCGCAATACGGGCGGCTTCTGCTAATGCCTTGACGCGACCGTGATACTTGAACCCATGCCGGTCAAACGCCACCTTCGTAACACCGGCGGCGAGGGCTTTCGTGGCAACTGCCGTTCCGACTGCTTCGGCAGCGGCACAATTTCCGCCGTTCGGGTTGGACGACTTCAATTCCTTGTCCAGCGTTCCTGCCGAGACAATGGTTTTGCCCTGTTCGTCATCGATTATCTGGGCGTAGATATGCGAATTACTGCGGAACACGCAGAGACGCGGACGATCCGATGAATACCGCTTCACCTGATTGGATACCCGGTAAGCCCGATTGCTACGCTGACGATTGATTTGTTTGAATTTTTTCATGATAATATTATTACGTGTAAGGCTATTTTACCATTCTTTTGCCTTAAATCCAGTGGGTGGGGTGTATAGTTTAACGCTTGGAATTTTCCGACAATATCATGGGCATCCGTCATTTCGCTCCGCTCCATTCCGGCTTTTGTTACCGTCCGGCATTCGCCGCTCGCGGTTGTACCAGCGGAGGCAGTCCCAAACGCTCGCGAAGAGCCGGGATTTCGGCAGTCAATTTCTCCGCCTTCGCTAACTGCTCCGGGGTCAAAAGGGATTTAATCTGGGTGACATATTTTGCGCGAATTTTTATATTTTCTGCTGTGCGTTTTTCGTATGCCTCTTGATCACGCGTGCTTGTCGCTAGGGTGTCCTGTATTGCCTTCATATCAGCATCACACTCTTTCAGGAGTTGACGGATTTGTTCCTTTTGAACATCAGTTGGGTTCATGGTTTGAAAAATCCGTTCATGTAGTACCAATGAATCCCAGCCACATGCCAACTGAAATGTGATCTCCCAGAGTTTCGTTCGCTGTTCCGGTTTAAGGACTTTATCGACCTTCGCAAACTCATCGGTTACTGCCGTGTCCAGTCGTTGCCTCTGTTCTTCTGTAGGTATAGGTTGCCGTGGCAGAGAACCGCCCCGAGGAATCCCTAAAATTTGATATCGAATGTCTATGCTTTCAGCCTGAATTTTCCGCAAATCGGTTATTTGTTGTGGCGAGAGTTCCAACACTTTGGCGAGTTCAGGGTACATCGAAAACGTACGGGAATTGACTCCAATTTGCTGCTGCGCCACAGCGTTGAGTGTCAACGCCCAAGCGATTACGGCGACCGCTAAAATCTGAGGGATACGTTTGGTCATGGGTTGGTCTCCTGTTCGGTTAAAGGATGATAACAACAAAATCAACCTCGTTTTTACCTCATTTTTCTGACGAAACAACCTCAGTAGCCAACGATGTACAAAAAAATCGAACCTCATTACTTCGTTCCATTACCCCTCACGCCCTCTAAAAATGAGGTAATAAGGTTAAGTGAATTAAGGGACTTGCTTGCTACTGAGGTTGTTTTGTTTTGGGGAAATGAGGTAAAAATGAGGTTGTCAACAGAGACGCATCACTTCTTCGCCGCCGCCTTGCTTTCCTTACGTCGAATAACTTCGCCCTCGTACTTGATGCCTTTGCCCAAGTAGGGTTCGGCTTTGCGGATCGACCGAACATCCGCCGCGAATTGACCGACCAACTGCTTGTCAATCCCCTTAATGCTGACGCTCGTCTGGCTGGGACACGTTACCGTCAAGCCTACCGGAACCTGCCTATGTACCTCGTGAGCAAAACCGGCACGAACCTGCAAGGTCTGTCCCGCCATCGCAAAGAGATAGCCTGTGCCGAAGATTTCCAGTTTCTTTTCGTAGCCTTTGGAAACGCCGTTGACCATGTTTTGGAACAACGCCCTGTACAAGCCGTGCATCGCGGCGGCTTCGCGGGTGTCATTCGCCCGAGATACCCTGATTGCGTTCGCTTCGACTTCGACGTTAACATTCGGACTGAACCACTGCGACAGTTTTCCGAGCGGACCCTCGACGGACAGGGTTTGCCCATCAATGGCAACTTTTATGCCCTGCGGTAGTTCTATCGGTTTTTTACCTATTCTTGACATTGTTGATACTGCGATACTAACCTACGTCGATAATTATACCCTTTATTACACATTTTGTCCATGTGGGGGGCTTTCCGGGGAGGACAGAGCAGCACTTGCAAGCCCCCGGAACATTTTCCATCATTACACTCCGTTTCATTTCGGTTTTTGTACCATTTTTGCCCCAATGCGTTTTTGCCTCGTCGCTTCCCCACACTTGCAAAAGTTTTTCCAATCTGTTACAATGAACCCGTTGTATCGGTCAAGGCGTGTTTTGCACCCTTGTCATTCACCCCTAACAAGAAAGGTAATCCGATGTCTAAAATGACTTCACGCCGTCAATTTCTGAAAACTTCAACAGTTCTCTCCGCCGGAGCCGCCATGGCTGGCGGTCTCACCCTCGCTCAATCCGCCAACGTTCGTGGGAGCGATGAAATGAAACTCGCCCTCATCGGTTGCGGCGGACGCGGGAGCGGTGCCATCCGAGATCGCGTTCAAGTTGGCGACAACTGTAAAGTGGTCGCCGTTGCCGATGCCTTCGCAAACAGTGCAACCGGCACCGCCAATGGACTCCGACGCGATGCCGGAAATGCTGACAACGCGATGCACGAAAAAGTGGACCTCCCCAACGACCGAGCCTTCGGGGGGCTTGATTCTTACAAAAAGGCAATCGACTGCCTCAGTCCCGGTGACATGGTCGTGATTGCCACCCCGCCCGGCTTCCGCCCGTACCATTACCGCTATGCCATCGAAAAAGGATGTCACGTCTTCATGGAGAAACCCATCCTCATCGATGCTCCTGGCTTCCGGCACGTCATGGAAACCAACAAAATGGCAGACGAAAAGAACCTGAAGGTCGTCGTCGGTCTCCAGCGTCGTTATGAACCGCAATACTACAACTGGGTCGAACAAATGCATGCGGGCGCGATTGGCGACATTCAGTACACCCGAGTCTTCTGGAATGGCGATACTCCATGGACCCGAGCACGAAGCGCAGGGGAAGGGGAATTGAACTACCAGATCAAAAACTGGTACCACTTCGTTTGGACTTGCGGCGACAACATTTCGGAACAACATGTCCACAACCTTGACATCGGCAACTGGATTCACGGCAAGGGAAACCGGATGGCACATCCCGTTTCCGCGCAAGCCCAGGGTGGTCGAACCCACAAAGCCGGTCCCGAAGCATTGATGCGGCAGGCTCCCCCCTTTGCCGACAGAGCGGCTTGGGACACCTGGTACCAAGCACAGAACGGCGGTCGCGCATTCAATCGGCACGGTCAAGCGTGGGACCATTTCTTTGTCGAATTTACCTACGCCGATGGTTCCCGAATGTACAGCCAGTGCCGACACATTCGCGGCACCCAGGGGGATGTTTCGGAACACGCTTACGGCACCGGCGGAACCGGAAGACCGGGCAACTTGACCGGTAGGGACGGCAGACGAATTTGGAACAATCAGGAAAACGTACCAAAAGGTCCTTACCAGTGGGAGCATGACATGCTTGTCAAGGCAGTCCGCGAAGACACGCCATTGAACGACGGTTGGCATGCGGCGATGTCCTGCATGTGTGCGGTCATCGGTCGTGAGGCAGCCTTCTGTGGTAGAGTTGTACAGTGGGACGAACTTGTCGAAAAGGGAAAACCGTACTTCCCGAACGGCGAAGTAACCAGTTTCGATCAGGAAGCGTGGATCCAACCCGATGCCGACGGCTTCTACGAGAGTTCCGTTCCTGTTCCCGGCGTATACAATCCGTTTGTGTAGTGGTACGTCATTGAAAACGTACATTTACCGTTGTCTTCACCGGCGGGCTTATCACCGGCGGGCTTGCGCCCGCCGCTCTTGTGCTTGTGGAAGCCGGGAAAACATGGGAAATAAACAGGAGGAGCAAACCTCATACCACGCTATCAAAATAATCTGGCGTGAGCGGAATCCACCGGTCGCTTTCTAATGCTTTCAAGACCTCCTGCCTGTAATAGTCCCACATTTTTTGTGCCGTTCATCGTTTTGTTGCCGTTCATCGTCGGCAAGTTCCGGTTCGACGACATTAGGCGGAGTAGCGAGTGTTGGTATTTTTATTTCTCCAGACAGCGATTTTAACAGCCACACTGTACATCGAAACGTCGGATTGACGAGTTCGTGATCCCGCGCAATCTTTACGATTGCGGCTCTGTTTTTTTGACGCTTTTCCGGTACAATACGTCTTTCGCCTATCCTCGATACGCACCAAAACAATGAAACGGATTTCCCTAACCTCACTTTTTTGTATAACCGCCCTACTCGGCATCACAACCTTTTCCTACGCCCAAACCAATATGCAACAACCGCCCCCAGAAAAACCACACAGTGAACACTGGAAACTCCAATGGACATCCCCTGTCGAAGAAATTACGTCCACCGCTTATATGTTCCTGCACGAAAAGTCGGGAGCACCACTCCTCTATCTGTCCAACGAAGACGATAACAAGGTTTTCAGCATCACTTTCCGCACGCCGCCAACGGATAGCACCGGCATTGCCCATATCAAAGAACACGCTGTCCTTGCCGGAAGCGAACGCTTTCCGACCAAAGAACCCTTCGTCGATCTCCTCAAAGGGTCGCTCCAAACCTTTTTGAACGCTTTTACCGCCGATGACCGGACGATCTATCCCGTCGCCAGCCGTAACGATAAAGATTTTACCAACCTGATGACGGTCTATCTTGATGCGGTCTTCTTTCCGCTCTCCAAAACGGTGCCGGAAATCCTGATGCAGGAAGGTTGGCACTA